>Ga0075158_10003813_pt1 | contig 10507 bp, 5 predicted proteins | sample JI91814BDNA_FD_70968 | JGI IMG/M metagenome (GOLD analysis project Ga0075158, IMG submission 70968) | Wastewater effluent complex algal communities from Wisconsin, to seasonally profile nutrient transformation and Carbon sequestration -... | ecosystem: Engineered > WWTP > Effluent > Algae... | reverse complement strand
CCGAGCTGCTCGATCGCGCAGGCCAGCACCTCGTCGGCGAGCAGCAGGTCGTCCTCGCGGGTCCCGAGGACCAGCCACCACGGGAAGTCGCCGGCCGCCGGATCGTGCGACGGGGCCACGATGATGCCGCCCTGCTCGACCACCTGGGCGACGTAGTCCGCGCCGAGCCCGTACGTCGCCTCCTGCGGCGAGCTGCCGGTGCCGTGCCAGTAGAACACCAGCGGCCCGTCCATCGTCTCCGCCGCGTCGGACATCCATAGCCGCACCGACCGCGGCTCGATGCCCGCGGGCGCGAACTCCACGTCGCCGTCGGTGAGCGTCGGGCACTTCCCGGTCGGCGTCGGCAACATCGTCGGCATGGTCGGTCCGGCTGGCTCGCCGCTCGTGGAAGATTCGCTGCCCGCGTCGTCCGTCGTGGTCTCGCCGTTCGTCGTGCCCGCGTCGTCCGCCGTGCTCTGCCCGGTCGTGGTCATCGCCGGGACCGTCGACGTGACACCCGTGGCCTCGCCGGCATCGGTGGTCGCGGCGCCGGACGTCGACGCCTGTCCGCTCGATCCCTCACCCGCATCGGGAGAGCCAGGCTCGCTGCAGGCGGTCACGAACAGGAGGGTGGCGGCGACGAGGCGGAGGCGAGGCAAGATGCGCACATCCTACACGCTGCGAGTCGGTGGTCCACGCGACCCGGTAGGGGACCGTGGACCGCAGTGGACACGGTGGTCGGTGAGGAGGACCATGGCGCCATGGGAAACGCTGTTCGCGTGGCGATACTCACCCCGTGTCCCCGACGGCGCGTACCACGGGTTCCTGTTCGCCGGCGACGACGGGCCGGTGATGGTCGCGTGGGCGCGTCCGGGTCGGCTCCGGCAAGATTGTGACGATCGACGGCGAGCCCGCCCGCGACATCTCCGGCGGGCCCGGGCAGTCGTTTCCCCCTCGACCCCAACTTCCTCGCGTACGACACCGTGCCGATCCGCGTCGAGGTCGAGCTCCGCCGCAACGGCGACGCGTCCGCGGGCTTCAATTTAAAATAGGAGTCGGTGTCCGGCTATCGTTCGACCGGCATCTACTCCTCGGGCAGCGGCCAGGCGTAGCGAGCGCTTGCGGGCCGGGCGCTCGTGGGTCCATCATCCCCTGGCATGCGCGCCAGGCTCGAACAAATGGTCGCCAGGGTGACCCGTTACCCGCTGGCCCAGGTGCTGGTCACTCCGCGGTTCCAGCCGGGCCTCTCGGACCAGCATATGGACGCGCTCGAGCGCGCCCACGACGTCCGCCTCGGCGCCACCCTGCGCGCCTTCTACGGGGCCACCGATGGGTTCACCTTCTTCTGGAAGGCCCCCGGCGACGACGCGCACCACCTGATCGACCGCTACAACGACTCCGTCGCCGAGCCGACCACGCGCATCGACTGGGACATGAAGCACGGCGTCCTGATCGAGCCGCTCGAGCGCATGTTGAGCGAGCGGACCTTCGGCGATCTGTTTCTCACCCACCGCGACGAGCCCACCATGCTGCTCTGGGCCGGGCGCCCGATGACCGACGAGCACGCCGCGGCGTCGGTCCACGTGTTCGACCGCTACCTCGCGGAGGGCGGCGAGGACGGCGCCATCGGGTTGTTGATGTTCCCCGACGAGGATCCCCGCGTCGTCGGCATCACCGACTCCGCCATGGTCGACCCGGGCCGTCCGTGGATGAGCCTCGGCACCTACTTCGACCTCATCCTGGCGATGGGCTGCGAGTACGGCAGCCGCTATGAATTCACGGGCATCGACACGCTGCCGCCCGGCGAGCTGACGTTCACGCCGGAGCAGATCGAGCGATTCGGCCGGGACATCTTTCGGCCGCTGTGAGCGCGGCGGTCCGCGTCGACGGAAGCGGTGGCCGTGGTGAAGAACGCGGGCAAATGATATTGCGTGACGGGTGAAAGAAGACCCGGTCGAAGCGGCGGAGCAGCGGGTGACGGAGCGGCTCACGGAGGCGCTCGCGGAGATCGAGGCGCTGAAGCGGCGGGTCAGCCAGGCCGAGCAGGCGAACGCCGCGGCCGAGCACGCCAACCGGATCAAGGACGGGTTCCTGGCGGCGCTGTCGCACGAGCTGCGCACGCCGCTGTCGAGCATGCTGATGCGCGCCCAGCTGCTCGCGCGCGGCGGCATGGACGCGGCCAGGGTCCAGCGGGCGGGCGACGCGATCGCGGCCGGCGTGAAGCAGCAGGTCCAGCTGATCGACGACCTCCTCGACGTGTCGCGGATCCTGCTGGGCAAGACGACGCTCGAGCTCCAGCCGGTCGACCTCGCGGACGTCGTGGGCCGCGCGGTCGGGGCCGTCGGTTCGGCGATCGCGCGGCGTTCGCTGCGGCTCACCGTCGATCTGGGGACCGGCGAGTCGATGGCGAGGATCCACGGCGACGGCGCGCGGCTGCAGCAGATCGTCACCAACCTGCTGACCAACGCGATCAAGTTCACGCCCGAACACGGGACCGTGGCCGTGTCGCTCGCGCTCGTCGACGGGCACGCGATCGTACGCGTGAAGGACGGCGGGATCGGGATCGACCCGGAGCTCCTCCCGCACGTGTTCAGCCGCTTCACGCCGCAGGACGGCGCGGGCCCGCGGCTGCACGGCGGGCTCGGGCTCGGGCTGGCGATCGTGCGTCACCTGGTCGCGCTGCACCACGGCACGGTCGAGGCCGAGAGCCCGGGCCGCGGCGAGGGGGCGACGTTCTCGGTCACCCTCCCGCGGATCCAGGCGCTGCGCGCCCCGGTCCCGGGGGCCGCGCCGGCCGCGGCGCGGTCGGCCATCGACGCCGCGCTGCTCCGTGGCCTGCGGATCCTCGTCCTCGACGACGACCTCGCGACCCGCGACGCGATCGCCGACCTGTTCGGCCAGGCCGGCGCCGACGTGCGAGGCGCACACTCCGTGACCGGCGCCATGGCGATGATCGATGCATTCCAACCGGCGCTGCTGATCTGCGACGTCGCGATCCCGGGCGAGAACGGGTACGCGTTCATTCGCCGGCTGCGGGCCCGCAGCCCCGAACATTGCGGGGATGTTCCGGCCCTCGCGTTGACCGTCCTGGCCCACGACGACGACCGTGAGCGGGCCCTCCGCGCGGGGTTTCAGGTCCACCTCGCCAAGCCCGTCGACATCGATCGCCTCACCGACGCCGTGCTCGAGCTGGCGGCGGGGCGCCGGGCGACGGGCGTCAGCCCGCCGGTCGCGGCCACCACTCGCTCGACCTGAGCAGCGCCTCGATCGAGCCGATGTCGATCGGCTTGGTCAGGTGCGTGTCGAAGCCGGCGGCCCGCGCGGCCAGACGGTCGCTCCTGTCCCCGTGCCCGGTCATGGCGACGAGCAGGATCGACGGGCCGAGGGCCGCGCGTACGCGCCTGGCGACCTCGTAGCCGTCCAGCCCGGGCAGACCGATGTCGATCAGGGCGACGTCGGGCCGCTCGGCGACGATGCGGTCCACGCCCTCGTGGCCGTCGCGCGCCTCCGCGACCCGGTGCCCGCCCTGCTCGAGCATCTCGCGGAACAGCCCGCGCATGTCGTCGTTGTCCTCGAGCAGGACGATCGTGCGGGCCGCCGCGATCGGAGCCGGTGGTCCGGCGCCGGGCTCGACCCGGTCGAGGTAGGTCGACAGCTCGGCGACCCGCTGGCGCGAAGTCTCGGCGTCGGCGCTCCTGGCGTCCTGCTCGAGCGCCGCGCCGATCTCGGTGATGGCCGGAAATCCGAAGCTGGCCCCGGCGCCCTTCATGCCGTGGCCGAGGCGCTCGACGGTCGCGAAGTCGTGGCGGCACAGGGCGTCGAGCATGGTGATGACGTCGTGCCTGCGCCGCCGCAGGAACTCGGGGATCCGCGCGACGAGGCTGGGGTGGGGCGGGGCTGGCTGCGCTCGCTCCGCGTCCGTCGCCACCGACGCGGCCGCCGTGTGCTCCGCGATCGCCTGGAGCAGCACCTCCTGCTTGATCGGCTTGGTCAGGAACGCCGTGCACCCGGCCGCGAGGCACTTCTCGCGGTCGCCCTTCAGGGCCGAGGCCGTCAGCGCGATGATCGGCGTCGGCGGTCTGCGGTTCGCCTGCTCCCACGCCCGGATCTTGCGCGTCGCGGTCAGGCCGTCCATGACCGGCATCTGCCGGTCCATCAGCACCAGGTCGTATCGGCCGGCGGCGAACATGTCACAGGCGATCGCCCCGGTCTCGGCGATCTCGACCTGGTACGGCGTGGCCTCGAGGTAGGCGATCGTGATCGTGCAATTGTCGGGGGAGTCCTCGGCCAGCAGGATGCGCAGCGGCGCCAGCGGCGGCTCGGACCTGGCGCCGATCGGGTCGGCCGTCCGGCGCGTCGCCGCGATCCAGATCTCGAACGGTACGGCGAACCCGAACACGCTGCCGACGTCGACCACGCTCTCGACCCAGATGCGCCCGCCCATCAGCTCGACCAGGCGCTTCGAGATCGTCAGCCCGAGGCCCGAGCCGCCGAACCTGCGCGTCGTCGACGAGTCGGCCTGCATGAAGCGTTCGAACACGCGGCCCAGCTTGTTGGCGGCGATGCCGATGCCGGTGTCGGTGACGGTGAAGCGCAGCGCCGTCGGGACCGCGAGGTCCGCGTCGCGGCTGACGCGCAGCGCCACCGAGCCCGACTCGGTGAACTTGATCGCGTTGCCGAGCAGGTTGAGCAGGACCTGGCGCAGCCGCGTCGGGTCGCCGACGAGGTCGGTCGGCACGTCCGCGGCGATCTCGCAGACCAGCCCGAGCCCCTTCTCCTGGGCCCGCACGGCGACCATCTCGGTCACCTTCTCGAGCAGGTCGGCGAGCGAGAAGCCGGTCTGCTCGAGCTCGAGCTGCGAGGCCTCGACCTTCGAGAGGTCGAGGATGTCGTTGATCAGGTTGAGCAGGTTGTCGCCGGCGCGGCGGAAGATCTGCACGTACCTGTCCTGCTCCGCGGACAGCGGCGTCTTGGCCAGCAGGTCGGCGATGCCCATGATCGCGTTCATCGGCGTGCGGATCTCGTGGCTCATGCTGGCCAGGAAGTCCGACTTGGTCCGGCTGGCGCTCTCGGCGACCGCCTTGGCCTGCTTGAGCTCGGCCTCGACGCGCTTGCGCTCGGTGACGTCGCGGGCCGCCGCGAACACGCCCTGCAGCGTGCGGCCGCGGTCGTAGAACGTGGTCGCGTTGTAGGAGACGACCGTCTTCTTGCCGTCGCGCGAGCACGCGGTCAGCTCGTAGTCGGTGACCTTCTTCTCGGTCAGCACGAGCCTGATGCCGGCCTCGGCGCGCTCCGGGTCGGTGAAGTAGTCCTTGAACGGCGCGCCGATCAGCTCGTCGCGCGTGCAGCCGGTCAGCGCCTCCATCTGCTTGTTGACGTCGGTGATGATGCCCGAGGGGTCGGTCGTCATCAGCGCGTCGATGTTGGACTCGATCAGCGAGCGCGTGTAGAACTGCTGGTCGCGCAGGCGCTGGTCGAGCTTGCGCTGCTCGGCCTCGACGAGCTTGCGCGCCGTGTTGTCGGTGCCGATCAGCAGATACCCGATGATCGTGTCCTGGGCGTCGCGCAGGGCCGTGACCGAGACCACCGCCGGGACGCGGCTGCCGTCCTTGCGGATGTAGGTCAGCTCGTAGATGTCCTCGATCCCGCGCGAGGCCTTGAACACCAGCGCCTCGAAGCCCGGGGTGATCGGGGTCCCGAGCTCGACGCTCAGCGCCTTGGCCCGGGCGATCACCTCCTGTGGATCCGAGATGTCCGCCGGCGTGATCTTGTTCGTCACCTCCGCGGCGGTGTACCCGAGCATGCGCTCGGCGCCGACGTTGAAGATCTGGATCACGCCCTTCGCATCGGTGGCGATGCTCGAGAAGTTGGCGCTGTTGAAGATCGCCGTCTGCAGCGCCCCCGTCTTGAGCAGCGCCGCCTCGGCCTGGGTGCTCAGGGTCGCGTCGGCGGCGGAGACTCGCTCTCGCGGGCTGCGGCTGCGACCCGGGGCGACGGGTGGCGGCGAGATCGGCGGTAGCTTGGTCATGGGTCGGCCTGCGTGGGGTCGGGCGTCGGGATCGGCGCGGGCGAACAGGCCCTCACCGGGCAGCATCGGCGCATCTGCCGATGCGCAGGCTGGCCCCGTTCGCACGTCACGGCGAAGCTGAGCGCCGCAGGATACCACCCGTCGCGGAGCCGTGCGGGCGCCCGGAATCGCATACGCACGTTGGGGACGACCGCGGCGACGATACGGGCCTCGCATTGTCAGCGCTTGCGTTCCTGGCTTCACCGGCGATGGCCGCATATTCGTGGCGGCGCGGCGCTCGCGGCATCAAACGCGCCGCGCTGTCTTCTTCTTCGCCGCGGGCTTCTTCTTCGCCGCGGTCTTCTTCGCCGCCGTCTTCTTCGCGCGCCTCGCTGGTGCGGCCGCCCGATCGCTCAGATCGCTCTCTTCGATCCCCGTGAACGTGATCCACGTCGGCGCGTGGTCACTCGTCCCCTCGAGCCCGCGGACCCAGCGATCGACGCCCGCATCGATCAGCCGCGGCGCCACCCCGGGGCTGAGCAGCAGGTGATCGATCCGCAGCCCCGCGTCGCGCTGCCAGTGCTGGCGAAAGTAGTCCCAGAACGTGTACATCGGCGCATCCGGGTGCTTGCTGCGCAGCGCGTCGAGCCAGCCCTGCGCCAACAATTTTTGGTAACGCTGGCGCGCCTCCGGTTGCAGCAGCGCGTCGCGCTTCCAGGACCTCGTGTCGTAGATATCGAGGTCGGTCGGCACCACGTTGAAGTCGCCGGCCAGGATCGCCGGGAACCCGCCGCGCAGCAGCCCGGCCGCGTGGGCGATCAGCCGATCGAACCAGGCCAGCTTGTAGTCGAACTTCGGGCCCGGCTGCGGGTTGCCATTCGGCAGGTAGAGGCAGCCGACCACCATCCCGCGGACCGCCGCCTCGATATAGCGGCTCTGCGTCGCGTCGGGGTCGTCCGGCAGCCCGCGTCGGCTCACCAGCGGCGCCGCGCCGCGGGCCAGGATCGCGACCCCGTTCCACGACTTCTGCCCGTGCCACACCGCCGCGTAGCCGCTTGCGCGCAGCTCGGCCGCGGGGAACACCGCGTCCTCCGCCTTGAGCTCCTGCAGGCACACAATGTCGGGCGACTCCCTCGCCAGCCACTCGAGCAGCACCCGCAGACGCGTGCGGATGCCGTTGATGTTGTAGGTCGCGAGCTTGAGCGCCGCCATCGCCGCACCAGCTTGCCTCGGGCCCGCGGCGGCCGGCAAACGGACGCGAGCGCACAAATCGCGGCGCCCTGGCGACTCGCCAGGTGCAGCGATGGATCTCTCTAAAGGTCGTGGACCGGGCGATGGGATCGCCTCGTGGTGGGCGCAGCGGCTTTACGGCGCCGGGGGAGCAGCAACAGGGCCGCGAGCAACGCCGGTGCATTCGTCGACGCGCACCCGCAGCCCGTGTCCGTCGGGTTCTCCGCGCCGGTCGCGTCTCCGCTGCTCGATGCGGGCTCCTGCGCCGTCGCGGCCGCGTCCGACGTCGGCACCGGGCCGGTCTCGTCGCCGGTCGACGTGGAGCCGCCGGGCACCTCCGTCGCTGCCCCCGTTCCTTCGGCCCCATTCGTCGTCGTGCCAGTCGTCTCGCCGGTCACGCACATGCCGGCCGCGCACGCCCCCTCCGGACACGGCGCGCCGTCCCCGACGACATCGTCGGCGGGGCACTCGAGGGCCACCCCGTCGCACGCCTCCGCGGCGTCGCACTCGTCGACCGCGGGGCGACAGGGCCCTGGCGCCCGCGGCCCGCACGTCCCGTCGACCGCCGCGCCCGCGGCCACGCTGCAGGCCTGGCAATCTCCCGCGTCGCTGTCGCCGCAGGCCGCGTCGCAACAGACCTCGTCGCTGCAGAACCCCGACTGACACGCGTCTCCGTCGTCGCACGGCTGGCCGGCGCCCGCGCCCGCGCCGAACACCCAGAGGAACGCGTCCCCGTGGACGCCGTCCTCCATGCCGAGGTTGTAGGTGGTCTGATGCGCCCCCGGCGTGGCGATGCCGGTCAACGACCGCGTGCGCCCGCCGACGAGCACCCGCTGAGGCGCGAGCATGAGTCGCCCATAGACGTCGTTCGCCTCGCCGCCGATATACGTGCCGTAGGTCTGCACGCCGGACCCGTCGAAGCGGGCCATGAACAGATCGCCGGCGCCGGCCGACATCGTGTGAAACCCGTCCAGCGTGGCGAGGTTGTCCGAGCTCCCGTATCCGATGACATGGATGGTCCCGAGCTCGTCGATCTCGACGTCGTTGACGCCCTCGCTGTCGGGCCCGCCGAAGTAGCGGCTCCACACCCGCGCGCCCGTGTCGTCGAACCGGACCATCATCACGTCGTCCGAGCCCAGCGGCTCGGACATGTCCGTGGACTGCCCGACGTCGATCTTCTGGGACGCCCCGCCGAGCACGACGCCCCCGTCCGGGTGGGCCGCCATCGACCCGAAGTCCTTGCCGACGTCGCTGCCGAAGTAGGTCCCCCACGCGCGCACGCCCGCGGCGTCGAACCGGGCCGCATACATCGCGCCGAACTTCTCGTCGTCGTCCGGCGCGTCCGGCTGGAACGTGCCCGGCGTGGCGATCGCGCCCGAAGATTGCGTGAACCCGCCGAGGTACACCGAGTCCCCGCGCGTCACCACCATCGCCGTGTCCTTGCCGTGGCCGCCGTAATACGTGGCCCACACCCGGTTGCCCGTCTCGTCGAGGCGCAGGAGGTAACCGTCGGCCTGTTGCCCGCCGCCCGAGAACACCGGTTGATGCGCGTCGGGGGTGGTCAGACCCGGGTTGTCGATCGTGCTGCCGGCCACGTACAGCTCATTCTGCGGGCCGACCGCGAGCGAGCCGATCGCCAGCCCGTCGACCACCAAATACGTGTGGATGTACGTCCCCCAGAGGATCGCTCCGTCGGCCGTGAACTGCGCGACGAACCCGTTGTGAAAGGTGTAGCCCTTGGTCTGGAACGTGTCGCCGTACGCGATCCCCGTGTCCGAGTAGGTCTCGCCCGCGATCACCACCGAATCGCCGCGCACCACCACGTCGCGGACCCAGTCCTCGCCGGGCCCCCCGAAGTAGGTCGCCCACAGCAGCTCACCCGCCGGCGTGAACTTGGCGAGGAACCCGTCGAGCTTCTGCGGCGCCGTGCGATACGCCCCGGGCGTGGCGATGCCCGCCACCGAATCCGTCTGACCGCCCACGTAGATGTTGCCAGCCGGGTCGACGGAGATCCCATTGATATAGTCGCCCGCCTCGCCGCCGAAGTAGGTGCCCCACGCGAGCTCATCCGCGCGCGCGTCCCCGCCAGCGAGCGCCAGGGCGGCCGCCGACGCGATCACACCGCCCCGACGCACGCGGCGAATGAAGGAGCGAACCGTTGGTTCGATGGAATAACGAGGGCCGGTCACTCGCCGAACATACACGCCGGTCGACCCCGATCCACGCCAAATCTTCGTAAAGACGACGCGACCGCGGCGCACACGCGGCCCCGGATCCGACACAGGCCCGGCGCCCGGCTGCCATCAGTCCCGCAGCGGCTCGCCGTCGTCGTTGAACTCGCCACGTTGGTCGAACGCCACCGCGGTGCGCGTCACGGGGGGATGGCGCACACACCGACATCCTCGTCGCCGAGCGGCGCGACATCGGGGTCGAAGAAGGGCACGCACTGCTGGCCCTCGCCGGTGCACGGCGCGTTCGGGTCCGGGGCGGTGAGGTCGCAGAACGGGAGGCAGCAGCCGGGGGCGTTCGGGTCGCACTCGGCGGCGGGGCTCGTGGTCACGCAGGCGAGGCCTTCATCGCAGGCGTTGAGCTGCTCGCACGGGCTGAAGATTGCGCCGCCGTCGCCGGAGGCGTCGAAGACGCAGATGAAGCCGTCGCCGTTCGGGTGGGCGATGCATTCGTCCTCGTCGCGCGCGCAGTCCTGCAGCAATGGATCGCAGCGGGTCAGGCACAGGCTGAGCACGCCGTCGTTGGCGCGGTAACACAGCGTCGCGGGATCCGTGCAGGTCGGCAGGTCGCCCGCGTCGTGGCAGTGCTCGATGCACACGCCGTTGCCCTCGGCGTCGAGGTTCCAGCACATCGAGCCGAGGTCGCAATTGTCGATGCCACTAAACAGGCCGTCGACGACGAAGCAGCCCTCGCCGGGCTGGGCCGGGTCGTCCATGACGGGGACGCACTTCATCGCGTCCCATGTGTCGCCGGCGCCGTAGGCGGTGCACTTCTGGCCCTCGGGGCACGGGACGTCCCAGCCGTCGTCGCACCCGGGGACCGGCGCCGCGTCGAGCGGGCAGATGTAGTCGCAGGGGCCGTCGGTGCTCGAGGAGGCCGCGCCCGCGCTCGTGTCGCCGGTCGACGATGTCGACGATGTCGACGATGTCGACGATGTCGACGAGGTACCGGTCGTTGGACTACCCGACTCCGAGAGGTGGTCTGGCACATCGGTGGTCGCGCTCGCTTCGCCCGTCGAGCCCGGCGCGGAGGTCGAATCCGGGGCACCGCACGCGGCGAGGC
>Ga0075158_10003812_pt1 | contig 10509 bp, 8 predicted proteins | sample JI91814BDNA_FD_70968 | JGI IMG/M metagenome (GOLD analysis project Ga0075158, IMG submission 70968) | Wastewater effluent complex algal communities from Wisconsin, to seasonally profile nutrient transformation and Carbon sequestration -... | ecosystem: Engineered > WWTP > Effluent > Algae... | reverse complement strand
GCATTGGATCAATACAATGCGTTCAATAAAAGTAATTTGAACAAGCTTTTTCACGCAAGCTTTGCACATTTCGAAACGATTAAGTTCGCGCAGAAGTACAGGGTTTACGGAGACATGTACGATATCATCTACGCGGATGGTAAAGTTGAAGAATCAGAAAAGCGGGCATTGGATGAATTGAAAGATATTATTGATATTAATTCCGAAGTAAGGCATTCGAAGCTTTAGTCTTATCCCACAAAATTACAAGAACTGCTTCGGCAGTTTTTTTTTGTTTTCTTCGCTTATGAGAACTATTCCCGTACCAATCTTTATTGCTTTACTGGCAATCCTTTCCATTGGAAGACTTGAGGCACAAACCTCCATTACCGGAAACATTATTGATTCTAAAACTGGATCACCCCTAAGCTACGCCAGCGTTCGGCTTAAAGAAAAAGCCTTAGGGGTTGTAGCCAACGAACGCGGTGAGTTTACACTAAGCCTGAACTCCTCCCCTGAGACGTACACACTTGTGGTTTCTTTTGTCGGATATAAAACGTATGAAACCAATCTTACGCAGTTTATAGAACGTAAAAATAAAACCATTAAACTCGAACCCGCCACCCGTGAACTTGACGAAGTGACAATCTCGGAGGGGAAATTTGATTTAAACGAGTTTATGGTGCAGGTTAGTAAAGCATATCAGTCAAGCTCGCGTACTACTCCGCACATTGCAAAAGCGTATTTTCAGGAAGAAATCAGCGTAAAATTCAAGCCTGTATTTTTCACAGGCGGAACTGGTTATTCCGTTTACATGGGCGATGTCGATAATCAGGCTGCACGATCCAATTATAAATTCTTTTATGAGCAGGTTTCTGTAAACCGTGACACAAAGGCCTGGACGGATCAGATCGCAAAACTTGGAAAAACTGATACACACAGATTCGGAGGCTCGGATAATCTGAATAATTTCCGCACGTTTGAACTCAACGGACCTTTATCCACAACCGGCAAATTCAAGTATAAGCTTGCGTCTGATACAACCATACGGCATAAGGGTGAAGCATGTCTTTTGATAAACTTCAAAGGATCAGGCCAGTCGGGCTGGATGATTATTGGTGAAGATAATCTTCATGTTTGGATGATTGTCTATAATGACTCAAAAGATATCTGGAGCTCGGTTTATGGCGAGCGGGTTGAAGGCATTTTTGCTTGCATCTACGATTATTATGAAAATCAGCACTACCTTTCAGAAACACAGTCTTTTTATAAAAAAGGTGATATAAGTCATTCGTATAAACTCAAAGTAGTATCTCAAAAATTTGACAAGCTTGAGTTGAGCGAAGAAGAATATTGGGTAATTAATTCCCTGGACAGATTCATGCTCAACCAGGGGAAGGAAATTGATGGCCAGGTTGAGTCGTATAATTTCTCTATCAGAGAACCTGATCAACGATATGAGTTTAAAGAGGGGTTTAAAGTTCTGGCAATCGATTCGGAGAAAAATCCGCGCTATCAAGAACTGCTGGCTAAGCTTCGGGGGTTCTTTTAAACAAGAAAGGCTGCCCATTTGAGCAGCCTTTCTATTTTTCTTCAATTCGATTCCTAATTAAATCTCACTCTTCTTAATCGCCTGTCGATAAAGCATAAATGCCATCGCTGCGAAGAAAAGGACTCCGAGAATTGCATAGCCTCCTCCGCCCAATGCGCTTGTCAGGCCATGCTCAGCACTTACTTTTGCAAGCGCATTAAAGATAGTTTCATCAACAGATAGTAATGCTACAATCACTCCGGCCAATGCACCACCGGCAATCAATCCGGTTGCAAAAAGACTTCCCTTACCTAAATCATCATCAGCTTTCACTTCATTTTTCTTTTCAGCTCGCCAGTCAACAAAACCTTTTATCGCACCCCCAATGAAAATCGGCAACGTGGTTGACAGCGGCAGGTAAAGTCCGATGGCAAAAGCAAGTGCTTTAATTCCGCACAGCTCGATCATTACAGCGATGAATACCCCTACCATCACAAATTGCCAGTCGAGGTTATAGGACAAAATGCCTTTTGCGAGTGTCGCCATTAATGTGGCCTGAGGCGCAGAATACTTATCGCTACCGATGGCGTGCGTAATGCCTTGCGCTACCATGTCCGCAGTTGGTGTGTCGAGCACTTTAATTACATATCCAATCGCAACAGACGAAACGATCGCGCCAATAAATAAGGCAAGCTGCTGGTATTTAGGAGTAGCTCCCACGATATAACCTGTTTTCAAATCCTGCGAGGTTGCCCCGGCATTTGCTGCCGCAATGCAGATCATGCCACCAACGACAAGTGCAAGTGGTTCGAAAAATTGACCGCTCCACCCTACTGATGTAAATATTAAACACGTTCCCATCAGCGTAGCGATAGTCATGCCCGAGATTGGACTGTTACTTGATCCCACCAGGCCCACAATGCGGCTCGCCACGGTAACAAAGAAAAATCCAAACATGATAATCAGCACACCGATCAATAATTTTTGCCAGATGCTGTCACCTGGAATGATCTGACTCGGGAGGAGTGCGATAACACCAATCAGGATAAGACTGCCGATAATCACCACTTTAAATGACAGATCACGTTCCGTTCTTAATACACCTCCTGCTGATTTATCTTTTAACGATTTAATACTTTCGCTAAACGAGCTGACGATGGTTGGAATGGTCTTGATCAACGTGATGAATCCACCTGCTGCTACTGCACCGGCTCCAATCTGACGAATGTAGGCACGGTAAATTGCCGCAGCATAGTTCGTAAAGGTGTGCGCGGCAGGATCCCAGTTTCCGGGTCCACCGCCACTGTTAATGTCGTTGAGGTAGCCTAACTTTACCAATTGTAGTGCGATTGTATCAGGCGCAACTAAGGTTGCCATTAAAGGAATCATCGCCCACCATGCCAGTACAGAACCCGCTACCAAAACTCCGGAGATCTTAGGGCCAATGATATACCCAACACCCAGATATTCAGGAGTTATCTCACCACTGGTTTGGGATGATGGCCAGAACTTGTTGGCTTGTTTGGTGATATAGGTTGGAGTCTCAGCGATTACATGAAACACTTTTTGCAATACAGCATACCCAAGTGCAACACCCATCCCGATAAAGGCTGTACGCGCAAAATCTCCGCCCTTCTCACCTGCCTGCAATACCGAAGCGCATGCTGTTCCTTCCGGGTAAGGCAATGTTCCGTGTTCCTTTACGATCAATGATCTTCTCAACGGAATCATCATCAAGGTGCCGAGCATCCCGCCAAAGGCAGCAAGAATTAAAATGGTGAGGTAATTGAAATATGCTCCGCCATTAGCTCCTGGTGACAAGAATAAAAATCCCGGCAACGTAAACACAACACCAGCCGCAATCGATTCACCGGCAGAGCCTGTGGTTTGGATGATATTGTTTTCAAGGATAGTCGTCTTTAAAAATTTTCTACCCAGCGTGATAGCAATCACGGCAATCGGGATGGATGCTGACACCGTAAGCCCCGCTTTTAAAGCAAGGTATACCGTTGAACATCCGAAAATAATTCCAAACAAACATCCGAACACCACCGACTTAACGGTGAACTCGGCAATGTTTTGCTCGGGTGCGATGTAGGGTTTAAAGATTTTAGGTACTTCCATAGGGTTAGGTTAAGAAACGATTCAACTAATATTTCCCATTAGCTTCCGCAGCGGTTTCGCGAAGATTAAAACAACAACAGCGGCTACAAACATAATTTTTACAATCAGTCCGAAAAGATCAATCAGTACCGAGGGGTTTTGAGTAATCGCTTCAGCATTAAATTCTCCGGCATATAAGCCAGCCACGAGGTTACCCAACGCCAACGCCATAAAGAAAACACCCATCATCTGACCAACAAGCCTTTTAGGTGATAGCTTGGTGATTGCGCTCATTCCAATGGGATATAAGCATATCTCACCTACGGTGTGCAGCATATACGTTGTAATTAACCAGGTTGGTAACGGCTTCTCTCCACCAACCACAATGGCTGAAGCCTTCATCATCACTAAATATCCCAATCCCATAAAGATCAATCCAAGTGCGAGCTTGATTGGGGTTGTTGGATTTAATTTTCTGGCGGAAAGTCTTATCCATAGCCAGGCAAAAAAAGGAACGAGCAGCAAAACAAAAAATGAAGGTGCAGACTGCAGCCAGCTTGAGGGCATTTCAAATGTGCCAATAAACATATTGGTGTACCGATCAGCAAAAAGGTTAAGCGATGATCCCTGACCTTCATAGCCGGCATAAAACATCATGACCGTAAGAAAAATCAGAAAAATTGCCATGATTTTCTTCTTTTCTGCATCATCCAGCTTCTCAAAGAGAAATACATAAATAAAATATGCAAAGGCACACGTAAGGATAACAATACCAGAAACTCCGGCAAACACCGTGGGATCAATTGTAATAATTTTTGAAAGAAGTAATGCCACTAGGGCTGCGACAAAAATTACAACAACCCAAAGTCCTGTTCGGATTGTGCGTTGACGTTGTGCTTCATCCGAAGGATCGGGTAAGCGGTTAGGTTCCAGTCCTGCATTGCCCAGATTTTTTTCAGTGAGCTTATATTGAATAACACCCGCGATCATACCTATACCCGCTGCTGCAAAACCGTAATGCCAGTCTACTTTTTGACCTAAGTAGCCAACGATGAAAGGGCCGATCAATCCGCCAATATTAATACCCATGAAGAATATGGAAAATCCGCTATCGCGTTTAACCTGATCATCGGAAGGATATATCTCTCCTACCATGCTGCTTACATTAGGCTTCAACATGCCAGTGCCACACACGATAAAAAGCAAGCCAACAAAAAATGTTTCAGTAAATGGAAATGCGAGGATGAGGTGACCTGCTGCGATCATGCACCCACCATAGAAAATAGATTTGCGCAATCCGAAGAACTTATCTGCCAGCCACCCACCTGGTAATGCAAGGAGATAAACAAACATGGTGTAGAGTCCGTAGACTGCGCCTCCGGTTTTATCATCGAGGCCCATGCCACCGTTCTCAACCGATGCAACCATGAACAGCAACAGGATCGCCCGCATGCCATAGTAGCTGAAGCGCTCCCACATTTCAGTGAAGAACAATGTAGCCAGCCCTTTTGGGTGACCAAAGAAAGTTTGAGTTGAACTCACGGTTTCAGGTTAAGATACCGCGATCAAAGTAGGGCTATTAATCGATTTTATCAATACCGAAAAAATGAAAAACGGTATGTGAAAAAGTAGAGCTTTCAAAATAGAACGTCATTCTGAGCGTCAGCGAAGAATCCCCTAATACAAAACAAAAAGATTGGATGACGCACGAGACAAGAGTTCATGCTTGTTCTGAACAAGGGGATGCTTCGGCTGATGCCTCAGCATGACGGTCAATTATTTCTTTGTTTAATCAAACTGCTCAGGTTCCAACTTCCACTTCTCCGGTGAGCGCCAGAGGCTCGATAGTAGAAGCTCCCGCATGAAAATAAATTCTTTCGGGAGGCGATCGTACATGCGTTCAAATAATTGCGCGTGTGCTAACAGTTCTTCCTTCCACTGCTCGCGGTCGATGTGCATGATCTGATCGAATTGCTGTTTCGTAAAATCCGATCCGGCCCAGTCGATATCATCGTAGTGTGGCATCCAGCCAATCGGACTTTCTACCGCATTTGATTTGCCGTGAATTTTTTCAACAATCCATTTCAGCATGCGCATGTTATCGCCAAAGCCGGGCCATACAAAGTTTCCTTTGTCATCTTTGCGGAACCAGTTCACGCCAAAAATCCGGGGTGGATTAGGAATGTCCCTTCCGAATTGCAGCCAGTGATTAAAATAATCACCCATATGATAGCCACAGAACGGCAACATGGCAAACGGATCACGTCTCACTTTACCAACCTCCCCAAAGGCAGCAGCAGTTGTTTCTGATCCCATCGTTGCTGCAAGATAAACTCCGCTGTTCCAGTTATGTGCCTGGTAGATCAACGGAACGGTTGTACTTCTTCGTCCACCAAAGATGAATGCACCGATCGGTACACCATTTGGATCTTCCCAGTTTTTATCAATACTTGGGCATTGTGATGCCGGTGCAGTAAAGCGTGCGTTAGGATGCGCTGCAGGCTTACCCGAATTTTTATCCCACTTTTGCCCTTTCCAATCGGTTAAGCCTTCGGGAGCTTCCTTCGTCATACCCTCCCACCATACATCACCATCGGGTGTTATCGCAACGTTTGTGAAGATCGTATTCTTTGCGATGGTTTTCATCGCGTTCGGATTGCTCTTCATGTTTGTTCCGGGAGCAACACCAAAATATCCGGCTTCCGGGTTGATGGCGTAAAGCTTACCATCTTTACCTGGCTTGATCCATGCAATATCGTCCCCTACTGTTGTTACTTTCCAATCATTCAACGCATCGGGTGGAATGAGCATGGCAAAGTTTGTTTTTCCACACGCACTCGGAAACGCAGCAGCAACATAGGTCTTCTCTTTCTCCGGACTTTCAACACCGAGAATAAGCATGTGCTCTGCCAGCCAGCCTTCTTCCTGTGCCATCACAGAAGCAATGCGAAGCGCGAAACACTTTTTGCCTAGCAACGCGTTACCGCCATAGCCCGATCCATAAGAAACGATTGACCTTTCCTCAGGATAATGAACAATATATTTCGTCTCCGGATTACAAGGCCAAAGGGCATCCTTCTGACCATGCTGTAAAGGCGCGCCTGCCGTATGAATACATTTTACAAATTCTTTATCGGTTCCCAGCACATCGATTACACGCGTACCTACACGGGTCATGATGTGCATGTTTACTACCACGTATTCGGAGTCTGTTATTTCAATTCCAACATGCGAAATATCAGAACCGATAGGACCCATACTGAACGGAATCACATACATGGTTCTTCCTTTCATGCAACCTGCCATCAGCTTGTTAAGCGTTTGCTTCATCTCGCGTGGATCGACCCAGTTGTTCATGGGACCTGCATCGTCTTTTTTACGGCTGCAGATATATGTTCTGTCTTCTACCCGGGCAACATCACTGGGATCAGAAAAGCAGGCAAAACTGTTCGGTCTTTTCTGTGGATTCAGCCTGATGAACGTGCCTTTGTCAACCAGTTGGGAGCACAGTTCATTATATTCTTCCGTTGATCCATCGCACCACCGGATGGTATCAGGCTTACAAAGCGCAGCTACTTCATTTACCCACTTTTTCAGGTTGGGGTGCTTCACTTGATAGCTAGCACTCACGGCCAGGGATTCTTCTGTCATATATCCGAGTTTTATAGGGCAAATTTAGAAAAAAATCGTCATTCAGCACGTTTCAATCGATTGCACAATTATTTCGGGTAATGATATACAAGTTTACACCACTCCGAACCAAATCGCCTAATTCACCGTTCTTACACATAAGAATGAGGATTTTTAGCCCCAATCATCGACCAGTGCAAAATCTTGCCCCAAAAACGCCTCATTTTTAGCCTCATTTTTAGGCATGAAAATAGGAGTTACTCCCTCGTTGGAGTTTGATATAAAGAATTAAATACTAATTTAGTCGTGAAAACCCCTACTGATATGGCAGTCACCGCGTTCAAAAATGCGATAGACAAGAATCCGCTTTTACACAAATTGGATAAATTGTCTTTCAATCATGGCGTGAAACAGTCTTTTCACTTTGTGAAGGAAGTTGTAGTTATAAGCACGGATCAAAAAAGCCTTAATAATTCAAAACAATTCTTAACGTTTTTGGAGAATGCTGTAAAACATTTGCCAAAAGATGATCTACAGGGGTTGGATAAAGCAAATTCGTTTGCTAAAGTTTTAACTCAAACGAAAACTAATCTTAGTAAGCTGGTCAATTTTGCAGTACAATATGATATTGATGACAGCGATACAAAAAAACTATTAGCAAATGTTCAAAAGTCAATCACAATCATGAATGATATGATTGATTATATGAACTTTGCTATCAAAACTCAAAGTGCTATTGATAGCTTAAAGTCAAGCCCTAAATTGTCAGCCGAAGAACTGAAAGCTAAAATAGCTGCATAAATAGTTCTTCATGTATCAATTTAGAATCTCCACGGATGCTGAGAATCAATTTGCCAACTTGGCTCAAAGAGCAGCCATTCCCGGAGTTCAGAATGCAATCGATGAAATTGCCAAAAACCCTTATACTTATAAGAAATTAAAGAAAACTGGTAAAAAGGTTTTGGGAGAATATTACATTGATGTTAACTATTACGCTGTCACTCTTAACATTGACGATGCTCAACAAACTGTTGACATCATCACAATTATTCCCAATGCCTATCTTTATAGGCTAATGAAACTTTAATTTTCTTTGCTAGGCTTTGGAACCTTGAGAGTTGCCCCTAAAAGATCATTAAAAGGCGTTTTTTCTACTTCTTTAGACTTTGATTCTGGTTTATATTCTAAGTCTTCAAATTTCAATTCAGTTTGTCCATTTCTCCTATCAACCATTTTGTTGAAGTGAGAAAGGAACTGCTTCCAACTATCTGAAATCTGCATAAGAGGAATAACAGAATTAATCTGCGCTTGTAAATGAGGATTACCAATATCCTCCGTTAAACTCTGATGAAATCTTGCAGTATAATTACCGGAAGAGCTCTTGGGAGTTTTTTCTTTCAGGTCTTTCAAAACGCCTTTAGGTAATTGTTCGTAAATTATTTTGTTTGTCCATTTACCTATAACTCCTGGTCTTTTCTTAATGTCACTAACTGTATAATCCCAACCATTGAGCCTGAAAATTTCTTTATAGAATCCGTCTGGAAATTTCTTTTGCCAAGGCAACAATTCTTCAGAGATATAAGCCTTTAAAATCTTTTGTAACTCATCCCTTTCTCTGTCATACTGGTATCCGGTAGCCTCGTCAATTAATGCGATTATACCAATCGTTGACAAAGCTATCAGCAGCGTTTCACTAGCCTGTGCCAATGGCAGCTGACTTTTAGTAATGTACGGCTTACCTGTTTGTGGATTTGTTTTTGAACGTGCATCCAGATAAACCTTACAAAGTTTAGGTAGAACTAAAGCATTATAGCCTGTTGAAGTTTTACCATCTTTTTGAGTGTACTCTATTGGATACAACAATGCGTCCAACTCATCATCAATCAATGGCTGTAGATTATTTGCATCAATAAATGAAGGTCTGTTTGCTACCCTAATCTCATCTTTCGCCCTGCCCCTTTTTGTTCTACCAAAGGCACGGAAAATTGCATTTCTACTGATTAGCCTTGTTCCGTCTTTCAGGACAGCCACGTCAAGTTCAGTCTGTCCTAAAGGTAAATTACCTTCATAAAGAGATTCCTGTTTTACCAATTCTGAGCTCATATACAAATACTTTACTATCAAATACTTATGACCGAATAACCATTAAAATAACCTAAAAAGAGCCCTCACGAATTAGCTCTTCATACGTCAAACGTCCAACCATATTGCTTAGAACCAAATTGAAACGGCTACTTGCACACACCTTGCGGGAATTGTACCGAAGCGCAAATTCATTCACATAGCTTTGTAAATGTTTTTGGCTAACCTGATGGTAAATGCCATAGACACCACGCTTAAACTGGCTCCAAAATCCCTCTATAGTATTTGTGTGTGCCATTCCTTTCACGTACTCACCTTTTGAATGATCGACAACTAAGTGCTGATATTTGTTTTTCACATTCCAGTAACCTCTGTAGGCATCTGAAATAACTACAGCCCCCGGTTTTACTGCGCTTTTAATTGCCTTGTTTAGTGAGATTGTCCCCGCTGATGGTATTACCTGCGCATTAACGTTACCACCTCTTTCAACCGCTCCAAACACAATCGCCTTAGTATCCGTGCTACGGCCTTGTGTGTCCTTTGTACGCTTTGATTTGTGCTTATTCCCTTCTTTTCCACCCACATAGGTTTCATCAATTTCCACGGTAGTTTCCATCTGTGCTTTGAAGACTGGATGATCAAAGGCATAGCGTAATCGGTGCAATACGAACCACGCAGTTTTTTGAGTAATGTCCAAGTCCTTAGCCAACTGATGGCTTGAAATTCCCTTCTTATGTGAACTGAAAACATAAAGGGCAATGAACCATTTTTGGAGTGGCATTTTAGTGTCTTCAAATATTGTCCCCGTCCGCACGTTAAAGTACTTACCTGATGACTTGCACTTGTATTTATTACCTTTGCAAGCATAGACTTTTGAGGTCGGTTCGAAGGGAGAAACCACGTTTCCATCCCACCGGATTTCCTCAAGATGCTTGATACAGCTTTCCTCGGTCGGGAACTTGTTAATCAGGTCTAAAATGCTGGAAAATTCTGTCAGTAATACCATAAAAACCGTGTTTTTGAATTGGTATCACAATATTAAGTAGAAGTTTACACTTATACAAATTTTTTTGGTGTAAATTGGTATATCATCGCCTTATTTCGAATTCCATGCGTTTTAGTTGTTTACAAATTGCGGCTAAGCTGCATTCATGAGTCCTTAGCAGGAAAAGCTTACTTTTAAC
>Ga0075158_10003807_pt1 | contig 10518 bp, 9 predicted proteins | sample JI91814BDNA_FD_70968 | JGI IMG/M metagenome (GOLD analysis project Ga0075158, IMG submission 70968) | Wastewater effluent complex algal communities from Wisconsin, to seasonally profile nutrient transformation and Carbon sequestration -... | ecosystem: Engineered > WWTP > Effluent > Algae... | reverse complement strand
TTCAGGGGGTACCGATAATCACTTGATGTTGATTGACCTCCGCAATAAAAATGTTAGTGGAAAATTAGCCGAAAATGCTTTGGTAAAGGCGGATATTACGGCCAACAAAAACATGGTGCCATACGATGATAAATCTCCATTTGTAACTTCTGGTATTCGCTTGGGAACACCGGCTGTAACGTCTCGTGGCATGAAAGAAGCTGATATGTTGCAAATTGCCACTTGGATTGATCGATTGATTTCCGATGCCGAGAATGAAACGTTAATTGCCGCTATCAAAGGGGAAGTTAATGAATACATGAAGGCCTTTCCATTATACTAAACCTTTATTGGGCTAACTATTCAATATGAAGCAAAACAAATCAAGTCGGAATGAAAAGCTCAGTTTGCTGATGCTTGTAATGCTTGGTTTGTTGACTATGCCTATTCAAGCACAGTTGGCAGAAACAGATAGTTTGGCTAAGGCCACAATTGCTGCTTTAATGGATGCGCCTTCAACAGCGCTTGATATGGCAAAAGCTTTGTACGCTATTGATTCTACGAATAGTCAGCACATTTACCTCTTAGCCAAAGCACACAGTGTGCAAGGCGATGAAGCGATGAGCAATTATTACAATGAATTGGTTTTACAACAAGATTCGTTGTATTTGCCGGCTTTAATTTTAAAGTCAGAGCATGAATTGCAAGGTAATGATTTCGCTTATGCCAAAAGTTTGGTGAATAAAATCAATCGATTTTTTCCTACATCTGCTTCTGCCCATTACTTGAATGCTAAAGTGGCATTAGCCGAGAAGCAAATGCCGGAGGCTATGGCAGAGGCGAACAAGGCATTATTGCTCGATTCCAATTGCAAAGAAGCTTTTGTGGTGTTGGCATTAGCCGAATTAAAAAGCGGGCGTTTTGCGGAAGCTGCTACACATTTCGAAAACGCTTATCCCCAAATTCAACATCAAGCGGTGTTTTTAAATAATTATGCTGTTTGTTTGCTGGAAACGAAACAATTTGCGAGGGCATCATCTGTGTTACAACTAGCATCATCGCTTGATTCCACCAACTATTACATCTATTTTAATCAAGGATTAGCGCAATATTCTTCCGATCAATTTGCCGATGCACGGCATAGTTTTGACCGCGCACTTCGCTATGCCGATAGTCTTCCCATGTTGCATTATTTGCGGGCAAAGTGTTTCGTTAAACTCAATAGATACGAAGAAGCACGATTAGATTTTCAGCAATACAAAAAGCAATCGGGAGATACCACTTCTAGTAGAGAAATATTTCTATTTGAACTGAGTTATTGGCTCAGTCGAAATTGGTATGTATTGATGGCGTTTGTTGTGTTTCTGACAATAGTATTTATCGTTATTCGAAACAGAAAGCGTTAAACCGCAAAACTTTCTCCGCAGGCACAAGTGCGCGAAGCATTAGGGTTCGAGAACTCAAAACCTTTACCATTCAAGCCATCTGAAAACTCCAATGTAGTATTGCATACATAAAGAAACGATTTCAAATCGGTTACTAACTTCACGCCTTTATCTTCAAATACTTGGTCTTCGGGTTTTTGTTCGTGATCGAAACTCATATCATACGATAAGCCTGAACAGCCCCCTCCTTTCACCGAAATGCGCACAAAAGAATGCTCAGGCATATTTTGTTCTGCCATAAGTGTTTTGATTTTCAATGATGCTGGTTCCGATACAAATAACATAAGTTGTTCATTTAGAATGCAAAGGTAATGCAAAATCTAATTACTTGCTGCTTTTAATACTTTTTTGCAACTATTGTTTGGCTTCTTATTAAACCTAAAAGACGTTACTAGCTTGGGAAGTACCTGCTATGATCCGTTTCTTTTGCTGTTTCCGCTTCTTGTTTAACCTCATCAACAATCGTTAAAGGCTTTGTTGCAGTTTGGAACGATTTGTAATTAAATTTTTCCAATCGCTTTGTAAGGTGTGGGTGGGTGGATACTTTTTCCGAAAACCATTTCCAAAATCCTCCTTCAGTGTATGTTTGTGCAACATAGGTATCGAGATTTACTTTTTTGTAGAGTTGCTTCCCTGCAGCCAAAAGCAATAAGCCTTGTTGTGCCCCTTGCGGACTTAAACAAGCCCCAATGCTATCGCAGGTATATTCACAAGCACGCGAATAGGCTGCATTCAAAAAAGGGATAAAGACCGATGGAAAGAGAATCATGTTTTTCGTTAAGTGATTTCGTTTGATGTGTCCCAACTCGTGCCCAATTATAAAATCAACAGCAGCTTTGTTGTCTTCGTAGGCTTCTTCAAGTACATCGGAATATATAACTATATAATTCCGTCCGAAAAAACGGGTCGCAAAAGCATTGAGTAAACCACCCACTTGCAACAAATAAACATCAGGCACATAGCTTAAGCCAAGAGCAGTAGATTGTTTTACTACAGTAGCATAAATATCGCTGAACTGAGTCTCGTTTATTTTCACTGCATTGCCCTTTATATATCCAATCAAAATCCCGAATTGAAACAGTAAAACCAGTGCAATTACAATCGCATAAAAAAAGAATAGGTACTTTGTGTAGCCTATCATTGGGATTTCGGCAAAGAACAAGAAGTAGCCCATACTGAAATAGACGAGTGCACTTACAATTACTTTGATAATAAAATAAAAATTTTCCTTAGGGTGTATTTCATAGCTATTCGTGGGTTCCATAGTTTTTAATTTTTTGTAAAATAATAAGATTATTCATTTTTTTGACGGACAGTAGCCCTTAGCTAGCGCATTGAAAAGAAATAATATAAATTGCATAAAACTTATTGGTTATGCTACGTATAGAACACATTGGAATTGCCGTTAAAGATCTCGATTTATCCAACGAATTATTTTCAAAGTTGCTCAATAGGTCGCATTATAAAGTAGAAGAAGTTACATCAGAAAAAGTAGCTACATCTTTTTTTCAAACCGGAGAATCGAAAATTGAATTATTAGCGGCTACATCTCCAGATAGCACAATAGCCAAGTACATCGAAAAGAAAGGGGAAGGTATTCACCACATTGCATTTGCTGTAAATGATATCGAAGCGGAAGTAAAACGTTTAATCGCTGAAGGTTTTCAACCTATTTCAGCGGAGCCCAAAAAAGGAGCAGATAACAAATTGGTGTTCTTTTTCCATCCGAAATCTACGAATGGGGTATTAATTGAGCTTTGCCAAGAGATTATCTAATCAAGGTTACATTCCCTTTCTTGTAGATAGTTTCACCATCGTAGGTTTTGCCTATCAGATACCAAACATATACACTCATTTCTTGTGCAACACCTTTAAATGTTCCGTTCCAGCCATCCGTAACATCGGTTGTCGAATAAACTTTTTCACCCCAACGATTGTAAACCGAAAACTCTAAAAGTGTTTTCAAGTTTAAAGTAGGCTGCATAATGCGGAAAATGTCGTTCACGCCATCGCCATTCGGTGAAAATCCGGTAGGCAGCAGAATTTGTGTTTTGGGCTCAACAATTACACGTACACTATCGTGGTTAGTACAACCATAATCTGAAATTACAAACAAGTAATAAGCCGTTGAATACAATGGAGTAGCTTTGGTTTCCAACGTGAATGGATTTTCTAGATAATCGGAAGGAGTCCAATAGTATCGAGTCGCATTCGTAATTCCATGCAATTCCGCTTCGGTGTTTCTGTAAATCAAAGTATCTAAACCAGCATCTACGGTTGGTGTAGGACGAATAATCACATCTACTGATTCGGTATCGCTGAAACAATCGTTGGAAACTTCAACAACATAAGTGATGCTGGTCAATGGTCGTGCTGTTGGATTGGCAACGGTTGTACTACTTAACCAAGTGGCCGGTGTCCATTGATAGTAAAGCCCTCCGCTTGATTCCAATTGAATGGTTTTCCCTTCACAAACATCGTATGGCGATTTCGATTTCGCTACCACCGGAAGTTGTACATTAATGGTTATCGAATCATCCGTGTAACAGTTGTGAATGTTAGTGATTCTAACATAATAGGTAGTTGTGTCTGTAGGTGTTGCAATTGGCTTTTGGACTGTAAGGCTACTCAGTGTTGGGTCGCTCTGCCATAAGAATTTCACACCACCTACTGCATTGAGCTCTACGGGGCGACCAAGGCAAATAAAGGAGGTATCCGGTAAAACAACAGTAATGGGTGGAAGGTAAACAAGTACAGTAATCGAATCGCTGTTTTTGCAGCCAAACGCATCTGTTCCGGTTACATAATATTTCGTGGTGGTGTCGGGCTTTGCAATAGGGTTCGCAATGGTGGTATCACTTAAAGTCAGATTATATTTCCATTCGTAAATAATAGCTCCCGATGCAGTTAGCTGAATGGAGTCGCCAATACAAATCGAGTCCAATTTCGTAGTGCCTACATTAGGTAGCGGGTGAACAATAATTGTTACCGTATCTTGTTTTTGATAACAGTAGTTTCTAACAGTGAAAATATAAGAGGTTGTATCGTTCGGGAAAAATAGGGGGGTATTAGACGTTGCATTACTTAATCCTGTTGGTGGAGCCCATGAATACGAACTGCTAGGTCCTTGTTGAACTATGGTAAGCGTAGTAGTATCGCCTTCACAAATCGGCTTAGCATCTTCAATAATTAAATTCAATGAAGGATCTAGGAAATAAACAGAAACCGAGTCGGTCGCTTTACACCCACGAAAATCTGTTCCGGTTACAAAATATTTTTCGTTCTGGGTTGGTCTGCACATTGGGTTTGAAACAGTAGTGCTCGACAAGCCCGATGCCGGTGTCCACACATAACTCAGTCCGCCCGTAGCTTGTAATCGAACACTATCGCGGAAACTACCCGGGTTCAAACAAACAGAAGTGTCTAATCCCGCATCAATGTTCGGGTAGGGATGGAGACCAACGTTAATGGTGTCTTTGTTTTTACATCCGTTCGCATCGGTAACCTGAACCACATAGCTGATAGGGTTAGCCGGTGTAGATACCGGATTCGCAATTAAAGAGTCGGATAGGAATGTGCCCGGAAGCCAAGCGTAGCTAATGCCACCAGCTGCATTTAATTGTAATGAAGTGTTCGGACAAATAGTAGTATCCTTCCCTAAACTCACATTCGGTAATGGGTTTACGGTGATATTGCGCTGTAATGTATCCTTACATCCATCAACGGTTGTTGTAATTAATATAACAGTTTTAGTGCCTGCTGTAGCATAGATAGCAAATGGATTGCTAGCCGTACTTGTGGTGCTGTTTCCGAAATTCCATAAGTAGCTAGTGCTATTACTACTGCTTAAGTTGGTGAAGAACGTAGTATCTTTCAAACACACCGGTGATGTGCTGAAATCTGCAATGGGCATAGGATATACAGTTACAGGATGCGATATAGTGTCTACACAACCCACCTTGTTCGTAACGGTTAGCTTTACATTAAAGGTGCCGGCTGCCGCAAATTGATGTTTGGGGTTTTGTGCAGTAGACGAAAAGCCATCGCCAAAGTTCCACGACCAGCCACTCACTGCCGATGCTGTAGATACGGTAGCATCATTGAAAGGGAACAAGATATCTTGACAGCCATTTGCAGTAAACGAAAAATCTGGCGTTAATGTGGGATAGATTCGAACAATGGCTCTTGCTGTATCGTAGCAACCTTGTCCGCCAACAACTTGCGAAGCAATCACCATTACTGTATACGACCCGGTATCGGGGAAAGTGTATACCGGGAATTGCTTGGTTGAAGTATCGGTTGTAATGCCTGTAACACCAAAATCCCAATAATATTTAAGCGGAGTAGAAACTCCTGGAGCAGGTGAAAATGAAGTCCCTTTAGAAAAGTCAACAGTAAGATTTGAACACTGATTTTCATATATACCTATACCCGTACTTGGGTTAAATGTACCCGGCAGAAAAGGCATATTCGCATCAGGAATGTCGCACTGCGAAACAATAAACTGAAAATCGCGAATGTATGATCCAATGAGAACGCCATTTCTGTACTCAGTTATACAAATGCCTACAACGTATGCCCCTGTTTGATCTGGAGTTCCGGTAAGTAACCCCGTTGTTGCATCTATATTTAGCGGAACTCCACCTAATGGATCACTCTGATTGTAAGGTGCCTGCCAACTAATTGGGAAATAGGGTGGATTGTTAGGAGTGGTTGGCGCTGGATCGGATTGGCTGGCTCCATCGTTTGGGGTACACAAGCTATAGACTAATGAATCTCCATTCAAGTCTGTTGCAGAATTATCGAAAGACAAAGGCGAATTTGCACAAATAAATGTAGGCGGAAACTTATTGAAAACCGGACTTGAATTACGGTATGCATTTGTTGGTGGAATGGTAGCTGTATACGTTGCCCCTTGATTACCCGGGTTGTTTAAGTTGTTAATTGTTCCATTTCTACAGCAACGTTCATACACAAGCATATATGATTTATTGGGGTCGGGCACTGTAAATGTGGTTATATAGGTCCCTTCTTCTACACAAATACCAGGAGGTACATTTAAACAAGGATTCGTAGATGTGCTTGGGATTGGCCTCACAACAGGGTTTACTAATTGAAACGTTGTAATCAAATTATAACTACCTCCATTTAGCTCGAAAAGTCCAACTGCAGCCGAAGGGACTGTAGTGTTATTAGGGTCTCCATCAAAAAGCGTTTGGCTATTACAATCACGATAGATTTTCATCGTCAATTCATATTGCGATCCACCGATATACCGATACGATATAAAACCACCTACAATGTGTGTTGCACCAGCTTGGAAAACAATAGAGCCGATGAATAAAAAAAGTAAAATATATTTTCTCACAAATAAGTTATTCAGAATCAAAGACGAAAAATAAGCATTTGGGGTTGTTGGTTGGTTAAAAATAGTATAATTTTCAGAAAAATAGGTCTATGGGTTATCCCTACAGTAAAGTCGAAGGTGGTATTATTCTTTCTATAATTCTCTTTTTTTGGGGATTAGGCGCTCATTTTAAGGGTATAGAGATGCCTGCAACAGTATTGATGGGAGTGAGTGCGTTGGCCTTTTTAGTGTTGTGCTATCAACGTTATTTCCAAAAGTAATCCTACTCTTGAGGATTAACTTTCATCCTAACCAAGTCTATTCGCTTGTTCGAAGCTTTCAAAATTTTTACTTCGTACTGTCCAAGTTGAATCACATCGTTTTGATCGGGAATATCTTCGTTCATGGTAACAATGTAGCCCGCTAAAGTATGGTAATCGCCTTCCGGTATGCTCAAGTTATACTCTTCGTTAAGGTAAGTGATTTCTAATCGAGCAGAGAAAACAAATTCGGTATCGTTGATTTTCTTCTCAATCATTTCTTCCACATCATGTTCGTCTTCGATTTCACCGAAAATTTGCTCCATCAAATCTTCTAAAGTAATAATGCCGGCTGTTCCACCGTATTCATCTACTACCCACGACATATTCTTTCGCTCTTTAATCAACTGTACCAATAGGTCTTGTGCGTTCATGGACGAAGGCACCATTTCAATCGGGCGAATAATTTCGCGAATAGTAGCCGGGTTTTTCAATAAATCGAGGTGGTAAACATAGCCGATAATACTATCTATCGTTTTCTGGTAAACCGGAATTCGAGAGTGCTTCGTATCTAATATCAATTTACGTAAATCCGCTAAAGTTTCGCTTACTTCAATAGCTTCCACTTCTGGTCTAGGCACCATACAAGCCTTGAGTTTCACTTCTTTCAAATATAGCGCCTTCTCGAAAATTTCGGAATTGATATCATCCGTTTCGTCATCTTCTCCTACATCATTTGCACTCGATTCTTTAATCAAATATTCTAAATCTTCTTGCGAAAACGATTGCACGTTATCGTGAAAATCTTTGCCCGCAATCAATTTAATGGTTTTGCGCGAAAGGGTGTGGAACAAGTCGCTCAAAGGCTGCAATGGCATATACACCAAATACTTGGTAGGATAAGCAAAAAACAACAACATTTGATCGGCATTTATGCGGAATAACATTTTTGGAATTAATTCGCCCAACAATAACACTAAAGCCGTAGTGGTGAAGGTTTCGATAATCATGAGGTAAGCTTCATCATGTGGCAGAAACGAAAACCGCTCAGGTGTAAGCAAACGGGCCATCATACTACCAAAGAGAACAAGCGCGATATTCAGTCCAATCAATAAGGTACTGATAAATCGAGATGGGTTGTTGTTAAACTCCGACACAATTTTTGCACGGGTTTGTCCTTTTTCCTTCAATAATTCAATTCGCAACTTATTGGCCGAGATAAAAGCAATTTCAATGCCCGAGAAATAGGCAATGAGCAAAAGTACAAGAGCAAGTGATAAAATTTCCATAACAGCGTAAAGGTATTAAAAGCAAATCATTGGGCAAATTCTAAGCTAGTACACAAACTCAATCTCTTTAAACCCGAATTTCTGTGGCTTGCCTTTTACGTCTATTTCCAACTTGCCTTCTTTGGTAACACCGGTAATTTCTCCTTTGAAAGCAGTGCCGCTTTTTGTGAATTCAGACGTTTGATTATAGCGCCACAGCGAAGTGGTGTAGGCCTTTTCCAGAAAATTAAAATGCAGCAAGCGCAATTGCAAATAATATTTTTCTAAATAAGACGAGAGTTTACCTGCAAGGTTCTCGATATCCAAGGTCTGATTATTGTTCTCCAACGCTACAGAAGTTGCATGTGTCAGCGTAGTATCGAATTGAGTTTGATTAATATTGATGCCAATACCTATAATGGAATGCTGTATTTTACTGCCCTGCAGTGCATTTTCAATGAGCACGCCACATACTTTTTTCCCGTTGATCAAAATATCGTTCGGCCATTTAATCTGCACGTGCTCGGCACAAATGCTTTCGCAAAATTCGCGAATACCAAGCGCAACAGCCATATTTAGGTAAAATTGCTTATCGGGCGAAAGAAAATTCGGATACAAAATATAGGAAACGGTGAGGTTTTTGCCCGATTCGGTTTGCCAAACGTTGCCAAGCTGTCCGCGCCCTTTCGTTTGCTCTTTAGCGATAATTAACGTGCCGTCTGTGGGTTTTTGAGTAGAAAGGAGTTGCTTTGCATAGTCATTTGTGGAGTCGATAGTTTCTAGCGATATGACATTTTTTCCGATAAATAGGCTTTCGTGCATTGTTGGAATGATTTTTCCTTTAGATTTGTTTAAGAATAAAAGTAAACATTTTGGCAAATAAAAAATTAGAATCGTCTTCAGACGAATTAGTGCAGATTATCATTGATGCTCTCCACGAAAAAAAAGCAAACGATATTGTAAGTCTCGACTTGCGAAATATTAAAGACACCGTAGCCAATTTCTTTGTGATTGCGCATGGAGATTCGAACACGCAAGTGAACGCGCTTCACCATAGTGTAGTGCATTTCGCGAAAGATACAGGCCATCAACCCTACAAAGTGGAAGGCACTGAAAATGGCGAGTGGATTATTGTGGATTTCGTAGATGTAGTGGTGCATATTTTCCATCGCGATAAACGCGATTTCTATCAATTAGAGGAATTGTGGAACGATGCCAAATTCAAAAAACACACGGCACAAGCGGCTAAAGCTGAGGCAGAAAAGACAGGAAAAGGCAAACGAGTGTCTGTCAAAAAGACTACAACCGTGAAAAAAGCAGACAAGATCGACTTTGCTTTGGAAGAAAAATTATTTGCCGATAAAGAAGCCTCCAAAAAGGCTACAGCTAAAATCAACACGGCAAAGAAAATTGCTGCCAAGAAATTAGTGGCTAGCGATTTGAAAAAGAAATCAGGAGATACTAAAGGTACAACCAAGAAAGTATCAACTAAAGCAGCTCCCAAAGCAGCAACTAAAGCTCCGGTAGCCAAAAAATCTGCAAAAAAATAAACAAAACAACGATCCGTTCAATTTATAACATATGAGTAACGAACAATCTTCAAATACATCGAATAATCAACCCAAATCGAATCGTCCGCAACCGCCACGCAGAAAGCAAAAGCCGGAAGAGGAAGGATTTCAGTTTAATTTCTTTTGGATTTATGCCATCATAGGAGCAGTGCTATTGCTGGGGTTCGCTTCCAATTTTGCTGATTCCTCTAAATCGATTTCTTTCCCGGAATACAAGCAAATGGTGCTAGATAACGATGTTTCTGCCATTAAAATCATCGGGCAAAAAAATGCATTGGTTTATCTTAAAGACTCCGCACTTTCAAAAGCGAAGTATGAAGCCGTTGCAAAAGGTAAATTCGGTTCACCAAACCACGGCCCGCATTACACCTTCACCATTGCGTCTAACGATGCTTTTGATAAAACAATGGCTGAGTTCTACAAACTTCACCCTGAAGTGAAGGAAGTGGATGTATTATATGAAGAAGGAAAAGATTGGGGCAACCTGATTGGCTGGTTGTTGCCACTGGTGATTATTGTTGTGCTTTGGATTATGATGATGCGCAGAATGGGCGGAGGTGCAGGAGGTGGCATGGGCGGAGGTAACATCTTCAATATCGGAAAGTCGCGCGCTATCTTATTCGATAAGGGCGAAAAAACAGATATTAC
>Ga0075158_10003806_pt1 | contig 10518 bp, 7 predicted proteins | sample JI91814BDNA_FD_70968 | JGI IMG/M metagenome (GOLD analysis project Ga0075158, IMG submission 70968) | Wastewater effluent complex algal communities from Wisconsin, to seasonally profile nutrient transformation and Carbon sequestration -... | ecosystem: Engineered > WWTP > Effluent > Algae... | reverse complement strand
CGCGCCGGGCCGCAGTCTCGCACCTTCTCGGCGCTCTGGCGATGGCTCGGCGCGGGCTCTGGGCGCGCGGGACGTCAGCTCGGCGGCGGGACCGGCATCGCGTCGCCGGGGATCGGCACCTCGACGTCGCCGTAGACGGTCTTGTCCTGCTGCGTGACCTCGTGGTCGAGGTCGATGAGCGTGCTGGTCTCGACGCCGCCGCCGCCGTAGGGCGTGCCCTGCAGGCCGTACACGACGTCGGGCGTGTAGAAGTCGAGCGCGTCGCCGGTCATCCACACGTAGCCGTTGGGGTCGAAGTCGTGGTCGACCCCGCCCGCGGCGCTGTACGGCAGCAGCTCACCGACGACGTAGGTCGTGCCCTGCGACACCCACACGCCGTTTTGATAGTCGTACTCGAAGGTCGTCGACTGGTGCGCGCCGGTCGAGTTGTCGCTGCCCATGGTCCGCTGCGCGACCAGCATCCACCCGGTCTGGGCGAAGCTGATGTCGGACACGGGGGTCGAGTTGTTGGTGTTCTGCACGGTCGGCAGCGAGAACTCCATCTTGGCGGTGGTGGGGTCGATGACGCCCTTCTCGTCGACATAACCGACCGACCACACCTCGTTGTCGCGGCCCGGATCGTTGAACGACTGGTGCTCGACCCAGAGGCTGTAGTAGAGCCGCCCGGCGTTCGACTGGACGGCCCAGGGGCGCTGGCCCAGGGGCGCGAACTGGCCGTCGGGCTCGCCCGGATCGGCGGCGGGCCCGAGCGTGACGCTCATCGACCCGTGGTGGAATGTGCTGACGACCGCGCCGGTCATGTCGAGCTGATAAATGCGGCCGTCCTCGAAGTTGCTGACATAGATGGTCTGGCTGACACAGTCGTAATTGAGGTTGCCCATCGCCGGGCCGTTGTTCGGCAGGGTCGCGAAGGCGGTGATCTCGCCGGTCACTCCGTCGATCCGCTTGATCGTCGCCGGGAACGAGTTGGCCCCGTAGGCGGACGTCGGGGCGACGTAGAGGTTGCCGTCGGAGTCGAGCGTGAGCCCGAAGATCTTGCCGAGGTTGTCGAGGGTCCAGGTCGGGTGGTGGTACAGCGGCGCGAGGTAGTTCGCGTTCGGCGGCGGCGGAGCGCCCGAGATGTCGACGACCGTCATCGAGAAGTTGTTGGGCGCCGGGTCCCAGTTGTTGTGCGTGACGATGGCGACGGCCCGGTCGAGGAACGGCGCGTAGGCCGGGTCGGTGAACGCCGGGAACCCGCCAGCCGCGCCATAGATCTCGGACGGCCGGCACGAGCCCGGGCCGTTCTGCGTGCCGCCGATGTCGCCGTTCGATCCGCCGACGTCGAACTTGGTCCCGCCCTCGCCCGTCGTGTCGGCGTTGCTGCCGATGCCCGTGCCGACGCTGGTCTCGGGCTCGGTGGACCCGCTGCCGGTGACCGCGTCTCCGCTGGTCGTCGGCACCGATCCCTCGGAGCCGCCCGGGCCGCCCTCGCTGGGGTTGCTGCCGACCGAGTCGGTCGCGTTCGTGGTGATGCCGGTGGTCGTGCCGGTCGCGCTCGAACCACCGGAGTCGCCGCACGCGACGACCCCCAGGGCGAGAGATGCGAGGACATGCAAGGACGTGGCGCGGGGGTAAAACATCCCGCGAGGCTAACACGCTGGTCGAAGATTTCCGGACTCGCACGCGGCGTGAGACGCCTGGGTGTCGCGGGCCTCGGGGGGATCCATGCGTATGCGGACCGGCGCGTTCCCGCCCCTCATTGACTCCCTCTTCACTTCATCTCCAGCTTACGGCAGGGCATGAACGATTTTAATGATGGTACTCCGACGGCGGCGCCCTTCGTCTTCAGTCCCTCGTAGGCGGTGGTGGCCCGGCCGTAGTCGATTTTCAGGGCTTTTTCGACGAATTCCTTCTTGCCGAGGTTGCCGAACTTGATGCCTTCGTTCTTCATCAGGTAGTCGAAGAAGACCTGCTCGTCCGCTGACAGCTGGATCGGCTGGTGCATCGGCGGCCGTTCGGGATGGCCGTATTTCGACTTCAAACCCAATGACATGGACCATTGCAGCTCGATGGGGCGACCGAGTTTTTGCACGGGCTGCAGCGTATCCTGGTAGTAGGTCCTGCCTGTCGAGCTGTCACTCTCCAGGGTCGGAGTCACCTCATCCAGAGGTCGCCACGCCTTTTCGTGCGGGCCTGCGCTCCAGGCGAGGATGGCGTCGTCGGGGACGACGGGTCCGATGTGGATCTCGCGGTTGCGGATCGCGCTGACCATCGCGCGCTCGCGCTCGTGTTGTTCGTCGGTCGACTGACGTTCATCGAGCTTTTTGCGCCCGAAGCCTTGGTACTCCTTCACGGCCTTCGGCGTGTACTGCGCCCGGATGGAGGTGGCCGGCACGCGCGCGAGGTCCAGCAGCACCATCCCCCCGCCGAGGCCGTATGTGTCCGGGAGCCCGGAGCCAGGACGGGCCTTGTGCAGGTAGAAGAGGTCTCCGAACTCGATAAAGGGGTAGAACTTGTTGCTGCGCAGCGCATGGCTGGTCTTCGTGATGGGCAACAGGCGCTGGGTGCCGGCGCGGTTCAGCAGGAACTCCTGCTGCCGGCGGGTCAGGTCCTTGTCGGTGTTGGAGATGTTGTAGTTCGTGAGCTCGTGCTGCGTGGGCGCGAGGCCCCGATGACGCGCCTCGAGCACGTGGTCCTTGGGGTTATTCTCCAGCCCTGTCAGGATATAGCCGTAACGCGCGGCGATTCGGTTGCGCTCCTCGTGGGTGATGAACCGCAGCGCGTAGCGCGGGATGCACGTCCCGCTGTCGTCCAGTACGTACTGCTTGTCCGAGCCATGGACGCTGAAGATGGAGGATTGGACGAGGCTGGACCCGTGACCTTTGAACCTGGAGTCGTCGATGTGGATCCGTAGGAGGGTGTTGCCCTTGAGGTCGTCGATGTCGATCCTCCTGGCCTCGGAGATGATCAGGAGGCCGTACCGATCGCTGAGCTTCAGGATCTCACGCTTGAGGGAGTCGAGGTTCCATCCGGCCTCGTCGCGGCGCGTGGCGATGTACTGGCTCTCGGCCTTCTGCGACTCCTGGTAGTCCGAGGATTTCTCGAGGTACTGGGCGAAGATCGACTCTAACTTGCGTTTGAACGTCTGTTTGTAGAGGCGCGCCGTCTTGATGACGTCTGCCAGCGCCTGCTGGATCCTAATCTGCCTCTGATTTTCTACCTTGGGGTATTCGAAGCTCAGCTTGTGGGGCATGGTCCATCCGTCACGGCAGAAGGTGGCGCCGCGAGGGTGGACTGGCCCCGCGAGCCCGTCAATTTCCCGGCGCTGGGCGTGGCCCCGTCGAGACACCGACGACGTGACCGGCTGTCAGCTTCGACGCGAGCCGCGGCGCCGGCTACTCGTATCATTGCATATATCTGCCACTGCATACTGCAGTCGGTCGACGTCCACGGTCCGGGTCGAACGTTGCGACGAGGTCGGTGCGGGCGATTCAATCGCCGATCTATTTCCGCGCGTCGTGGTCGCGCGGCGCCACGCCCGCGTGCTCGCGGCCTGGCGTCCACGCCTGCGCAGGCGCATGAATGCGATGCATCAGGCGATGGAACAATGTGTATCGGGGCTGGCACGCGTCCGTCCCGCGCGCCTTGACATCGAACGGAGAGCTGATGAACTGGCCGCCCAACACCGGTGGATCCCATGCAACCTGCCAGCAGCTCCGATGCGGTGAACGAACGAGACGGCGCGCGCTACGCGAGCGTCGTGGCCAGGGTCCTCGGCGTGCTGGGCGAGGCGCCCCGCGCCCGCGTGCAGGCGATGCTGTGCGCGCTCGGCCTCGGCGAGCAGCAGGCGAGCGGGGCGGTCGACCACGGCCTCGCGCTCGGGCAGTTCGTCGAGGACCGCGGGACGGCGACCCTCCGGGTGGCCCGCCAGGAGCCTGTCGAGATCCACGACGAGCGGGTGAAGGGCGGCGAACGCATTCAGACCGCGCTCGAGGCGGAGCGGCGGCTCGAGATCCTGCGTCTCATCCTCGAGAGCCTGCCCGTCGTCATGTGGGTGCTCGACGCGCAGGGCGTGTTCCTGCACTTCGAGGGGCAGGGGGTCGTGCGCATGGGCCTGTCCGAGGGGCAATTCGTCGGACAGAACTATCACGAGCTGTTCGCGGCGCACGAGTCCGGTGAGTCGGTGAAGCAGGCGCTGGCGGGCAAGACGACCCATTCGACCCTGCCGTTCGCGGGCATGGACTGGGACACGTGGTGCTTCCCGATCCCGGGTCCGGACGGGCGCACGAAGCTCATCGTGTTCATCTCGATGGATGTCAGCGAGTCGCGGCGCAAGGAGCACGAGCTGCGGGATCAGCTCGAATTGATCGAGCGCCAGCAACGCGTGATCCAGGCGCTCTCGACGCCCATCATCGAGGTCTGGGACCGGGTCCTGACGCTGCCGCTGTTCGGCGTGCTCGACAGCCGGCGCAGCGCCGAGGTGATGGACAGCCTGCTCACGCGGGTGTCCGCGACCGGGGCGTTGTTCGCCATCCTGGACCTCACGAGCGTCGAGGGGATGGACAGCGTGACGGCGAACCACCTGCTGCGGCTGATCCACGCGCTGCGGCTGCTCGGGGCGGAGGGCATCATCACCGGCATCAAGCCGGAGGTCGCGCGGGCGATGGTCGGGCTCGAGATGAGCCTGGCGGGCATCGTGACGCTGGCGACCCTGCGCGACGCGCTCGAGTACTGCATGCGATCCACGCGCCGGGACCCGCCGCAGCGCCCGGCGTGACCGCTACTCCGCCTGCACGAACAGCGAGAGCGGGAAGTTGCCCTGCTTGTCGACGAAGGTCGCGTCGGGCACGTCGATCACGAACTCGTGGGTGCCGGCGCTCGCGGGGCCCAGCGGGACGACCCGCGTGTCGATGATGTCGCCGGGGCACCAGTTGCTAAACGACTGCCACTCCGCGTCCGAGCGCGGGCTCGGGCCGTAGATGCCGTTCCCCTGGGTGTTGAACTTGCGGAACGGCTCGCACGAGGTGCGACCGGGCTTGTACTGCAGCACCATCTCGCCGTCGACGTACACGTGGTGCTCGCGGCGGATGTACTCCTCGCCGCCCTGGTTGGCGCCGTGGTTGGAGGTGATGAGCACGAGCTGGGCGTTCGGCGTGTCGGCCGGCAGATCGAAGCTGATCGTCTTGCGGGTGGTGCCGATCATGTCGCTCGCGCCGTCGGCGTAATTATTAAAGTCCTGGCTGATCGCCAGCGGCAGCAGCACGTCGAACGCCGGGGCCGGCGTCGCGCTGGTGGTGTAGAAGCCGAGCGAGCCGAGCTGGGTGTCGTTGCGACCGGCGCAGCCGGCGATCTCGTCGTTGGCGGCGTAAGGGACGCCGAACACGCTCAGCTCGAACCACAGGTCGTACTCGGCGAGGATGTCGGGGTCCTTCAGGATCGGCACGATGTGGTCGGCTTGCCACTCGTAGGCGACCTCCTTCGGGTCCTTGTTCATGTCCATGAACGGGGTGATGAACCGCGCGACCTCGATGCGGTCGACCTCGGCGGGCACGTAGGTCGCGGCGCCCTTGGGCACCAGAGCGAGGTTGACCCCGCCGATCCGGTCGTAGTTGTCGCACAGCGCCCCGACGATCACGCCGACGCGCAGGGTCGTCTGGATCTTGGCCAGGTGGTCGTCGGTCAGCGGGGTGGCGACCAGCGCGTTGTTGTGGCGGATCACGCCGTCCGGGACCGGTTCGTCGACCGTCGCGGCGTAACCGTCGTAGAACACGACGTCCTCGAGCAGCCAGAACTGCGCGGGTGAGGGCGGCGGTTCGTCGCCGGTGCTCTCGCCGGTCGTCGGCTCGCCGGTGCTGCTGGTGCCGCTGGTGGTGGTGTCGGCGCCGGTGCTGCCGGTGGTGTCGTCGCCATCGCCGGTGCTGGTCGGCGCGGCGGTGGCGTCGGTGCTCGCCTCGCTCGTGGCGGTCCCGGTGGTCGTGCCGGCGCTCGTGTCACCGTTCGACGGATCCGCGCACGCGACGAGCAGGGCCGGGAGACACAGGAGCGGGTGGCGCGGGTTCATCGACCCAGCGTATCAAACACGGCCACGCCAGGGCGCCGCGGCGGATGCGACCGCGCTCACGCCCGGGCCGGGCTCGCCTGGCCCGAGGGACAGGTCCGGCGACGCGGGCGCCGGGCCCGATCAACGGTCCTGGACCGCGAACTCGCCGGCGATCCGCTGGAACACCGCGAACACGCCGACCGCGAGCAGCACGTGGACGCCGAGCACGTACCAGACGTATTCGGCGTGGCCGCTGGCCTCGAAGTAGCCGGACAGCGGGGTGTACGTGACGCCGGACAGCAGGGCGCCGATGCAGGTCGCGAGGAAGTTGGTGCCCATGTAGAGGCCGGCCTTCTCGCGCGGGGCGATCCAGGTGATGTACTCCTGGATGCGCGGGGAGGCGAACATCTCGCCGACCGCGAACAGGGCGATGCCCGCGAACACCAGCGAGGGCGCGCCGACGCGGGCGTAGCCCAGCGTGAAGAAGCCGAGCGCCGCGAGCACGAGGCCGAACAGGAAGGTGGGCATGGCGCGGTACTTCTCGGACACGCGGGAGACGAACACCTGAAACACCATGATGACCCAGCCGGTGTGTGAGATGGTCTCGCCGAGCACGCGCCGCTGGCCGTCCGTGCCGGCCTGCGAGAAGAAGTCGGCGACCCCGGCGCCGAACACCCCGCGCAGGTCGTTGTAGAGGGTCACGGTGTCGATGTTCTTGTCGACGTAGAGCGCGCAGACGTTGAAGAACACCCAGAAGGGCAGCCAGAAGAACACGCCGAGCAGGACCAGGAAGGCGGTGAACTTCACGTCGGCGAGCACGACGGCGATCTCGCGGAGCTTGGCGGCGAGGGGCTGGCGATCGAGCGCGCGCTCGGGCTCCTTGTAGAAGAGCAGGGTGACCACGAACATCACGCCGATGGCGATGGCCGCGGCCGCGAACGCGTAGTTCCACGAGATGACGCGCAGCTTGCCCGCGATGATCGGCCCGAACGACCCGCCGACGTTGACGATCGCGTAGAAGATGCCGAAGCCGAGGGTCTTGTTGGTGATATCGGTGGTGGTCCGCACCGTGCCCGAGATCAGCGGCTTGAAGATGCCCGCGGCGAAGCCGATCGTCAGCATCGTCAGCGCGATGCCCGAGAACGTCCTGGTGAACATCAGCAGCAGGATCGACGGCAGGTAGGCCAGGTACGAGATCAGCAGCATGCGCTTGAACCCGTAGCGGTCGGCGAGGGTGCCCGAGAACACCGGGACCACGTACGACAGGGTCAGGAAGATGCTCTGGACGATCCCGAGCTGCCCGCGCGTGTAGCCCAGGTGCTCCATGTAGATGCCGAACCCGAAGTAGATGCCGTAATAGGCGAACCGCTCGAGCAGCTCGATGCAATTGGCGACCCAGAACACCGGGGGAAACGGGCTGCGCGGCGGCATGGTCCCGTTCTACTGGTTCGCCGCGCGCGCATCAAGGCGCGCGCCGTGGGGTCAACGGGCGCTGGCCGTCAGCTCGCAGCCGTCGAGGTACCAGCCGGGCCGATCGCCGTTGATGTTGACGACCACGTCCGCGACCGACCCGGTCTGGTCGCGCATGTACAGGAGGGTCGCCTTGTCGCTGCTGTGGACCGCGTACATGCCGCGATCGTCGGTCGCGTAGAAGTTGGTCGGATCGCTGGCATCGACGGCGCACTCGAGCAGGTAGCGGGTGCCCGGCTGGGCCCGGAAGTGCAGGATGAGCGCGGGCCGGGTGTACGGCGACGCCATGACGTCGTCGCTGCCCATGAAGTGGAAGTAGTTGCGCAGCGGCCGGACCCCCGCGGACGCCCCGTTGTAGGCCAGCAGCTCCATGTATGTCTGGTCGTCGTGGTAGTTGGTGCGGGCGTCGAACACCCGCGGCCCGGGCAGCGCCGCCGGTTCGGTCGCGCCGAGCAGCTGGGCCCGCTCGAGCGCCTCGAGGCGCTTGACGTTGAACGTCGGCACGTACGCCTCGGGCGCGGCCCGCTTCTGCAGGTCGAGCAGCATGTCCTTCCGGGTCGCCTGTGGCGTGATGCGTTTGGTGACCGCCGGGTCGATCGCGCCGACGCCCTGGCCGGGGATGAAGGGCTGGCTGGCTTTGGGCCTGGATTTCTCGGAGAGATCCGTCGGCTTGGCCGACACGGAGCCGATGCACAGCGCCAGCGCGGACAGCCCGACGACGATGAGGACGAGACGCGAACCACGAATTTCCATCGCGCGACTCTACTGCCGGTGTGCACCACCGACACGGCGGCGCGGCGGCGCCAGCTCACGGGGCGCGCGCGCCCTGGAGCCTCCGCGTCAGCGCTGGCCGACGAGGGATCGGAGCGCGTCGGCCATGGAGGCCGGGTTGCTCGGCGAGGGTCCGTCGCATGCGAGTGTCGTGGGATACGCGGCCCGGTCAGGGGCCTGCATTGGTTTACACGTCGGGTCGATCGTGAGAGCTTGCCGAGAGTGCTCCGTGGCCTCGCATCGGGCTCGTGCGCCGCGCTGCTCGCGTGCGGCGAGCCGCCGATCGTCGCGCCGGAGCCGAGCAAGGTCGTGCCGGAGCAGGCGGCGCCGGTGGTCGCGGCTGCGGCTGCGCCCGCGCCTGCGCCCGCATCTGCATCGACGACGCCGTCCGGGCTGGTGCTCCATCCGATCGCGCACCGCGACGGGCCGCTGCGCCTGCTCCGACTCGGGGACGGCGAGGTGGTCGTGGTCGCCGCGCCGGCGTTCGCGCGGGTCGGGGCGGACGGCGCGTTGGTCCGCGACCCGACCTGGTCGCGCGGCCTCGCGGGCGTCGACACGGACGCGGCGGATCTGCGGAGCCTCACGTTCGCCGGGGCGGCGCCGCGGTGGCTGGTCAGCGAGGCGCGGCCGAACCGGACCTACGACGCGCACGGGGTGTTTCGCTGGCAGGACGGCCGCTGGCAGTCCCAGGCCAACTCGCTCGGCGACATCTCCTGGTATTACGACGGAGCGACGGCGTGGCGCGGCGGGGCCCTGGCGCTCCGTGCATACGCGCTGAACACCAGCGTGACGGTCTACGAGAGCGGCACCGGAAACGAGATGCTCGAGCTCGAGGAGCGCAGCCACGCGAGGGCGCTGGCGCGGCATCCGACCCGCTTCGTGGCGCTGGACACGGACGCGAGGCCGCCGAGGCTGCCGGCGAGGTTCGTCGCGTGGTCGTTCGTCGCCGCGCCGACCGGCGAAGTGTACACATATGGAATGCACGACAGGCGCGACTCGGTCGCGCGCTGGCCCGCCGGCGGGAGCGCGGTGATCGACGTATTGCCGGGTATCCCGGAGGCCGCGGTGACGGACATCCAGCTGGCGCTCGGAGCGACCCCGGGGACGCTGTACGCGTTCGGGGAGGTGACGACGCTCGACCCGGACGACGAGAGGAAGCGGACACACGGCCCGTACCTCGCGCGGTTCGCCGACGGGCAGTGGACATTGTCGACCGCGGCGATCGGTCGTCCGGTCTGCTCGCTGTCCGAGGCCCCGGACGGCGCGCTGTGGGCGGTGCACTCGGACGCTTGCGGTATTTATGACGGCTCGCTGTGGCGCCGCGCGGGCGATGGCGCGTGGACGGCGGTCGCGCTCGCGGACGTGCGTTTCGCCGACGACGCCCGCGATCGTCTGGTCAGCACCGACAACGGCGACTGGCGGCGTTTGATCGGCGACGCCGAGGCGGCCGCCCGCGCCTGGCCGGTCTCGGTCGACCAGGTGGTCACCCGCGGCGAGGAGCTGTGGATCGTCGCGCGGCTCGAGGGCCCGGGGGATGACGACACGGTCCGCGACGGACGCTACGCGGTCCTCCGCAGCAGCCCGGCGCCGCGGGTGCTCGGGTTCCCGCCGCCGCGGCGGCTGGCGGCGGAGCTGTCGGAGTGGACCGAGCCGACGCCGTGGCACCCGGGCCAGGACATGTCCCCGCCGCGGCCGCGCTGGGGTCGCTATGAGCCGCCCGACTACCGGGCCTGCTCGACCGTGTTCGTCGCGCTGGCCGAGCCGACGCTCGCCGAAGAAGCGCGGCTCAGCGAGCTCGTGCCGCCTCTCGCGGACAGCCGCGGGCTCGCGGTCCACCTCGTCGAGGCGTCGCTGCGCGACCGGCAGCAGCTCGGCGCGCTGATCGACGTGCCGGCGCGCGAGGAGGCGGTGACCGAGCTGGTCGACGACCTCGTGCGCGCGTCGCCGGGGCTGCAGCCGCTGCTGCGCTGCCACGTGCCGTGGGTGACGCGGTTCTTCGGGCCGCGCCCGGACGACCGGCGGCTGCTTCGATCCGGCGACGACGACGCGCGCTGACCCGATCGGCGGCGAGGCTCGGTCCGACGCGGCCGGCAGCGCGGCGACGATGGCCCGGATCTCGCCGTCGCGGCCGGGCGCCACTCGCTCGCAAGCACATCCACCGCGAGCTCTTCGTGCGACACGGTCGGCGCCGTCGAGGCGGACAGTCGCGGCGCGCTGCCTGCGGGGCGCTTCTGGTCGGCCACCATGTGCGCCGC
>Ga0075158_10003805_pt1 | contig 10519 bp, 10 predicted proteins | sample JI91814BDNA_FD_70968 | JGI IMG/M metagenome (GOLD analysis project Ga0075158, IMG submission 70968) | Wastewater effluent complex algal communities from Wisconsin, to seasonally profile nutrient transformation and Carbon sequestration -... | ecosystem: Engineered > WWTP > Effluent > Algae... | reverse complement strand
CAGTTACCTCAAACTGCCATGTTCTACCGGATGAAATCAACGCCCGTTTAGTATCCAACGCATCTAAAAATATCTCGGTTGCCGAAGTTCCGGTAACTGTTTTTGCCGAAAACGAAAGGAAAGAAGTCCCTGTCAGGGCAATCTCCCCATAAAGCGAAGCGGAAGCGCCTAATGCTACTGCGTTTTTTTCGCTTGCTGTTGCCGCGCCTAATGCTACTGTATTTTCAGCAGATGCGGTAGAACCGACGCCAACCGCGAAACTGTTATCCCCGGATGCTGTCGGCCCCGCTGCTCCATTCCCGCCTAATGCTACCGCATAAGAAGCGGACGCGGTAGCCGCATTGCCAAGGGCTAAAGAGTTAGTACCGGATGCGGTGTTACTACTGCCGAACGCAGCCCCCCCCGTTCCGGATGCGGTGTTAATATTTCCAATTGCGATTGCCTGTGTTCCGCTTGCTGTATTTCGCCTTCCTCCTATGACTATGGCCCTCGTACCACTGGCAACCTGTGTAGATGCCGACCTTGATGTTTGCAGGTCAACCGCATTTGCCCCCCTTGCGTCTCCTCCTGTGGTTGTCCCATCCGGCACTGCCAATGCAAAAGCACCCGTCCCCTTTGGAACAATCGCCGCGTTGACGTTGCTGCCTGCGTTTGTCGCTGTCCAGGATGAAGTCGCCTGCGTTGCCGACGAAAAGCCGGTAGTCCAATCAGCATCCGGAATGTATGCCCCATCTGCATAACCCTTGTCTATCAGCGACCGCGCCGAATAGGTGCCGGAATAATCACCCGAATACCGCGCATCGCGCCCGCCGATTGTCAGCCTGTCGGTAGTACCATTGTCGAACGAAAACAGCGCGCCCGTACCTGAAAAGGCAAGCGAACTACTGCCGGACGTATCCCGGTGCAATACTGTTGCCCCTGCAAGATTCTGGAAATATTGCCCGCCTGTTGAGGTGCCGGTTGTGACTGTAAAACTGGAAATGTCCGGCCCTGTAAATTCAAAATCGTCTACCAGCGTTGCCGCCGTTCCATCGGGTACACTGCCCGATCCGCCATAGATTCCACCGCCTCCAGAGCCGCCAATTTGAACCCATGACGGGGAATTAAAATAATACAGTTCACCATCGGCATTTACCGCGAAAAGCGATTGGTTGTCGCGTGGGGCGTACGCCGGTGCGCTGCTGCCCGTAATTACATCAACGCCAGGCCTGAATCGAATCCAGGTCAGCGCGTCCCTATCCCACCAGAAAAGCCCGGACGTGGTAGTGTCAACGCGAAGTTCAGAACTGCCCGCGATGTTGGGTGTAAAGCCCGCGCCTTTCGTGTACGGCACAGCCGCCGTTTTTACCACCTGCCCGAAAATCAAAGCAGGGAAAAACAGGATAAAAAATGAAAGTAAATTTCTCATAAAGTCAATGTTTAGCCGCCAACCCGGCGAGGTATGCCGGGCGGTAAAAAGTCGTTTCCGACATCCACGACGTACCAATCGCCGGTAGAAAGACCGCCCGTAACAGCCGCCGCGTCATCCACATAAGTAGCCAGGTCGCCAAGCAAATTTTGAATGTCACAATTGCAATCGCCACCACCGCCGCCACCGCCGGACAGCCCGTTTCCGGTGAAGTCTATCGCCTGCGGTGTCATTTCAGGGTATTGCAGGAAGGTAGTTGTCAAGGTGATATTCCACACTTCGCGGCTATCTGTTCCAGATGCCAAAACAAAATCGGCGTTTGCCCGGACAGGTTTCATGCCCTTAGGCCCGCCAATCAATCTATCGCCCACCGTGAGCAACCAAAAGGAGTAGCGCCGCGCCCCGGATTGCAATTTCCTGCAAAGCGCGCTGTGTCCGTCATCGATGTTTAGAACGGCCATATTTAGCCGGTAGGTGCGTTCTCTTTGCTCGATGTAACGCCCGCCTGATAAATTCACCTCAACGGCGCTATCGGGCAAAAAAGAACCAATGCCGACAAGGTATTTCCCTTTTGTGTCGTCGGTGTTCGTGTTGTCAATCGTGTTTACCCAATCCGCTATGTTTTCCCAGTCCCCCGGAAAGTCTGCCCCGGTCGGCAGCATCAGAATTGCCGCAACCTCGCTCCGGCGTTGCCGGTACGTTGTGCCATCTTGGCAAGTTGCGATAGCAGGCAAAAGCCAGTCATCGCACTGCGTTGATGGCAGGTAGGTGAACGGGTTTTGCGCCGTCGTGTCGCCCCAAATGTGGGGAGGTGGGTTTTGCATTTTATGCAAGCGGGTTTGCCCGGCGTTGCGGATCGCCGGTTGCTTTCCAGAACAGTTTAATCACCGCCGTATTTCGGTCGGTGTTGGCGTTGCCCTTCGGGAAGGTAACGTCAATCAGGTCAGGGACCAGCCCGTCCGCAATGCCATACACATAGCCGTTCAGGTCGGCATAGTAAAACTTGAAATTCAAGTTTCCGCACTGAACCTGCCTTAAAAACTCATAGGTCGAATCGTCAAGTTGGTAAACCGTGAATTGAAGCGGGTAACGCTTTTCTGTTGTACGAGTTTTGAGCAGGGGGTAGTTCAGCGTACTTTTATCCGGCACGGCGATTTCTCCAATTCCTACCAACTCCTTTGCCTTCGCGTTCAGGGCATTGGTGTTGTCAATGCTGTTTGCGACATAGGTAGGCGTTGCCGCCGATGTACTACCCCAGGATGCGAATATGTCGCCTGACATGGTGTTTGGCAGCAGGTACAGCCGTGAAATTTGGCTGCGTAACTGCTCGTAATTCGGGCAGTCTTGCACAGCCGGGATTGCCGGATAGAGTAGAACGTCGTCACAATCCGCCGGGCATCCGGTAAGCGTTTCGTTTATTGCAGTTGCCATTTTTTCAGATATGTTTAGACGTTAACGCCAAGATTTGCAGGAGTTGTGATACGGTCGGGATCGCCTTTTGCTTTCCAGGTTATGATAATGTCAGCGAAGGCCCGGTCATCATTACCGCCGCCGCGTGGCATATCCACATCCACCGAATACGGCACTAAGCCGCCTTCAATGCCGTAGGCGTACCCGCCCAAATCGCAGTAGTAAAAGGTGAAATTGAGCGCCCCGCATTGGACTTTTTGCAGAAAATCATATTGCGCGTTGGATAGGTTCAGGATTCGGTGCGTAAGCGTGTACGTGCGTTCTGAAATTGCCTGTTGCAACTTCGGATAATCCAGGGTCAACGCATCCGGTTCGGCAACGCCGCCAATTCCGGTCAGGATGTGCGCCGTTGAATTGTCCGCCGTCGTGTTGTCTATCGTGTCGTTTGCGTAGGCAGGCGTTGGATAGTCGGCATTGAAGTCGGTAAACACGTCCGCCGCGCCTGTTGGGATAATGATAAGGTCGGACACCTGAGAAAGTGATTGCTCATAACTGGGGCAATCCTGATCCGCCGGAATCGCGGGCCAAACGTTGTCCGTAGCGCAATCCGCCGGGCAACTTATAAGAGAAATGTTGTCTGCCATTTTTAAACAAGTTGAGCGGTTTTGTGAAACCTTTTTTCAGGTCGGCAGGCAAAGCAGCCCGTCGCGCCCGGCGGCACATTTGCGGAAAGCCATGCGATGTTATTCGCATAAGACTTGCCCAGGTAGTTGCGCCTGCTGTTCATTTCATCCTGGTTGTAAGAGGTGCAAACGTTGATTTTGTAAGAGTTAATCAGTTCGTCAATCGCCGGAATCGCCTGCGCAAATTGAAGCGTCCGTGCCGCAACTTGTAATGTGTAATCGCCTACGTTTTCCGACAAATCGCAAATCCAATCGAGTTCGCCGCAACCAAAATACAAATCCAAAACCAGCCCGTAAGCCGATGCGGAAAAGCCGCCGGTTGTCGGTGTGTCGCTGTCGGAATTAAAGCCCGCCGCGTCGATGTGTTGCCGCCATCCTTCTTTTGCACTACCGCATCCACAACTCACCTTATTGGCCAGGGGCAACGCCGATGCCAGCGGGAAAGAAATGTAGTATTCCAGATAGTCGTTTGGATTGGATGCCGACCACATCGGCAATTCAATAAGGCCCAATGCCGTTCCGGCTCCCCATTGGTTCGCCGTTGCCGATACACTGACCGGCGTAGGCTCGGTGAAAAGCGGGTCATTCGATGTTACCGAAATGGCATACGTCCCGGTCGTGTCAACGCCGATATGCGCCTTTTTCAGTACGATTTTCCCGCCTTTCACCTGCCTTAATACCCGTAAGCGAAGGCCCGCCCGTGCGTGTGAAACGCTCTTTGTGCCTGTGTTTTTCAGTTGTCCTATTAAACCGGCAAAGGGGGATATTGCCGTGCCGAATTTTGTCCGTAACGCTGCGCTTAAATCCGTCTTGAATTGCAAAATGCCTTTGGCCCTTGCCCTTTCGAGCAATGCCCACCCCTCTATTTCGCAAGCCTCTGCGATTGTTAACCCGAACTCCGGATCGATAATGTAGTAGCCGGAATCCGACGTGTCGAATCCTTCCGGCTCCGGGTCAACGAAACAGGGAATAGAGGAAGGCGCAAGGCCAACCAGCGTATCAAGACAGGTAAGCGCCATAGGGTCTACTGGTTCGGCGGTTTGATGTTCACTTGCACGTTTCGGGCCAAAGAGTGCGACCCGGTTCGTACAAAAATAAGTTGATGTTCGGCCCCGTATGTTACCGATCCTCGCAAGCGGAAATGCACCTTCGTGCTATCGGCCCCTGAACACGAAACACTGTCAACAGGCGACCAAATTCCGTTCGTGACCGTTCGCGCCTGCAAAAGTATTTTCGTGTTGGGTGTGCCGGTAAGTTTTCGCAGTTTCACATAGTATTCGTACTGCCAGGGCGAAGCCATGATCCAGGGAATTTTCACCGTGTCGCGTGTGGTGCCGGTCAGCGTGTCCAGCGCAAAAGACTTTTGGTAAGCCTTCGGCGGTGCAAAATCGTATTCGTGAACCACCCCGTTTTCGTCCTCGAAAACATAGGTATTGGATGCCGATTTGTCGAAAGACATCCCGACGAAAAGAGCGACAATGGCAAGGATAACCGCGCCGCCCCAAATTTTATTCAAGTGTTTCATTTCTGAAAAGTTTTGAATGTGAAAAAATGAAGGGTATCGGCTTATGCCGGTGTAGTGTCGCTGAATTGCAGGATGCCGCTTTCGTTGTTCGGCCCCAATGGAGCGGTAGCAAATGCGCCGATGATCCGCGCCGAAATGTCGTACTGGAATTGGCGGTAGCCGCCAACCGCATCACGGGCAACGCAGGTTTTGGACATCTCCATTTCGTGAACTACCGGAACTTCGCGCCCGTCTTTGATCCATGTGAGGATTGGGTCGGGCTGCGACCAAACGTAGGTCTGGTTTTCGGTGTCGATCAAGGTCATTACCGAAGGTGAGTTCCATTGGTTCCAGAAAGCGAACGAGTTCACGTCAACCGCAAAAACGGTGCGTTGACCCATGTGTTGATCCAGGTCGCGAATGTCGAAGGAAATGTCGTTTTGCGCCCATGCAAGCGCCTGATTTCGGAAAGTTTCATTCATCCGGTTCAGGCCAGCCATCCAAACGTTGTCGTTGAAAAGTTCGCCGGAAAGGAAGAAGTAGTCGCCAAACCCGTTGCGGATTGCGACGCGACGGAATGCGTTGAGGTTCTCGAATGTGAAATCTTCAGGAGGTGCAACAATCAAAGGCGCATCGGTCGTGCCGTTCCAGGTAGAAGGAAGCAGCGTGTCGATGTTCGTCTGCGAAGCAGCATCCAACCCGGCCAAAACAACGTTATTGTTGATTTGGCGGCGGTTTTCGGCCATGATTTGCATTACTTGGCGCTGAAACTCTTCCGTGAAGGTGAGCAGATTGTCGCAACGGTGATCCAGTACGCGGCCAGTGCTGTAAGCAATGATGCCGGTCGTGAGGTCTTTTTTCAGGGTTTCGCCCAACGCGCCAGGGGCAACGGCGCAATCGTTTGTTGCGGGCCAATCTTCCTCCGCGAGTGCGGCGGCTCCGGGACGGTAAAACCAAACCTCTGCACCAACGCAGACGAAATTGTCGCCTTTGAAGCGAGGGAGGGTTTGGGCAGTTTGACGGGGCAAAACCGCGCGGGCGCTGAGCGCCTCGCCGCGTTGCCATTCTGTGCGCGCTGTGTTGGGTTCAGCGAGCCAAAGGTTGAGCGCATACTGCGCTTCCTGCATTTGTGATGCGGTAAAAGCCATTTCGATAAACGCTTTATAGATGAACGTTTACCGGCCTTTGCAAGTAGTTTTTGTGCTTCGCTAAGCCGGCATTAACCGGCAGCCTGTTTTTGTTCGTTCCACGCTTTCATTAGGGCGGGTCTGTCTTCGGGTTTTGCGCTCATAAATTGAGCGTCAAAATCGCGCTGCGTTGTCCCGGCGGCTATGGACACTTTCGTGCCTGCCTGCCCGTTTGCGCCCGCTGCGCCCGATCCTTGCGCCCCTGAACCGCCCCGGTTTTTGTCCTGTGTGACAATGCCAAAAGCGGTTTGGGCAATCGGCAAAACTTCCTTTTCAAAGTCCGATTCATAACCGGATTCATCCAGGAATTTCAGCGCATCGCCTTCTCCGATTTCGATACGGTCGAGGTTTACGCGGGATTTCAGGAAGTCAAGTCTAACGGATTTTTGCTCCGGTGTATCGCCCAAATTGACTTTGCCCTTTTCCAGTACGGAAAGCAAACTCTTTTCAAGCAGCATACCCTTTCGCGTGTTTTCCGCTGCTTTGACTTTCTTTTCCCATTCGGATTTCTCCGCCGCGAATTTCTCCCCGGCCTTTGCCGTTACATCGCTGACAATCGCCCGCACTTGTGGAACTTTCAACAATTCCTCTTTTGAAAGTTTGGTCGGGTCGCCGTCGATGTGTGCTGCGCTTTCTCCCTTCCATTCAACGAATGCAGAAAAAAGCGGCTCACCTTCAAGCGCCTCCGGGTTTTCAAAACCGGAATCTTTTATGAGACGGGAAAAACGTTTTTGCACTTCGGAGCGCCCTACCTTTTTTGCCGTCTCATTGGCTGCCTTGACTTTATCCGGGATGAAGGCTGCCAGTTTGGCGGCTGCCTCTTTTTCCGAAATAAAATCTTCGCCCTGTTTGAAGTCGGCGATGAACTGCTCCGGGTCTAATTTTAAGCCAGACGCGACGGCTTTAAGTATTTCTTCCATAACCTATTATAAGGCGGTAAGCCTATTTTTTTTCCGCTTGTTGGATTTCAATTGGGTCAACGCCAACCGGCACTAACTTTTCTTCTTTGGGATTGGTTTTGGCCGCAACCTTTGGAACGGCGCTGCCATCCGCCCGAAAAGTGTATTTGCCTTTCGTCACGAAATCGGATTCCATCGCTGCTTTTTCAGAGTCGGAAATTGGCGGATAATCTATGCCCGTTTTTTTGTTTCGCGGTATCCAGTTCATGCCATTTCGTTTAAAATCGCTGTGGCGGCGTTCACGTTAACGTTTTCCTCCGGTTGTTCGTCGGGAATTTGGGCAGGGATTTCAACCGGCGGCTTTGCATTGCCTTTTTGGCCCTTCGGCTTTCCTGATGTAACGCCTACCGGGTCGCCTGCTACTTTCGTCCAGCCGTTGTCAGCAACCATTTGCCGGGCAATTCTGGATTTAGCAAGGGAAACGCCGTTGAATTTGCGCCGCTCAACGGTTCCGTTTGCGGTCGTGCGTTCGTACAATTCAGATGTACGGAGAATGTTCTTTGCCATAATGCTTTTTTAGCGTGTAACAAAATTTGATCCAAAGGTAAGGTATTCAGCGAAAATTCGCTACTGCTTTTTTAATTTTCTAAATTGCAATGAAGATTTGCGTTTCGTCGGTGAATCGCTTTGCATATCCATCGTTGTAATTATGACAAAACTCGACATCTTCGTTTCTATCTTTAAGCGCCTTTTCAAAGGATGCTTTAAGTGTGCTGTACATCTCTGGATTCTTATCTTTTATTCCTTCCCAATGCTCAAGATTGCGGCTTGCCAGTATAAAAGACTCTTTTATTTTTCTGTCAATGCTTTGGTACTCGTATTTGTCTTTTTTTAAATACCCGCCAATATGGAATAAAATAAACCTTTCTTCCTTATGGCTTACCCATCCAATAAAAGAACTTTCCCGATCTTCGTCTGTCATTTCTTCGCCAAAAAAATCACCTGCCCGTATCTGATTAAAAACGGCAAGCGTCATTCTTTTGCCGCCAACCTCCATTACCCGGATAGTTATCGGAACGGTTTGAATTGATATTTTTTCCATTGTTTTTAATTTTCTGCTTTGACAATTTTCGTGTAAGTATTCCGGCCCCTCTTTTTCGTTACCCGATAGTTTGTAAGCGGTGTAACGACTTCCTTTTCCTCGATTGCCTGAACGATCTTTTCGGCAGCCCGGTAGTACGCCGATTCGAGCGCCGCCGTGTGCTGTGTCTCTCTGATTTCACGAAACTCTTTTTCCACGCGGGCAATGCCTGGTGCGGCTTCGATTATCGGGTTTGATGCCGACAGGCGGAAAAGCCTATCCAAGTTCACCCCGGCAAATTCGCCTTCGTTGAGACGGTTAAGGAAGCGGTCATGTTCCCGGCTGCCCTGCCGGTTAACGATCCATTCTCCGCCCTCCGCCTCTCCGTACACGTTGCCTTCGCGGTCTGATACCGCTATTCCGCCGTATTCGTGCGCCGGGCCTTCCAGTTTGCCACCTTTGCGGAATTTCGGCACTGATGCGGCTTTCAGGGCTTGAGATTTCGCCACCGCAAACGCCCCGAACATGGTCGCTATCGTTGCAACGGCAAGCGGTATGCCCACAAAAGGAATCGCAGACAATGACTTGAAAATGTTTGCCGATGCGGAAATAAGGGATGAAATTTGACTCACACTGTCAAGCAGGATTTGCGCCCGCACTGCTTTTACCCTTTCTTTTTCCGCCTCTTCCCGCGCCTTTTTTGCCTCTTCCAATTCTTTTTTTCGTAGGTCGCTGTTATTTGCCAGCCCCTCTTTTGCAAGTTCCTGTTCCCGGATTAGCGCATCTTGCGCCGCTTCGACCTTCTTGCTTGCCGCGTCAACCGCTGCCTCTGCCTCTTTTACCCGTGCGTCTGCAATCTGGTTCAGACTGTCGATAATTTCAGCCGTAGCATCTTTCAGTCCTTCAAAACCCTCTTGGCTTATGCCTAATATTTGCGCCAGGCTTCGAGGCTGTTGCCCTTCGATTGCTTCCTGCGCTACCGCCTGCAATTGTTTTACAATGCCTTGCGCGCGGAACTTCATGTCTTCGTCTATGGTGTCCGCAATCGGCAGGGGCTGTATTGGCTCGGTGCCTTTTTTGATTTCTTCAACCTGCTGCTTTGCCTTTGAAAGTTCCTCGTTGTATTTAGCCACCACTTCGCCGAACAGGCTTGCAATGGCTGCCTCAATCTCTTTTCGTTGCCCGTCTGTTGTGGCCAATGCCAACAACTTTTTTTGCAGGTCTTCAACGCCGTCCAATGCCGCCGCAAACTCTTTTTCAACTTTTATAATCGGGTTGAATGTGTTTTCAATATCCAGGGCTGCGGCCCGCTTGTTTACATCGTCTAACAACTTGTTGAAAGCCTCCAATTGTTTTTTTGCCTCTTCCTGCTGCTTTTTGCGCTCTTCAGCGGCTTCTTTGCGGAACTCTCTTTGCTCTTTTTCAGCATCAAAATTCGCTTTGTTCAGGTTAGAAACCGCCTCCTGAAAATCAACTTCCGCCTTTGCCGCTTCTTCACGGGCGGCCAAATTTTCTTTGTCAAGTGCAAATTTCTGCTGCGCTATTTGTTGCGCTTCCAAAGCCCGATCAACGGCCTGTTCAGCCAGCGTTTTTTCTATTGCAGCCGCTTGAGTTGCCGCTTTGGCCCGTGCGCTTATGGATCGTGTGCTGTCATCTGCAACCTGCCTAAATTTATCCAACTCAACCCGCGCCCGCGCCGCTTCAACACTTTGCGTTATTGTAACATCGCGCAACGCCTGCAAGCGTTTTTCCAAATTGAATGCCGATACCGCCGCGTTTGCCAGTTCATCACCGAACCCGGTAACAGCCTGCGTTGCCGTCGATAATGCCCCGGAAAAGTCGCCTGAAAAAAGTTGTACGAATGCGCTACCCAGTTTTATAATCCTTTCCGCAACAACATTCAAAGCGGCGCTAAAACCGGCAGTTATTTGGTTGATTTTATCTAAAAGTGGCTGAAACTTGCTTAAATACTGAATAAGTGAGGCAACGCCGGCAATAATAACGCCTATGCCAAGCGCCTTTAAAACGCCGCCAAATATGCGAAGAGCGCCGGTTAGCGCCCCGGTTGCCCGCGTCCCGCCCGCTGCGTTCGACGTAAATCCCCGCATCGTTTCTGACCATTCGCCAAGCGACTTGCCCGCCACCTGCTGCCCGGCTATTGTTTGCCGGATGGATTGCAGCCAAGTTTGATTTGCCGTCCGTGCCTGCTCTACCGCTTTGGCCTGCTTCGCCGTGTCGGTTGCCGCCGCGTCCATTGACTGCGAAAAGTTGTCAGCCGCACCCGCCGCCTGGTTGAGCGATTGCGTAGCGGTGTCGCCAACAGTATCGACAGATTTGCCGATGGAAA
>Ga0075158_10003798_pt1 | contig 10528 bp, 13 predicted proteins | sample JI91814BDNA_FD_70968 | JGI IMG/M metagenome (GOLD analysis project Ga0075158, IMG submission 70968) | Wastewater effluent complex algal communities from Wisconsin, to seasonally profile nutrient transformation and Carbon sequestration -... | ecosystem: Engineered > WWTP > Effluent > Algae... | reverse complement strand
AAGGACAATTTCTTTATGCCTAGTTTTAGTACGGGAAAAAAGATCGGAGAAAATCTCATCAAACTCTCTTACAAGCAAGCCTCCTTTAGTAAAACAGAGATCTTGAATATTTTTTTCTGCGGGAAGATTTGGTTTGATTTGTTCCAAATAAAGAGGAACGCCTCCTATTACTGATAAAAGCTTAAATTTTTCATATGGAGTAATGCGTTTTTCTTTTGGATGCCAGAAAGCGTTACAAACTTCTAATGGAAGCTCTTCAAGCACAAGATCAAGAGTGATTCTTCCCAAAAATCCTGTACTACTAAGGATATTTTTTTCGATCCATGAAGATACGGAACCACAAAGCGCAATAATTAAGTGTGGATTATTGCTAAAGTACATATCCCAAGCGGTTTTCAAATGGCCTAAAAAGTGAGGGTCTTTTCCTCCCAACCATGAGATTTCATCAAAAACAATAAGAATTCGGCCTTTTTTGGTTGCTTTAGACAGGTACCAGAAGAGATTACTCCAATCATCTGGTTTAACACCAGGAATCCCAGCCCTTTCAAGTTGCCGTGCAAAATCATCTCGCTGCGTTTGAGCTGTTGTCTTGCGAACAGGAGGATTTCCAGAGAAGAAATAACTTTTCATTTCTTTCCCGAATTCTGCCAGGAGCCTGCTTTTCCCAATACGCCTTCTACCACGAACCACGATAAGGCTGGCGCTTTTTTTATCTAGAAGTCCTTTAAGCCTAGCCATTTCGACTTCACGACCTATAAATTGGGATCGTTTCATTTTAGCTCCTGCGTTTTATGCCATGAGTATATCCTTCTGAGGAAGATAAAATCAAGCAGCAAATGGTTGTTTTTGCCATTTGATGCTCGTTTTTATGCTTTGAAAAATGAGCAGCAAATCTAAAAATTGGCTGTTTGATGCTTGTTTTTATCTGGAAAAACATTTAGAATTCAGCCTTCTAGGGAAGGAGATTTATGCATCTGTTGGGAATTGACAATATATTTTTCCAAGTGCGAGATGTTGAAAAGGCAATTCCCTTTTATCAAAATCTTGGCTTCCAACTGAAATTTAGGATCCCTCAAATTCCTGGAGCGCTTTTCCATATCGGAGAAGAGGAACCAGGATTGATATTATGTAAATCTGAAGAACCAAAGCCTTCTCGCCTTTGGATAGAAGTAGAAAACACAGAGCATGTCAAAAAGCATTGCTCTTCTATGGATATCCAAGGAAAGGAATTTGAAACCAAAACAGGGACTACTTTTGAGATCAAGGACTCTGATGGAAATATGATCGGATTTGCAGACTATTCTAAGCAGCCAACGTTAGGACGAAGCAAGAATTCTGCAAAATCAGTTGCAGAGGAGTATGCGCACCGCGTGTGGGATGATAAAGATCTCAAAGCAATAGACGACCTGGTAGACAGCAATGCCGTCATTCATAGCCTGCTGGGAGATTTTCATGGACCTGCTTCTATGAAAAATGTCGTCCAAGCTTGGCTGAAAGGTTTTCCAGACCTGCATGTATCCAATGATCTTGTGATTTGCGAAAATGACCTTGTCAGCATTCAATGGCGCGCCAACGGAACGCATTTAGGCGAATTTAAAGGGAAAAATCCGACCAAGAAGACTGTGTCTTATGGCGGAGCGACAGTTTATCGCATCAAAGATGGAAAAATCGTTGAATATTGGGCCTATTTAGACATGCAGCACTTGCTTAGCCAGCTTTGAAGGATGGCGGAAATGGAATATAGCATATCAGAAGCGGATCCCGGCGAATTAAAGGAGTTGGATCAAGCAATTACAGATTTCAATATCAAAATTGTTCCCGAACTCCCGAGAGCCGAAATTCATAGACTCGATTTCACAGTGAAGAATGCAAAAGGGCAGCTGCTAGGCGGCATTCAATCCTATCGGGTCAATTGGGGAATTCTCCATGTTGAATTGATCTTTGTGTATGACAAGTACCGCAATCAAGGGATTGCATCGGCGCTGCTAAACCGCGTAGAAAAAATTGCTAGAGAACATCAGTGCCATCTTTCCCATTTGGATACATTCGACTTTCAAGCGAAGGACTTCTACTTAAGGCATGGCTATTCTATTTTCGGCGTCTTGGAAAACGCCCCGAAAGGACATAGTCGATATTTTATGAAAAAGGATCTCTAATGCGCACAGAAATTAAATCGCTCGCCGGCAAAATTCAACCTCTGGATGAAGTGGAGGCCAATCATATCGCATTTGTGAAAGAATGGATCGACTCTGGAGCTGAAATCTTCCGCATTGCGAAACCAGCCACTCCGGACACGCACTTAGTGGCTTATTTCCTGCTCATTGATGAGAGCGAACAGAAGCTCCTCCTTGTAGAGCATAAAAAAGCCAATCTTTGGCTTCCAGCCGGAGGCCATGTCGAACCTAATGAACACCCTAGAGAAACGGTTGCAAGAGAGATTGTGGAGGAGCTAGGGATAAAGGCGGACTTTGCTTCTGGGGCGCCTTTCTTTTTGACGGTCACTCAAACTGTTGGGAATGAAAGCAGGCATACAGATGTTTCATTCTGGTATATCCTGCGAGCCAGAATGACGGACCCCATGCAATATGATGAGAGGGAATTCCACAGCATCCGCTGGTTTTCAAAAGATGCAATTCCCTTCGATCAAAGCGACCCTCATATGAAGAGACTCATTCAAAAATTGACGCTTCACAAAATTTTGGCTGCGGGATAATCTACACATTTTATCTCTCATGTGATAATGTTAATTTCAGCTAGGCAAAGCCTGCAATTAAATACCCGAATAATTCTTTCACTCTAAAACCCAATTCCCCAATAAGAAACACTTTAATTCTTAAGGGGATATGGGCACTTATAATTTCGAAAAAAAATCCGCAGAAGAACAGAGCAGAATCCCCCACAACGACGGATTTGTCAAATCCGACGGATGGATCAATGTTCTGACCGGCCTTGGGATGCGCGGACGGGATAAAAACGTCAATGCCCACTTCCGTTTGGAAAGAATCTTTGAACAGGCCGAATTGGATCAATTATACAGATCGGACGGCGTCACACGCAGGATTATGGACATCGTCCCAGCCGAAATGGTGAGGCAGGGATGGGAAATCGAGGGAGATTCCAGCCAGGATATCAACCGCAAAATGGAGTCCATCAAAACCAATTTCAATTTAATCACACTGCTGCGATGGGCCAGGCTGTATGGAGGAGCTCTTTGCGTCATGGGCATTGCCGACGGGCTTCCTTTGGAAGAACCTGTCGATGAAAGGAACATCAGGGATATAAAATGGCTCCATGTTTTCGACCGCTATCAATCTTTCAGCCGGGACGGAACATTTGAAAAAGATCTGAACAGTCCGAATTACGGCTTTCCTAATGTTTATACGGTCAACGATACGCGGACAGGAGCTCTCTTCTATGTGCATCATTCCAGAATTCTCCGCGTAGACTGGTCGCTGCTGCCTCCAAGACAGCAGAATTTCAATAATGGATGGGGAGATCCTCTCATCCAATCGATTTATGACGAGCTCCGCAATTACTCGACAGCCTTTGCCAATGCAGGGCTGATCATGCAGGACTTCGTCAACTACACTCTTTCAATTCCCAATCTTGCCGAATTAATCGCTTCGCAGTGCGCCGACAATCAAGTCATGAAACGCCTCGATCTGCTGAATTTAACCAAAGGAGCAACCAATACGATGATATTGGATGCTGAGGAGAAATATGAAAAGGCTTCAACCAATATCTCTGGAATCCCTGAGCTTCTCGATCGTTTTATGCTGGCTCTATCTGCGGTCTCTGGCATCCCGACATCCCTGCTCTTCGGAAGAAGCGCAGCCGGATTGAATGCTACCGGAGATAATGATGTTAGAAACTTCTACGATATGGTCAAGCAAGAGCAGGAAAACAAACTTAAGCCAGTGCTTGAAAAGCTTACCCGCTACATCATGCTCTCCAAAAACGGACCCTTCGCCGGAATCGAACCGGATAATTGGTCCGTCCAGTTCGTCCCCTTATGGCAGAATACCGAAGAACAGGAAGCCATCGTCAGAAAAATCGTCGCGGAAACAGACGCCATTTATCTCGACAGAGGAGTTCTTGATCCTGCTGAAGTGGCTGTTTCTCGTTTCGGCGGCAACCGCTGGTCTATGAATACAGAAGTGGATTTGGAAGGACGGAAGGGCGGTTTCGATCCGGAAGAAGTTGCAGAACTGGAGCAAGAGAAAAAGGCTCAAGAAACCCCGCCTCCAGGCATCGGACCTGATTTCATGCCCACGGGAATCAGATATCGATCAACGGTATAGCCATGGTTTCAGTCGATCAGATTGCTAAAATTAAACAGCGGCGCTTAAGCAAACAGCAGGCCGCGAAAATGAAAAAGCCTCCGAAATGGCATCCGCCTTCTTCCCAAGAACGGGAATATACGAGAGTGCTTTTTTCGCTGACAAATGAATTAAAAAAACAAATTAAAGAGATCATCATCCCCGCTCTCCCCTCTCTGATTTCAGAGGTGGAACAGCTTTATCCGAGCTCCCGGGCAAGGGGCGATGATTTTTCAGAAACACTAAAAAGGTTGATAAATTCTGTAATACACGCTATAAAGGGTAAAGTTGAAGAAACCATAGCGGAATCGAAAATAATTGGCGCACAAGTCGCCAGGTATAATAAAAGGCAGTTCGACAGAATCAACAATTCCGTATTCGGGATTGATATTTTTATCGATCAGCCTTGGCTGGAGGATCAGTTAAAACTGTTTGCCAGCCAAAATGCTCAATTAATCCGCTCTCTTCCAGCGCAAGAACTCGAACAGGTCGCACAGATCATCGAGAGAGGGCTGCAGGAAGGAAGCAGATTTCACTCAATGACTCAATCCATCCAAGAAAGATTCGGAATTACTAGACGGCGCGCGCGTTTGATTGCGCGGGACCAGACGTCCAAACTGAATGCAAGCTTGACGAAGCTCAGGCAGCAGGAATTAGGCGTCGAGGAATACATCTGGCAAACGGCAGGCGATGAAAGAGTTCGTCCTACCCATAAAGCCCATGATGGAAAGAAATTTCGCTGGGACAGCCCTCCGAAAGATACTGGCCATCCGGGAACCGATATAAATTGCCGATGCGTTGCTGTTCCAGTTTTAGAAGGACTCTTGGATATCTAGACCCATCTTCTCTTCTATCCAACCAATAAGATTTCCAGCAAACCATACACCCAGCTATCCAACCATCCATTTACCAGTTAGCCAACCTTTTCGCGTAGAAGAGGTTGAAATTCTAACAATTTGATTTTTGGGTAGAGGAAAAATGAAGTTAAACGATGTTGCTCGTTTTGATAGAGGACAGGTCAAGGGCGATGCCTTCATTACAGACGAAGGATATATCAAAGCCAATGCCATAGTCACCCGCACCGGCGTTTTCCTCTATAAAAATCCCGACGGAACAATCCGCAAAGAATTGCGCCATCCAGACGAAGTTTTCAAAACAGACAGCCTGGACAGCATGAAAATGATTCCTGTGACAAATGGGCATCCTCAAGAACGCCTTGTATCGGCTGAAAATGCCAAGCGTCTCGCCATTGGATACACAGGGGAAACAATTACCCAAGACGGCGAGTTCGTCCTATCTAATTTGGTGATCACAGATCTTGCGAGCATCAAGGACGTTACCGAAAGAAACCGCAGAGAGCTGTCTCTAGGATATACCGTCGATCTCATCCCGGAAGAAGGTAGCTACGATGGCCAGCCCTACAACTTCCGGCAGACCAATATCAAATACAACCACCTAAGCATTGTTGACAACGCCCGAGCAGGCAGCGAGGCAAGAATAGCATTAGACAGTTTCGATGCAGAAGAAATCTTAATAGAGGAGGCCGATATGGCTAAAAGGAAAGTCAAAATTGACGATGACGAGATTTTGATGGAGGACAATGTAGCTAATCAAGTTGAGCAGCTGCTTGCCCGCGTCGCAAATCTCGAGGCAGAAAGAAGCAGGATAGCCGAAGAAAGAGATCGGCTGTCGGCTGAATTAAGCTCGATAAAAAATGGGGATGTCGACCTCGAAGAAGAGGAAGACGAGGGAGAGGAAAAAGAAGAGAAGGAAGTGGGCTACATGTCTAAGGAAAATCCTTATGCAACCCATGAAACTCCTGTGAAAGCTCCCAACGGCGAGCGCGTTCCCATGAAGCCCCAGGATAAAGAGAAAAGAGAGAATGACAAATACAACAACATGGACGCTGCATTTATCAGATCTCTCGTTAGAGAACGCGTCAAACTGCAAAAAGTTGCAGAAAGCGTTCTGGACTCTAAAGCCTTGGCCAGAATTGACGACATGTCCGACTTGGAGATCAAGAAAGAAGTCATCAAAGCACGCCAGAAAAACGCAAATCTAGACGGGAAAACCGCGGTCTATATCCAAGCGAGATTCGATGCTCTGCTTGAAGACATGGAACCGGCTCCTTCCCAAGTCATTGCGACCCCAGTCGAATACAGAACTAAACTCGATCATCAGCAGCCTGCCGACTCTTCCAGAGCCCGCCAAGCCATGATCGACAAAATGAAAAATGGTTTCAAGCCCGGAGGTAAAATACCATGCCACAACTAAGCTATCCCTTTTTAATGGATGTCGGGAGCGTAGGTCTTTTAGCCGATTCCGGCTTTAAAAACGTCCTCTCTCCGATAGCATTTGAGAATTTTAACGTGGGTCTCGGACTGGCAAAAGTAATCGGCCAAGATTACGTCGTCCGCCTCCCTCAGTCCAATCTATCGACTACTGTCATAAGCGCCGATTTGGTCACTGGCAACGTGATCAATGTCAGCATCAATGGAGTAGCTTTAGCTCCTATTACGTTTGCAACCTCTAGCGCTGCAACGATGAACGCTATCGCAGCTGCGATCTTGGCTCAGCCTCACATTGCTTCTGCAGTCGTGAGCGATCCAAGCAACCATACCCTCACCGTGACAGCCACAGAGGGATTCACAGCCATTGTCAACTCGTTCGCAGTGACAGGCGGTGCATCGCAAGCCACAGCCGCTATAACAAACACCACGCAGGACACCTTCTACGGAGTCGGCGCAAGAACTCAAAATAAACCGAACCCATTGAACCAGCTCGGTTCTTTCGGAAATCCGATTTATTTCCAGGGAGACTGCGTATCTCTGCTTACTAGAGGGCGCATCTATGTGGCGGCAGAACAGAACCTGACAAGCGACAGCCCGGTTTACTGGAGATTCGCAGCCAATGGACTTCTGCTTCCAGGCGGATTCCGTGCGGATTCAGACGGCGGAAGAGCTATTGCGCTTCCAACTGCTCGATACACGGTCGGAGCTACTGCAGGCGCTGTTGCAACGTTAGAAATCAACTTGCCGAACTAAGGAGAAGGTAAAATGGATAAAATTGTTAGCGTCAATCTCGACTCGGCAGAGACAGCGTTCTTTGCGCGCGAGCTCGAGTACATAAAATCAAAATCGTACGATATTGAGTTCCCTCCCCTCAAAGCCATCAAGCTAATTCCAGTTAGCACAGAGGCCGGCCCGGGTGCGGAATCGATCACGTACCAATCATTTGAAGAAACCGGTCTTGCCCGGATCATTTCGAGCTATGCCGACGACTTCCCCCGCTGCGATATCCGCGGTAAGGAATTCATCACTCCAGTGAAATCCATTGGAGCTAGTTATGGCTATTCGATGCAGGAGATCAGAGCTGCGATGTTTGTAGGCCGAAGCCTCACACAGCGTCAAGCCAATGCCACTCGAAGAGCCAACGACCAAAAGGTAAACAGGCTTGCTTGGTTTGGAGACAATACCGCCAATATTTTGGGTCTGACCAATAACCCTAATATCCCTGCGGCTTCCGTACCTGCCGATGGCACTGGCGGTTCTACCCTTTGGACGACAAAAACGCCGGATCAAATCTTGCGCGATATGAACCAATTGTCAAACGGCATCGTAGCCCTTACGAACGGGGTTGAAATGCCTAACACATTGATCCTTCCTATCGATCAATACACTTTGATCTCTTCAACTCCTCGTTCAGCTAACAGCGATACGACGATTTTGGAGTATTTCATTCAGAACAACCCATTCATCACGACTGTGGACTGGGTTCCTGAATTGAAAGGAGCAGGCCCCGGAGGCGTAGACATCATGATCGCTTACGAGAAGAATCCCGATAAGCTCACGATGGAGATTCCAATGCCGTTTACTCAATATCCGCCTCAAGAACGCGGACTTGAGTTCATCATCAACTGCGAATCTCGCTACGGCGGAATCATAATCTACTATCCGCTTTCACTGTCCATCGGGGAGGGAATCTAATGGCTTTAGTCAAGTACAACGGTAAGAACGTCTACTATTGTAACTTCACCAGCCGCCTGATGCCAGGGATCAACGAGATTCCGGAGGGCGAACTCAAAGCCCTCCTCCTCCACCCTTTGTTCCAGCATAGGGTCGAAGAAGGGATCATCGTCATCATTCCTGAATCCCAGGACAAAGAAGCGGACGGGAAGAAGTCGGTTAAGGAGATGATGAAACTCATCCCTCAAATTTACGACCACGCCTATCTGAATCGGATCATCGATGAAGACGGCCGAGACAAGGTCGTGGACGCAGCTAAAAAACAGCTTCATAAAATTTCCCATCAAGCGGAGGAAGAGGAAAATGAGCATTTCGGATCCAATACCAAGTCAAACGATAATTGATACGTTGTTTGTCATTGCGCCTCAGTTCTATACGACCGACCCAGCGAAGCTGGCCAACTACAATACCATGATTGGTTTGTTGAGATGCCAGGTTAATGAGCGGGTCTTATCTTGCTGCGGCGTTTTGGCCTACGTTTATCTTTTGGCTCATTGGCTCCAATTGCAAACAAGCCCTCAAACCGGAGTCGCTACTAATCTTAGCGAAGGAGAGCTTTCCATTGGATTGGCCATCTCGCCGGATTCGTCGATTTTGGACGCTACCCAATATGGCAGGCTGTACAAGGACTTAATCAAGAGAACCGTCATCGGTTCGACTGTAACAAACCTACCCCCTAATTTTGCGGTGATCAATGCGTGCTGTTGTCAAGGATAAGGATCTAGGCTTCGAGGAAATCCAAAGGCAGGTTTCTCTGCTGGACGGCTCCTATGTCAAAGTCGGTTTCCAAGAAGGAACCGTGACTAAAGCTCAGGTGAAGGGGCAGCGGAAGCAGACTGCCGGACTTTCAATTCCTCAGATAGCAGCAGAAAATGAATTCGGGACGAAAACCATCCCGGCCAGACCGTTCATGTCTACTAGTTTCGATGAGAACAAGGCATTGATCAACAAGGCGATTCAAGGAGAATACAATAAGATTTTAGACGGACAAAGAACGACGGAGCAATCTCTGGGCCTGATAGGGCAGCTGATGACCAAGCTTATCGTGCAAAAAATCCGCGCCATTGTTTCTCCCCCAAATTCCCCAAGGACTATTGCCATTAAAAAGAGCTCCAAGCCTTTGATCGACTTCGGCCAGATGGTTCAGTCGGTCCGCTATAAGGCGGTGCTCAAATGACGTCGCCGTTCGAGATCTTCCGCTCGCCGGTCACGCTTCGCCGCTTTCAAAGCGGAGGCTATACCAATGGACGCTGGAGCGACGGCTCTTACACAGATACTCAAATAACATCCAGCATCCAGCCCATGAAGGGCGAAGAAATGCAGGAGCTGCCGGAAGCTAGAAGGGATTCGGAAGGCTATAAGCTTTTTACTTCCGCTGTCATCAATACGGTGGCGGCTCTGAACCCGGATCTCGTTCTTTTCTTCGGGAAGACTTTTGAAGTGGTTCAGGTCTTTCCATGGCAGAATGCCCCTGCAATGGGTCTGGTAAACCATTATAAATACATAGTTTTGCGACTGGAGGATCAATAATGAAAGCAAAAATCATCTCGGAAACGGACTATTCGATTCTGGAATCCAGATTGAATGAGTTTCTAAAGGAAATCAAGGATAACGCATGGCGTCTTTTAGATATTAAATACGACACATTCTATGTGCTGAATATGGAAATGGAGGGGCATCAGCTCCACTCGGTTCTTGTCTTATACGGAGAGAGGAAGAATGCCGCTTGATTTTGAGACGGTAAAGACCAATTTGTATGCCTGGGCATTGGCCAATTCTCCCGGCTGTTCGGTTATTTTCTTGAATGAAAATGCTCCGCGCCCGGCGCAGCCGTATGTGACTTTATTGCTCAGCCCCTTGAATCAAATCGGCGAGGACTACACTCCAAGGGCTGATGCTGCTGGATTGGCCGATATGGTCGGAGACCGGGAATTCACTCTGCAAATTCAAACCTACGGCGGCGACTGCATTACCCGCCTTGAAAACTTGAGAAGCAGCCTGCAGAAGCAAACCGTTCTCGACTCTCTAAGAGCCAATGGAATCGTTTTTGTGAACCATTTCGGCATTAACGACACTACAGAGCTTTTGGACTCGCGGTTTGAAAAACGAGCTGCCATGGATGTCCTGTTTAGAATCGGACAAGACTACCAAGACAATTTAGGTCTGATTGAGACCGTGGAAGTA
>Ga0075158_10003797_pt1 | contig 10529 bp, 10 predicted proteins | sample JI91814BDNA_FD_70968 | JGI IMG/M metagenome (GOLD analysis project Ga0075158, IMG submission 70968) | Wastewater effluent complex algal communities from Wisconsin, to seasonally profile nutrient transformation and Carbon sequestration -... | ecosystem: Engineered > WWTP > Effluent > Algae... | reverse complement strand
GGCGCTCGGGTCCTGGTGTCGATTGCCGGCGTCGAAGCCGCCGAGTTCGCCCACGTGGCTCAGGTGCTGGCGACCTGCCCGGATCGGGCGGCGATCGTTGGGCTCGAAGTCAACATCTCCTGCCCCAATGTGGCCAACCGGGGCTTGGTCTTTGCCTGCGATCCGGCCAGCTCCGCGGAGGTGCTCAGCGGCGTGCGCGCGGTGGTGCCGGCCGACCTGCCCCTCTTTGCCAAGCTCTCCCCGGATGTGACCGACCTCGTCCCGATCGCGCGGGCCGCGCTCGACGCCGGCGCCGATGGCCTCACCATGATCAACACCATTCTCGGTATGGCGATCGACCTCGACCGCATGCGGCCCCACCTTTTCGGGGTCACCGGTGGGCTGTCCGGGCCGGCCATTCGGCCGGTGGCCGTGCGGGCGATCTGGCAGGTCACGGCGGCCATGCGAGCCGGGACGATCCCGACCGCGCCGATCATCGGGGTCGGCGGTGTCCGCTGCGGCGCCGATGCCCTCGAACTCATCGCGGCGGGGGCCTCGGGGGTCCAGGTCGGCACGGCAACCTTCCACGATCCGCGGGCGCCGCGCACCGTGCTGACCGAATTGGCCGCGTTGTTGGCGGAGCGCGGGATCTCCCGGCTCGGTGACTTGGTGGGCGCCGCCCACGGATGAGGAGAAGAATGATGCAGCGAGCACCGTTCGGGGTGCGCCTGGCCGAGGCCACCGCCACCCTGGGACCCTTGTGTGTCGGGATCGACCCGCATCCGGAGTTGTTGCGGGCGTGGGGCCTACCGGTCGACCCCGATGGGTTGCGCCGGTTCGCCCGCACGTGTGTGGAGGCGTTCGCGGGGCACGTGGCGGTGGTGAAGCCGCAGTCGGCCTTCTTCGAGGAGTACGGCAGCGCGGGCATACAGGTGTTGGAAGAGACGCTGGCCGCCTTCCGCGGGTCGGGGACCCTGACACTGCTTGATGTGAAGCGGGGCGATATCGGCTCGACGATGGCGGGCTACGGCCGGGCCTATCTGGCCGACGGCTCGCCGTTGGCCGCCGACGCCATCACGGTGAGCCCCTATCTGGGGTTCGGGTCCTTGGCCCCGGCCATCGCCCTGGCCGGGCAGACCGGGCGCGGGGTCTTCGTCCTCGCCCTAACCTCCAACCCCGAGGGGGCCGAGGTCCAGCATGCCCGAGACGGTCAGGTCAGCGTCGCCGGCGCCGTCGTGGCGGGCGCGCGGGAGGCTAACGCGGCCGCGTTGAGCGAAGGTCACCTGGGCCACGTCGGGCTCGTGGTGGGGGCGACGATCGGTTCTGCGGCAACGGACTTGGGCATCGACCTGGAAACCGTGAACGGACCGCTGCTCGCCCCGGGTTTCGGTGCTCAGGGAGCGGACGCGGCGGCGATCCGACGGCTTTTCGGGGCCGTCCTCCCCGCGGTGCTGCCGAGTTCCAGCCGGGAAATCCTCGGGGCCGGGCCGGATTTGGGGGACCTGCGCGCCGCGGCATACGGTGCCTGGCCAGGAGAGTAAGACCGGGCGCTGCGCCTGCCCTAGGATGAGCGTCCACATACCCCCCCCCTTGGAAGGAGCCGAGCGTGGCGCTCCCCCCGCTCACCCCGGAGCAACGCAGCGCAGCACTGGAGAAGGCTGCCGCTGCCCGCCGCGAGCGCGCGGCCGTCAAGAACCGGCTGAAGCACGCCAGCGGATCGGTCGCGGAGGTCATCGCCGAAGGGCGGACCAACGAGATCATCGGCAAGATGCGCGTCTCGGCGTTGCTGGAGTCCCTCCCCGGCGTCGGTCGGGTGCGCGCCGCCGCCATCATCGAGGAACTCGGCATCTCCCCGACGCGCCGCGTGCGCGGTCTCGGCGCCAACCAGGCAGCGGCCCTGATCGCCCGCTTCGACACCGCGTGAGTCAGGGGCGCCTGGTCGTCCTTGCCGGCCCCACCGCGGTCGGCAAGGGCACCGTCGCGGAGCATATCCGGGCTGAGTACCCGCAGGTGTGGATCTCCGTGTCGGCGACCACGCGCCCCCCTCGCCCCGGCGAGATCGATGGCCTGCACTACCACTTCGTCGACGACGAGACCTTCGAGCGGATGGCTCGGGACGGTGAGTTGTTGGAGTGGGCGGTGGTGCATGGGCGGGCCAAGTACGGCACCCCGCGCGTGCCCGTCGAGAAGGCCATCGCCGCCGGTCAGTGGCCCCTGCTGGAGATTGATCTGCAGGGTGCCCGCCAGGTGCGCGCCTCCATGCCGGAGGCGCTTTTCGTCTTTCTCGCCCCGCCCTCGTGGGACGAACTCGTCCGGCGACTGATCGGGCGCGGCACCGAGTCCGCGGAGGAACGCGAGATCCGACTGACTACGGCGAGAGCGGAATTGGCCGCTGCCGAGGAGTTCGATGTCGTGCTCACCAATGACAATGTCGAGCGCGTGGCCGCCGACCTCGTATCATTGATGGGTTCACCCTCTGTCTCCTCGCGAAACGAGCCCTGACGACGTGTCCGGAACTGCGCCCAGCCCCATCGGCATCACTACCCCGCCTATCGACGACCTGCTGACGCACGCCAACAGCAAGTACGCCCTGGTCATCTACGCCGCGAAGCGTGCTCGGCAGATCAACGCCTACTACTCGCAGCTGCAGGAAGGCCTGCTGGAGTACGTCGGCCCGCTCGTCGACTCCCAGATGCACGAGAAGCCGTTGTCGATCGCGCTGCGCGAGATCAACGACAACCTGCTGGTCGCCGAGGCGACCGACACCCCGGTCAACGCCTGATCGGCAGCGACGTCCGGTGAAGGTCGTCCTCGGCGTCGGTGGCGGGATCGCCGCCTATAAAGCAGCGCTGCTGTTGCGCCTGTTCACCGAGAGCGGCCACGACGTCACCGTCGTTCCCACCGAGGCCGCGCTGCGCTTCGTCGGTGAGCCGACGTGGGCCGCGCTCTCCGCGAAGCCCGTTCATACGGACGTATGGAGCGCGGTCGAGCAGGTGGCCCACGTCCGCCTCGGCCAAAACGCCGACCTGGTCGTCGTGGCCCCGGCGACGGCCGATCTGTTAGCGCGCGCCGCCGCAGGACTCGCGGGCGACCTGTTGACCAATGTCCTGCTGACGGCCCGCTGCCCGGTGGTGTTCGCGCCGGCGATGCACACCGAGATGTGGGATCACCCGGCGACCCAGGCCAATGTCTCGACGCTGATCGAGCGGGGAGCACACGTCATACCCCCGGCATCGGGACGCCTGACGGGCGCCGACGCAGGCCGGGGACGGCTCCCCGACCCCGAGGCGATCTTTGCCATCTGCGAGCACCTGCTCGCGAAGTCCGCGGCTCCCGCGACAGCCGTCGCTTCGGATCGCGGCGATTACGCCGGCGTCCGGGTCCTCATCACCGCCGGCGGCACGCGGGAGCCACTCGACCCCGTGCGCTTCCTGGGCAACCGGAGTTCGGGCAAGCAGGGGTACGCCGTGGCCGCGCGGGCGGCGGCGCGCGGTGCTCACGTCCGCGTGGTGAGCGCCAATGTGGCTCTCCCGGCCCCGGCCGGGGTGGAGGTCACCGCGGTCGGCACCGCGCTGGAGATGCAGGCGGCCGTCCGGGCCGACCTCGCCTGGGCCGATGTGGTGGTGATGGCGGCTGCCGTGGCGGACTTCCGCCCCGCGGCATACGTCGAGAGCAAGATCAAGAAGACGCACGACCCGGCCGACCCCGAGGCGGCACCGGTGATCGAACTCGTGCGCAATCCAGACATCCTGGCCGGGCTGGTGGCCGAGCGGGGTGACGCGAGCACGCCGGTGATCGTGGGGTTCGCGGCCGAGACCGGGGAGCCGGGGCGCACGGTGGCGGAATTGGGCGCCGAGAAGCTCGCGCGCAAGGGCTGTGATTTGTTGGTCGTCAACGAAGTCGGAGTCGACAAGACATTCGGGCAGGACGACAACACCGTCCAGATCCTCCGTCGCGACGGTCAGCCTGGGACCCAGGCCGGCCCGGCGAGCAAGGCCGTGATCGCGGACGCGATCTTGGATGCGGCGCGCGACGTTCGGCTCGGATCACCGGCGACATAGAATCGCCACCAGGTCGGGGGAGTCGCCTGGTCGGCGCCCGGCCTTCGCCATACATGCCGCTTGAAGGAGCCAGGGTGTCTGCTGCCCGCCTGTTCACGTCCGAATCGGTCACCGAAGGCCACCCGGACAAGATCTGCGACCAGATCTCCGACTCGATCCTCGACGCCTTGTTGGCCGAGGACCCGCGCAGTCGGGTCGCTGTCGAGACGATGGTGACGACGGGCCTGGTCCACGTCGCGGGCGAGGTGTCCACGGAGGGCTACGCCGAGATCCCGCGCATCGTGCGCGAGCGGGTCACGGCGATCGGCTACGACTCCTCGACCAAGGGCTTCGACGGCAACTCGTGCGGCGTCTCGGTCTCCATCGGGCAGCAGAGCCCGGACATCGCCCAGGGCGTCGATGATGCGTATGAGGCGCGCACCGGCACCGTCGACGCCCTCGACAAGCAGGGGGCCGGCGACCAAGGGCTGATGTTCGGCTACGCCTGCGACGACACTGCCGAGTTGATGCCGTTGCCGATCTTCTTGGCGCACCGGCTCGCCGAGCGGCTGACCGCGGTGCGCAAGGACGGGATCGTCGATTATCTGCGGCCGGATGGCAAGACCCAGGTGACGATCGAATATGTCGGTGACCGCGCGGTCCGCCTGGACACGGTTGTGGTCTCGACGCAGCACGCTGACGGGATCTCGCTGTCCGATGAGCTCGCGCCGGACATCGAGCAGCACGTCATCGCACCCGTATTGGCCGAGTTGGCGGGGGCCGGGACGGAACTCGACACCGCGGCATACCGCAGCCTGATCAATCCCACGGGGAAGTTCGTGATCGGTGGCCCGATGGGCGACGCGGGTCTAACGGGTCGCAAGATCATCGTCGACACCTACGGCGGGATGGCGCGCCACGGCGGCGGGGCCTTCTCGGGCAAGGACCCCTCGAAGGTCGACCGGTCCGCGGCCTACGCCACGCGCTGGGTGGCCAAGAATGTCGTCGCCGCGGGGCTGGCTCGCCGGTGCGAGGTGCAGGTCGCCTATGCGATTGGCAAGGCCCAGCCGGTGGGGCTCTATGTGGAGACGTTCGGCACCGAGACTGCGCCGGTCGAGAAGATTCAGGCGGCCATCGCCTCGGTATTCGACCTGCGGCCGGCCGCGATCATCGACGACCTCGACCTGTTGCGCCCGATTTATCTGCCCACCGCGGCGTATGGCCACTTCGGGCGCACGTCGGCCCCCGGTGTGGACAACGCCTTCACATGGGAGCGCACGAACCGCGTCGAGGAGCTGCAGCGCGCCGTCGCCGGCTGAGCAGTCGGCCCACCTGGCACGGGCGGGGGGTTGTCGGAGGCGGCCGCTAGATTCGCTGCATGGCCAAGGACGAGACGCAGGCGGTGACCGACCCGGTCGCCGTCGTGCTCGTCGACTCGGGGTTGCCCCACCTCGACCGGCCGTTTGAGTATGCCGTTCCGGCCGCCCTGGCCGAGGCGGCGCAGCCGGGCGTGCGCGTGAAGGTGCGGTTCGCCGGGCGGGATGTGCCGGGGTTCGTGATCGAGCGGCGCAGCGGCGCCGAGCACGAGGGCCGGCTGACCCCGATCCGCACGGTCGTCTCGTCCGAGCCGGTCCTCACGCCGGCGATTCTCGGGCTGGCCCGGGAGGTCGCGCAGGCGTATGCCGGGACCGTTGGCGACGTCCTGCGGCTGGCGGTGCCACCGCGTCACGCTCGCGCGGAGGCGGCGCTGTCCGCGGCGTCATCTGGGGCGCGAGATCTGGACCCCCGAGCCCCGGACGCGACGGCATGGGAGCCCTACCCGGCCGGGGCGGCGCTGCTGCGCCACCTGCGGGAGGGGAGGTCGCCGGTGGCGGCGTGGAGCGCCATACCTGCGGCGACGAGGCCGGAGGTGGATTGGCCGCGGGCCCTGGCCCAGGCCTGCGCGGCCACGGCCTCGGGCGGTCGAGGGGCGATCGTCATCGTCCCCGACCAGCGCGACCTCGATCGAGTGGATCAGGCGCTGCGCGCAGAGTTGGGGCCAGGACGACACGTCCTGCTCACGGCGGAGCAGGGCCCGCAGGCGCGCTACACTGCATGGTTGACGGTGCTGCGCGGCCAGGTGTCGGTAGTCGCGGGCACCCGCTCGGCGGCCTTCGCGCCGATGCCGCGCCTGGGGCTGCTGGCCGTGTGGGACGACGGCGACGACCTTCACGAGGAGCCGCGCGCGCCTTACCACCACGTCCGCGAGCTGGCCCTGATCAGAGGGCGACGGGAGGCTGCGGCCGTCCTGATCGGGGGTTTCGGCCGCACGGTGGCGTCGATGCAATTGGTGGAGCAGGGCGTTGCCCGGGCGGTGGACCCGGATCCGGTGCTCCTGCGGGCCGCCATGCCGCGAATCCTCGTCGCGGGCGAGGGCCGCGAGCTGGAGCGCGACAGCGCCGCGGCCAGCGCTCGTCTGCCCTCCTTGGCGTGGCGCACGGCGACGGCCGCCTTGACATCGGGTCCCGTGCTGGTTCAGGTGCCGCGGCGCGGCTATATCCCGGCGCTGGCCTGCCAGAACTGTCGGGCGCGCGCCCGATGCCAGCGGTGTGAGGGACCGCTGGGGCAGCCTGTCGCGGGACAACCCCCTCTTTGCCGCTGGTGTGCCTCACCCGCGCCGGCGTGGACGTGTCCGGCGTGCGGCGATCGGCGCCTGCGATCACTGGTGATCGGGTCGCGCCGCACGGCCGAGGAGTTGGGTCGGGCATTCCCCGGGGTGCCGCTCGTCCGCTCGAGCGCCGGAGAGGTGAAGGCCAGTGTCGGGCCGCGCCCGGCCCTGGTCATCGCCACCCCGGGTGCGGAGCCCATCGCCGAGGGAGGGTATGCCGCGGCCCTCCTCCTCGACGCCTGGGCCCTGCTCGATCGGCCCTCGCTCGACGCGGGTCCGGAGGCCTTGCGGCGCTGGCTCGCGGCTGCTGCGCTGGTGCGGCCGGCCACGGGCGGGGGCACGGCCGGGAAGTCGGGCGGGGGCACGGCCGGGAGGACGGGCGGGGGAACGGCCGGGACGTCGGGCGAGGGGGTAGTGGTGCTGTGTGGTGCGGCGGGGGAGAGCGCCATACCGGCGGTCGAGGCGTTGGTCCGGTGGGATCCGCGGTGGTTGGCCGAGCGCGAACTCCGCGAGCGCGAGGCGCTGCGACTGCCTCCGGTCAGCGTCATGGCGGCGGTGAGCGGGCCGCGGGCGGTGTTGGCGGAGGTGGCGCAGTCGCTGGAGGTACCACCGAGCGTGGCTCGGTTCGGGCCAAGTGCGATCGGGCCCAGCGCCGTGGGACAGGACGACCTTCATCGACTGGTGTTCAAGGCCGACGCTGCGGAGGGCGCCGGGCTCGCGCGGGCCCTGAGCGACGCCCGGGCAGCGCGGAGTGCTCGCAAAGAGACACCGGCGTTAGGGGTGCGGATGCGGCTGACCGACCTCGACTAACGGTGCTGCGCTCGGGCGGGGAGCTCGGGCCCGGAGTTCTGGCCGAGAGCCTCCTTCTAGAATCCTGGGGTGTCTGTGCAACGCATCCGGCTCTTCGGCGACCCTGTGCTGCGCACTAGGGCGGAGGACGTCGTGGACTTCGACAAGGAGTTGCGCACCCTGGTCGCGGACCTCACCGACACGATGCTCGACGCGCCGGGCGCGGGATTGGCGGCGCCGCAGATCGGGGTGAGCCTGCGGGTGTTCACCTATCACGTCGACGGGATCGTGGGGCACCTGATCAACCCCATCCTCAGCCTCGGCGCCGAGGAGCAAGACGGGCCGGAGGGATGCCTGTCGCTGCCGGAGCTGGCCTTCGACACCAAACGCGCGCTGAACGTCGTCGCGACCGGGCAAAACATGTGGGGCGAGCCGGTCTTCCTCGAAGGCAGCGAACTCCTCGCGCGGGCGATCCAGCACGAGACCGATCACCTCGACGGCATCATCTTCATCGACAGACTGGACACCGCCACTCGCCGCGAGGCGATGAAGGCGATCCGGCAGGCGGAGTGGTTCGGCGAGCCTGCGCCGCAGGTCAAGCTGTCACCGCACTCGACGTTCGGGCTGGGGATGTGACGATGCGGCTTGTCTTCGCCGGGACGCCCGAGGCTGCCGTTCCCTCGCTGGACGCCCTCGCCGCGTCCGAGCACGACATCGTCGCGGTGATCACCCGCCCCGACGCCCCCTCCGGACGCGGGCGTCGCCTGGCCCCGTCGCCGGTCCGGCGGCGCGCGGAGGAACTCGGCATACCCGTATGGACGCCCGCCCGCCTTCGGGATCCCGACTTCCTGGAGCAGTTGGCGGCGGCCCGGCCGGAGGTGTGTCCGGTGGTCGCCTACGGCAACCTGGTGCCGCCGGCCGCGCTGGAAATCCCGGTCCATGGCTGGGTCAACCTCCACTTCTCGCTCCTGCCGGCCTGGCGGGGTGCCGCGCCGGTGCAACACGCGATCATCGCCGGCGACGAGATCACCGGGGCCTCGACCTTCCGACTGGAGGCTGGGCTCGACACCGGACCGGTGTATGGCGCGTTGACCGAAGCCGTTCGGCCCCGCGACACCTCGGGGGACGTGCTCGACCGGCTGGCCGTCGCGGGCGCGGGCTTGCTCGTCGCGACGATCGACGGCATCGCCCGCGGGGAACTGGTCGCCGTGCCGCAGCCGGCGGACGGGGTCAGCCTCGCGCCGAAGCTCGAGGTCGCCGACGCGGAGGTTGAGTTCCGGCTGCCCGCCATGGCGATCGATCGTCGCATCCGCGGGTGCACGCCGGCACCGGGGGCGTGGACGACCTTCCGCGGGGAGCGGTTGAAGCTCGGGCCGGCGACGGGTTTCGGCGACGCCGTGAGGGAGAGGTTGAGCCCGGGGGAGTTGCGCGTGACGAAGGCACGCGTCGAGGTCGGCACGGCGACCGATCCGCTGGTGCTGGGCCAGGTCCAGGCGTTGGGGAAGAAGCCGATGCCGGCCGCGGACTGGGCCCGCGGCATACGCATCGAGGGTGGGGAGCGGCTCGGGTCCTGAGCGCTGCCGCCGGGTGGAGATCAGTCGCCCGAGGCGGCGTTGGCCTCCAAAGCCGGGCACTTCTGTCCCGTCGCGGGGGCGAGGACCTCGAAGTGCCAATATTCGTTGGCGTATCGCTGGCAGAGCCCGAATTTCACCCCATTGGCGCTGAGCCACTTGGCCGCGGCATAAGGACCCACGTCCACGGCGCCGCCCGTGACGTGCTGGGACTTGTCCGGCGGTAGCACCCATTGGCTGGCGGCTTCGGGGGAGCCGTACTTGGCGATGGCTTGATCGAAGAGGATCTGCTGGGCGGCGGGGGAGCGGTGGCCCGAAACGATATTGATGGTGACGCCGTCGAGGGTGGCGGCCTCCCGGGCACGGGTCATGGCGCGGGTAAGGGCGGGGTTGAGGCCCGCCATGCCAACATCGGGACCGGTCGGGGCGTGGGTGTTGGGGGCGTCCGGCTGGGCGCCCGCCGCGGTGGTGCCGGCGGCAGCATCCGCCGACTGGTCCGTGGAGGAGCGCGCCGCCAGGGCGTCGTGGTAGCCGTTGATCACGACCGCACCGAGGCCGGTGCAGAGCAGGAGCGGCACGCCGACGAGCGCAGCGAGGCCCTGACCGCGCCGAGTGGTGCGCTGCCGCTTCGGGGCGCCGAAGGTCATCGGCGGCGGGACCGGGCGCGTTCGCAGCGGCTGGCTCGTCATCGCCCTACCCCAAGGTTCTGGCTCATGGTCCACACCCTATACCGAGTATGCGAGCAGGTGGCTCGGCGACACGCCCACGGTCCGTCGCCGACCACCTCCGGCCCTGACCTCCAACTTGAGCACGCCTTAGGTTCTTGAGCACGCGTTGCAAGGCGTGCTCAAGTCCGTAAGGCGTGCTCAAGTTGGACGGTCGGTCACGTTGGCGGTCGGTCACGTTGGCGGTCGGTCAAGTTGGCGGGCCACGGGGATGGGCCTACCCTCAGGCGACGTGAGCCAGCGACCCACACGACCCCGTTCGGCAACCCCGCCCCGCGCGCGCGGGCGGTCGGGGGACCCGGCGCGCCTCGCGGCATACACCGTCCTGCGCAGCGTCGCGGCGGGGGGCTATGCCAACCTCGAACTCCCCAAGGAGTTGCGCCGGCGCCACCTTCGCGGGCGGGACGCGGCCTTCGCGACCGAGTTGACGTATGGCGCGTGCCGACTCCGCGGGTTCTATGACCCGGTCATCGCGCTGGCTGCCGATCGCCCGCTCGAGCGCCTCGACGAGGCCGTCCTCGACACGCTGCGGTTGGGGGCCCACCAGCTTCTCGGTATGCGGGTGCCGGCCCACGCCGCCGCGGACGAGACCGTGGCGCTGGCTCGCCAGGTCAATGGGGCTGGGGCGGCCGGGCTGGTCAACGCCGTGATGCGGCGGATCAGCGAGGCGGATCGGGAGACCTGGCTCGCCCGCGTCGTGCCCACCGAACCGCTCACCGCAAGACTTGCCGTCGAGCAGTCGCACCCGGAGTGGATCGTCAAGGCGCTGCGGCAGGCG
>Ga0075158_10003793_pt1 | contig 10542 bp, 6 predicted proteins | sample JI91814BDNA_FD_70968 | JGI IMG/M metagenome (GOLD analysis project Ga0075158, IMG submission 70968) | Wastewater effluent complex algal communities from Wisconsin, to seasonally profile nutrient transformation and Carbon sequestration -... | ecosystem: Engineered > WWTP > Effluent > Algae... | reverse complement strand
ACTGCGCAACTAACTGCACAATTTGCCAGTGTGGCAGGGTAGGCGCTAGCCCTTCCTTTGGGATGCGACCGTGATAGACTGGGCCGCATGAGCTTCCCCTCCGTCCTGGCTCGTCTGTCGCTTGTTGGGGCCATCGTAGGAGCAGCGCCAGTAGCGCTGGCTGCGCGGGTCGCGGTGCTGCCGCCCAATATTGATGCGCACCCGCCGTTTTCCGACGGTAAACGCAATAAGTTCCACGACACCCTGACCAAGGGCCTGCAGGACGAGGCGGGCGTGTCGACCACGGTCGTCCCCGCCGATGAGGTCCGCCAGCGGCTGCGCGGCAACGCCGAGCTCCTGAGCTGCCAGTCGGGTCCGTGCCTGAGCCAGGTCGCCGCCCAGCTGTCCGCCGACCGCCTGGTGGTCGCCCGCATCGCCGTCAAGGGAGCGGTCGGCGGCAGCGCCTACACGATCGAGCTCGCGACCTTCGATCAGACAGGCGCCGCCCTGGCGATCGCCGGCACCGAGCGCTGCGGTGACGACAGCGATGGCTGCAACCTGTCACGCGCCTACGAAGCGCTGCGCCGGGCCAGCGCCGGCCTCGCCGCGCAGCTCGTGGCCGAGAAGGCCGTCCCCAAGCCCGCCGACAAGCCGCCCGAGCCGCAGCTCAAGGACCCCAGCGCCCCCGAGCCCGGCGCCGCGGTCGCCCCGCTGCCGCCCGAACCGGCGCCGTCGCTGTCGCCGCCGCCGCCCCCGGTAGCGAGCACCACCCCGTATAACCACGGCTACCGCTACGGGTGGATCGCAGCGGCCGTGGTCGGCGGCGCGTTCGTCGTCAGCTCGATTCCCTTTCTCTACTTCGCGAGCCTCGAAGGCCAGACCAACTGCGGGGTCAATGTCCCGCGCAACCAGTGCCCGCAGGTCTACCAGGGCAACCTGGGCCCCGGGCTCGGCCTGCTGCTCGGCGGCGGGCTGGCGAGCGCGGGCGCCTTCGCTGTGCTCTTCTATCTGGACAAGCGAGAGCAGCGCCGGCACAAGACCGCCCTTTTGCCGGTCCCCATCGCCGGCGGGGCGGCCTTTCAGCTGGCCGGTCAGTTCTAGCCCACCCGGCTGACCCGGCGAGGCCTTGCGACGAGGTGTTTCGATGAAGCCAGGACACGCGGTGCTCGGACTCTTTTTGATGCTGGGCATCTGTACAAGCTGGGTGTGCGGCTGCACCTCCACAAACCCGGAGTATCCGACGCCCGTAAGCTGCAACCTCGGCGACCGGCAGTGCGCCGAGCCGGCGCGCAGCCCGCCGGTGGCCATGGTGTGCGGCCGCGACGCCAGCGACGCCCTGGGCTTTATCGAGGAGCCGTGCCCGACCGCGACCCTGTGCGACAGCGGGCTGTGCACGCCCGCCGCGGACACTCCGGCTTGCCAGAGCCAGACCGACTGCGCCACGGGGCAGGTCTGCGTGCCGCTGGTCACCTCGGCGGCAAACCCGACGCTGGCCAGCTACTGCGTGCCCGCCGCGAGCGCCGCCGCCGCCCCCGGGGCCGCCTGCAGCCGGGACAGCGACTGCCAGTCCTATCGCTGCCTGCAGTACCCGCTCGGTCGGTACTGCCTGCAGACCTGCGCCACGCAGGCAAGCTGCCCGAGCGGCTCGCCCTGCCGGGCGCTCAGCGTCACCGTCCACGGCGTGCAGGGGTCGATCCTGTCGTGCAGCCCGCAGTGAGCCGGCCACCAGGCTCCGCGCGCTCGCGCTCGGGCGCTCTGCTTTTGCGGCGGCCGCAGTTTTTGGTAACTTCCACGGCGCGAAGCACCCTCGCTCTATCTACTCGGATTACTCAGACCTCTGGCGCGGCATGGGCGCGGACGGTCGCCTTTCACCATGCGTTTGAGGGGACTTGATGGCCACCGTCGAATGCCCGAGCTGCCGCACCGAAAACCCCAGCGAAGCCCTGTACTGCTCTGCCTGCGGCTCGGCGACCCACTACTCCGACGGCGATGAGCTGATCGGCATGACCATTGGGGGCCGCTACCACCTGGTCGAGAAGATCGGCCAGGGGAGCGCCGGGACGCTGTATCGCGCCGAGCACGTGACCCTGCGCCGGCGCATGGCGGTCAAGCTGCTGCACAAGCAGCTCGCGCTCAGCGAAGAGGCCATCGAGCGCTTCCGCCGCGAGGCGATCACCGTCTGCGAGATCGACAACGACCACATCCCGCAGGTCCACGACTTCGGCCGCACCGACGACGATCGGCTGTTCTTCGCCATGGAGTTTCTCGACGGCGAGACCCTGTCTTCGGTGCTCGTCCGCGAGGGCCGGATCTCGCCCGAGCGGACGGCCGACATCCTGGGCCAGATCGCCGACGGCCTGATGGAGGCGCACACCCTGGGCTACGTCCACCGCGACCTGCGCCCGCGCAGCATCTTCCTCACCCGGCGGCGCGGCCGTCAGGACTTCGTCAAGATCCTCGACTTCGGGCTGGCCAAGCTCGTGCAGCCCGAGGTCGACGCCCAGCGGACGGCGATGGGCATGACCTACGGCGATCCGCGCTATATGGCCCCCGAGCAGGCGCGCGGCGAGGCCGCCGATCGCCGCGCCGACATCTACTCGCTGGGCGCGCTCGGGTTCGAGATGCTCGTCGGTGAGCCGCCGTTCAAGGGCGGCGGGACGTTCGAGGTGCTGCAGCAGGTGCTGGATGCGCCGGTGCCCCGCGTGCGCGAGCGCCGGCCCGACTGCCCGCCGTGGCTGGAGTCGGTCGTGCGCACCGCCCTGGCCAAGCGGCCGGGCGAGCGCTTTCAGACGGTGGCGCAGCTGCTCGATGCGCTCGGGCGCAAGCAGGTGGTGGCGAGCCAGCCGCCGATGCCGATGCAGCTGACCAACCAGCAGGCGAGCAAGCTCGCGGGGGCCAAGGAAGCGGCCGCCGGCCCGGCGCGCGCTAACCCGTTCATGCAGGTCTTTGTGAGCTCGCCGTCCCTCAAGCCGATCCCGGTGGAAGAAGGCGGGCCCAATCCCACCCAGGTCATGCCGACCGTGGCGCCGGGGAACCGCGCCCTGGCGCAGGCCGCGGGGGACAAGAAGCCGGCCGTGGCCACGGCCGCAGCAGCCGCGCCGGCCGGGCTGCGCACGACGCTGTCGTATCCGGCGGTCAAGTCGGCCCGCGCCGGCTCCGCGGCGGGGGGGCACGAGCCCAAGGCCGGCACGGGGGCGGCGGTCGCCACCGAGGCCAAGAGCGGAGCCTCGGGTGAGCTGCAGCTCCTCGGGGCGCGCCTGCCCGCAGTTGGACCCAAGAGCCAGCCGCCGGTGCGCGCCAAAGAGCCCGCCGGCAAGCCCAGCCTGCTGGTCGCGCCGACGACCCCGCCGCGCAACGATCCGACGCCGCGGACCGCCCGCGCCCTGCTCGAGCAGGAGGTCTCGGCCTGGGAGGAAGCCGCGCTGCCGGCGCTCCATGCGACCGACCTCACCGACTCGGCGAGCATGAGCGATCCGTCAGGTCACGCGCCCTCGGCCGACACCCCGGTGGAGGAGATGAAGTTCGGTCCGGGCGCCGCCTCGGCCGGGAGCCCGCCCGCAGCGACCGGCGGGGCGGCTCCGCGGCCGATCTCGGCGCCGGCGATCGCGGCGATGCGCTCGATGTACCCCGGGCCGGGCGGGCCGAAATCGAGCGAGCCGAATAAGGCGCTGCCGACGGCTGCCGCTCCGGCTCCAGCGCCGGCTCCAGCTCCGGCTCCGGCTCCAGCTCTGGCGGGGTGGACTGCGGCTCCGGCGGGCGGAGCGGCAAAATCGCTCGCCACCACGGCCACCGGGCTCGGTCCCAGCACCCTGGGGACCGCCAGCAAGACCGGCGATAAAGGGCCCGCCACCACGGCCGCCGGGCTCGGTCCCAGCAACCTGGGGCTCGCCAGCAAGACCAGCGACCGCGCCGCCGCCACCAAGCAGCCCCCTTCCGTCTCGCGGCCCGGCGAGAGCCGGAGCGAGCCGCCCCGCCCCGCGCCCGGCCCGCGCAGCGACCCCGACCCCGGGCGCGCGACCATCCCCTTTAAGCGTGTCGCGGCACCGCCCGCCGCCGAGTCGCTCCGGCCCGCGCCGAGCCAGCCGGAGGTCGCACCCGCCATGAAGTCAGGCGCTGGCGAGCCGGCTGCGGGGCTCGCCGGACTCGGGCTCTTGCCTGGGGATGCCGACGCGGACGCCGACTCCGCTGACGCCACCCTGCCGCAGATTCGCGTCTCGGTGCGCGAGGACGAGACGCCGCTAATCGGCCACAGCCCAGCGAGCACCCGCAGTCCGACGGCCGGGGCGAGCCCGCTCGCTGCCGAGTCGGCCCCGGCCGACCTGGCCGGTCCGCCGCCGACCGGGGCGAGCCACGAGAGCCCGTCGCGCGATACGCCGCAAGACGCGCCGGTCCCGCCCCGGGCGACTGGCGCGGAGTCCAACTGGTTCTCGACCCCGGCGGCCAGTGCCGCGGAGGGCTTTGCCGCGGACGACGGCGACCTCCCGCTCGCCCGCCCGCCCCTGCCCAAGTGGCTGGTCCCCGCCGCCGCGGCCGGACTGCTGCTGCTGACGCTGATTTACATCGCCTCGCGTCCCTCCACGCCGCGCCCGGGTCCCAATGTCGCGGCGGTGAGCAGCCCGGCGGGCGGCCCCTCCGTGCCGGCGGTGACGCCGCAACCAGGCCCTGCCGCCGTCGCGCCGCAGCCGTCGAGCCCGCAGCCGCCGAGCCCGCAGCCGCCGGCGCCCGAAGCGGGCAAGCCGGAGCCGCCGGCTGCCGAAGCGGGCAAGCCGGAGCCGCTCGCCGCCAAGCCAGGTCCGGAGGTGACGCCGCTGCCGGTCGCCACCGCGCTGCCCACCGCCTCGCCGGCAGAGCGGACGCCGAGCGCCGCGGCCCCGGCTGGCGAGCCGATCGCCAGGGAAGCTCCAGCGCCCCGCCCCGCCGCGGAAGCAGCAGGGCCAGCAGCCGCGCCGGCCGCGAAGTCCAGGCCGGGGTCGGCACCGGGGTCCCTGAAAGACCGGCGCGCCGCTCAGGCCGAAGAAAAAGTCAGCGGCGAAGGCAAGGCGAAGCCGGGGCCCGGGACCAAGAAGGCGGACGCCGAGCGCAAGGCGGCGGGAGGGCCGCCGAGCGAGAAGGACCCCGATGCCGCGCCGGCCAAAGCCGACAAGAAGCCCGGCGACGCGACGGCCCTTCTGCAGAGCGGCCGCAAGAAGCTGGACGACGGCGAGCCCGACGCCGCCGCGGCCCTGTTCGCCCGCGCCGTCGAGCTCGATCCGCGGAGCGCCGAAGCGGTGGGGGGCCTTGGCGAGGCCGCCTTCGAGCAGGGTAACTTCGACGCCGCCGCTCGGCAGCTCGGCAAGGCGGCCAAGCTCGCGCCGCGGCGGACCGCCTATCAGGAGCTGCTGGTCCAGGCGCTGTACAAGGCCGGCAAGTTCAAGGAGTGCGCCGACGCCAGCCGCAAGCTCCTAAAGCAGGCCCCGGGCTCGGCGAAAGCCAAGCAGACCCTGGAGCTCGCAGAAAAGAAGCTCGCCGCGGCCGGCAATTAGTTACAAAGGTCCGACTTTGATGCCGCGGACTTATCACGCAGCCAAGCGCGCATGGGAACCAAACTTTTGTAGTCTTGTGGTAACCTGATTACGTGGCCAAAGACGACCGCGATATGGAGTGGCGCCTCGTCGCTACCAAAGGACGCGAAAGCTGTCGATGGCAGGCGGCGGACAACAGCTGGGTGGCGCTCTCCCTGGGCTCGCAGGGGGACATCACCAAGGTTGTGGTCACGGCGTCGGACGGGCGGTCCGAGATTGTCGACGGTTACGAGCAGGGGCTAAACCTCGCCCGCAAGTGGCGCAGCGACTGGATTCAGAGCGACACCCACGCCTCGCCGTCTCACACCTCGGGCCCCTGGCTCCCCCCCCTGCCCGGGCGCGGCGGCGAGACCTCCGACGAGAGCAACCTGCCGCTCCAGCCCAATGACCCGCCGTCGGCGAACCGCGGCTCGGTGCCCCCGGGTCCGGGCCGCCAGCGCACCTCACCGCCGGCCCAGGGCTCCTTCCCGCCCGGCTCGCCGACCTCGCCGCTGTCCTCGGTCAGCCGGGTGACCCAGCCCAAGCCGCTCAGCCGCAGCAGCCAGTTCCCGATCCCCTCGTCTTCGCCCAATATCGAAGACCGCCCGGCCAACGAAAGCCGCGATCGCTGGTCGCCGGCACCGCGCTCGACCGGCGGCGGCTCCTCGCGCTCGATGGGCAAGGTCCTTGGCGACCCGCTCGACCCCGACCACGATCCGGTGGGCCGGGGCGGCAGCGGCCGCAAGTAGCTCCGCCCCGGCTAGAACGCGACCTGCGCCTGCAGCTTGACCACGTCGGTGTCGGGCAGAGTCTCTAGCGCCACCTGCCCGGACCGCAGGCGCACCCGCTCGCCGTAGTCATAGTGCGAGTACTGCAGGAAGATCTGCGCCCCGATCAGCCAGTTGATGGTAATGCCGATGCGCGGCGTCAGCACCCGGAACGCCGCCGCGTCGTCCTGGACATCGATGATCACCCGATCGTAGCGCAGCGAAGCGAACAGGAACGAGAGCGGCTGCCACAGGAGCTCGGCGCCCCACTTGAATGACAGCCGGCCGTCGCGGTTCACCGCCGGATCGGGGTCGACCTGCTTGCTCTGGGTGTAGGCGAGCAGCCCGAACCACTTGAGCGTGACCTCGCCCCGCTTCATCATGCCGCGGGCGTCCTTGGCCTCGCGGCCATCGCGGACGTCGGCGTCGGCGGCGCGGCTGAAGTGGCGCAGGATGCGCTGCAGGCTGATGCTGTACTCCCCGGCCAGGTTCCACACCGAGCCGACGCCATCGCTCTTGTCGGTGCCGAGGTAGTTCTCGACCAGCCCCCGGCCGCCCAGGGCGTGCATCACCTCGACGACCGGGCTCAAGTACTGCGCCTGGCTGGCGGTGATCAGCGAGCCGCCCAGGTAGAGGCTCCCCACCCACGGCGAGATGCGGGCGTCCAGGCCGATGATCCGCATGCTGGCGTCCTGGATCTCCTTGAGCTGCCGGCGGTCGCTGGACTGGGTGTCGAGAAAGTAGAAGCCGACCTGGGCGAAGCGCCGCACATCGAGCCCGGCGTGCAGGTAGTTGAGCAGGGTGAGTCCCTGGTTGGCGTCGAGCGCCTCCTGGTGCGCCCCGACACCCTGGACCAGCCACAGGGTGACGTCGCGCAGCCCGAACTCCAGCCGCACCTGGCCGCCCAGCTGGTGGGTGCGGCCGAACAGGTAGGTGTCGTAGTTCTCCAGCCAGCCGAAGCGATCCCAGAACGCGCCGGCGCGCACGTGCATGCGGAAGCGCAGCCGCGGACCGAGCGACTCCCAGCGGAAGGTCAGGAACCCCTGCGCGATGCCCCACTGGCGATCGAGGAGCGGCCGCGCCCAGTCCGAATAGAGCGAGCCCATGAGCGCGACGTCGCCGGAGAGGTACTTGTTGCCGGCGGAGAAGTAGATCTCCGACCAGTCGGACTCCTGGGTGCGCAGGTACTGGAAGCCGGAGCGGAAGTAGTCGTCGTCGACGAGCCACGGGCTGTGGATGTTGTAGCCGGAGTCGCCCGCCTGGCCGCCGCCGTTGCGGCTGCGAAACGAGACCCGCAGCGGGGCGCGGAAGTAGCCCCGGACGCGCAGATCCACCGGGCCGATCGACACCCCGACGCCGGGCTGGGACTGGCGCCCCTGGACCGTGTCAGCCGTCGCCGCGGTGCTGGCCACCGTCGGCTTCTCGCTGGTTGCCGGCTGCGCCACCGGCGGCTGAGCGGTCGCTGCCTGCTCATCGGGGGTCGGCTCGGCGGGAGCGGGGTTTGGGCTGGTCTCCAGGTTGGTGCTCGGGTCGGGCCGGCCCTTGAGCGCGGGGTCGGGGGCGCCGGCGGGCGGTGCGCTCTGGGCTTCGGCGCCGGGGCCCGGGGTGGCGCCCGGGTCTGTCTGGCCCGGGCGCGCCTGCCCCGACCGCGCCGCCAGGAGCAGGCAGGCCGCGAGCAGGAAGCATCCCGGGCGCACCCTTGTCGAGCTCGCGCGCCGGCCGAGCCGGCCGATTGACTCGCTCATGGCGTCCGCCGCGCCCGTCGCGCCGTGAGCCGCAGGCCGATGAGGGCGATCGCCAAGAGCGCCAGGCCCGGCGGACCTCCGGCCGCATCCGCGCGCCGCCCCAGGGTGCACAGGCAGGCCCCGACATAGGGCACCGCGTCGGCGTTCGGCGCCGGCGGATTGGTGACGGTTCCCCCGTCGGGATTGCCGGGGTTGTCGACCCCGCACTTGTAGGCGCGGCCGCTAGTCTTGTTGCCGCTGCCGTCGCCGCAGTCGTTCGGCTCGACGAGGCCGGAGCGATCGAGCAGGGTCAGGATGTAGGCCCCGCCGCCGTAGCCGACCATCGGGATGCTGCCCGCGTACTTGCCGACCGCACCGTCGGCGCGCACCGCGTTGTAGAGCTCGGGCAGGAGGAAGAAGTTGGCGCTCGCCTTGTCGATCACCGGCTGGAGGATGCCGTTGGCGTCGGGCTCGCGGCCGGCCCGCCACAGCGCGTCGGACATCCGCAGGTCGATGAGGATCCACTCGTTGTTGTCGTAGGAGGACTTGCCGTCGTCGTTGCGCTTGAAGCCGCCGCTCTCGACGCGCAGCTGGTTGATGAGGCTCAGCGTCGCCTTGGCGGTCTGCCCGGAGTACTCGGCCTGGGTGAAGATGTTGAAGGTGAAGGCCTCGACCACCGCGCCGTCGTGGTACTGGTTCATCGCCAGCCCCTCCAGCGAGCCGGCCAGCGCCCCTTGCGGGTCGACGAAGGCGGCGAAAAACCCGGTGCGCGCCTTCTTGGCCAGCGCCCGGTAGGTCGCCGCGTCGCCGCCCTGCCCTACCTTCTGGGCGATCTGCGCCATGTCGCAGAAGCCGCGGATCGTCGTCAGGGTGGTGTAGGCGTAGTGCTTCTTGTTGGCGTCGTGGGCCTCCCAGATCGACGAGTCGGCCTTGGCGATGCCGGTGGACTCGGTGTTGGCGGCGAGCGGCTGCGCCACCCCGCGCAAGAGCGCCTCGTACACCGTCGGTCCCAGGCGCGTGCTCGTCCCCAGCCAGGCGGTGTCGCCCGAGGCGTCCAGGTACTGGCGGGCCGCCCACATCATCAGGCCCCAGCCGTCAATCTCGACGTTGGGGGTCTGCTGTCCGGAGTAGTCGGCCTCCTCCTCGCCGTTGCCGAAGTAGCGGCACACCGAGACGCGGTAGGTCTGGCCGCCGACGTAGGAGCTGAACTTGCTCGACGGCTCGGCGTTGAGGAAAAACTCCAGCGCCGCCTTGGCCTCGGCGTGGTGGCCCATGCGGGCGAGCGCGACGATGGCGTACATGCCGTCGCGCACCCAGCCGGTGTGCCACTCGCCGGGCGGCAGGCTCGCCAGCATCATGCCGTAGTTCTTGCGGGTGGCGGTGACCGGCTCGCGCACCTGGCCCATGCGCAGCACCGCCTCGCTCTGCCGCCACAGCTTCTTCTCGTTGTCGGTGCACAGGGCGAGCTCGGTCGGCGGCGGCTTGCGCCAGCGATCCCACTCGGAGCGGGCGTCGGCGAGCAGCTGCTCGGGGCCGCGGCCGTTCACCCAGGTCTTGAACTGCGCGATGGTGGCGTCGGCCGCCGCGCTGTCGGCGACAAACAGGACGGCGACGCCCAGCCAGCCGCCGGACGCCCCCTGCAGCGAGCCCTGGAAGGCCGGCACGATGTCGGTGCCGCGGCAGGTCTTGTTGTCGCCCAGGCTCTGGCCCGCCTTGACCTTGGAATAGACGTTGTCGCAGTCGATGTGCGCGGTCGGGGACAGCGGCACGTAGATCATCGCGCCGCCGCCGGCTCCGGTCTCGATGAGCGAGGCGCCGTCGGCGGCGACGCGCAGCGCCTCACCGTTGGCGTTGGGGGTGTCCGGGGTGCCGTCCCCGAGGTGGAAGTTGAAGAGGGTGAATCCGTCGCTGGCGGCGGGGGCGTTGAGCAGCGCGATCATCGCGTTGCCCTCGTAGCCGAACGGGGCGTAGTAGTACGTCTGGGCGCTCGTGCCGGCGAGCGAGAGCGGCACCTGGATGATGTTGGTCTCGTCGAGGTAGCCCGGCTCACCGGCCGTGCCCTCGTTCAGCCAGCCGCCGCCGCCGCCGCCGCGGATGCCGAAGTAGAAGTCGTAGGCGAGCTGGCGGCGGCCGATGCCGTCGGACTTGGGATCGCCCGGGCGCGGGGCGAGGTAGCGGTAGGGGTGCTCCAGGAAGTGGGTAATCTTGTTGCGCGCCGTGTCGTAGAACTGGAAGCCGTGGCCGTTGCCGGTCGTCAGGTAGGTCCACGTCCGCTGCGGCTTTTCGGCCTGGACTCGGGGTGCCCAGGCGAGGCTGAGCCCCCCCCAGAGGGTCACCCAGAGCGCCACCAGCAGAGCGCCCCCGGGGCGGCGAGCGCTGGCGCGGCGAGCGGAGGCGGCGAGCAGGCCTTTCGAGCGGACGGCGCGGCGCTTGGGTGATCGCTGCGCGGTACTGCGAATCCGTAAAGGATGCATGCGGCGCAACCTAGCCCGCGCCAAATTGAGGTGTCAACCGCCGCCGCTCGACCGGCCC
>Ga0075158_10003791_pt1 | contig 10547 bp, 3 predicted proteins | sample JI91814BDNA_FD_70968 | JGI IMG/M metagenome (GOLD analysis project Ga0075158, IMG submission 70968) | Wastewater effluent complex algal communities from Wisconsin, to seasonally profile nutrient transformation and Carbon sequestration -... | ecosystem: Engineered > WWTP > Effluent > Algae... | reverse complement strand
CTTTCCACGCCATCGGAGCAGCTGGCCGACAGCGTTGGCGCTGCCAAGACGTAGCCGAAGGTGTTCGCCCCGTTGCCTACCGCGACTTGGCCAAGGACATCCACCGTGCACGTGGCGCCGCCCGAATCGAAGTTCTCGGCGACGATCACGACTTGGTAGCACGTGCCCTCGACGCCGCACACCGCCGGATCGGTCGATTCGGTGCCGCGCTGCAGATCGATGGTGGCGTCGGCCGGCTTCGAACCCGTTGTGGCCGAGCCCGTACTGGAACTTGTCCCACCGTCGGCCGCCACCGTTGCCGTGACGTCGACGGCGGTGTCGTACTGCCCGGTGTCGAAGGAGTACTCGCCGCTGGCGTAGTCGCCGGTGGCGGGCACCTTCAGGCTGGACGGGCCACCGAAGTTCGGGTCGCTGCTCGAGACGTTCATGGTGGCGGGCCGCCCCATGCCACCACCGGGCAAACTGACCGACCAATAGATGACCGTGCCCTCGGCCCGGACGCTGACGACGGGGGTGTTGGGAGTGCCATAAGGCTCGACGATGATGCCGTCCGAGGTCGAGCAGAGGCCCTTGGCGTTGCACAGTTGCAGCTTGACCGTGACCGGCACGTTCACCCCGACATTGAGGGTCACGGTGTCGGACTGGGCACTGGGGCCGTAGCTGCCGATAGCCAGCCGCTGGCCGCGGAAGAAGGCGGTCAGGGTGTTCACCCCGCTATTGGTCGGTGGCGTCGTAAAGGAGATCGTGACCTCTCCGCTCGACCCACTCGCCTTGGACGTCGGCACGCTCGACCAGGGGGATGGCTGGCCCTCGGGCGTGACGCTCACGGAGTCCGAGGATGCGGTCATGCCGGCGGAGTTCTTGGCCTCGACCCGGAAACTGACCGAGGCGCCGTAGGTCACGGGTGGGGACGAACACGACGTTGCGGAGATCCCGGAGCACGAGGAGATCGGGCTGCCGTTCATCGATAGCGTGTAGGAAACCGCGCCGGGCGCGTTCGCGCTACTCGCGGACCAGGACAGATCGACGACGCCGTTGATCCCGTCGCCATTGTCTCGGACACTCGGCTCGGCCAGCACGGGGGCGCTCGGCGGGCCGACCGGTGTCCCCGAGGCCGTGACCGGAACGCTGGACCCGACGGCATTGCGAGCCGCCAGGGTGAAGGTGTAGTTCTGACCGTTCGTGAGCCCGCGAACGATCGTCGACGTGGCCCCCGGACCTAGTTGTTGGCCGGCCCCGGGAACACCGGGTTGAACGGATAGGTCGTAGCCCGTCAGACGCGAGCCAGTAGTCTGTGCCGCAGTCCAGGACAGGTTCAGTTCGCCGTCGCCTCCGGGTGTTACTCGCAACCCTGTCGGCGGCTTCGGCACCTCGTCGATCGTGACCGGGGCGGACGCCGGCGAGGGGTCGCTGAAGCCGGCCTCGTTGTGAGCGCGGACGGTGAAGGAGACCTCGCCGCCTACCGGCAGCCCGGTGATCGCGCAGGGCGAGGCGGCACACCGCTTCGGGCTGCCGACCCCGCTGACCTCGAAGTAGTCGATCGGCGAACCATTGGCCGCACCGGCCTGCCAGGAGACCTCGGCCGACGCGGCCAGAGTCGAGATCTGCGCAACCACGCGGCTCGGTGGGTCGGGCTTGGCAAAGATCGACAGGGTGATCGACCCGGTGACGATGCGATCCCTGCTCCCCGCGGAGTCGGTGGCCGTGACACCGACCGTGAGCACACCGGTCGCATTCGCTGCGGGGGTCAGGGTGATCCGCGATCCCTGCACGGAGGCGGAGACTTTGGCACCCGGCGCCTGGGACACCGAGAGAGCGGTGAACGTCGGCGCCGGCAAGGGCGAGGTCATGGCCTCGGCCAAGTCGACCGAGACCGGCTCGCCGGCCTTGACGTGGTCGAGACGGATCGGCGAAATCGTTGGCGGCGGAAGCTCTTTGGTGACACGGACGCTCATGACTGCACCCGGGCCCGTGGCTCCGCTCACGGTGATGCGGAACTTTCCGGCAACGCCGGCCTTGGCGTCCGCCCGCGCGCTCAAGGAGATGCGGTTGCTCCCGGATCCGGCGAGGTCGATCCCGGCCGCGGCGTCCACCCACGCCGCGTCATACGTCAAACCGGCGGCGGCCGCGGGGTCCGAGGTCCACACGTGGCACAGGCTGGCGACGTCGAGGGTCATCGGTTCGGCACCGGCCACCAGATCGAACGCGCTCGGGGGGCAACGCAGGAGGGGCTGGTCATCACCGACCTGGACGGGGATGCTCACGAGAGTGGGTGGCGCCGCATCGGCCGCATCCTTCGGGACGTCCGTCACCGAGAACAGCAGGGCCGCCGGACCGGAGAAACCCTTCTCGGCAGCCACGCTGACGCTCGTGTCTCCCGGCTTGGTCACTCGCGGACGCAGCGCCTTGGCCGGCGAGGTGAGCACCGGATCGCGGCCGTCGGCGAGCACCACCCGGGAGCCGGTGGGCGAGTCGATGTAGTCACCGAGGCGGATGTCGGCCGAACCGCCCTCGGGCAAGGCGATGGCCTTGCCCGGGATGGCGAAGGGTCCCCCGGACCCGGCGGCGGGCACATAGATCACCGCGGCCGCCGATGAGCCCGCTTCGTCCGTGACGACATACGGAATCGCTTGCGGCACACCGGTGACTGAGATCACCACCTTGGCGCCGGCGATTCTGGCGTTGCTGGACGCGACCGAAGTGACCTTCAGCTTGGCCGAGTCGCCGTCCGGGTCGAACGCACCGGTCAGCACATCGACGGTGGCCGAGTCGACCGACGTCGCCTTCGCCACGTGGTCGGTAATCCGGGGGGGCAACTGGGCATCCTCCGCCGACCGGATCGTCACCGTCGACAAGGACGACGGGCCGGCGTTTCCGGTCAGGCCGTAGGTGACCGTCAGGCTCTTGCCGATCGGCGTGGCAGTGGCCGTGAGTGGTCCTTGCGGGGATTGCAATGCGACGCCGGCCGGCAACTTCGGGTTGTTCTGTGCTAGCGGGACGATGGTGACCGGATCGCCCTTGGCAAACAGATCGTTGGCGAGCGGGTTGATCGTCACGTGGGCGCCCGGGGCGACCGTCATGGTGTCGGGCAGCGGCACGGCGAGTTGTGGATCACCGGCCGGGACCACCGCCACGCGGACACTCGCCGTCGCCATGGCACCAAAAGCGTCGCTGACCGAATAGGTGAAGACATCAGTGCCACGCGACTGCGGATAAGCCTGGTAGACAATGCTGTTCGGTCCGAAGCCCATGACCCGACCCAGTCTCGGCGCCGATGCGATCCCGGTGACGACGGACGAATCACCGTCGGGGTCATGGCCCGAGGTGGCGACCGGGATCGTGACCGTGTCGCCTTGCACGGTTCGGGCCTCCAGCGGCTCCGGGGTCGGTGTCGCATTGGCCTGCGCCTGCGCCTGCGACGGCAGCGGCTGCACGATGACCATGACCCGGCCGGATCCCGATTCGCCGGTGTCGGTGACGGCGACATAGTCGATTGCGAGAGTGCGTGGGGAGGCGACCTTGGCCGGTGCCAGGAAGCGGATGGCCGACCCCGAGACATAGGCGGCGCCGACGTCCTTCGACATCGGGTCGACGGGGTCGGTGACGAGCAACTGTCCCGGTCCCGGCGCGCCGGGAATATTCGCCTTGAGCGTGAGCGGGCCGCCGGAGAGGGTGGAGTCGTTCTCCAGAGCCGGGATCAGGGTGGAGTCACCCGCTCGCACGACCGCCGCGTCGGCTCGCACCACGACCTGATCGCTTTCCAAGGGCGCGAGCAGGGCCACCGAAACCTGTCCGGTCGCGGTCTCTTCGCCATTGCTCACCTCATAGCTGACGACCGGCGGCGCGCTCGCCTTGACTCCGGTCGGCATCAGACGCAGCCATCGGCCACCGACCGTGGCTGCGGTCATCGCATCTTTCGGTTCCACCGTGGCCGACTGAACGGTCAGCACGCGGCCGGCCAGGTCGATGTCATTGCCGATGACATCGACGAGCGCGGGCGCTAAGCCGCGGACCGACGCGGTATCCGGCATCGCAACGGGGGCACCTGCCCGCTTGGCCGGGCGCACTTCCAAACGGACCTGCCCGGGTGCCGGATCCGCGCTTCCGTATGCCGCGCGGTAGCCGAGCGTGTACGACCCCTCCTTGTCGGCCCTCACAGTCACTGTCCCGGTGGCGGGGTCCGTCGTGACATTGAGTGGCCGCTTGGCCGAGCGCGTGAAGGTGACGTCTCCGTCGAGCGAGATAGTCGCCGAGGGGTCCGTCGGATCCGACCCGGGTAGGTCGTTGACGGTGGGACGGAAGGTCACGGCGGACCCCGGCTCGGCCGCAACGACATCGGGACGGGTGACGGCGGATTTACGCTGTGTCGCCTGCGGATCCTGAACATCGACTCGGACGTGGGCCGGCTGGCTCTTGGATCGACCGTCCGTCACCCGATAGGTGATGTCCACGACGCCCCCGGTAGCCGGGGCCGCAAGTTCCAGGTTGCCTTCACCGGTCGTCCGAACAACCCCGTCCGACACGCTCGCATCGAACAAGGCGAGGGCATCACCTTCGCCGTCGCGCCATTGCCCCAGCACGGGAACACTGATGACTCCGGCGGCCGGCACGGTCCAGATCGGATCGGCCGCCTGCTCGCGCAGGAGGGGCGCCGCATTGCCACTCGGCTTGGGAGTGACGTCGACATGGCCGGTGCGTGACGGCCCTCCGGCGTCGACCACGAAATCGAATCCCGCCAGCTTCGCTTTGGGATCAAGGGTGAAACTGACGGTCTGCAAGTCCGGCGAGATTTGAGCGCGGCCACCCGTGACATGCTCCACGCTCGTGATCGCGCGAATATGACCCGCGATGTCCTGCACATTGTCCAAAACGTGCAGGACGGTCGTGCGCCCCGGGCGTGCGCCGAATTCTCCGGGGGTCACGGTTGGGGCCTGTGAGGAGGAGATTGCGCCGGTCTTCTTCGGGCCTTTGGCGTCCTTGTCGGCCTTCAGTGGCCGCACGATTCCCGCCCAGTCGTCACTGGCCGTCTTGCGTTCGACGTCGACCAGCGCGCCATTGGTCAGGTCGTTGACCACGACCTGGTCGCGGTTGACCCGGAAGACGGGTTGCCGCAAGGGGGCGTTCCGCGACACCGGTGTCTCGACGGCCTGACGGCCGCCGCAGGAGCGGGCGGCCGTTCCCCGGTCACCGCCCCACGCGCCCAATGCACAGCCACTGACGATCACGGGCCGGGCCGGGCGGCCGGTGCCTGCGGCGAAAAGCGCTTTCGCGGCACTGCCGTCAAGGGGCAACTGCCACAGGGCCAACGGCGTGGCCACAATGACAGCCGTCCCTTCGGACGAGGGTTCCTGGAGCACCAGCCCGGCTGCTGCTCGCTGCACCACCGGGGCTGCGTCATCGACTTGGACGGCTCCAGAGTCCGGCTCCGCCAGGATGCGATGCCGTCCGACCGCCGTGACCGCGACGGAGCTGCGTGTGACGCTGGTGCCTATCCGTGGCTCGGCGAACCCGCCCTCGGCGGGCGTGATCGTCACCGTGCGTCCGGTGACATCGGCCGCGTAGATCGTGCCGTCCATAGCGACCGCGAGAGCAGCACGGTCCGAGGACGCCCCCGAGAGAGCGGTCAACGACGCGATGGGTTCGCTGGACGAGGCGAGATCGCGCAACACAGGCACGGTCGGAGGAGCGTCGCCATCGCGATAGCGGGTGGCCCAGATCCGTCCGGTCTTGATGTCGAGAGCGGCAACCGTTCCGCCGCGCATATCGATGACAGCGTCCTGCGCGATGACGGCACCTTGATCGATTAGCGGCATTCCCGCGCGCACATCGACCGGGTAGACGGTCGAGATGGTGCGGTCGATCGCGATGACCGTACCCGCCTCCTGGCGCACGTCGAGCCTCGAAGTGTCGCCCGCGCGGGCGCCGCCGGGCGCATAGAAGCCCGAGTCCAGGGCGCCCGCGGCCCGGTTGAGTCGGCCGAAGAGCGAATCCTTGTTGTTGGTGACCCAGACGCCGGCGTCGTTGAGGTCGATGCTTCGAACGGCCACCCCCGGCGATCGGACGGCAAAACCCACCAGCGCGACGACCGCGAGCACCACGACCAAGGCGCCCGCCAGCATTCGGTCATGCCGAGCAAACCCCATGGCGCGGGCCCTCCGTTTCGCAGATCAATAGCCCGCGCAAGTCTGCCCACGAATCGCCTCGACCGTCTTGTCCACAAATGTGGGGTCAGTGGCTTCTGGAAGCGTCATCCCTCGTTCGTCACGTCAGTCCGCGCAGACCAGCGGCGAGTAGGCAACCGAGCCACCCCCGTCCTGCCTGACGACCAGGATGGCGAGGCAAATGGGTTGCCTGGCAGCGGATTTCAAGGTGAGCGTAGGGACTTTGACGACGCCTTCGCGATCGTCGTCCGTTCGCCATCTGAAGGTGTCCGTGGCCAGTTGCGCAGAGTAGGTCCACCGGAAGGTGACCTCGGCCTTGGCGCGCGTCCACGTGATGGCGACGGGTCCGGGTGGGAGCCCGGCGACGCCGGACCCTGCGTCTGGCGTCGCCGTACCCTCAGTCAGGGTGGCGCGCGAGGGTTGGGGCGAATCGCGCGCCACGACGGCGTAGCCAACGCCGACAGCCGCAGCGACGCCCAGCAGCGCCCCGACCACCTTGAGCGTCAACGGGCCGCGGCGAGCACTCGTCTGGGTCACCGTCCTGGGCGGCGGCAACGTCGTTCCCCCGTGGATCGGTGCCTCCAACCTGCCCACCCGTCGCGCCGACGCCGATCGGTTGGCCCGGGATTGAGCCTCGGTCGAGCTCGGATCGGTGGCTTGGGCATGACCGTTCCCTGCACCGAGCGGTCGCGAACGTTGCGCTGCTCCTGCGCCGGTCGTTGCTGTCTTCGAGTTCGGTTGCCCCGGTGCCCCCGGTCCGGCAGCACCTGACCGACGAACGCGCGTCTTGGCGAGCGCGTCGTCGGCGATCTCGGCGTACATACCGGGGGCTCGACGGTGCGTCACGATCATCCGGGTGCGAGGCAGGCGTTGCTCGCTCTCGACGCTTGTCAGGGCCTGAGCGAAAGCAGCGGCGGAGGGATGACGCAGTTCTGGCTTCTTCGCCATGGCGCGCGCCAGGATCCGCTCAAGCGAATCGGGAACGTCGGCGCGCCCGGTCCGTGGCGGCTGCAGGTCGCGAATTCGCCCCATCACGCCGATGCGCGAGTTGTCCCCACCCAGGACTTCGAAGGGCGAACGTCCGACCAGGAGGTGCCACACGGTAGCGCCCAGGGAATACACATCCGTGGCCACGGACCCGCGCGTTTCGGTGAAGAGCATCTCCGGTGACGACCAGGGAATCGACACACCGACCTCCTCATCGTCCTCCGGCGTCGGCGTCAACGTGGTAGCCACACCGAAATCGGTCAAGCCGGGCCCGCCCCACGGCTGGGTCAGGATGTTTGCGGGCTTGACGTCGCGGTGGATGATGCCTGCGAGATGCGCGCTGTGGAGGGCACCGCTGACCTCGATGGCAGCGCTCAGCACATCGGCGAGCGCCAACTCACCACCGACGGCGCGCTCGGCAAAGGTGGCCTCCGGGCAATACGCCATGACGATATAGGCCCGATCATCGTCCGTGACGCCGACGGAGTGAATGGTGACGACATTGGGGTGCTGCAGGCCCGCCATCGTCGTCGCCTCGGTCTCGAAGCGCTGCCGGGCAAGCTCGTCCAGCGTGCGGTCGCGGAGTACCTTCACCGCGACCTCACGACCTAGTCGATCCTCGCGATAGAGATAGACGTCGCCGTACCCCCCGCTGCTGCTGAGCAGGTGGCGGAAGGTTAGACCACGAATCACGGGCGGCCCAGATTGGGCCGCCATCACGCCGTTGCCTCGAAACTGATCCGAGAGACCTCACCCAGGATGATGGTGCTTCCCGGTTCGATCACCACGGGAGTGTCCGAGGTGAGCCGGGTCGTCACACCCAAGGCGTCGACGATCTCGGTGCCATTCGTCGAACCGAGATCCGTGACACTAACAAGCCAGTAGTTCACGGAGATCAGGGCATGCTGGCCGGAGACCTCGTGCTGGGGGTCGACAATCCGCGCCAGGTGTGGGCGTTCACCCTGGTGACCGGGGATCTCCCGCGGCGAACGGCCGAGCACGATGTCCCTGTCCACGGTGATCACTTCACCCGACTCCAGACGCAGGATGCCCAGGGCGGGGCGGCTGATCTCCACCGGCTCCTGCTCAGGAACCGGCGCGTGGCAAACGCGACAGGTCGGCTGGAAAGCCACCGTGAAATGGCCCTGCGCACACTTCTTGGCCAGCACCATCGGTCCCGTGCAGGCCCCCGGCGGAGAGTCGAGCGCAGCCAAGAGGTCACCCCGGGCGATGGTCAGCTCCATGTCCCCATCGGGATCGGGGCCTAGGAGCCTTTGCTCTCCGGGTGGGGGCGGAAAGGTGAAGGCGGGCTGGTTGTCGAAGACATCCACCGCGTCTGCGGTGCCGCCCGACGGGTGCGGCGTGACTCGCCAGTCCGCCGGATTCCAGGATGGGCCGGCATTGACGAAGCCATCATCGCTGTCGTCGGCGTCGGTGTCCGCGTTCGACTGCGTACTGCCCCACCCCGCGTCGAGGAGATCCACGGCGTCATCGAGCGGGTCATCGACAGGTGAGCTGTTTGACTGCTCGTCCAGCGCAGGTTCGCCAAGGTCTTCGGAGTGGGACGCCGCCTTGCTCAGATCGACGGGCCGCTGCCGGACGTCCGCGTCGGTAGCGGCCGCTTCCACGTCCTCGGATCGCGAGAACCAGGAATCCGAGACCCCGACGGCCAGCTCCGAGGACGCATCCGCCACGCCCAGTACACCGTCACCAGCATCCGTCATCAGTTGGGCGTCAACAGCAACGCCGTCGTCGGATGGGCCTTCGGCCACGCTGGGAGGATGCGGGGAATGCGCGGGGTCGGCAAGCGCCCATACCGGATCGGAAGCCTCGACCGCGGGCTCGGCGTCGTCGGTAGGAAACAGCGGGAGCACCTCGAGCTCATCTTGCTGTGGTCGATGCGCGGCGGCGATCATCGGCGTCAGGCGCACCGCTGCAGCAGGGACAACGCCGCCTTGAACGGGCACCGCCGGCGTCGCCGACCCATGCGCCAAGGACAGAGTGGCCATCACGACATCGGTGTATTCGTGATCCGCCACGAGGCGCCCGTCGTCCAGGACGTGACGATCGCTCGCCGTCTCGACCTCCACTCGGCCCTGGCCGCGCGTCAGTGCCCGGGCGCGCCCGTCCGCGTCGATCTCGCAGATCGCGAAGTCGGGGGCGGCGCGTAGACCCCGGGCGAAGAGGGCATCGATGGCGGCCTCGACGCCGCTGCCGGCGAGCGCCGTGAGGCACTCCGTGGACAGGGTGTCCCCTGGTGAACCGGGCAGCAGGATCGCACGCGCTCCGAGAACGATGGCAACGCCGTCGCCGGGAAGGTAATGCGCGAAGTCGTCGATGTTCAACTCTGGTGCTCCTCGTTCTGGCGGCGTACGGCCCGCGGCGCCGTAACCGCGAGATCACCGTGATACTCGTCGCCGAAGGCGAGGTCCGCCACGACGACACTGACATTGTCGTGCCCACCGGCGGCAAGCGCGGCACTGACCAACGCGTCGGCACACTCCTGGGGAGACGCGTGCCGTCGAAGGATCGCCTCTATTTCCGCCTCCTCGACCTCGCCCGTGAGCCCGTCGCTCGCGATCATCCAACGATCTCCGGGGCCGGCCGGCACCATCCGAATCTCGGGCTGCGGCGGGAGATCTTCCACGATTGCCCGCGTCAGCACATGTCGACTCGGATGGTGTCGAGCCTCTTCCGGCGAGACGTGCCCGGCTTCGAGGAACTCGGTGACTTCCGAGTGGTCGGTCGTCAGTCGCTCCAAGCATCGTTCATTGAGGCGGTAGACGCGGGAGTCACCGACATGGAAGACGGCCAAGAGATTTGACGGGCCCGGGATGACGGCAAATCCCGCCACCGTCGTGCCCAGACCGTGGCTATCGGGATTGGTGCGGCCGTAATCCCCGATCGCCACCGAGGCGTCCAGGATGAGTTGCCGGACGGAGTCGCCGGACAGCGACGCACAATCGCCTCGGGCCAAGGACTCGACGACGAGGCGACTGGCGACCTCACCCGCCGCCTGCCCCCCCATGCCGTCGGCAATGGCGAACAACCATTCACCGACGAGGACGGCGTCCTCGTTCACCTCTCGGACCCAGCCCACGTCGGTAGCCGCGCCCGCGTGTACTCCGACCACACTCCGGACTCTATTGACCAGCGGTAGAAGCGTTAGTCGTCGATTTCGAGGACGCGCGCGTCCGAAACGTCCACATCAGCGATTAGGAGCGAGCTATCTGCATCACGACGGCCTTGGGCTCGGTGAAGAACTCGCGGCTGAAGTTGCCCCGTTACCTTCGTGATGGGTCCTCGACCTGAGGATCTCGGTCGCTGAGTCCGGCATGACTTACTGCCCCTGTCGTCGATGATCCGGGGGGTGTTGTCACCGGGCTCGGTGGCGTTGGC
>Ga0075158_10003789_pt1 | contig 10548 bp, 16 predicted proteins | sample JI91814BDNA_FD_70968 | JGI IMG/M metagenome (GOLD analysis project Ga0075158, IMG submission 70968) | Wastewater effluent complex algal communities from Wisconsin, to seasonally profile nutrient transformation and Carbon sequestration -... | ecosystem: Engineered > WWTP > Effluent > Algae... | reverse complement strand
TGTTGGCTGCGGCGCAGAGTTGCGCGGCGGTTCAGGCGGGGCCGTGGTCAGGACGGGCCTTGGCGGCCCAGCTTTCCGACAGATCGGTCAGCGTCGCGTCCAGCGCCTCGACGTGGAGGCGCAGCGCCTTGCCGGCGGAGAAGGTGAAGGTGAGCGTGCCCTGCCCGTCCTCGCCCGGCTGGAACGTGAGGGCGAGGAGGGAGAGGATGGTGTCCTTCGCGTCCTGCGGGATGCCCTGAGCCTCTGCCTTCAGCACGTTTTCGATGTGGAGGCCGGAGCGCACGCGCGTGCCGGTTCTTGTGCTGCGGCCCTGCGCGTCGGCCTCCCAGCGGAAGCGGTTCACGACCAAGGCGAAGCGGCGGGTCTTTTTCAAGTACGCCATGTCGGCGACCGTCAACACCGCATCCTGCAGCAGCGCGGAGATGGCCTTGAGGTCTTCGGCATCTTCGGCGGCGAGGCGCAGCGGGGCGGGCGCGGCGGGCATGGCCTAGACGCCTTTCACGCGCTCGATATCCGCGCCGCACAGGCGGAGCTTTTCTTCCAGACGCTCAAAACCCCGGTCGAGGTGGTAGACGCGGTTGACGCGGGTTTCGCCCTCTGCCGCCAGCGCGGCGATGACGAGGCCGACAGAGGCGCGCAGATCCGTCGCCATGACGGGCGCACCCTTCAGCCGTTCGACGCCGGTGACGGTGGCGGTTTGCCCGTGGGTTTCGATCCTGGCGCCGAGGCGGTTCAGTTCCGGCACGTGCATGAAGCGGTTTTCGAAGATCGTCTCGGTGATCGTCGAGACGCCGTCGGCGGTGGCGAGGAAGGCCATGAGCTGGGCCTGCATGTCGGTGGGGAAGCCGGGGAACGGCTCGGTCGTCACGTCCACCGCGTGGTGGCGGGCGCCGTTGCGATAGACATGCACGCCGCGATTGGTCTGGCGCAGGGTGACGCCGGACTTTTCGAGAATCTTCGCCAGCGACTCCAGATCGTCGTAACGCGCGCCGACGAGTTCGACATCGCCGCCGGTGGTGGCGACGGCCATGGCGAAGGTGCCGGCCTCGATACGGTCGGGCAGGATGTCGAAGGTGGCGCCGGGGAGCGAAGGCTTGCCCTGGATGCGAAGCGTGCGCGTGCCGATGCCCTCGACATGGACACCCATGGCGACGAGCAGGCGGGCGACGTCCTGAACTTCGGGCTCAAGCGCCACGTTTTCCAGAACGGTTTCGCCATCAGCGAGGGCGGCGGCCATCATGACGTTCTCGCTGGCGCCCACCGAGACGACCGGGAAGCGGAAATGGCCGCCCTTGAGGCCGCCGGGCGCCTCGGCCACGACATAGCCTTCCTCAAGCTCGATCTTCGCGCCGAGGGCCTCGAGCCCCTTGATGTGGAGATCGACCGGGCGCTGGCCGATGGCGCAGCCGCCGGGCAGCGAGACGCGGGCCTTGTGGGCGCGGGCGAGCAAGGGGCCGAGGACGAAGAAGCTGGCGCGCATCTTCCGCACCAGATCGTAGGGCGCGACGGTGGAGCGAATCGTCTTCGCCTGCAGCGTCATCGTGTGGTTGAAGCGGCCTTCGGGCGCCGTCTCGCGCGTGATCTCGACGCCGAGCAGCGTGAGAAGTTCGCCGAGCTGGGCGATATCGGCCAGCGCCGGCATGTTGGTGAGGGTGAGCTTCTCTGCCGTGAGGAGACTCGCCACCATCAGCGGCAGGGCGGCGTTCTTGGCGCCCGAAATGGGAATGTCGCCGGTGAGGCGGTTGCCGCCGCGAATGAGAATAGCGTCCATAAACCCGATGCCGCGCTGGAGAGACGGCGGGATTGTGGCGCGACTCATGCCGCGCTGCGCCTCCCCCGCCGGAAGAAGCGGGTTCTTAGAGGAAGGCGACGGCTGTCACAATGTTTGCGTGATCAGGGCTCAGTCTTGCCGGGGTCGGCCGGGGTTTCGGTGCCGTCTCTGGCCGAGTCCTTCTGGGCGCGCGCCTGCGCCTTGCGGCGGCGGAGATTGGCCTTGAGCGCCTCGGCCTGGAGGCGCTCGCGTTCGGCTTTCCTGGCCTCGCGCGGGTCGGTCATGTGGGGCCCTGAAGAGGTTAAGGCATTTTCCGCCCGGCGGGGTTTGCGCCGGACACCGGTTCCTGTATAGCACCGCCCTCCCGCCGGACAGGCTGCCGTAGCTCAGTGGTAGAGCACTCCCTTGGTAAGGGAGAGGTCGTGAGTTCGATCCTCACTGGCAGCACCATCCCCGAGGCCATTTGGCCCTTTCGCGCGAGGCCCGCCCGGAACCGGGCCAGCAAATCCTCCCCAGCTACAGGAACAGACCGGCGCACCGGGCGTTTGATCCGGACGCGTCCACCCCCTGGTCATGGAGCTTTCAGTGGCACTTCTCCCCATCACCTTTGCGCTGCTGGCCGGCGTTGCGTCCGCTGCGACGGAGACGGCTGCCGATCAGGACTGCAAGCAGATGATCTCGGGCACCTGGACCAGCAAGCCGGGCGATGGCGGGGCGGCGGCGTCGGTCACCTATCAGCCGGACGGCGTCTACCGGCAGGATCCGGGGCCGGATGGAACCGTGGAGACGGGCGCATGGCTGGCGCAGAATGCAGCCACGGCCGGCGACTGTGATCTGACGCTGACGCCGAAGGGCGGTGAAGAGCGGACGTTCACGCTGACCATCGTCGACAGCAACACGGTGAAGGCCAAGGACGGCACGGTGTCGACGCGCACCGAGGGCACGATGGAACCGCATACCTCGCCATAGTTCCGGATTCTTGCGAAACTTTCACGAGCCCTATGGCAATTGCGATAGGAGTTCCCTGGTTACCGGTTGTAGGGTTTCGATATCGCGAGCAAGCATCAGGGCGCTCGCGACTGAAAGAGCCTAACGCAGGCTTTCGCCCCAGGAGACGGAGGGCGACGCATGAACAGCACAGCCCACCTCAAAGAGCACGACACTGCGATCCGGCTGGATGAAGCGCGCCCGGCGCGCGGCAACATCAACCTGATCGCCTGCCAGTATGACGGCGCGGTCGTGCATTATCTCATCATGTCCGACGTCCAGCTGGCGGACCTTCTGGCGGATGACGCCCCGCAGCTGACGCTTTTCCGGATGCTGCAGGCAGCGCGGACGGATCTCACCCTCACCGATTTCCAGCGCTTCGACTGCGTCATCCAGTTTGGTCAGGCCGAGATGCGCGTCGACCGGGCGGCGCGCGATCATGCCTACGCCCAGCGCAACACGACGTCCGGCGCCGTTGAGCCCGGCTAGGGCGTGCGGTCGGTGAATTCCGCGTCGATGGTGGGGCCGCGCGGCGCGGCGCCCATGCCGCCAGGCATGCCGCCGCCCTGCATCATCTTGACCATCGCCATGACGCCCTTAAGGCGCGCGGCAATCGCCCGGATGAGCAGGAAGGCGATGCCCGCGAAGAGCAGGGCCGCGACGGCCAGGCCGCCGAAAAAGCCGATCTTGGGGCTGAGCCAATAGACGATGCCGACGCCCGCGGACACGAGCACGACGTAAATAAAGACGACGATGGCGAGGATGCGCTGGATCATGTCCCGTCTTAGCTAGGCGGCGGTGCGGCGCGCAATGGGCATGGGCGTTTCGACCGCGTCCGCGCCCTGCATCGCCTCGGTCTCGGTGTCGCCCTGACGCGGCGGGGTGGCGGCGCTATCCACCGGATGGGCCGCTTCCGGCCGCGCGTAGAGCGCGGTCACGTTGACCTCGATGTCGACGCCGATGACGTCTTCGGGATACCCGGTATACGAGCCGTGGACCGGGACGGCGTGTTCGGCATCGGTCGCGACGCCGACACGCAGCAGGCTGGGGCTTTCAATGAGGCCGTTGGTGGGGTCGAACTCAACCCATCCGGGACCGGGCAGATAGACCTCGGCCCAGGCGTGGGTCGCGCCCGATCCGGCGATGCCGGAGATATCGCCCCTGTCGAGGGCGGGATCGTAGAGATAGCCGGTGACGAAGCGGGCGCCGACGCCGAGCGCGCGCGCCGCCTCGATGAAAAGCGTCGCAAAGTCGCGGCAGGTGCCGGCGCGAAAGCTGAGCGTTTCGCTGGGCGTCTGGACGCCGGAGGTGAAGCGCGGCGAATAGGTGAAGCCGGTGCGGATGGCGGCGTTGAGATCGCGCAGGGCCTGAAGCGTGTCGGCGCCCGGCTTCACGATCTCCTGCGCCCAGGCGAGAACGGCCGGGCTGCACTGGCCATAGCGGCAGGTGAGAAACGGCCCGAGATTCATGCGGTCATCCGGCGCATAGATGAAGGGCCAGGTCGCAACTTCCGGCAGCAACTCGATCGCCGCATCGCCGAGCGAATAGCGGGTGACCTCAAGATGGCTCTCGATCAGCAGTTCGTCAGTCGGTGCGCCGAAGGTGACGGTAGCGATGGAGTTGCCGAACACATCATGCGCCCAGCGGACATGGGCAAGCGGCGACAAGGTCAGTGTCGCGCTTTCAAGCCTGAGATCGTGGCTGTCCGTGGGGCGCACCATCAACCGGTGCGGCCCTAGCTCCACCGGCCGCGCGTAGCGGTAATGGGTGCGATGCTGGATGGCGTAGCGCGACATCAGGACCCCTGAACATAGGTGCAGCGGGGAGGACCTTGGGGGGCGTCCTCCCCGCCGCATCCGGAACGGCGAAGGCTGTGAGGGACTAGTTCGGCCGCTCCGGGGAGAGCGCGTCTAGGCAGCGTAACGGTTGCTGGATTTGTCGGCCGCCTTGTCACCCTTGAAGATGCGGCGCCACATCCGACCGACGACGGTCGATTTCGCGGCCTGCATGTCTTCTTCCACCGCGCGGCGACGCCAGTTGGAGACCTGCTTCAGCAATGCAGCATCGTTGGCGCGGCGGCCTTCATCGTCCTGGTCGAGGCCCTGAGCCATGCCCTCGCCGTCGGATTCCAGCTGGCGCGTGAGATCGATTTCCCATTCTTCCAGCAGGCGCAGTTTCTGCGCGCGCGTCAGGTCGGGATCCTCGAAGACCTCGGCAGGCCCGGAGTAATAGGCGGCGGGATTCGTCGCCACGATGTCAAAGTCGTCGGTGTCTTCGGTTGTCATGTCGGACCTCCCTGTCTGACACAGCTACAACGCGGGGGCGGGTTCCCGGTTCCGGCTGAGAACGAAGAAGGCGGCGGTACCCGCGAGGGTCCGCCGCCTTTAATCGCAAGCCGGAAAGCCTCAGGCAGCCTTGCGACCGTAATAGGCATCGACATGACGGCCGATGGCGCCATCGTCCTTCAGCAGCTCGTCGAAGTCATAGACCGGTGCGGCCTTCAGCGCGTCCTTGCCGAGCGGGACGACGTAGCCGCCGCGCTCCTTGTCGTAGTCGAGCAACGACCAGGGAACGGCGTGGAACTTCTCGCCGATGCCGAGGAAGCCGCCGAAGCCGAGCACGGCGAACATGATGCGATCGCTCATCTTGTCGAGGATCACATCCTCGACGTGGCCGATGCTTTCACCGGTGGTGCTGTAGATCGTGGTGCCCTTCACGCGGCTGGCGGAAATGGCGCGGGTGTGGCCCGAGGGGGTGCTCATCTGATCCTCCTGAATGCGTTGATGGGTTAGTTGAGGCGCTTGGCGAAGTCGTCGAGCTGGCGCTCGGCTTCGTCCTTCGCCACGCCGTAGCGAGCCTGGATCTTGCCGGCGAGCTGATCACGCTTGCCCGCGATCTCGGTCAGGTCATCGTCGGTGAGCTTGCCCCACTGTTCCTTGACCTTGCCGCTGAGCTGTTTCCAGCCGCCTTCGATGCGATCCCAGTTCATCGCGCGCTCCTTGTCTGCATTGGGTGGCGCGCGGCCGGTGCCGATAGCGGTCAGGCCGCGCTTGCCTTTTGAACGCGCGCCGCGGCTTTGCGTTCCTTGGCTGTGCCATTGGCGCGCTTGCGGCGGATGGTGATGGGCGGCGGTGGCGGCGGTTCGTGCTTGGGTTTGGTCACCGGGGCAAGCAGTGCGGCGATGGGCTGCAGGGCCGGTGTGTGCTTGGAGAAGGTGTAGATCACGATGAGCATGGGCGCGGCGATGATCGCTGCAGGAATGCCCCATAGCCACACCACGAAGGCCAGCGAGACAAAGAGCGCGACGGGATTGAGCTCGATGCGCCGCGCCATGACCCAGGGCTGGATTAACTGGGACTCGATGGCATTGATGAACAGGAGGATCGCCGGACCCAGAAGCCCCTGAACCAGCGTCGGCTCCGTTGCGATGCCGACGACGGCGCTGGCCAGAATGACCGAGGTCGGCCCAACGACCGGGATGTAGCAGGCGAGACCATAGACGAGGCCCCAGACAAGCGGATCCTCCATTCCGGCAGCATAGAACGCGGCGGTCGTGACGACCGCGACACCGGCGTTGATGCACGTCAGCAGAAAGAGATACGCAGCGACGTTCTTGCCGACATCGCGTACGGCCCGCGCCATGCGCACGCGGCCGTTGAAGTCGCCGCCCGAGATGATGAAGCGGCGCCGGAGATCGGTGCGCAAGGCCAGAAGAAACAGCGTGAGGAACAGGACGTAGATCGTCTGGCTGGCGACATTGGCGCCTGTAGAGAGGATCGAGCCGACCATGCCCTCGCCCGCCGGCGCCGGAGCGGCGCCGGGCGCGGATGTGGTGCCCTGGATGCGGTTGGACACCTGCTCGACGACCTGAAGCTGCTCCTTGAGCGGTTTCAGCTTCTGGTCGATGGCGCGCGCCATGCGCGGCGCGTCCTGCATCCATTCCGCAATCGCCGGGGTCACGACGCTGATGATGGTGACAATCCCCGCCGCCGCGATGGCGACGGTGAGCACGGCCGAGATCCCGTCGGGGATGCGCAGGCGCGACAGGGTGCGCGCGATCGGCGCGAGCACCAGCGAGAGCACGATGGCATAGGCCGTCGGCAGCAGGATCGCAGCTGCGAAGTCGAGGATGAAGAGGATCGCGCCGATGGCGACGATCCAGAGCGCGACGCCCCACGATGTCTCGAACGCGCTTTGACGCACTGCGACCTGGGCCGGCCTACCGCTCATGACGCGCTCCCCTCGTTGCCATTACGCGTTGCTGTCGCCGCCGGAGGAGCGTGTGAACAGAAAGGCTGCGGCAGCGCCCAGAATGCCAAGCGATATCAGCGGACGCCTGGTCACCAATCCGAGAACCACATTGGCGGCGCCACTGCTGGCGAGGCCCGCGAACAGGGCGTTGCGCTTGGCGGTTTCGATGCGGCTTCTGGCGATCAGACCGACCGCCGCTGCGAAGACCAGGAAGATGCCGCCCGTCACCGCCGCCGCGCCCGCCACGCCGAGCGACGGGGCAAGGGCGGCATAGATCGCAAATGCGAACAGGCCGAGTGCGATCCAGAGCGCGCCCCAGAGCGCAATGACGGCGACAGGCAGCACTTCGATATCTCCGGATCAGCGGCGCAGGAACAGAGCGCCAACCAGCGCACCGACGCCGGCGGCGATCGCCATCATCTTGATCGGTTCGGCGCGCACGCGGTCGCGCGCCATGTCGAATTGTTCGTCGAGCCAGTTCGTCACGTCCGGGACGCGTCCGGCCACCGACTTGATGCCGTCGGCACCCTGGTCGGCGAGCGTGTCGACACCGTCGGCGGCGCTGTCGCTGACCGAGTGGGCGAAAGACTTGACGTTGTCGCGGATGCGATCGACCGACTTGTCAAAGCCGGTCGACGTGTCGGCGCTCTTGGCGGCCATGGAAGAACTCCGTCGTTTGAGGTGGGTTGGGGGTGTTGCACCCCTCGCCACATCAACGGACGGCTACGGGGAAAGTTCCCCGAAGTTCCGCGTCAACGCTTCACGCCGTGAAAGAAAAGCGCCTGGCCGATCGTCGCCTTCACCGTTTCGGCAAGGAACGGCTTGGTGATGAGATAGGCAGGCTCAGGCCGTTCGCCCGAGAGCAGGCGTTCGGGATAGGCCGTGATGAAAATCACCGGAACGTCGAAGCTGCCGAGAATATCGGTCGCCGCGTCGATGCCGGACGAACCGTCGGCAAGACGAACGTCGGCCAGAACAAGACCCGGCTTGGACGATTTGGCGAGCGCAACGGCCTCGTCGCGGGTAGCGGCGACGCCTGCGACATCGTGGCCGAGATCCTTCACCAGCGCCTCAAGGTCGAGCGCGATGATCGGCTCGTCCTCGATGACGAGAACCTTTGTCGCAAGCTCCGCCTCGATGGCGCTCTGGGCTTCGACGATGGCTTCCTGAACGGCGCCGGCATCGAGACCGAGAATGTCGCCCGCTTCGGCCGCGCTGAAGCCTTCGACGGCCGTCAGCAGCAGCGCCTCGCGGTTGCGCGGCGGCAGCGCCTGGAGGCGCATATCAGGTGTCATGCGGGCAAGGCCCGCCTGGTCATGATCGTGGTCGCTGACGCTGGACGCCCAGATGGTGTGGAAGGCCTTGTAGAGCGCGATCCGGGGCGACGAACCGGCCGACAGCTGACCCTTATCTTCCAGCAGGGCCTCGAGCGTGGCGCGCACATAAGCATCGCCAGACGACTGTGTGCCGGTCAGGGCGCGGGCATAGCGACGCAGATACGGAAGGTGCGGGGCAATCATCTTTGCAGTGGTCATGGAGCTCTCTTCAGTGACGGCACTAAAACGCCGGGTTCCATCGCCGGTTCCATTGGACGCGAAAAAAGTTCCATCGGCAGGCGCGGATGGCGGAAACCCGCCATAGCGTGCCGGGAACCCGTTCCAAGCTAAGGCGTTCTTCCCTCGTCGCGTGAGTAGCGGCTTTGGTGGAAAACGCCAGCGAAGACCTTGAGGCTCCGGCCGGAAACATGCGGCGAAGGCATGACTTTTCCCAAGGAATCTGGGACTTTTCTGACATATGGCCGGCCCAGCCGGTTCGAGGTTGAACGATGATGGATAACGGCGGCAATGACAGCGCCCGCCCCGGGGGGCCGGCCAAGGCCAGGCCCAAGGGCACCGGCGATTCAAGCCTGCGCGCGCGCCAGAAGGTGATCGGCGCGGGGCTGAAGCGCCTGTTTGACGACGTCGTGGACGAGAGCGTCCCCGACGACTTCATGGACCTGCTCGCCAAATTCGACGACGGCGATCAGGGCTCGGGTCCGGTCCGGTGACCGCACAGCAGACGGCCGCTCGCCCCGCCGTCTTGTCCCCCTCCGCCGACAAGGAATTCCGTGACGGGCTGGTCGAGGCCATCCCCTATGTCCGCGCCTTCTCGCGCACGCTCTGTGGCGCCAAGGCCGCCGCCGACGATCTGGCGCAGGAAACGCTGACCAAGGCCTGGGCCGCACGGGCCAGCTTCCAGCCGGGCACGAACCTGAAGGCCTGGCTCTTCATGATCGCGCGCAACCAGTTCTATTCGGAAAAACGCCGCGCGTGGCGCAGCGTCGCCTGGGACGAGGAGCTGGCGGATGCCCGCCTCATCGCCCCGTCGGGTCAGTTGCAGCATGTCGAACTCGGCGATCTGAAGCGGGCCCTGACGAAGATCACGCCGGAACAGCGCGAGGCGCTGATCCTGGTGGGTGCAGGCGGGCTGTCCTACGAAGAGGCGTCCGTGGTCTGCAACTGCGCCATCGGCACGGTGAAGAGCCGCGTCGCGCGCGCACGTCAGGCGATCGAGCGGATGCTGAACGGCACCGGAGGTGACGCTCTGCCGGCCCGCGGCGATGTGGCCTCGGGAGATTCCAACGAGCTGATCGACGAAGCGCAGCGAATCGCCGACACCGGAGGCGCGCCGGACAAGTAACGGCGCGCTGGCTCGGGGGCCATGCGCAAGAGCTTCATCATCGCACTGATCCTGGTGGTCGTGCCCTTTGCGCTCGTGATGGCCGGACAGGCCGTCTGGCGGCTGGTCCGCGCCCATGACATGGCGCGGGACACGCTGGTGGCTGCCGCCTTTGCCTCCACACGTGAGGAAGCCAACGTCCTGACACGCGCCGAGGCGCTGCTGCGGTCGATGGAGCAGCAGCCTTCGGTCCGCCTCGCATCTGACGATTGCGACAGCACGCTGGCCGCGGCCATCGACGGCCTGACCTATGTGTCGAACATGTCGCGGCTGGATGCGTCGGGCCGGATCCTGTGTTCCGCCAAGCCGCTCCGCGCAGAGTTTCGCGACAGGAGCGAACAGGACTGGTGGAAGCAGCTGCAGGCGCGACGCAGCTTTATCGTATCGGAGCAACACGTCGCCCCGACGACCGGCAAGGAGGTGCTGACGGCGGCCATTCCGCTGACAACACAGACAGGAGAGCCGGACGGTGCGCTGGCGCTGGGCATCAGCGTCGACTTTCTCGCCGGCCTGATGCGCGACCGCCGCCTGCCGGAAGGTGCACTCGCGGCACTGATCGACCTCAACGGCAAGGTGATCGCAGCGTCGGACGGCGCGTTGGCGGCGGCCCTGTTTGCGGCACCGCCTGAGGCGGACAGCGACCGGCTGAAGCGGGCCGACGACAGTGAGGGCCGGCGCTGGCTGATTGCGCTGGCGCCGCTTGCTGCCGGCGATCTGCAGCTGGCGTTCGCAGAGCGGGAATCGGTCCTGTTCGCCTGGTCCTATCTGGATGTCGCCGCGACGATCGTGCTGCCGCTGGTGATGGCAGCGGTGATCTTCAT
>Ga0075158_10003788_pt1 | contig 10550 bp, 6 predicted proteins | sample JI91814BDNA_FD_70968 | JGI IMG/M metagenome (GOLD analysis project Ga0075158, IMG submission 70968) | Wastewater effluent complex algal communities from Wisconsin, to seasonally profile nutrient transformation and Carbon sequestration -... | ecosystem: Engineered > WWTP > Effluent > Algae... | reverse complement strand
CGTCGACGGCATCGACGTGCGCCGCGTCCCGACCCTCGCGACCGCCAACCGCGGCGTGCTGGTCCGCGGCCTCGGCTACATGTCGCTCCCGCCGATCCAGGTGCTCGCCGGCCTCGCCCTGCCGCCCGTCGACGTCGTGCTCGCGACCTCGCCACAAATTCTCACCGGCGTCGCCGGCCTCGTGCTCGCCCGCCTGCGCCGCGTCCCGTTCGTGCTCGAGGTCCGCGACCTGTGGCCCGACGGCATCGTCGCCACCGGCATCAAGCCCGCCGGTCACCCGATGATCCGCGCCCTCGAGCTCGTCGAGCGCACCCTCTACCGCGGCGCCGCCGGCATCGTCTCGGTCACCGACGGCTTCGTCGACCACTTCGTCGCCCGCGGCGTCCCACGCGAGCGCGTCGCCGTCGTCAAGAACGGCATCGACACCGCCCTCTGGGACCCGAACACCCCGCCCGCCCCCCTCCGCAAACTATTAAACATCCCGGACGACGCCCTGCTGCTGCTCTACTGCGGCAACATCGGCCTCCCGCAGGACGTCGGCCTGCTCGCAAGGACCGCCGCGGTCGCCCCGAAATTATTAAACCTGCACGTCGTGATCGTCGGCTCGGGCGTCGACCGCGACCACGTCGCCGCGGAGATCTCCAGCCTCGGCGTCGGCGACCGCGTGCACATGCTGCCCTCGGTCCCGCGCCGCGACGTCCCCGGCCTGCTCGCCGCCGCCGACGTCAGCGCCGTGCTGCTGCGTGACCACCCGAGCTTCGAGCAGTACCTCCCCTCGAAAATTTTCGAGACGATGGCGATGCGCCGCCCGATCCTCCTCGGCCTGCGCGGCGAGGCCCGGACCCTCGTCGAGGCCGCCGGCGCCGGCCTCGCCCACGCCCCTGGCGACCCGCACGCGGCCGCCGCGGCCCTCCAGCAGTTCGCCGCGATGGGCCCCGAGGGCCGCCGCCGCATGGGACAGTCGGCCCGCGACCACGTGCTCGCCCACCACGACCGCGCCAACCAGGCCCTCGATCTGGCCCGCTTCCTCCAGCGCCTCGCGCACCAGCCGGCCTGACCTCTGGCAGACTCGGCGCACATGCTCCCGAGCATCTTCTCGGTCGACGTCGAGGACTGGTTCCACATCCTCGACGTCCCGTCGACCCCGCCGCCCGCCGCGTGGGACGGCCTGCCCTCGCGCGTCGAGGCCAACTTCATGCGCCTGCTCGACCTGTTCGATCAGACAGGTACGAAGACCACCTGCTTCTTCCTCGGCTACATCGGCGCCCGCTTCCCGGCCCTCCCGCGCGAGGCCGCGAGGCGCGGCCACGAGGTCGCCTCGCACGGCCACGCCCACCAGCTCGTGCACAGCCAGACGCGCGCCGAGTTCCTCGCCGACGTCGTGCGCGCCCGCAAGACCCTCGAGGACGCGATCGGCCAGCCCGTCGACGGCTACCGCTCGCCCGGCTTCTCGCTCAGCGAGACCACCGGCTGGTTCTTCGAGGCCCTGCTCGAGGCCGGCTACCGCTACGACAGCTCGGTGTTCCCGGCCGCCCACGGCCACGGCGGCCTCCGCACCGCCCGCACCGAGCCGCACTGGCGGACCTACGCGGGCGGCACCCTCGGCGAGTTCCCGATCTCCGTCACCGAGGTGTTCGGCCGGCGCCAGTGCTTCTTCGGCGGCGGTTACCTCCGCCTGTTCCCCTACCCGCTGATCAAAAAAATGGCCGCCCGCGTCGAGCGCGACGGCCGACCGGTGGTCTTCTACGTCCACCCCCGCGAGGTCGACCCCGATCACCCGCGCCTGCCGATGGGCCCCGCGCGCCGCTTCAAGAGCTACGTCAACCTCCGCACGACCGAGCCGAAGATCCGCCGCATCCTCGCCGACTTCCGCACGGTCACGTTCCGCGACTACCTCACCGACTACGGCGCGACCCTCCCGCGCGAGTCATTCGTCTGAAGCCAGCTTCAGTCTGATCGACTGTCTCCCTGGGACCCCACCGTGGCCCCGAGCACCTTCTCGCGGCGAAGCGACCGGCGCGGGTTTGCAACATACGCAACCCCTGCCATGCTTGCGCTCGCCAATGACCGCCTCCGTCGCCCTGCCGTCCCCGACGGTCACCGCGGGACCCGTCCTGTCCGCCCTGACCGCCGTGCGCGCGGCCACCCTCGCGCTCGTCGAGCCGCTCTCGGCCGAGGACATGGCGGCCCAGTCGATGCCCGAGGCCAGCCCGACCAAGTGGCACCTCGCCCACACCAGCTGGTTCTTCGAGACCTTCGTGCTGGCCGAGCTCGGCGTCCCCCCCTACCAGCCGGCCTTCGCCCGCCTGTTTAACAGCTACTACAACGCGGTCGGCCCCCAGCACGCCCGCCCGCAGCGCGGCCTGCTCACCCGCCCGAGCCTCGACGAGGTCCTGCGCTACCGCCTCTACGTCGACGACGCCCTGGCGCACGCGCTGCCCGACCTGACCCCCGAGCTGCTGGCCCGCGTGACCCTCGGCCTCCACCACGAGCAGCAGCACCAGGAGCTGATCCTCACGGACATCCTGCACCTGCTGGCCCAGAACCCGCTGCAGCCGGCCTACCGCCGACCTGGCCCGGGCGACCTGTCCTCCGCGACATCCCGGACCGCCGGTGACCTGTGGCACGAGCACCGCGGCGGCGTCGTCGCCCTCGGCGCCGAGGAGGGCGGCTTCACGTTCGACAACGAGTCCCCGCGCCACCGCGTGCTCCTCCAGCCGTTCGCCCTCGCGACCCGCCCGGTCAGCAACGGCGAGTACCTCACCTTCATCGCCGACGACGGCTACAGCCGCCCCGAGCTGTGGCTGTCCGACGGCTGGGACGCCCTGCAGCGCGGCCGCTGGACCGCCCCGATGTACTGGTCCGCCGACCACCGGACCCGCTTCACCCTCCGCGGCGCCGTCCCGATCGACCCCGCCGCGCCGGTCTGCCACGTCAGCTACTACGAGGCCGACGCCTACGCCCGCTGGGCCGAGGCCCGCCTGCCGAGCGAGGCCGAGTGGGAGGCCGTCGCCGCCATGCGAACGATCTCCGGCAACTTCGCCGAGTCGAACCGCCTCGACCCCGCCCCGCAGCTGACCGCCAGCCTGTTCGGCGACGTGTGGACCTGGACCGCCTCGCCGTACGTCGCCTACCCCGGGTTCCGCCCGGCCGCCGGCGCCCTCGGCGAGTACAACGGCAAGTTCATGTGCAACCAGATCGTCCTGCGCGGCGGCTCCTGTGCCACCCCGCGCTCGCACATTCGTGCCAGCTACCGCAACTTCTTCCCACCCGAGGCGCGCTGGCAGTTCTCGGGCATTCGTCTCGCGAGGTGAACATGCGCGTCTCCCAACAAACCCGGCAGCACCGCAACCGGCGCCGCAGCGTCCAGCTCCTCGACCTCGCGCCGCCCGCGAACGACTTCCTGAGCGACGTGCTCGCCGGCCTGACCGCCGTCGACAAGACCCTGCCCTGCAAGTACCTCTACGACGACCTCGGCTCGTGGCTGTTCGAGCAGATCTGCGACCTGCCCGAGTACTACCTGACCCGCACCGAGCTCGCGATCACGAAGGCCCACGCCGCCGAGCTCGCCGCCGTGTGCGGCCTCGGCGTCGCGTTCGTCGAGCTCGGGTCCGGCAGCAGCACGAAGACCCGCCTGCTGCTCAACCACCTCCGCGCCCCCGCGGCCTACGTCCCGGTCGACATCTCGCGCGTCCACCTGCTGACCACCGCCGAGAGCCTCGCCTACGAGTTCCCGCGCCTGCCCATCTTCCCGGTCTGCGCCGACTTCACCCGCCCGCTCCCGCCGCTCGAGCTCGGGGCCGACCGCACCGTCCTCTACTTCCCCGGCTCGACCCTCGGCAACTTCACCGAGGCCGAGGCCGTCGCCCTGCTCCGCAACCTCGTCACCCTCATGGGCGACGACGGCGGCCTCATCGTCGGCATCGACCTCGACAAGGACCCCGCCGTGCTCGAGGCCGCCTACAACGACTCGCGCGGCGTGACCGCGGCCTTCAACCTCAACCTGCTCGCCCGCATCAACCGCGAGCTCGGCGGCGACTTCGACGTCGGCGGCTTCCACCACCGCGCGATCTACAACCCCCTGTACCACCGCGTCGAGATGCACCTCGTCAGCCGCCGCGACCAGACCGTGCGCCTCGGCGACTGCGCGATCGACTTCCGCGACGGCGAGTCGATCCGCAGCGAGTGCTCCCACAAGTACTCGCGTGAACAATTTTCCGCGCTGACCGCCGCCGCCGGCCTCCGCGTCCGCCAGATCTGGTCCGACCCGAACGACCTGTTCAGCATCCAGTACCTCACCCCGCTCGCCCACCCCGGTGAGCGCCTCAAGGTCTGACCCGCGCCGACGATCCCGCGCCCGGCCCCGCGCCCCCGCGCCATCCCCCGCCTGATATGCTCCGCCGGTGATCCTCGACCCACAGGTCGTCCGCCTGGCCTCGTGGTTCGCCCAGATCCAGAGCCGCGTCGGCGACGTGCTCGTCGACAAGCTCGAGACCGCCTGCATCACCCAGCTGGGCCTCGTCTCCCAGACCCTCCAGGACGCCGCCCAGTCGGCCCAGCCCCAGACCTCCGCCCCGGGCATCGGCCTCCTCCACACCGACACCACCGAGCCCTCCGAGCCCGACAACCCCCGCCCCGAGCCCCGCTCGTGGAAGACCGCCCTCGAGCAGGACATCCGCCCGGCCCTCCACCGCGCCCGCGGCACCCTGCGCGCCGCCGCCGCCAGCTTCTCCGACGGCTCCGCCCTCGCCCCCCTGCGCGACGACCTCGTCGCCACCCTCGCCCGCCAGCCGCAGAACATCAGCCTCGACGCCGCCCCCGAGGACTCGAGCGTCGAGCCCGCCCGCGCCCCCGCCCGCATCGAGGTCCCGCTCCGCCGCTGGCTCACCGAGACCCTCCAGCCCCGCCTGGGGGCCCTGCTCCGCGAGCTCGACGCCCGCATCGCCACCGCCGTCGACGACGCCACCGCCGAGCTCGAGCGCATCGAGACCGTGCTCGACTACCACCTCTTCATCGTCGAGGACGCCCGCGCCCCCGAGGAGCGCCACGAGTCGGCGCGCACCGGCCTCGGCCACGGCGTGCGCCTGGTCCAGCAGCTCGCCGACCGGCTGACCCACGCCGTCGATCGCATCCAGAGATGGTTCCTCGAGGCGACCACGACCGCGATGGACGACGCCCTCGCCCCGCTGCGCGCCCATCGCCCCGAGGAGGTCGTGCACGGCCTCGCCGTGCTCGAGGCCAACAAGACCCCACCCTGGTGGAAGACCCGCGCCCACGCCGTGCGCAGCGGCCTCGGCCACGCCTACCACACCGCCGCGCCGATCGTCCGCGAGCTCGCCTCCGACCTGCGCGGCGTCCTGCGCGGCGACCAGCCGCGCGTCGGCTACTGGGACCTCGCGATCGCCAGCGACGCCGCCTCGGAGGAGCGCCTGCCCGCGATCTACCGCCGCCTGTTCGGTGAGATCCCGCTCGGCATGTCCGACCTCTACCGGCCCCGCACCAGCCTCGAGGCCCCCTGCCGCAAGGTCTTCGAAACCTGGCTCTCGGGACAGACCAGGCCCGGCGAGCACCGCAGCTCCCTGCTCGTCGTCGGCGATCGCGGCGCCGGCAAGCGCACCCTCGTCAACCGCGTGCGCGCCGAGCTCCACGGCGGCCTGCCCGTCCGCTGGCTGTCGCTCGGCCCCCACCTCGCCAGCGAACACCGCCTGTGCGCCGCGATCGCCGACGCCGCTGGCGCCCCGCGTGCCGAGGACTTTCGCAGCCTCACCGGCGCCCTCCGCCAGACCGGCGCCCGCCAGGCGATCGTGCTCGAGAACGGCGAGCAGATGTTCCTGCGCACCCCCGAGGGCCTCGCCCGCGTCCAGGCGTTCCTCGACCTCCTGCGCGCCACCGACGACCGCATCCTGTGGATCGTCCTCATGGTCAGCCCGACCGCGACGCTGCTCGAGACGTGCCTGCGCCTGTCGCTCTACTTCAGCCAGGTCGTCCGCCTCCCGCCCGCCTCCGGCGCCCTGCTCGAGGACATGCTCCGCGCTCGCCACCGCGTGTCCGGCCTCGGCCTGCGCTTCAAGGCCCGCCGCCCGCCCGTCGTCGAGCGACTGCGCCGCCCGTTCGCCCGCGCCGACGTCCTGCAAGACCCCGGCGACGAGTGGTTCGCCGACCTCACCCGCATCGCCGCCGGCAACCTCCAGCAGGCCCTCACCTACTGGCAGCTGGCCGCCCGCGTCGACCAGGCCGGCACCGAGATCACCGTCCGCCCGCTGCCCCGCAGCCGCGGCCGCGCGCTCACCCAGCTCAGCCTCCCGCAGCGCCTGGTCCTCGCGACCCTCGTGCAGCACGGCGCCCTCACCGAGGCCCAGATCCTCGAGACCCTGCCCCAGCACGGCCACGGCGCCGCCCCGGAGATCGACGACCTCCGCCGCCGTCGCCTCGTCGAGCCCTGCCCCGACGAGCTCGGCTACCTGCAGCTCCGCCCCGCCGCCGCCCTCCCGGTCACCCTCGACCTCCGCTGGCGGAACATGCTCTGACAACGAGCGCGGCCAACGACCCCCGCGCTCGCGTCCGACAGCCTCCGTGTGTTCAGTCGCACACCCCCACCAATGCACACTTGTGCACCCTGCGGGTCGGCGTGAGATCGTCGCGCCATGCTGAAATCAAACTCCTCTTACGCGCTCCCAGGCGTCGCCGGGCTGCTGCTCTCGCTGGGCCTCGCGGCCTGCGGCGACGACGGCACGGCCGAGACGACGATCGACACCACCACCGTGTCCACCGTCCCGTCCACCCCGGGCACGACCTCGGCGACGTCCGAGCCGACCACCACCACGGTGAACCCGACCGACACCAGCGTCTCGGGCACCGTCGGCGACACGATGGGCTCGACGCTCGAGCCGCCGACCACCACGGACCCGTCCACCGACCCGTCCACGGACCCATCCACCGACCCGTCCACCGACCCCTCGACCGACCCGTCGTCGACCGGCACGACGATGGGCGTGGTCACCAACGAGACCACCGACACCTCGACCACCGACCTGTCGACCTCCGACGCCAGCACCTCGACCGGCGGCGAGTTCTGCCCCGACGGCACCATCCAGTGCAACGGCGGCGTCGCCCAGACCTGCGACGGCCTCGGCGGGTTCAAGGACGAGCAGATGTGCCCCGACGAGTGCGTGCCCGGCGTCGGCTGCGTCGACTGCATCCCCGACACCTTCCAGTGCACCGGCACCACCTCCCAGAAGTGTAGCGACGACTACATGTGGCAGGACTACGAGTCGTGCGACGGCCTCCAGGGCCTCATGTGCGACCCCAACGCCGGCACCTGCTCGGGCAACTGCGCCAAGGACAACATCGGCAACAGCTACATCGGCTGCGACTACTTCCCGACGACCCTGTCGAACCTCCACGAGACCCAGCCGTGGAACTTCCACTACGCGGTCGTCGTCGCCAACACGACCAACCAGGTCGCCAACGTGACGATCACCCGCGGCAACAACATGATCACGCAGACCATGGTCGCCGCCAACAACGCCCAGGTCATCAACCTCCCGTACGTCGCCGCCCTCGTCAAGGAGACCATCGACAACGCCGGACCGACCGTCATGGTCCAGGACGGCGCCTACCGCCTGCGCTCGACCCAGCCGGTGTCCGTCTACCAGTACGAGCCGATCGAGTACACGCTGAACGGCCTGTTCTCGTTCACCAACGACGCCAGCATCCTGCTCCCCGTCAACACCTGGACCGGCAACTACATCGTCGCCTCGCGCAACCACTGGGTCGCCAGCGGCGCCTACGACCTGCCCGGCTGGTACGCGGTCATCGCCCGCGAGGACAACACCAAGGTCACCCTGGTCCCCTCGGCCACCGGCAAGGTCGTGTCCGCCGGCGCCGGCGTGGCGGCCAACGGCTCCGGCGTCATCATGCTCAACGAGAGCGACGTGCTCGAGGTCTTCACCGCCCGGAGCGGCAACAACGCCCAGAACCCGTCCGACCTGACCGGCACGATCATCAACGCCGACAAGGCCGTCCAGGTGATCTCCGGCCACAAGTGCACGCAGATCCCGATCGGCACCCAGGCCTGCGACCGCCTCGAGGAGGCCATGCTGCCGATCGAGACCCTCGCCAAGAAGTACATCATCACCCCGCCGCTGATCCCCACCGGCGGCAACGTCCCGAAGGCGCAGATGGTCCGCATCATCGCCACCGAGGCCAACACCGCGATCACGTACGACCCGCCGCAGAACGGCGCCCCGGCGATGCTGGCCAACGCCGGCGACTACGCCGAGATCGCCAAGACCGCCAACGACTTCGAGATCTCCGCCGACAAGAAGATCCTCGTCTCGCAGTACATGCAGGGCCAGCAGGCCGGCGGCAACTCCGGCGACCCGGCCATGACCACCGCGGTGGCCGTCCAGCAGTACCGCCTCAACTACCTGATCCACGCCCCGCTCAGCTACGAGAAGAGCTACGCCAACGTCACCGCCCCCATGGGCTCCAACATCACCTTCGACGGCGCGCCGATCAACGGCTTCACCGCCATCGGCGCGACCGGCTACGGCGTCGCCCGCATCGCCGTCCCCGACAGCCCCGACGGCAACCACGACTTCGTCGGCGACCAGAAGTTCGGCGTCCAGATCTACGGATACGGCCAGTACACCAGCTACTGGTACCCCGGCGGCCTCGACCTCGAAGCCATCCCGCAATGACCCACCGCGCGTGACAGCCGGCGGACCACGGTCCGTCGGCTGTCGCCGTTTAACCCCTGGCGCGAAAGAACCGCGTCAACACCAGGTTCGCCAGCTCCTCGATCGCCCACGGCACCAGCGCCGGCAGGACGATCTGAAACGGCGCGCGCGCGCGGATCTCCACGGTGTACTCGTCCTCCTCGTGGAGGTACACGAGCTCGACCTCCTCGAGCCCGCCCGTGCCCTCGACGAACCGATAGCCGACTCGCTCGACCGCCACGCTCCTGGCGAACTCGAGCGCCGCCGCGTCGATCCCCGAGCCCATCGCGTCCGGCCGGCGCGGGAACCCCGGGCACCACGCCAGCGTCGCCGGCAGCGTCACGTCGATCTTCAGGTCCGCGATCACCGGCTTCGCCTCGACGATCGCGTCGACCATCTCGAACAGCCGCCCGATCCCCTCGTCGGCGCCCGCCAGATCCTCCACTGTCTGAACCTGGTAGATCACCACGAACGACCGCTCGTCGAGCCGCTCGACGAACAGCGTGACGGCGAACGTGCGCGCGTTGACCTCGACGCGCAGCGGCCCGCAGATCGCCACCGGCACCGCGACCAGGGCCTCCCGCTCCCCGAGGACCGCCAGCAGCGGCGGCGTCGCGGCCGTCTGCCACGACGCCCAGAAGGTGCACTCCGTCGCCCGGATGATGGACAGTGTGCTCATGTCTCGAACTTAACAGATCGGGTCGACACGCGTTCCACAGCGCAGCTCCCCGTTGTGACGTCCAGCACCGCGAACCGCGTGCTACGCGTCACCGACGCCTGTTCGCCGCGCCGTCGCCCGCGCGACTCGTCGCCGCCTGTCCGCCCGCGACCACACCATCACGCCGCCGCCGAGCCCCAGCGCCAGCACCCACCACAGCGGCGTCCACGGCCGCGGCAGATCCGGCTTCGCGGGCCAGCTGTGGTGCTGCTTCACCGTCGACACCATCCCGTGACGCGCCAGCACCTCACCATCGAGCTGCGCGAACGGCTCGGTCGCACACGCCACGCGCACCACCGACTCTACCTGCGCACGCGCCCAGAACAGCGCCAGCGGGTCCTCCCGAGCCCACACGGAGATCGGCGCCTTGACCCGCGCCAGCACCACCTCGCGCGCCACCTCGCCGCCGTGCCCCAGCGCCCACCGCCGACACACGTACCGCGCGTGCCACGGCGCCAGCCACTTGCGCCCGGTCAGGATCACCTCGTCGACCTTGCGCCACCGATCGTGCCACACGTACGGCCGCACCAGGTTCTCCGGGTGCTCGAGCTCCGTGCGCAGGTCGTGCTCCACCCCGGCCGCGTCGATCACCGTCGTCCGCAGCGACACGTTGCTGCTCGCCGCGTTCGGCGAGAACATCGCCCACGCCTGCCGCGTGAACGTCAGCTCCATCCACGGTTCGAGCAGCCCGCGCGCCGCGTCCCGCCACGCCAGCGCCGGCCACGGCGGCGCCTGCCACAGCAGCAGCGCGACCAGGTGATACGCGACCAGCCCACCCGCCGCCGTGCGCCCCGCCGGCCCGTACGCCCACGGCTCGCGCAGCTCCGCCAGCTCGCCGGATCGCTCCGCCGCCCGCCGTCCCACCATAATTAACACCACCGCGGCGGTCAGCCACGCCCCGTGCCACCACGCCAGCTCGCCGCGCTGCACCGCAATCAGCCCGCCGGCCAGCACCAGCGCGCCCGCCGAGGCCAGCGCCCAGCCCGGCAAGACCGCCTCGTCGCGCCACAAGTTCGGCAGCGACGGATCCTCCGCCGCGATGGCTGTCTCTCGGGACAGGTGCTTCGGGACAGCCACCCCCCACCGCGCCAGCGCCCGACCCACCCGCTGCA
>Ga0075158_10003784_pt1 | contig 10555 bp, 6 predicted proteins | sample JI91814BDNA_FD_70968 | JGI IMG/M metagenome (GOLD analysis project Ga0075158, IMG submission 70968) | Wastewater effluent complex algal communities from Wisconsin, to seasonally profile nutrient transformation and Carbon sequestration -... | ecosystem: Engineered > WWTP > Effluent > Algae... | reverse complement strand
CTCAAACAACTCGGCAACGGCACCATCAAACGCAAAATAGACGAAAGTGCCACCAAGGAACAGGAATTGTTCGATTCTGGAAAAGAAGTCTTGCTCGGCACCAACAAATACCCCAATAAAAATGACAAAATGAAGCACGATCTTGAATTGTATCCTTTTGTCAAGACCAAACCGCGTAAAACGCTCATCTCGCCTATCATCGAAAGAAGACTGGCCGAAAAAATAGAACAGGAACGCCTGGATACCGAATCATGAAAAGAAAAGACCTGCAACATTTAACCGTCGAAAGTCAAAAGTCGAAAGTCAAAAGTCAAAAATCTAACGAAAGTGCTTTACCTTTTTTGACAGCCGAAGGGATTGAAGTTAAATCTTCGTATGATCAAAAAGACATTGAAGCTTTGACGCATCTGGATTTTGGTGCGGGGTTCGCGCCCAATTTGCGTGGACCTTACGCGACAATGTATGTGCGCCGTCCGTGGACGATCCGCCAATATGCAGGATTTTCTACGGCCGAGGAAAGCAACGCCTTTTACCGTCGCAACCTCGCCGCCGGACAAAAAGGACTGTCGATAGCGTTTGATTTGCCTACCCATCGTGGTTACGATTCGGATCACCAGCGCGTGGTGGGCGATGTAGGAAAAGCCGGTGTAGCCATCGATTCTGTAGAGGACATGAAGGTTTTATTCGACCAAATTCCACTCGATGAAATGTCGGTTTCAATGACCATGAACGGTGCGGTTTTACCCATCATGGCTTTTTATATTGTCGCTGCAGAAGAACAAGGTGTGAGGCCCGAACAACTCTCCGGAACCATCCAGAATGACATTCTCAAGGAATTTATGGTGCGCAACACCTACATCTATCCGCCTACGCCATCGATGCAGATTATTGCCGATATCTTTGAATTTACGAGCAAGAAAATGCCCAAATTCAATTCGATTTCAATTTCGGGCTACCACATGCAGGAAGCCGGAGCTACCGCCGATATTGAACTCGCGTACACCTTAGCCGACGGACTCGAGTACATCCGTACCGGGCTTTCTACCGGAATGAGCATCGATGAATTCGCGCCACGCCTGTCTTTTTTCTGGGCCATTGGTATGAACCATTTTATGGAAATCGCTAAGATGCGTGCTGCCCGCATGATTTGGGCCAAACTCATCAAACAGTTCCATCCCAAAGATGATAAATCGCTGGCACTACGCACGCATTGCCAGACTTCGGGTTGGAGTTTGACTGAGCAGGACCCTTTTAACAATGTTGCCAGGACTTGCGTAGAGGCGGCGGCGGCGGCTTTTGGCGGGACGCAGTCCTTACATACCAACGCGCTCGACGAAGCCATTGCACTTCCTACCGATTTCTCGGCACGTATTGCCCGAAATACGCAGATTTTTTTACAGGAAGAAACCAAAATCACCAAAACCGTCGATCCTTGGGGCGGCAGCTACTATGTAGAGAAGCTTACCCACGAGATTGCCCAAAGCGCCTGGAAACTGATTGAAGAAGTAGAGGAACTCGGTGGCATGACCAAAGCCATCGAAGCCGGAATTCCCAAATTGCGCATTGAAGAGGCCGCAGCCAGAAAACAAGCGCGCATAGACAGCGGTCAGGACATCATCGTGGGTGTGAACCAATACCGTTTGGAAAAAGAAGATCCGTTGCATATCTTAGATGTTGATAACCAGATGGTTCGCAGACAGCAAGTGGAGCAATTGCTAAAAATCAAGGCCTCGAGGGACCCACAAAAAGTGGCCGATTCATTGCAGCGACTCACCGACTGTGCCAAAACCGGCAGAGGCAACTTGCTAGAAATCGCGGTGGATGCGGCGAGAAATCGTGCCACACTGGGTGAAATCAGCGATGCGCTCGAAACGGTTTTCGGGAGATACAAAGCACAAATTAAATCCTTTAGTGGCGTGTACAGCAAAGAAATCAAAAACGACGAAAGTTTTGAAAAAGCCCAACAACTGGCCAACGCGTTTGCCAAAAAAGAAGGCCGTCGCCCACGCATTATGATTGCCAAAATGGGACAGGACGGCCACGATCGCGGCGCCAAGGTCGTTTCCACCGGTTATGCCGATGTGGGATTCGACGTAGACATAGGCCCTTTGTTTCAAACACCTGCCGAAGCTGCCAAGCAAGCCGTAGAAAATGACGTACATATTTTGGGCGTTTCTTCGCTCGCTGCCGGTCACAAAACACTGGTTCCGCAGGTGATAGAGGAACTCAAAAAATACGGTCGCGAAGACATTATGGTGATCGTGGGCGGTGTGATTCCGGCGCAGGATTATCAGTATTTGTTTGATGCGGGCGCGGTTGCCGTTTTTGGTCCGGGCACTAAAATCAGCGAAGCGGCGATCAAAATCCTTGACATATTGATTGGCGAGTAAAATACTCTTGGTTGACTTTCAATAGGATTGCAATAGCTTAACCTTTAAACAAACCATTACGCGATGCGCTTATCCATTCTAAAACACCTATTCCTATTGCTTTCGGCCACAACGCTTTTTGCCCAACGTGGCTATTTCGATGCGCCTTATTTGCGGTATGAAGCCGATCTTGGTGCGTTGTCCAATGGCGCAACAGCTACTGCCAAATCGTATGCGCAGGGTGATTTGCAGTCGGAGGCATCCGGTCAAAAATGTGTGTCGATGGCATCTGCCAATGCAAGCGTACAATGGAATTTGACTGCTAGTGCAGACGGCCTTGTGGTGCGATACAGCATCCCAGATGGTCAAACCGCAACGCTAGGTGTCTATAACGGAAACACGCTGTTGACGACGCTCTTCCTCACTACCAACTGGTCATGGGAATCACTGTGGAATAACGGCAACCCAAACAATGGCGGTGTGGTAAACCAAAATCCCAAAATGCGATTTGATGAAATCAGGTACAAGCTTCCTACACCGATTGCGGCCGGGGAAACCCTAAAACTGGTGCGCATAATTGGAAACATCAGCGTTGATTTCGTAGAACTCGAAGCGGTGCCCCCAGCCATTGTTGCACCAGTGGGCGCGGCAGTATATTCTGGGAACGGCAGTACTTTACAGTCCTTCATCAACACCCACGGCGGGCAAATCATTTATGTTCCCGAAGGCGTTTACAACGTAAATAATGAATTGTACTTTGGCGTGGCCAACACTTCATTGGTGGGTGCGGGCATGTGGCATACGCAGCTCAACTTTACCAGTACCACCGCTTATAACGGCGGATTGCGCGCCAATGCCAGCAACATCAGTTACTCGGATTTGTACCTGACAACCAATCGGAATTCGAGGAGTAATTCCTACAAAGGCATCAATGGCGTGTATACTTCGGGGTCGACGATCCGCAATATTTGGGCAGAACACTTTGAATGTGGCGCATGGATTGCACAATACGCCACGGGCGGACCGGCTTTTGCCGATGGCTTTACGCTTTCAGGCTGTCGTTTCAGGAACAATTACGCTGACGGAATCAACCTTTGTAAAGGCACCTCGAACGCGATTGTAGAGCATTGCAACTTTCGCAACAATGGTGATGATGACCAGGCGATTTGGTGTGCCGACGGACTGGAATGTATCAACAATACCTTTCGTTATAACACATCAGAAAACTGCTGGCGTGCATCTGGCGTGGCATTTTACGGAGGGAAAAACAACAAGGCCTATAACCTCATTATCAGGGACAACGTAGAATCGGGCATCCGTTTGAGTAATAATTTCCCTGGAGTTGGCTTTAACAATTTAGGATTGAATGAACTATACGACATCACCATCATTGGTGCCGGAACCCTAAACGATCTGTACAACCAGCGTGTGGGCGCGATTGATATTTTTTCGTCGGGTACCGCCGGGACACAGGTCAAGAATGTCAAGCTCTCCAATATCGACCTGATCGATTCTAAATGCGACGGCATATTGATGCAGAAAAAAGCCGGTGACGGCCTCTACAATTTCGCTTTCGAAAACATCAATATTAACGGCACCGGAAAAGAATACCCTTATAACAATGCCAATAACACGGCTTCTCCGAAGGGATTTTTTACCGCCATCAGCAATTTCCCAAATGGAAACGCTACCTTCTGTAACCTGACTTACGCCAACCGCGGCGGCGACGCCACGACGGATGAATATTTGTTGGGACTGGGTACTTTTAGTTGGACAACGTTACCGGGTTGTGTTCCGCTGGCCATTACAAAGCCCGAAAAGCAGGTTGTGAGCTTTTTCCCGAATCCGGTCCAGGACAAACTCACCATTGACAATCTGCGTGTGACGACGACCATCAGCATTCATGATCTTAGCGGAAAAATGCTCCTGCAACAAGTTTTTCATCAAGGCACGGCGGTTCTGGATGTATCGGGACTGTCTCGCGGAATGTATGCCGTTACCCTGGACGATGCCGAACAAATCCTAACCAACAAGTTTATCAAACTATAAAACGGTGTCTAAATTTCCACATATAGGAACCACGATTTTTACAGTCATGAGCCAATTGGCTAATGAACACAAGGCCATCAACCTTTCGCAGGGATTTCCGAATTTTCCTGTTGATGAAGCGCTCAAGGACATTGTAGCCAAACGCTGCAAGGAAGAAATTCACCAATACCTTCCTATGGCCGGATTTGCACCGCTGCTTGAAAAGATTGCTGTCCTGACGCAAAAATCATACAGACGAACAGTCAATCCAGTGGCAGAAATCCTCATAACGGCGGGTGCCACCGAAGGGATTTTTTCGAGCATCCAGGCTTTGGTCAATAAAGGAGAAGAAGTCATTGTCCTGGATCCGAGCTATGATTGCTATGAAGCCCCGATTCTACTCTGCCACGCCAAACCCATACGGATACCGTTGCATGACGATTACACACCAGACTGGGAATCAATCGGCGGTGCGATGAATGAAAAAACGAGGATGATTATCGTAAACAATCCGCACAATCCGTCGGGGAAAATCTGGACGGAGGGCGATTTTTTGGCACTTGAAAAACTGCTGGATTCGCATCCGAATGTTTTGGTGCTCGCCGACGAAGTCTATGAGTACATCACCTTTGAGCGGCCGCACCTTTCTGTTCACGAGCGGCCCAAACTGCAAGACCGCAGCATTGTCATTTCGTCTTTTGGAAAATCGTTCCATATCACGGGATGGAAAATCGGGTACACGATTGCTCCTGCACCGCTTATGGATGAGATTAAAAAAGTGCACCAATTCGTGGTATTTAGCGTGAACAGCCTCGCGCAAATCGCAATCAACGATTACCTGGATAGTGTAGCCGTGGCTCAATTGGGGAGTTTCTACCAAATCAAACGTGACTGTTTTAGAAACCTGCTGGCACAAACCCGTCTAGAATTGCTGCCCTGCGAAGGAACGTATTTCCAGACGGTATCATACGCCGCAGTTTCTGACCTCGATGACTTGGCTTTTGCGCGGCAACTGACTACGGCATTTGGTGTGGCGGCAATTCCGGTTTCTGTGTTCCGTGCCGATAAAAAAGACCTCAAACACTTGCGCTTTTGCTTTGCCAAAGACGAGGCTACGCTAGCGGAAGCAGGAAAAAGACTGGCGTTGTTATAACACTTTACGCGAAATTACCCAAAAGAACCAAAGGGGTTTTCCCGTTTGAATTTCCTTTTCCCCAAACCAATACGCATGACAATGAGCGTGTTGCGACAACAAATCTGCACACCGAAAACGACAAAGACCATTGGATTAAAATTTAGGTGACAATATTTACCGATAAGTTTTACTGTTTTGTACAAAACAAATATATTTGCAATCCGAATTCGGGATGTAGCGCAGCCTGGTAGCGTACTAGCATGGGGTGCTAGGGGTCGCTGGTTCGAATCCAGTCATCCCGACCAAAAGCCGGCCATTGAAAATGGTCGGTTTTTTTTTCAAAAAGAAAATCCCAAAGCTCGCTTTGAGGATTTTCTTTTTGAAAAAAAAAAGACAAAACGCCATTGCATGGCGTTTCGGTTTTTGAGCAACATCGCCCAACTCTGGATCAGCGTAGCTAATCAAAGATCACGATTATAATTTTGTATTTGAATAAATGCCGAAGCCATGTAACGGCGTTGGTTTTTGAGCAACATCCCCCAACTCTGGATCAGCGCAGCTAATCAAAAATCATCATGCAAACCCAAATAGTTGTTGTGATGATAATCATGCAATGGCGTTTCGGTTTTTGAGCAACATCCCCAAACTCTGGATCAGCGCAGCTAATCAAAAATCATCATCTAAACCCAAATAGTTGTTGTGATGATAATCACGCAATGGCGTTGGTTTTTGAGCAACATCCCCCAACCCTGGATCAGCGCAGCTAATCAAAAATCATCATGCAAAGCCAAATAGTTGTTGTGATGATAATCACGCAATGGCGTTGGTTTTTGAGCAACATCCCCTAAACCCTGGATCAGCACAGCTAATCCAGAACCAAGACTTTTGAATTCTCCCGAAAAAACGACATGCAACAGCGTTTTTCATCGAAATCCAATTTTCAAGAGACAGTGATTTAGCTACCCACCAAACTCCAACTGCGCACAATTCCTGCGTTAGGGATGGCAGCGGTATCCTTTTGCCGGTTCAAACCTGAGGCATTAATTCACGTCTCGCTTTAGCGAAACAGCCGGCGAGTTTGCCGGCCCTGCAAAAGATAAAGCGTACAGCCCGGCCGAAGGCAACGCCCAAAAAACGCAACCCATTACAAAATTCGGCATCAATTGACTAGTTTTGATTAAAATTGCCGGATGCTTAAGAAGTTGCTCCTTTTGCTATTGTTGTCTTTTATTGTTGCCACGTACGGGCAAACGTCGGGCAATGCGCTCCTGAAAAAAGGTTGGGAAGCGCTGGTAAAAGACAATGACGATGACGCTTTTCGTTATTTTTGGGCGGCACACGAACAGGCAGAAAAACAGCGCAACACCTCAGAAAAAGCCGAATCATTGCTCTATTTGGGGATTTGTTCGTTTGGATCGAGCCTTGAAAAAGGCCTACAATTCGCTACGCAATCATTAAGCGAATACCAAAAACTGGAGCAGACCAATGTTCAAAAAGCGAAGGTTGGACGGGCCAGATGTTTGCAACTCATTAGCACCATTTACAGTCGACAGAAAAAATACGCGCAGGCCAAGCAACTGAGCCATGAGGTCATAGCCGTTTTAAAAAACCAACCAGACAGTTCGGGAACCTTGGGTCTTGCCTACGCCAGCTTAGGAAGTTTGCATCAGATTGAAAAACAGCAGGACTCGCCTGAATACTACTCGCAGCGCGCCGTGGACGCATTTATACGGTCAAAAAACACGGCTTACCTGCCCAGTGCTTATCTCAAAATGGCGCAGTTCTGGCAACAACGGGCCGACCGGACTAACAGTTTGCGTTACCTGAACAAGGCGCTTGCGTTGGCCGACGCTACCCAAAACCAACAGGCGCGGGTATCGGCAATGGTGGCATTAGGGAAATGGCAACTGGAAATGGACCGAAACGAGGACGAAGCCGAAATGCATTTCAGGAAAGCGCGAAAAATAGCGCAAAACCTTAGCGACAAAGTGTTTGAAGCAAAAACGCTCGACGCGTTGATTGCGCTCAAGACCAGGCAAGCCGATTTTGCCGAAGTGAGCGCACGGCAAACCGATCTGCTAGCATTGAAAGACCAATTTTACTCGCTCGAGCGCGAACAGATTGTCAAGAGCCTCGAGGTGCAATTCGACGTATCGGAGAAAGACCGCAAACTCAAACTGCTGACTAAAGAACGTGAGATTTCGCGGCTCATGAACCTGATATTGGTAATCGGATTGATTGTGTTGGTGTTGCTCTTCGCGCTGGCGTACCTGTTCTTGAAACGAATCAATAAAAAAGACCGGCAACTGCTCAAAACCAAAGAAGAACTCGTACAGGCACTGGAAAACCAGAAACAGCTCAAAGGGCAACAGTTCCTGAATGACTTGGAGCACAAAGAGAATCAGCTCAACGCGATCACCTTCCAGATGTTGCAGAAAAATGAATTACTCGATGAGATCAAGTCGACGATAGAAAAGGACAACGTAGCCGAACAAAAACTGCTCAGAATGGTCAATAAGCATTTATCCCAAGACCAAAGCTGGAATAATTTTGACAAGTATTTTGAAAGTCTGAACAAGAATTTCTACACGCGGCTCAAGCAGAAATATCCTGATATCAGTTCGAATGACCTTAAAATCTGCGCGCTGATCAAACTCAATTTGTCGATTAAAGAAATGGCCTCGATTCTGAACATCTCGCCCGACAGTGTGTAAACGGCGCGGTATCGGCTCAGGAAAAAATTACAATTGGCCAGTGAGGAGAACCTGACCGACTTCATCCTCTCTATTTAAAATCCCGATGTACACCTGATTTCCACCGCAAAATAAGCAGTTGTACACCTTTTGTCTACCTACTTTTTATGGCTCCAAACAGGTTAATGTATACTTTTGGCTGTAACAATTGCTATGAAAAATGAACCGAACTCTTAAATTTGATGTTATGAAAAAAATCTACTTCTTGTTACTTTTCGCAGCCGCGGGTTTGCACGCGCAAATCCCAAACAGCGGCTTTGAAAACGCATTGGGCTATGGTGGCGAGAATGTTGCAGATTGGGGACAACCGTTTTCCTTTCCGGTATGGATTGACCTGGAAACCGGCGAAAGCCACGCCCACGAGATTACCTTTGGCGACCAATTGTTGGGGATGTTTTGCAGCTCGGTCGCCGACGCGCATTCGGGCGAAAAAGCGATGCTGATTCGCAACGCCTTTAATATCACCACCAATGCCGTGATCCCCGGAAAGGTGTCGCTTTTTAACAGCGAAATATCAGAAACAGCTACGGGTTGGAACGCCGGGATTCCTGTTGGCGCCGACACAGACATCCAATTCTTGTCGTTTTGGTATAAATTTGCCCCGGCCGCCAATGATGTGGCCGAAGCAACCCTAGAGTTGTTCAATGCCGACAGTCAAAGTATTGGTCTTGCCAAAATATCAATCTCTGAGCCTGCAGAAGTTTATACCTATGCCTCTACTCCACTGGTGTTGACTGGAATAGAAGGTGCACCGGCCTTTGTCCATATTGAATTTTCTATGGCGCCCGAAGGTTCTGTGCCTGCTTTTGGCAGTAGCCTGACCATTGATGATTTAAAAGTCAATCCAAACCAGTTGCGAACCCAAGCCTTTGATCAAGCGCCATTTACCATTTGGCCAACTATAGCCGGTAACGAAATCAACATTCTTAAAAACGGTGACGACTCAAGCGTACACGAGTTTACCATTATAGACATTCAAGGCAAAATCGTTAGCGAACAACGCCTGAAACCCAATAATGGCATCGCCTCAAAGATAGACATTGGCGCGCTCTCTAGCGGATTGTACCTGCTGCGCTCGGCCGACGGATTCACCGCAAAATTCATCAAAAAGTAAAAGCATAATTAATCAGTGCGATAAGGGGAATTGGACAATTGTTCATCTCCCCTTATTTTTTTTCAATCGATTTGTTTCATACATTTACGCAATGTCAGTACAATTTTATATAACCTGGCCTTCAAAACTTATCATTTATCATTCGTAATTCAATTTAAATGGACTTCTCGGCAAAAATGCTTCGCGACGACGCGCTCAAAGGAAAAACAATAGTAGTAACCGGCGGCGGAAGTGGCTTGGGCAAAGCCATGACGCAATACTTCCTCGAACTCGGCGCGAACGTGGCCATCACCTCGCGCGACCTGGACAAACTCAAAAATACCGCTGCAGAACTGGAGGCCGCAACCGGCGGAAAGTGCCTGCCGTTGCCATGCGATGTGCGCCATTATGACGAAGTCGAAAACATGCTACACGAAGTCCTTAAGACATTCGGTAAAGTAGATGTGTTGCTCAACAATGCAGCGGGAAATTTCATTTCTCCTACAGAAAGATTGTCGGCCAATGCGTTCGACACCATCATTGACATTGTACTTAAGGGGTCGAAAAACTGTACGCTTGCCTTTGGGAAACATTGGATTGACAGCAAACAAGAGACCGCAACGATACTCAATATCGTAACCACATACGCGTTTACGGGTTCTGCTTATGTCGTTCCGAGTGCTACTGCAAAAGCCGGTGTGCTCGCCATGACGCGGAGTTTGGCGGTAGAATGGGCCAAATACGGCATCCGGTCGAACGCCATTGCACCGGGACCGTTCCCCACCAAAGGCGCCTGGGACAGACTATTACCAGGAGATTTGGCAGAGAAATTCGACATGGCTAAAAAAGTTCCGCTCGGGCGCGTGGGCAATCATCAGGAATTGGCGAACCTCGCGGCCTACCTGGTTTCTGATTTCTCGGCTTACATCAACGGCGAAGTGATTGTACTTGATGGCGGCGAATGGCTTAAAGGTGCCGGACAATTCAATTTGCTCGAGCAGATTCCCGAGGAAATGTGGGATATGTTGGAGATGATGATCAAGGCAAAGAAGAATAAATAGCCGAGAGGAAAGAGGAAAGAGGAAAGAGGAAAGAGGAAAGAGGAAATGAAAACAAACAAGGATTGGCACGAGAAGCACAAAATGCCTAAAAACGCAACCTTTGAACAAAGGGTAGC
>Ga0075158_10003783_pt1 | contig 10556 bp, 9 predicted proteins | sample JI91814BDNA_FD_70968 | JGI IMG/M metagenome (GOLD analysis project Ga0075158, IMG submission 70968) | Wastewater effluent complex algal communities from Wisconsin, to seasonally profile nutrient transformation and Carbon sequestration -... | ecosystem: Engineered > WWTP > Effluent > Algae... | reverse complement strand
CAGTTCTCCGGGCTGCACCAGCTCTTCTACTTCGGCAATGGTTATTTTGCCGGCCATCGCCATCAAGGGATTAAAATTGCGGGCTGTGTCTTTATAAATCAGATTGCCTTCGGTATCTCCCTTCCAGGCTTTTACAATGGCAAAGTCTGCATCAAATGCATATTCAAGTAAATACTCTTTATCATTAAATACACGGGTCTCTTTTCCTTCAGCTACTTCGGTACCTACACCTGCCGGTGTAAAGATGGCAGGCATACCATAACCCGCTGCCATGCATCTTGTAGCCAGTGTTCCCTGCGGTATCAGTTCCACTTCCAGTTCGCCGCTTAATAGCTGTCTTTCAAATTCAGCATTTTCACCTACATAAGAAGACACCATTTTCTTCACCTGTTTCTGCTGCAGCATCAGGCCAATTCCAAAATCATCTACACCGGCATTGTTTGATATGCAGGTAAGGTTTTTTGGTCCCTGCTGCACCAATGCAGCAATACTGTTTTCTGGAATACCGCACAGGCCAAAACCGCCCAGCATGATCACGGCTCCGTCTTTGATATCGGCTACTGCTTCCGCAGCGTTATTGTACACTTTATTCATATTATTCTGCCTGCAATGGTTTTGTGTTAAAGGTTTTTGTGTTGGTATATTTATTACGCTCTGCCTTGGCTATCATACTGTCTACGATCTTTTTAAACACTACAGTATTTGTTTTGTAATAATCGTAACTGTTGTAAAAATCTGCCTTGCTTATTTTGTGTATGGCAAATATCTGTTGCTGTAGTTTCAGGTTTTCGGCAGCAGCATTTTTGGCAGAATCTTTTTTGATATAATCTGTGGTAAATGCTTCGGCCTTTATTACATCCCACAAAACTGCCTGCATGGTATCCGGCTTTAAAATGCCTTTGGGTATTTCCTCCTTATTTGTACAGGAGCCGGTAAAAGCCAGTGCGGCCAGCAGGATGATGATCCTTATCATTTCAGTTCATCTTTATATTTGGAGGCATTGGTAATATCCAGCCTTTGTAATATTTCAGAAGCCCTGGCTTTATCCTGTGGTGGTGCTTTTGAAAATATTTTGATAAGCTCTGTTGATTTTCCCTGGAAAAAGAACTGGCTGATCATTTTATTGGGATTATCGTTTATGAAACTACTCAGCAGGTTCAGCACGTTCATCACTTCTGCACGGGCTGCATTTTCATCTTCGTATAATTTGTCCATGCCCAGGCGGTAGTAATTGTAATACACATCATGCATAATGGTGTAGCGGCTGTTCAACATATTTTCTGCCAGCCAGTAACGGTTACGTACGCCATCAAAAGCCTTCCAGCCGGAAATGCCCCTGCCATCGGGTGCGTTGTTTACAATGTTTTGCGCTTTGGCAAAATATGGATCTCCGCCCCTGGGCGAAAAAGAAGCATAATCAAAAGCAAGTACCATGTTGGCATAGTAAGCGATGATCGCAGTTAAGTTTGATACCAATGCATCGGAACCCGAAACCCGGTTCTCGTTAAATTCCAGTTGCTGAAATTCTACGTATTTAAAAATGATATTGTCGTCTTTAAAATTAATGATGGGCGACAGGTAGCTGGTATTAAATACGGGCCTGGCAGCCTGCACGGTAAGCGAAGCATTGTACACATTCAGGTCGCCGGATGATTGCAGATTCAATAAAAAATTACACTCAATGCGTTCATTGGGTGTATAGGTATCCGAAGTCCATTTACGTGTGTTGATAAATGTATTCAATGCGGTTTGCAGGGTACGGAATACATTTTGATTTACATTATTACCCACCTGGTTGCTCACCACGGTAATATTGGCCTTTAATTCCTGCGCAGCAGAAACCTTAACCATAAAAGCAAGCACAAGCAGTAAATTAATTTTTCGCATAAAATTGTTGAATGATAGTATTTACAATATCCCTGGCTACTTCTTTTTTTGATTTTACACCAAACGGATAAGCCTTACCTGTTTTGTCAAAAATAGTGATTTTGTTAGTATCATGCCCAAAACCGGCACCGGCATCCTGTAAGGAATTCAGCACGATCATATCTGCATTTTTGGTTTGCAGTTTTTGCAGGGCATATTCCTCTTCATTATTTGTTTCCAGCGCAAAGCCAACCAATACCTGTTTGTTGGTTTTACGCCCACCCAGTGTTTTTAAGATGTCAGTGGTTTTGGTAAGCTCTACCCTAAGCTCCTTTTCTGTTTTTTTAATTTTTTCATTGGCAGGCTGTACCGGAGTGTAATCTGCAACCGCAGCACTCATAATGGCAATATCTGCATTTGCAAACTGTTCTTCACATGCACGCAGCATTTCGGCTGCCGAGGTTACATTGATCACGTTAATGCCGCCATTTACTTTAATACCCGAAGGGCCAAGCACCAGCGTTACGTCACCGCCACGACTTTTGATTTCTTCTGCAATGGCAATACCCATTTTTCCCGAAGAATGATTACCAATAAAGCGAACAGGGTCTATCTTTTCGTAGGTAGGGCCGGCAGTTATCAGTATCTTTTTTCCGCTTAATTCATTTTGTTGCAAAAAAAAACTGTTGAGCCAATTTACAATGGTTTCCGGCTCGGCCATTCTTCCTTCGCCTACCAAACCGCTGGCAAGCTCGCCATGTTCGGCAGGTATGATATGATTATCAAATCCCCTCAAAATGTCAAGGTTCTTTTTTGTGGTACCATGCTTCCACATATCTTCATCCATAGCCGGGGCTACTACCACTGGGCAGGTTGCCGAAAGATAAACAGCCATCAGTAAATTATCGCATAAACCGGTAGCCATTTTTGCCAGGGTATTGCAGCTGAGTGGTGCTATCAGCATCACATCGGCCCAGCGGCCAAGCATTACATGGTTGGCCCAGGAATCGTTTGCTGCCAGGTCGTGCAGCACCGGATTTTTGGAAAGTGTTGATAGGGAAAGCGGGGTTACAAAATCCTTAGCTGAACTCGTCATAACCACTTTTACTTCGGCACCGGCCTTTACAAGCAGGCGGGTTAAAACAGCGGTTTTATATGCTGCAATACTGCCCGTAACACCCAATAATATTTTTTTGTTCTGCAACATAAAAAGCCCCACAACCGCTTTAGTGGTTGTGGGGTTAAAATTATGACTTCTTAACTAAATAAGATGCTAAATATTGGTACAGCTTAACTGAACAGGTCTTCGTCGTTCCTGCGGAAATAAACCTTGTCTTCCATAAACTCCTGGGTAGCCAGTAAAGCCGGGTTTGGCATACGCTCATAAGCTTTCGATATTTCTATCTGCTCCTTATTCTCATGAATTTCTTCCAGGCTGTCGGTATGGCTTGCAAACTCTTCCAGTTTATTGTGCAACTCTTCTTTTAAAGTAATGTTGATCTGGTTTGCCCTTTTTGCGATAATGGCAATAGATTCATACAGGTTACCTGTTTTTTCTTTGATATCAGATAATTTTTTGGGTTCTACAACGCTGCTGGTATTAGCGCTTAGCTGCCGTCTGAGTTTGCTCATATTTTATTGCTTTAATGTTATTTTCACTTTGTTTGCTGATGCTTTCAGCTTCTTTCAATAATTTACTTTCGGGATAGCGGTCTATAAAATCCTGGTATTCGCTGATCACTTTTTCATAACGCTCTATCTGCTTATCCTCGTAACTCAGTTTTGCAAATTTATAATATGCTTTAACTGTTTTAAGCTTGTATTCTTCGCCTTTGGCCGATTCGGGATAGTTATTGGTTAAATTAGTAAATGCCAGCGCCGCAGCCCTGTATTGTGCCATATTATAGTATAACTCAGCGGCCCTGTATTCCTTTTGCTCTAATTTGGCCCTGCACTTATCAATGATCTCTGTTGCCTCTTTATTTCTTTCTGAACCGGGGTGTGTATTGATGAAAGTCTGCATCATACCCATGGCTTTTATTGTATTTACCTGCTCCAGCTCCAGTTTGGGCGATTGCTTGTAAAAACAATACGAACGCATATAATCTACTTCCTCGGCCTTGGCACTGTTTGGAAAAACCTCCAGGAAGCCTTTGAACAGGTTTTCGGCATCGGCATATTGCTTCATATAATAAAAGCAATAAGCATCTTTAAAGTATAATTCTTCAAATTTTATAGTGCCCTTAAAAACAGGAAAAAGTTCTTCATACAATTCCTGTGCAATTTTATACTTACCCTTACTGAAATACTGGTCGGCCATTGTCAGCTTGTATTCATAATCCTTGCTCTTCGTAACCTTATTGTACTTATTGCAGGATGTGGTTACCAGTATCAGTAAAAAAGCAGGTGCCAGTAATAGTTTAAATAATCTCATAAAGGACGCAAAATTAACGTAAATAAGTCAAAAATGCTTTTAAATATCGGGATTGTAAAAAAAACAGCGTTAATCATTTGATAAAGAACAGTTTTGGCAAAAAAACAGCCCCCGGTAAACCGGGGGCTGCAGTATAATACCGTATTGTATTAATTACATTTGATATCCACAGAATTTTTATCCCCTACAGCATTACCATCCACTGGTAAAACGCAGTTGGTATTGATCCTGTCTGCACTGATGTTTCCACGCTCAATCAGGTATATCTTGATAGTTTCTAACCTTTTCTGGCAATTAGCCTGAGAAGCTTTAGAAGTTTCTGGATATGCATTGATCGTAATAGTGCAGGTTGGATTAGCCTTCATTTTTTCAGCTACTTTATCCAGCATTTCACGGTTTGTATTTGATAAACCAGTAGTACCGAACTTGTAGATCAATGTTGGGTAATCACATGGACATTGAACAGGAGGAACAGGAGGTACAGGATTTTCGCAGCAATGATCAGGGCATTTACCCACACCATCAGCATTAACCGGCTGGCACTCTGTAGGAGTGATCAGTTGCTTATCCTTACAATCTGGTACACCATCACCATCAGTATCTCTCGTTACACCATGTGTATCAACAGGGCAACCTGCAGGTGTATTTGGCTCACGATCTAAATGATCGCAAACACCATCACCGTCAGCATCGTTACATTCGTTTTTAGGTATCTTAACCCTGTTATGGTGCATTAACTCGTCATATGCATAGTCCAGTGGATTGATCCACCAAAGTGGTTCTACAGATCTTCCGCCCAGGTTTACATTTAAACCAATTGAAGCGTAGTTGTATGAATCAAAATCACGGGTTAAAGCCGCATCACCCCAGGCGTGTTCCTGCCAGCGTTGTCCATCCAAAAGATCGGTCTTCACAAAAGTCCACCTGTCTTCAATAGCAAGGTTTACTCTTTTACCAAGTTTAATGGCAACACCCGCTAAAACAGTACCGGATGGTTTCAGGGTTTTGTCTCCCAATACAGGCCTGCGTGAATTTTCATTTTCAGCAGCAGTTTCGTATGTTTTATCCATACCTGCTTTCAGGTCTTTCAGGATATCCTTACGATTTTTGTATTGACCAGGACCATATTTTGCATAAACACTTTTAAACAAGGTATTATAGTTGTTACCAGCTGCGTCCAGCGCATTTACTTTTACCTGGAAGGCAGTTACACCAACACCAAGACCGGCGTATAATACAATACCTGTTTTCTGCTTGTGAAAACGGATATTATTCAGGGTAACAATTCCCTGCAATCCAAGGTCTTGTAACCTGGTTTGGTAGTTGTAGTAAACAACATCATTGGTAGCTTTTCTGTTACCATCGTTATCAGTAAAAACAGTGGTTCCTGTTGTGTATGCATTAGCCAAAGCATCTGGAGCAAAATAACGCTGCCCCAATGGTAAATTTTTGTTCCAGGCAGAGTTTTTCAGATAGTTCTCAGCTTCATTGTAGTTAATCCCTTGACCCTTAGCATTTAAATACTGAAGGCGCAAAGAGAACACATAACCAAAAGCTTTACGGATGTGTGCTTCAAAATTAGGGAATGTGAAAGGGGTAACAGATACATCACTACTTACGGTAAACATACCGATAGATGCACCAACTTCCCACATATTGCGTGGTTTAGCAGGGAAATTGTAAGACCCTTCCCAAAACTGGTTTTGCTGATTCATTCTTTTTTTAGATATTACCGAAGAGTCATAAACACTTCCGGAACCTCCAACCTGTGCATTCACAGCCGTGGTAAGTGCCAAAAGTAATATCCCCAATAAGAACCTGTAACTTTTGCTCATAATGTGTTAATTAAGAAAATTTTCAATGCGTATTTATTAATATTACAGCAAAAGTATCACATAAGGCCTAATTATCAAAGTTATTTTGTTATTTAATTGGCTATATGTGTTTTTTTGCGATAATTTATTGTGAAGACACGGATATTAGTACTTTCGTTGCATATAAGGCAAAATATCAGGGCTTTATGAAAAATCAACAAAGTGTAAGCATATCATCGGTTTTAAATTATGGATTTTGTTAATAAAATAATTGGGCCCGAACTAAAAATTTTTGAAAAAAAATTTGCAGAAGCCAGCAAGAGTGAAACACTATTGCTAGATACGATTATGAAATACATCATAAAACGTAAGGGTAAGCAGTTAAGGCCTATGTTTGTTTTGCTAAGTGCCAAATTACACGGCGAAATTAATGAAAGCACTTATCGGGCGGCAGCACTGGTTGAACTTTTACATACTGCCACCCTGGTACATGACGATGTGGTAGATGATTCATTGGAACGCCGTAGTTTCTTCTCCATCAATGCGCTGTGGAATAAAAAAATTGCTGTACTGGTAGGTGATTACCTGCTTTCAAAAGGCTTGCTGCTGGCAACATCCAATAACGATTTCAGGCACCTGCATATACTTTCCGATGCGGTAAAGCAAATGAGCGAGGGCGAACTGCTGCAACTGCAAAAAACACGTAAGCTAAACCTGGATGAGGATATTTATTTTGAGATCATACGCAATAAAACGGCGTCCCTGCTCTCATCGGCCTGCGCCGTTGGGGCTTACAGTTCGAGTAAGGACGAAGCGGTAACCGCTGCCATGAAACTTTTTGGCGAGAAAGTGGGTATAGCTTTTCAAATTAAAGATGACCTGTTCGACTATGGTAACGAAAATGTGGGCAAACCAACCGGTAACGACATCAAAGAAAAAAAACTGACCTTGCCCCTGATCTATACTTTAAACAATGCGGATGCGGCTTTAAAAAGAAAGCTTATTTATATCATAAAAAATGAAAATACCGATCCTAAAAAAGTGAAATTTGTAATTGATGCTGTTGTTGATGCCGGAGGAATTAAATATACTTCGGCAAAAATGAACGCATACCGCGATGAGGCACTCAGTATTTTAAACAGCTTTCCCGAAAACCCGGTAAAAAAAGTATTGGAAGAACTGGTACGCTACACTACCGACAGGAAATACTAAGATGGATAAAAGATGGAAAATATTAGAAGCTGATGCAGTAAAAACTGCTGATCTGCAGCAATCGCTGAAGATCAACGCAGCCCTATGCAGCATACTGGTGCAGCGTGGCTTCGATAGTTTCGACAAAGCAAAACAATATTTTCGTCCGCAATTAACCGACCTGCACGATCCCTGGCTGATGAAGGATATGGACAAAGCCATTGCCCGTACCCTTGCTGCCTTTGAAAAAAAAGAAAAGATACTGGTGTTTGGTGATTATGATGTAGATGGAACAACATCAGTTGCCTGCATGTATAAATTCCTTTGCAAAATTTACGACCCGGCATTACTTGATTTTTACATCCCCCATCGCTATCGTGAAGGCTATGGCGTAAGCAAAATGGGAATTGATTTTGCAAAAGAAAATGATTTTACTTTGATCATCTCTTTGGATTGTGGCATAAAATCAGTTGAGCTCATCAGCTATGCAAAAGGGATAGGAATTGATTTCATTGTTTGCGATCACCATTTACCCGATGCTGAAATTCCGCCTGCGGTAGCTATTCTCAACCCAAAACAAATTGATTGTAATTATCCTTACAAAGAACTCTGCGGCTGCGGTGTTGGCTTTAAGCTGATAACTGCATTGGCAACAGAATTGAATATTGATGAAGAACATTATCTCTGCTACCTGGACCTGGTTGCTACTGCCATTGCAGCCGATATTGTACCCATGACCGGAGAGAACAGGATACTGGCATATTATGGTTTGGAGAAGATAAACAGCAATCCTAACCCGGGGATTAAAGCGTTGATATTTTTAGGAGGCATACAAAAAAAATTATCCATCAACAATGTGGTGTTTGTAATTGCACCAAGGGTGAATGCGGCAGGTCGTATGGATGATGCAAAAAAAGCCGTGCAGTTATTTGTTGAAGATAATTACAATAAAGCATTGGAGTATGCTGAGATGCTGCACAGCGATAATACTGACCGCAAAGAAGCTGATAGCAGTATAACCGCTGAGGCACTGGAGATCATCAATGCAGACATTGCGTTGCAAAATAAAAAAACCACCGTTGTATTTAAAGATCACTGGCATAAAGGTGTAGTAGGCATTGTTGCCAGCAGATTGATTGAAACCTATTTTCGCCCAACCGTTGTGCTTACCGAAAGCGGTGGCATTGCAACTGGCAGCGCCCGAAGTGTGCCCGGTTTTAATTTATACGAAGCCGTACATGCCTGCAGGGAATACCTGTTGGGCTATGGCGGGCATTTTGCAGCAGCCGGGCTTTCGCTATTGCCGGAAAACGTAGCTGCATTTGCCAATAAGTTTGAAGAGATAGTGTCTGCCAGCATTCCTGAACACCTCCTCATTCCTGAGATCATCATTGATACGGAAATTTCTTTTGCAGATCTAACGCAGAATTTCTACAACATCATCTGCCAGATGGAACCCTTTGGTCCCGAAAATATGCGGCCCGTTTTTGTTGCAAAAAACGTGCAGGATACCGGTTACTCAAAAATTGTAAAAGAACTGCACCTGCGTTTTGTGGTGAAGCAGGATAAATTTTCTTTTACCGGAATTGGTTTTAACCTGGCCTCAAAATCAGAACTACTTAAAAAGCCCTTTGATCTTGTTTTTACACTGGATGAAAACGAATGGAACGGCAATACCAGTTTACAATTAAAAGTGATTGATCTGCGTAGCAGCGAATTGTGAAATTATTCAGCTACATAAAATATTTTTACTTCCTGTTTATCAACTGGAATATCCGCATTGCCTGGGTTATGATAAGGCAGGAAATTACCGGAGAAAAAAAATATGGTATCAATACGACCGGTGCCGATGAGTTATTCAAGCTCGAAAAACAAGGGATTGATATTTCGCATGCCACCATTTACATGCCTGTAAGCTATTCACTGCTGGAAGAAACCTTTAAACAATTAAAGAACGGTAGCACCCAACAACAAACCCATTTCCTCGATTTAGGTTGTGGCAAAGGCCGTGCGCTCTGTGTAGCCGCACACCTGGGTTTCAGGAAAGTTACCGGTCTCGATTTTGCAAAAAACCTATGCGAGGCAGCTAAAGAAAACCTGGCTATTACCAAACAAAAAATCCCGGAACTTGAATATAAAGTCATCAACAACGATGCCTTTTATTTTGAAATACCCGATGATGTGGATTGCATTTTTTTCTTCAACCCCTTTGATGAGATCATCATGAGTGCAGTAGTAAATAATATTTTTGCAAGCCTCAAAAGCAATCCACGTAAAATAACGATCATCTATGTAAATCCTTTGCACAAAGAACTTTTCCTGAAAGCAGGATATAAAGAAACCTGGTACAGCAAAAAAATGAAATACCTGGAAGTATCAGTTCTGGAAAACAAATAAAAAAGGACTGCAGCAAATGCAATCCTTTCAAACTTTTCAACTTTATCAGCCCTGCTACCTCAGACTCAACCTTAGCCTAAACCTTAACCTCAACCCATCAACTCCACACTCCTGTTTATAAAACTTGTTAAACTGTTTCCTTTCAATAACCCTTGCGAAAGCAAGGCCAGGTCAGCTAAATTATGAACCAATTTTTCCTGCTTAGCTGTTTCAGCTTCAGCTAATACTGTTTTGTAAATAGCATGATTTCCGTTCACAGTCAAAGTAACTTCGTCGGGCATATTTGCATAAAATGCCCCCATACCACCTTGCATGGCCGCCATATCTTTCATACGGCGCATGAACTCCGGTCTTGTAGCTACCACAGGTGGCGCATCTGCACTTAAACCTTTTACTTCAACCGATACATTGATCTCAGGATTCTTAACCGCAAAAAGTTCTTTCAGTTTAGCTTCATCATCTTTACTTAGTACGCTGTCGCCGCCTTCCTGTTTATCAATTAAATTATCAACAATATCACTGTCAACACGCACAAACTGCACATTCTCCCATTTCATTTCCATCTGGTTTAAAAAACCATTGTCAATGATGGTTTCCAGCTTAACTACAATATAACCCTTTGCCGCAGCCTGTTGTATGTAAGCATCCTGTTGTACAGGGTTGGTTGTATATAATATTACCAGCTTCCCGTCTTTATTCTTTTGCAGGGTTTCTGCGGCCAGCCTGTATTCCTCCAGCGTATAATATTTGTCATCTTTACTGTCTTGCAATATGTGAAACTTGTTGGCTTTCTCTAAGAACTTATCATCAGTCATCATACCGTACTTCACAAACAAACCAAGGCTTTCCCATTT
>Ga0075158_10003781_pt1 | contig 10559 bp, 11 predicted proteins | sample JI91814BDNA_FD_70968 | JGI IMG/M metagenome (GOLD analysis project Ga0075158, IMG submission 70968) | Wastewater effluent complex algal communities from Wisconsin, to seasonally profile nutrient transformation and Carbon sequestration -... | ecosystem: Engineered > WWTP > Effluent > Algae... | reverse complement strand
GGTGGCCCAGCAACGACAGGTTGATCGACTGATTTCTTTTCCCCGCAGGCAGCAAATGCAATAAGCATTCCTGAACCAATCACCACTAATAAATATTTTGATGCACGCATAATGTATAGATATAAGAGATATAGAATATTTGTTTAAGTCTAATAATAGCAAAAAAGTTTACCAAAAATTGTTAATTCTCAAAGGAAATACCATAATCTTTTTTCAATTGTGCTAAATCCTCTTTAAAATAATGTGTGGCAATTTCCTTTTCATGGGGAGATAAGGGTTGAATAACCACTTGTTTTTTGTTCATTGCATATACTTTATCAATGATGCCTGATTTTATCACCAGATTCCGAAATGGGCGCAAAATAAATGATATCGTTTTACGAATTGGATTATTTCGGTTTAAAAGGAATTGCTGTAACCAAATACTTTTCGCCCCTGAAGCTGCATTAAATTCCTTATTGGCTTCATCAAAAGGGAAATAATTAATATCCAATCGACTACACAAATTGCGATAAAATGATTCCGGGTTGTTTTTTAAATCATTTAATTTCAATATAACAAGCTGAGATACATCAAAGTATTTATTCCAAATGCTGATATGTTTATGATACAAACTGCCATATAAATGACAGGTATTATTTACATCAACAATATCAAGTGTATTCAATCTTTCTTTTTCCAAATCAATTGTGCTCAGAAATGAATTTTCTTTTTTCTCATGACCAAAATTGACTGAATAGTTATAATTACTATACGAGCGGGAAATTGGATCGCGCAGCATAATAATTATTTTCATATTTGGATTATAGGCGAACACTTTTTCAGGAGCAGAATGATCCATAAGCAAATAGGTATCTGCTGTTGTTGTTATTTTTTTTGTTTCATCAGGAAACAAACTATGGAAATAAGATTCACCTCTTTTATATAAATCGGCAATAGAAAAATAATGCACCTCTTTTGTAATAGAACTACTCACTTCAGGATGGGCTGCGAGATAAGCAGAAATAGAAGTTGTGCCACTTCGCCCTGCGCCAATTACCAAAACATTTACCAGCGTCATTTGCCAAGCCTCCTTTTAAAGCGGTGATAATAATATTCGTTGCCAATTATTTCCTGTAATCCGTACCGTATATGTTCAGCAGGTATACGTTCAATATGTTTTGGATATTTGGTTGTTTGTAATCCGGCCGTACCAAAACTTAAGTCAATTTTTAATTCTCCATACATGGCTGGAAATAATTCTTTCACAACACCATCAGCGGTAAAAGGAAATGCAAAATATTTCTTTTTAAGTTGAAAATTATCTGCAATTATCTGCATACTATCTCGAGTTTGCAAAAATTGAATTTGCGGGTCTATTGTCCGATATTCAGGATGATTTATTGAATGTGCGCCAATTGCATGACCTTCCTTAATTAAATCTAGAATTTGATCAGAAGTTAAATAAGGGGTATGTTCAGCTAAATAAGTAGTGAAAGACAAATTACAAGCCAAAGCAATTTTATCTATTAATTCAGTATCGCTCCATTTAAGTTGTAATAAATATTTTGCGGGGTTTGCAATTTTTACTTTCCCTAAACCTAATGAATTAGTTATTTGTTTACTCAATTCTTCGGTTGCCACTTTTTCAATTAAAACAGCAACCTTGTATCTATAAAACAAACCTTTATTATCAATAAAATCGCTATTTAAAAAAAAGGTGGCAGGAATTCCCATTTGTTTGAGAATTGGTGCAACTACCGAATGCATTTCACTTAGACCATCATCAAAAGAAAGCACAAAATATAATTTGCCTTTTTCATAATTTCCTGCAACATAATCATCCATATGCAATGGCGTAAAATGTTTCAACAGGTATACCATTTCATCTTCAAAAGAAGTTGTGTCTTTTACAGGATAAAGGTGTTTGATATGAGGGACTGACTGATTGCTAACAATATGATAAAATGGGAAAATGATGTGTACACCTGTATTTTTCGCAAGGCGCTGCAAGTCCGCATTTTTATTGCGATTGTTAAAAGTATTAAAATACAGTTGTTTAAAGCTTTGCATGCGCCAATTGTATAAAGCATGTAAAGCTAAATCAATTCACTTAAAACGTTCCCCTCATTTACCCATCTTTTACAACTAGGCAAATAAATCGAAATCCAGTTTCAATTGCCCGGGGCGCTTAAATGACTTGATATTATATTCAAACGCTTTCTTTTTCGGCATGTATTTGTCACGCATTAGATAAAAAAGTTGATGAATACTATTAGCCAATTCTCCATCACCACGCATTCTGAGTGACCAGCGACTATCATTAAGTTGTCCCTGATGAGTAGAACGAATATTATTCAATACCTTTTCTGCTTTCATTGGGTATGTTTTCCAAATCCAATCGGTAAAAATTTTATCAAGCGCTCCATTTAAACGAACCATTGTATAATTGGCAGTTTGGGCACCAGAATCTGCCGCAGCGTTCATGATATCAGGAATTTCCGAATCAGTCAGACCTGGTATAATCGGACCTATCATTACACCGACAGGAATTCCGGCTTCAGCCAGTTTTTCTATTGTTTTCAGCCTGTTGCCACAACTGGAGGTGCGCGGTTCCAATTGACGACGTAAATCTTCCTTTAAGGTAGTGATAGTAATATTTACGAAAATCAGATTTTCTTTCGCCAGGTCTTTGAGTATATCAATATCGCGCAGTATTAATTGGTTTTTGGTAATGATACCTGCAGGGTTTTTGAATTTACGGCATACCTCGAGTAGGCTTCTGGTAATGGCCAATTTGCGTTCTACCGGCTGATAACAATCGGTGTTTCCAGAAAAAGTAACCGGTCCCGGCACCCATTTTTGCTCCATAAATACTTTTTCCAGCAATTCGGCGGCATTGTGTTTGACAATTATTTTAGTTTCAAAATCCAATCCGGCGCTAAACCCCCAATAGTTATGTGAATTGCGCGCATAACAATAAATACAGCCGTGTTCGCAGCCCTGATACGGGTTAACAGAATACATCATAGCCGCATCAGGCATTTCCAATTTATTGAGAATTTTTTTGGGCTGTTCAATAAAATACTGCGTTTCACGCGGCTCCGGTAAGGCTTCATCGAGGCCTTCAAAGTGCTCTTGTGTAAGATTGGCATTATTGAATGGATTAAAAGGATTAATTTGGGCTCCGCGACCTTTAAAAAATTTTTCTTCAAATTTTGGAAATTCCATAATTGTCATTATTTTTGACAAATAAAGTCATATTTTCTGACAAAAACAAAAAAAATAAATTGTTATGGCACTAATTGGTTCAAATCTCAGACATCTAAGAAACGAGCGAAAGCTTAGTCAGCAGGAACTTGCAGACCTTGTAGGTATAGGAAGGACAACAATTGCCAATATTGAAGCCAACCTTGCTAACCCCGGTCATAAGACATTGCTTGAAATAGTCAAAGTTTTTGACATAACAATTGACGAGCTCCTACATACCGACCTAACTAAACGGATTAAACAGGTGGTTACCAAGGATATAGAAAAGGGCAGCGGTACTATAATGTATCGTCCTATTGTAATAACCGTAGATGAGCAGGGACAGGAAAACATTGTAATGGTTGATACCAAAGCAGCTGCAGGTTACCCTACTCGTTACCTGGAACCAGAGTATTATAAAGAACTGCCGGCCTTCAAACTTCCGGGTTCAGACTACAGAAACGGCACCTTCAGGTGTTTTCAGATTGAAGGTGACAGTATGCAGGACACCATACAGCATGGCGACTATGTAATTGGCCGCTTTTGTGATAATCATTTCAAAGATGTAAGAGATGGTTATATACATGTAGTGGTTACAGCCGATAATGTTTTAGTAAAACGGTTGATCAACAGAGCAGAAACAGAACATAAATTATACCTGATAAGCGATAACGATGCCTACCCTGAAATAGCGGTGGACATTGATGATGTGAAAGAAATATGGTTTGTGAAAAGTAAATTGTCGTCCTACATGCCGGTAAAAAAGAATGACCTGGACAAGTTAATCGGAGATTTGACTATGCAAGTTCATCTTTTGAAAAGCAGGCTGGACAACATCGAGCGGAATTAGCACTTCTGCCCCGTCTTTACACATTATTATGTGCAGGTTGATGCCCTTGGAATAAATATTTGGTCGTTTTTATACTTGTGCCATCACCCGATTAAAGGCGGGGCGGGTGAATTCCCCGAAATTCAATTTTTTACACCCGAATACCCTTATGTTTTTATTTCCACTCCTATATATATTATATCGTATGTATCGTAATAAACGGTAGGAACCGGAATTCCGGGCAGTGGATACCCTTGTGCCACTTATTTTTTGCAATTTTGCTCCATGTTTAAACAGTTTTCGGCTCCGGTTACTATTACACCAAACATCATTGTTGGAGAAAGCAAACCACTTTTAATTGCAGGACCATGTGTAATTGAAAGTCTGGAACTTTGTCGCGAAGTAGCTGCTACCATGCAAAAAGTGGCAGATAAAACCGGGTATAACTACATTTTTAAAGCCTCCTTCGATAAAGCAAACCGCACAGCAGGCGGGTCTTTTAGAGGAGATGGTATAGAACAGGGTTTACAAATTTTACAACAAATAAAAGCCGAATTCCAAGTTCCGGTGTTAACAGATATTCATTTACCGGAACAAGCCGCAATAGCAGCCGGAGTTGTAGATGTATTACAAATACCTGCCTTTTTATGTCGCCAAACAGATTTACTGGTAGCAGCAGGCAAAACCGGCATAGCAGTTAATGTAAAAAAGGGACAGTTTATGGCACCTGAAGACATGGCCTATGCTGTAGAAAAAGTTGCCGCAACCGGCAATAATAATGTGTTACTTACCGAAAGAGGAGCTTCATTTGGTTATCATAATTTGGTTGTAGATATGCGTTCACTGCCTATCATGCGCCAATTTGCACCAGTAATTTTTGATGTTACCCATAGCGTTCAAATGCCGGGTGGTGCCGGAGGAAAAAGTGGTGGCAAACGTGAATTTGCCCCTTATCTGGCCAAAGCAGCTGCAGCAGTAGGTGTTGACGGCTTTTTTATCGAAACGCATCCTAACCCTGAAGTAGCATTAAGTGATGGCCCAAACATGGTGCCACTAGCAGAAATGGAAGCATTGCTTGCTACCCTCATGCGTGTTAGGCAGGCTATTTGATGCTGTCTATATTACTACCCAGATTTGGCGATTTGCAAATGTTAAGCAAATGAGTAAATTTGTTACTCATTCAGTTTTGTGTTAGAATCCTTAATCACATCGCGAACTCGAATCAAACTGCTGTTAAAGTTTTTTTCCAACAGCAAATCGTCGGCTCATTTGAGAGGTTTGGCAAAGGAGATGCATGAATCTACCAATGCTGTTCGCCTCGAACTCAACAAACTTTCCAAAGCCGGTTTCTTAGTTTCCTTCGATGAAGGCAATACCATTCAATACCGGGCAAATGAAAAACACCCTCTGTTCCCGGAATTAAAAAGTTTAGTCAGAAAGTATTTAGGTCTTGACAAAGTGGTTGAGAATATCGTCAACCAGATTGGCGAAATAAAATTTGCCTGTATTACCGGCGACTATGCTGAAGGTATAGATAGTGGTATAATAAATCTGGTAATTGTTGGTGAGGTTGATAGGGATAAATTACAATATTGGGTAAATAAAACCGAAGCATTAATAAATAGGAAAGTGTCGACAACCATATTAAACACCGACAGCTTTATTATTTGGAAAGCGGAGGGCAACATAGAAAGTTCAATTGTATTGTGGACAAACAATACAGCTGAATAATTATTTTATTTTTTAACTGTCTGCTCAACACACTATGTGACTGAGGAGGCGAAGCTGTAAAAAGATGTTTCAATTCGACTATCAACAACCAAAGGTGATTGCAGAAATTGGATGTAATCATATGGGTGATTTTGAGATTGCAAAAACGCTTATTCGGTTAGCAAAAGAATGTGGCGCTGATTATGCAAAATTCCAAAAACGCAATCCCAAAGAATTATTAAGCGAACAACAATACAACGCTTCACATCCTGAGCCTTGGCAGAGTTATGGTGAAACATACGGTCAACATCGCGAGTACCTCGAATTTAATATTGAACAACATCAACAATTAAAAACATATGCTGAATCCATTGGCATTGGATACAGTGCATCTGTTTGGGATATAAGTAGTGCAAATGATATTATTAAGTTACAGCCAGACTTTATTAAAATTCCATCTGCCTGTAATTTAAATATGCAGTTATTAAGTGTTTTACGAGATAATTACCAGGGTGATGTTCACATATCAATAGGTATGACCACATCGGCAGAAACAGCATCAATTGTAGCCTTTTTTAATAATACGCCGGAAAATAAAAATAGATTGATTTTATATAGTTGCACTAGCGGTTACCCAATAAAATTTAATGAAATCTGTTTATTGGAAATAAATAAATTATATCAAAACTACGGAGATAAGGTAAAAGCAATTGGGTTTAGTGGTCATCATTTAGGTATTGCAACTGACATAGCTGCTTATACACTTGGAGCTCGTTGGATTGAACGTCATTTTACCCAAGACAGAACATGGAAAGGCACTGATCATGCTGCAAGTTTGGAAGTTCCGGGCTTACAAAAATTGGTTCGCGATTTACACCACACCTTTGAAGCATTACAATATAAAGAGAAAGAAATATTAGATGTTGAAACTGTTCAACGCAACAAATTAAAAAATAACGGGTAATGGAAGTTTTGGCAATAATTCCGGCAAGGTCGGGCAGCAAAGGTTTACCGGGCAAAAATATTAAGCCATTGTTGCAACATCCATTAATTGCGTATAGTATTAAAGCCGCATTATCAAGTAAATTGATTACCAGAACAATGGTGAATACCGATTCAAATCAAATAGCAGATATTGCCAAAACATATGGTGTTGAAACGCCATTTTTAAGACCAAGTGTTTTAGCAGGTGATTTTACTACAGACTTAGAAGTATTTCAACATCAATTGCAATGGTTAAAAGAAAATGAAGGATATATACCCGATTTAATAGTGCAACTTCGTCCAACATCGCCAATTCGTTTTGATGGCTGGATAGATGAAGCTATTACAAAATTACAAAGTAGCAATGCAGATTCATTACGAGCAATTACTGAGTCGCCAAACACACCATTTAAAATGTGGTTACTCAATGCTAATAATGAAGAAATAATGGAGCCATTGTTAAAAGTAAATGGTATAGATGAACCTTATAATCAGCCGAGGCAAAAACTTCCGGTTGTATATTGGCAAACAGGAACTTTAGATGTTATTAAAACATCGCTTATCAGCGAAAATCAATCAATGAGCGGTAAACATATAATTCCATTTATTATAGATAAAAAATATGCCATTGATATTGACGATGTAAATAGTTTTTACAAGGCAGAAGAAATAATCCAGCAAACCAATTGTATAAAGTTTGATGAATAAACAATCTCCCATATTAATAATAGGCGCAGGCTCAATTGGAGAAAGGCATATCAATAACCTAATACAATTGGGATATACTAATATTCATGTATTTCGCCAACGCAATTTACCCTTAAGGAATGTGGATTCAGCTTGTGTGCAAATTCATACCGATTGGGAAGTTGTAAAAAATATCGAATTTGTATTTGCCATAATTTGTACCCCAAGCAGTCAGCACTTAGCACAAACAATTTCCTGTCTCGATTTAAACATGCATGTATTAGTTGAGAAACCACTTTCCCATAATACTAATCAGTTAGAGTTGCTAACCGAAAAGGTGAAATTATCCGGTAAATTAGTTTATGTGGCCTACATGATGCGATTTCATCCGCATCTCATTGTTGTTAAAAATAGTATTACCTCAAATGCATATGGTAAATTATTATCCATACAAACACATTGGGGCAGCTATTTACCCGATTGGCACCCATATGAAGATTACACAACAAGTTATGCAGCACAAAAAGCACTTGGCGGTGGTGTTGCTTTAACCTTGAGTCATGATATTGATGTGGTTAACTGGCTTTCCGGAGATGCAATCAAAACCGTTCACAAACATTTTAGTTATGCGCCACATTTGGGAATAGATGTTGAAAGTGTAGCCGACTTTCAAATTGTTTATGAAAATGATGTTGTGGCTAATGTGCATTTGAATTATTTAGAAAAAACACCAAAACGTGTTTATCAGTTTTTATTTGATAAAGCCAAAATCACCATTGATTATTTTGCAGCAACTATGGAAATAGACAATATGGGTATTATTACTAAAAATGAAATATCCGACTTTGACCGTAACAATCTATTTAAAGATGAGTTAGCTTTTTTTATAAATACAATTCAATCAGGTGAATTGACAACTCTTTCAATGAGTCAGATAGCAGAATCCCACACCATAATAAATTTATGTAACCATGAGTGAAAACATTTCCGTTCAGGATAAGGTAATTCTACTAACCGGAGCTTTTGGGTTAATAGGTAAAACCTTAGCAAAAAGTTTTATAGCCCAAGGCGCTAAAGTAATTTTAGCTGATGCCAATAAAAAACTGGCACCGCAAATAGCAGCAGAATTTAAAAAATTAAAAGCCAGCAAGCAGGTATTAGTTTGCCCAACAGATGTAACAAGTCTTTCATCATGCAATAATTGTATAGCGTTGGCTATTAAAAAATTTAAACGCATTGATGTTTTAATAAATAACGCAGCCATTGATGCAAAGTTTGATAAACAGGCAAATAAAGTGACCAATTCTACTCGCTTTGAAAATTTCCCATTACCATTGTTGCAAAAATCATTTGATGTAAATGTGAAGGGGCTGGTGCAAATAACACAGTTAGTAATTAAACAAATGTTAAAACAAGGCCATGGTAATATTATCAATGTAGCCTCTACCTATTCATTAGTTGCTCCTAACCAATCGTTATATGACTTTGGTGAAAGTCAGCAACAATTCAAACCGGTAGATTATGTAATTACCAAATCGGTTATACCAAATTTAACAAGGTATATTGCCACGTTTTATGCAAAAGATAATATCAGATGTAATGCGATTGCGCCACATGGCATATTTAATGGGCATGACGATAAATTTCTGCAAAACTTTGCTCAACTAAGTCCTTTAGGCAGAATGGGAGACCGCAATGAGTTCACAGGACCATTTACATTTCTAGCATCAGATGCATCAAGTTATATGACGGGAACAACATTAGTAGCAGATGGGGGCTGGACGGCATGGTAAGAATTACAAAAATTCCCCAGCGTTTAGCTTGTGTTTTAGATGATTTAATTGATTTTAAAAATAAATCGAGTGCAGTTGTAGAAGAGGGTTTACCTATAATAATAACCGGAGCACCGCGTTCTGCTACAACAACTTTAGAAGAAATTTTCAATTCAAACAGTGTTTTCTTGCATCATGAACCTTTTATCAAAAACACGCTACTGTGGAAAAAGCAATCGGAAATAAAAACCGATAGTGCAATATATGATAAGGCTGTAATTACTTCAATACATCAAAGCATTTTAAGCGGGAAAAGTTGGTCGAATTATAGAAAAGCAGGAAGATGGTATCCTTATGTAACTAAAATGGCTTTACACAAATCGCTGCCACTTAAACCGAGAAGAGTGATTATTAAAGATCCGGGAATATCTTTTTGTTTAGATGAAATTGCACCATTGCTCGGTGAGCATATAGGGATAATATTTATGCGTAATCCGTTAAGTATAGTAACCAGTTTGAAGCGATTAAACTGGGACCCAATACAACGATTGGAATTAATTTACACCCATCCCTATTTTAAACGTTTCGATATTCATAAGGCCAATATATCGTTAGACAAAATACGCGTAATGCAGCCAATTGAACGCATGGCATTACAAACCTCGTTGCTTCATCATTTTATGCGTAAACATGCAGAGCAGTTACCCAATTATAGCATAGTTTATATGGAATCCTTATTCTCTAATCCATTTTCCAATATTTCTGAGTTATCGAATAAATTAGGTTTTTCAGCTAATTACATAAAGGAAACACATATAGCAGCCATAACAACAAGAGACATACACCCAATAACCAAGCATAGTTTTAAACGGCAATCGAGTCAATATATCAAGTATTGGGAAAACAAAATAACGAATGAAGAGTGTGCAATAATTAATAACTATTATTCACTTTTCAATAACCCTTACCAACAATAAAGTATGGCAAAAATTAAACTATTTTTAAGTGATGTAGATGGCGTTATGACCGACGCCGGGATGTACTATACAGCTTCAGGTGATGAGTTTAAAAAATTCAACACACATGATGGTATGGCATTTAATATATTGCGCGAAGCCGGTATTAAAACGGGCATAATAACTACAGAAAATACAACTATAGTAGAACGCAGAGCAGCAAAACTAAAAATAGACTATGTATATCAAGGTGCCGGTTTTAAGGGTAAACTTGCAGCTGCAATGGAAATTTGCGTTAAAGAAAATATAACCCTTAATGAAGTGGCCTATATTGGTGATGATATAAATTGTATTGAGTTATTAAAAGCAGTTGGTATAGCAGCCTGTCCAGCC
>Ga0075158_10003778_pt1 | contig 10569 bp, 10 predicted proteins | sample JI91814BDNA_FD_70968 | JGI IMG/M metagenome (GOLD analysis project Ga0075158, IMG submission 70968) | Wastewater effluent complex algal communities from Wisconsin, to seasonally profile nutrient transformation and Carbon sequestration -... | ecosystem: Engineered > WWTP > Effluent > Algae... | reverse complement strand
CTATGACGGCCGCCGCATCGCCGTCGACACGGGATTCATTGTCTACAACAACATCAACTATCCCAATCTCGTCGCGCTGTTTGATCGCCTCGGGGTCGCAACCGAGGCCAGCGATATGAGCTTCGGCGTCAGCTTCGGCGGCGGCAGCCTGGAATGGGCCGGCGACAGCGTCGCGACCCTGTTCGCGCAGAAGCGCAATCTGCTCAGCATCCGGCACCACGCCATGTGGACGGATATCCTGCGCTTCAACCGCGTGGCGGCAAAGGATCTTCAGGCGGGTAACGTCGGCGATGTTTCGCTTGGCGATTATCTCAGCGCCCGCCGCTTCGGCGCCGCCTTCCGCGACCGCTATCTGCTGCCCATGGGAGCGGCCATCTGGTCGATGCCCAATGCCGACATGATGTCTTTCCCGGCCGCCAGCCTGCTGTCCTTTTTCGACAATCACGGCCTGCTCTCAGGCTTCAACACGTTTCAGTGGCGCACCGTCACCGGCGGCTCGCGCAGCTATGTCCGCAAGCTGACCGCTGCCATCGCCGGTGATATCCGTGCCGGGTGCGGCGCGGCGCGCGTTGTCCGCACGGATACCGGCGTCGCCGTCACTGACACGTCGGGCGACACCCGGACCTTCGACGACGTCGTCATGGCCTGCCACCCGGAGCAGACCGTTCGTCTCCTCGCCGACGCGACGATGGCCGAGCGGGATGCTTTGGGCCGCATTCGTCATGCGCCCAATGTCGCCGTTCTGCATCGCGATCCGGCTCTGATGCCGCGCCGGCGCTCCGTCTGGTCCAGCTGGAACTATCTCAGTTCCGCGTCGCCGGGCCTCAGCGAGGCCCCGGTGTCGCTCACCTACTGGATGAACCGCCTTCAGAATATCGACCGTGCAACGCCACTCTTCGTCACGCTCAATCCCGCAGTCCTGCCGCGACCCGATCTGACATTCGGCGTCTTCGAGTATGCCCATCCGCAGTTCGACGCCGCTGCGGATGCGGCCCGCGCCGCGCTGCGTCCATTGCAGGGCCGCGACCGCGTATGGTTCTGCGGCGCCTGGAGCGGTCACGGCTTTCACGAGGACGGCCTCGGCGCCGGCCTCGAAGTCGCCGCAGCCCTCGGCTCACCCGCGCCATGGGCGGCGGTCGGCCGAGCCAGGGTCTTCGCGGCATGACCCAAGCGCCGCAGCCCGGTCTCTTCCTGTCGCGCGTCATGCATGCGCGGCTGAGACCTGTGCGCCGGCGCTTCACCTACCGCGTCTTCTCCCTGTTTCTCGATATCGACGACGTCGCGGGCTCGGCCGAGGATTGCGCCCTGCTCAGCTATAATCGCTTCAACGTTCTCAGTTTCCGCGATGCCGATCACGGCTATCGTGACGGCACGCCACTGCGCGGCTTCGTCGAGGACACACTGGTCCGCGCCGGGATCTCCGCCCGGCCGGACGCGATCCGCCTCCTTTGTTTCCCCCGTCTGTGGGGACTCGTGTTCAATCCCCTCTCGGTCTTCTACTGCTACAGCGCAGGCCGTCTCAGCGCGGTCATCTACGAGGTCAACAATACCTTCGGCGACACGCACGCCTATGTCGCAAGCATCGAGCCGGATGCGCCCGTCGCACGCCACGATGCCGCCAAGACACTCTATGTCTCGCCACTCATCGGCATGCAGGGCCGTTACGCGTTCGCCTTACGTGACCCGCGCGATCGCCTCTCTCTGGGCATCAAGTTGACCGATGCCGATGGCCTTCTGCTCACGGCGGCGCAGGCTGGCGAACGCCGTCCGCTTACCACGCGCCAGGCACTCATGGCGCTCCTTCGTCATCCGCTGATGACCCTCAAGATCGTCGGCGCAATCCATGTCGAGGCGCTCGGACTGTGGCTCCGCGGGGCGCGTTATGTTCCCCGGCCTCTCGCGCCCGAAGTTCCGGTCAGCCGCGCCCGGCAGGCATCCGATAGCCATTCGGGCGCGTATATCTCCCGGAACACGCCGGAGGCCTTGTCTCTCGCGGCGGAATGAGGCGGAGTCCCTATGTCGCAGAGCACAGCGTCGATCCTGCAAGACCCGCTCGGCTGGTTGAACAGCGCTGTCCCTCAATCGGAATCGCCTTTGCGCCTCAAGGGCGTGCCGCTGACGGCCCGCATCATCCTGTCCATCTGCTCGCGGATCGAAATCGGGGCCATGGGCATCGTGCTGCCGGATGGCCGGTCGCTCGTGTTCCGCGGAAAAGAGCCCGGCCCCCAGGGCGTCATTCTGCTCCATGACTATCGCGCCCTGTCGCGTCTCGCCTCGGGCGGGTCGCTTGGCCTTGCCGAGTCCTACCTCGACGGCGAATGGGACAGTCCGGACCTCACCGCCGTTCTGGAAGCCGGCGTGCTCAACGGTCGGCGGTTCTCAGACTTTTTCAAAGTATCGCCGCTCAAGCGCGCCTTCGACCGGATCATTCACGCGCTGCGTCCCAACACGCGCGCCGGGGCGCGCCGGAACATCCACGCCCACTACGATCTCGGCAACACGTTCTACGAACGCTGGCTGGATCCGACGATGACCTATTCCTCGGCGCTGTTTGAAAGCCGCGACCAGAGCCTCGCCTCGGCGCAGACCTCCAAGTATCGCGCCCTCGCCGACATGATGGACCTCAAGCCCGGCGAGCATGTTCTTGAAATCGGCTGCGGTTGGGGAGGCTTTGCCGAGTATGCGGCCCGCGAGCGCGGCGCCCGGATAACCGGCCTGACCATCAGCCGCGAGCAGCTGGACTACGCGTCCGCGCGCATCCAGCGCCAGGGCCTCGGCGACCGCGTTGATCTCCGGTTCCAGGACTATCGCGACGTGGCCGGCACGTTCGACAAGGTCGCCTCCATCGAGATGTTCGAAGCGGTCGGCGAGAAATACTGGCCTGCCTATTTCGGCAAGATCCGTGACGTGCTGAAGCCGGGCGGAGCGGCCGCGCTTCAGATCATCACCATCGAGGACGAGCAGTTCGAAACCTATCGGCGCACGGTCGACTTCATCCAGAAATACGTCTTCCCCGGTGGCATGCTGCCCTCCATGCAGGCGCTGAAGAGCGAAACCACGAAGGCTGGCCTCACCTGGGACAGCCATTTCGCTTTCGCCAAGGATTACGCGCGCACGCTTGCCGAGTGGCGCCGGCACTTCCTCGCCGCATGGCCGGACATCGAAAGCACTGAGTTCGATGCGCGCTTCAAGCGCCTGTGGACTTTCTACCTCGCTTATTGCGAGGCAGGGTTCAAAGGTGGCGCCATCGACGTCGTTCAGCTCAAGCTGACACGATCCTGAGGGGCTAGTTTGCCGCCGCGCGCTGCTGCCGCGGCTGGAGCACATAGTCGATCAGCGACCCGTCGCTTTCGAACGATGTCTTCACCCAATTACCGGCGTCGTCGTACCACAGGTTCATGACCAGCTGTTCGCTCAGTGTGTAACGTGTGGCTTCCACTGTGCGTCCGCCGGCCTCGATCGTCTCGCGGCCGATCTTGCGGATCTCGACCGGGAAAATACGGCCATTCTGGCTGTCGATGATCTGCGACTGCTGGACCGTGTCCATAAACCAGTACGAAGACGGGACGAGGTCCACCGGCGCCGCGCCCTGGTACTCGGTGCCCTCGATGGCCAGGCGCTCGCCGTCACGGCGCAGGTTCAACCGCTCATCGTCGCCATCATTGTAGGTGACGGACTGCAGGCCCATCAGCGACCCGCTGCGCCAGACCTCTTTCGCATCGTGCTTGTAGTAAAAGAGCCGCACGCCCGCGAACGAGACCGCGAGTTCGATATCCACCGACGCGATGATGTCCTCGCCGTTGCGCGCGAACGTCACACGATGATGACCGATCTGGTCGCCATCGCGGAACACCGCAAAGTCGATATTTTCAGGAATTGCTGAAGACGCCGACGCAGACGGCGCCAGCATCAGAAACAGAAAGGCGAGAGCCGCAAACACAGGCATATCAGGCCTCCATGTTGAAAGTTCAGCGCAGCAGGAACCTCGACGCGAGACGCGCGAGGCGGCTCTGGAAACGCAGCGGCGCATCCACAACGGTGAAGCAGACGCAGTGCGCGCCCACGTCGGCCACCGGCCGGTGCGTCAGATCCGGATCACCGATCGCCACATCGCCGACGCCATATCGACCGGTCTCGTCGGTGTAGCTGCCCTGCAGAACCAGCGTCAGCTCGTCGCCGCCATGCGTGTGGACAGGCATGCCGGTGCCGGGCTTCAGGCGCAGCAGGCTGATATCGGAGGGATCGTCATTCGACCTGATCTGGACGGTCTGCATGCCAGGCCAGAACGTCCGCCAGCGCACGTCCCCCAGCCGCGTGCCGATAAAGGGCCGCAATGGCGAGGGCACATCGATGGCCGCGAGAGACGCCGGATCGGGCTCCAGCGCCCGGTCGAAATCCGGCACGGCGCGGTCAAGCGCCACCGGAACCAACGACTCCTCGTCGATCATGGCGCCACCCACCGCCTCGGCCGCCCGCACGGCCGACCGGCAGGCCGGGCAGTAATTCAGGTGAGAGGCGACGAGCAGGTCCATGCCCAGAGGCAGGGCTCCGGCGGCATACTGGACAAGATGATCGTCTGAAGGGTGATGCTGAATCATGGTGCGCGCATTATGGGCAGGTTCGCCGGGACCCCAATACCCCGGATTAACCCATCTACGCGGGCCGGGCGGCTTTGGATCACGCATGGACGGGGCAATTTCACCCCATTACAAAATGCTCCATGAGCACATCCCCCCTCGTCACGACCGCCTGGCTGCACGAACGGCTCGGATCGCCGGATATTCGCATTGTGGACGCCTCCTGGCACCTGCCGTCGGCCAACCGCAACGGCCGGGCGGAGTTCGAAGATGCCCACATTCCGGGGGCCGTTTTCTTCGATATCGACGAGATCGCCGATCTCAATTCACCCCTGCCCCATATGCTGCCACCGGCCGAAAAGTTCGCGAGCCGGGTGCGCAGTCTGGGTATTGGCGACGGAACCACGGTCGTCGCCTATGACGCCTACGGTATCCTCTCCGCCGCCCGCGTCTGGTGGATGTTCCGGGCCATGGGGCACCTCAACGTCTTCGTGCTCGACGGCGGCTTCCTGAAGTGGCGGGCAGAGGGCCTTCCGCTGGATGACGCCCTGTCTCAACCCTTCTCCCGTCACTTCACGCCCCGGCCGGACTGGTCGCTGGTGAAGGACTACGGTGACGTCGCCAGGACGCTGGCCCAGGGGGGCCAGGTGATCGACGCCCGGGCCCCCGGCCGCTTCGCCGGCACCGAACCCGAACCCCGTCCGGGCTTGCGCAGCGGTCACATGCCGGGCGCGATCAACCTGCCCTACGCGACCCTGCTGCGGCCCGACGGCACGTTGAAGCGGCCCGAGGATCTGACGCGCCTTTTCACCGAAGCCGGCATCGACCTGTCGAAGCCTGTGACCGCGAGCTGCGGCTCGGGCGTCTCGGCCTGCGTGATCCTGCTGGCGCTCGCCAGCATCGGCCACCAGGGCGGAGCACTCTATGACGGCTCCTGGGCAGAATGGGGCAGCCGGGAAGACGCGGCCATCGCGACCGGCGCATGAAGCCGCTCCAGACGACCGTCACCTTCCTTCAGATGTATCAGCGCCCGGCGCGGCGCCTGTCCGCACCACTCAGCCCGCGCACCTCAATCCAGCGCGTCGATGATTGCACCGTCGGCTTCTACCGCTACCTGTACGAGGCCGTCGGCAAGCCCTGGGTCTGGGTCAATCGCCGCCGCATGAAGGACGCCGATCTTGCGGCAGCCATCGGGCAGAAAGGCATCGAGATCTTTGTCCTCTATGCCCGCGGCGAACCTGCGGGATACGCCGAACTCGACGCCCGCAATCCACTGAACATCGAACTCTCCTATTTCGGCCTGACGCCGGAATTCACAGGCCTTGGCCTCGGCGGCTTCTTCCTGGGCGAGGCCATCGCGCTCGCCTGGGACAAGGAGCCTCAGCGCGTGCATGTGCAGACCTGCACGCTCGACCACCCGCGGGCCCTGCCGCTCTATCAGCGCTTCGGCTTTCAGCCGTTCGGCCAGACACAGGCTTTCGTCGAACCCATCGGCGACGAGCCTCATCCGCTGGTCGAGGCCCAGCGCCGCACGCCGGAACACGTCTAGTCGCGCCTCAGTGCCCGCTCAGGATCTGGCTCAGGAACTGCTTCGTCCGCTCGTGCTGCGGATTATTGAAGAACCGCTCGGGCGGCGCGCGCTCCACGATCTCGCCCTGGTCCATGAAGATGACGCAGTCCGCGACCTTGCGCGCAAAGCCCATCTCATGGGTCACGACCATCATGGTCATGCCATCTTCGGCAAGTTCGACCATCACCTCCAGCACCTCGCCGATCATCTCCGGATCGAGCGCCGATGTCGGTTCGTCGAACAGCATGATCTTGGGTTCCATCGCCAGCGCCCGCGCGATAGCCGCGCGCTGCTGCTGACCGCCTGACAGCTGACCGGGATATTTGTGTGCCTGGTCGGCAATCCGCACGCGGTCCAGCAGATCCATGGCGATCTTGTCGGCCACGGCCTTGGGCCGCTTGCGCACCCATGTCTGCGCCAGCGTGCAGTTCTGCAGCACGGTCAGGTGCGGGAACAAGTTGAACTGCTGGAAAACCATCCCGACTTCGCGGCGCACCTCGTCGATGGCGCGCACATTGCGAGTCAGCTCACGGCCCTCGACGATGATCCGCCCCGATTGGTGATCTTCCAGGCGGTTGATGCAGCGAATCAGCGTCGACTTGCCCGACCCTGACGGTCCGCAGATCACGATGCGCTCGCCGCGCGCCACCGTCAGCGAGGCGTCGCGCAGAACGTGAAAGCGGCCATACCACTTGTTCACGTTGTCCATGATGATGGCGTACTGCCCGCTCATAGCTTTCCAGCTCCGACTTTGCCGCCCGCGACCGTGTCTTCCAGATACGCGCTATAGCGCGACATGCCGAAGCACAGCGTCCAATAGACAAGGGCGGCGAAGAGATATCCCGTAATCGCGACGTTCGGCGCCGACCAGGCAGGGTCGGAGTTGCCGGCTTTGATGATCTGGAGGAAGTCGAAAAAGCCGATCGTGGCGATCAGCGATGTGTCCTTCAGCAGGCTGATGCAGGATGAAACGATCGAGGGCAGCGAAATCTTGATCGCCTGAGGCAGCACGATCAGAAACGTCGTCTTCCAATAGCCAAGGCCCAGCGCTGCCGCCGCCTCGCTCTGCCCCCGCGGCAGGGCCTGAAGGCCGCCCCGGATCACCTCGGCCATATAGGCGGCGCTGAACAGCGAGATGACGATCAGCGCCCGCAGCAGCTTATCGAGAGACACGCCCTGCGGCATGAACAAGGGCACGACATTGGCCGCCATGAAGAGCAGCGTGATCAGCGGCACGCCGCGGACGAACTCGATGAAACAGGTGCACAGCAGGCTGACGATCGGCATGTTCGAACGCCGTCCCAGCGCCAGCAGCACGCCGATGGGAAACGAAGTCGCGATGCCGACCACAGAAATCAGCAGCGTCAGCAGCAAGCCGCCCCACCGCTCGGTTGGAACGACCGGCAAATCGAACACGCCGCCCGACAGCAGCAGATAGGCAACGACAGGGAACACCGTCGCCATGCCGAGCCCGGCCCAGAATTTTCCCGGCAGGCGGGGGATCAGGATCCAGGCAAGGCCGATCGCGCCCAGCAGATAGACGATGTCGACGCGGTAACGCTCTGCCGCCGCGTACTGGCCATAGATCAGCTGATCGCTGCGTGCCGAGATGAACGGCCAGCACGCGCCCTTGCCCTCGCCGATGCAGTCGGCCCGTCCGGTGCCGCTCCACACTGCATCGACAATCGTCCAGTTCACGATGGGCGGCACGACGACATAGATGAACGCGATGGCCGCAATCGTCAGCAGCGTATTGGTGACCGACGAGAACAGATTGTCGCGCAGCCAGTCGAGGATCAGCGGTCCCCAAGGGCGGTCTGGCGGGCCGCGATGGGCGGATGCACGCTTCGCCATCTCAGCGCTCCTTCAGCCGCGTCGCGTAGTTGTAGAGGTTCATGAACCCCGACACCGTCAGCGAGATGGTCAGATAGATCGCAGCCGTGATGGCGAGAATTTCCAGCGCCTGCCCTGTCTGGTTGAGCGATGTGCCCGCGAAGACATGCACAAGGTCCGGAAACGCGATGGCCGCCGCCAGTGACGAGTTCTTGGTGAGGTTGAGATACTGGCTGGTCAGCGGCGGAATGATGATCCGCATCGCCTGCGGAATGACCACCAGTCGCAGACGCTGTCCGCGCGACAGTCCCAGCGCCGAAGCCGCTTCCGACTGTCCCTTGCTGACACCCTCGATGCCTGACCGGACGATCTCGCCGATATACGCCGCCGTATAGATCGTCAGCGCGAACAGCAGCGCCACCAGTTCAGGCAGGATGGCGAGCCCGCCTTGGAAGTTGAACCCCTTGAGTTCCGGAAACTCAAGGCTCACCGGCGCGCCCGTCGCGAAGAAGGCAGCAACCGGCAGGGCGATGACCAGAGCGAGGCCGATCAGCAGATCAGGCGGCCGGCGTCCCGTCGCCGTCTGGCGCCGCCGCGCCCAGACCGTCGTCGCCACCCACAGCACAATCGCGGAGGCCAGCGCCACGACGATCCAGATCGCACCCTCGGTCCAATGCAGCTTGGGCATATAGAGGCCGCGATTGGTCAGAAACAGCGTATCGCCCAGCGAGATCGCCTGCTTCACCGGCGGCAGGATGGGAATGAGCGCCAGGTAGAAGAACAGGATCCACAGCAGCAGCGGCACGTTGCGGACGAATTCCACATAGGCCGCCGCCATGCGCGAGACGAGCCAGTTCGGCGACAGCCGTGCGATGCCGACGACGAACCCCAGCACCGTCGCCAGAACGATGCCGAGACCTGCGATCATCAGCGTGTTCAGCAACCCGACGACCAGCACGTCGATATGCCGGTCGCGCGCCGTGTAGTCGATCAGCTTGAAGCCGATATCGAAGCCGGCCGTGTTCCACAGAAACGACCAGCCGGTCGCCTGTCCTGACCGCTTCAGCGCATCTCCGGCATTGGACGCCATGGTCCAGAACAGCCAGACGACCAGCGCCAGCACGATCGCCTGGAACACAAACCCGCGCAGGCGCGGATCGCCCCAGAATGCGACCCCCGGCGGCGGCAGGCGCGCCGCGACATCGTCCTGCCCACTCAATGCATCGGTCCCTTCACCCCCATGAAGGTCACCGGCCTAACGGATCGGCGGCGCGTACTGAAGCCCGCCATTCGTCCAGAGCGCATTCTTGCCCCGGGCAATCTGCAGCGGCGACCCGGTGCCGACATTCTTCTCGAACACCTCGCCGTAATTGCCGACCTTGCGGATGATGCGCACGGCCCAGTCCTTGGTCAGGCCCAGCTGCTCTCCGAAATCGCCCTCAATACCCAACAGGCGGCGGATCTCCGGGTTCTGGCTGTTCAGCTGCTCATCGATGTTCTGCGAGGTGACGCCCAGCTCCTCGGCGTTGATCATGGCGTAGAGCGTCCAGCGCACGAGGTCTTCCCATCGGTCATCACCCTGGCGCACGGCCGGTCCCAGCGGCTCCTTGGAGATCAGCTCCGGCAGAACCAGATGCGCGTTCGCATCGGCCAGTTCCAGCTTTGCGGCATACAGGCCGGACTGGTCGGTCGTGTAGGCATCGCAGCGGCCGCTGTCATAGGCGGTCAGCGCCTCGCTTTCCTTCTCGAACGTCAGGATCTGGTACTGCATCCCGTGGGAGGCGAAATAGTCCGCGACGTTCAGCTCGGTCGTCGTGCCGGACTGGGTGCAGACCGTCGCGCCGTTCAGGTCGTTGACGCTGGCGACGCCGCTATCGGTCTTCACGATGAAGCCCTGGCCGTCATAATAGCTGATGCCGGTGAACTCGAGGCCCAGCGCCACGTCACGCTGCATCGTCAGCGTGGTGTTGCGCGACAGCAGATCGAACTCGCCCGACTGCAGCGCCGTGAAGCGCTCCTTCGCCGTCGTCGAGGTGTAGCGCACGGCATCGGGGTTATCGAAAATCGCCGCCGCGACGGCGCGGCAGATATCGACATCGAGGCCGGTCCAGTTGCCCTGGGCATCGGGGTTCGAGAACCCGGCCAGACCGTCGCTGACCCCGCATTTCAGGTAACCCTCGGATTTCACCTTGGCGAGGGTCGGGCTGCCCGACTGGGCCGAAGCGGCGGTGATGGCCGCGGCCGCGAGGACGGCGGTGGCAAGAGCGGTTTTCATATCCCAGATCCTTACGTCTCGGGTGCCCCGTGAAGGACTTCCCCCCGGGCGCGCTGCATCGCACTATAGCGGACGGGAAGCGCGCACGCGCAAGGGGCTGAATGAAAGACGAAACCCGACTTATCCACACCGGCCGCGATTCTGCCGGGCATATCGGCGCGGTCAATGTTCCCGTGTACCGCGCCTCCACCCTGCTGCACCCCACGCTTGAGGCGCTGGAAGGGAACACGCTCGCCTATGGCTACGGCCGCCGCGGCACCCCCACGACACGCGCGCTCGAGGCCTCGATTTGCACGCTGGAACAAGGCGCCCGC
>Ga0075158_10003777_pt1 | contig 10571 bp, 7 predicted proteins | sample JI91814BDNA_FD_70968 | JGI IMG/M metagenome (GOLD analysis project Ga0075158, IMG submission 70968) | Wastewater effluent complex algal communities from Wisconsin, to seasonally profile nutrient transformation and Carbon sequestration -... | ecosystem: Engineered > WWTP > Effluent > Algae... | reverse complement strand
GCCTGGCCGCCGCCCTGCGCCAGCGACACCGCCTTGAGCGACAGCACGGGCAGCACGCAGGGCATCAGGTTGAGGACGACGCCGCCGCCCAGCGCCAGCAGCAGGGCCAGCCACAGCGGCGTAGCGCTGGGCACCGGCGGGGTTTCGCGCGCCGCATCCGCCATGGCCAGCGTGCCGCCGGCCGGCAGCGGCAGGGCCACGGTGCGGGTCATGGGCGGGTAGCAGATGCCGTCGGTCTGGCAGCCCTGGAAGCTCACGCGGAGCGTGGCCGGCATGGCGCCGGTGTCGGTGCGCAGCACGGCCAGCGGCACGTCCACCGCGTCGAAGTACACCTGCACGTCGCCGAAGTGTTCGTCGAAGTGCGGCTTCGAGGGCGGCCAGGCCAGCGCGCCGGCGCGTGCACCGGAAGCGTCCAGCGCCACCGTGGTCTTGTCGCGGTAGAGGTAGTAGCCCGGCGCCGGGGTGAAGCGCAGCAGCAGCCGGTCGGGCGTGTCCACGATGGCTTCGAAGCCGAACGCCTGCGCTTCCGGCAGCGGCAGGCCTTCGCTGGTGCCCGGCGTGGCGCCGAACAGGTCGCCGCCGCGCGGCCCATCCAGCGAAATGAGGCCGCCGGGCGCTGCGGCGCCGGCGGGAGCGGCGCCCGCGGGCAGCGCCACCGTCAGCAACTTGGTGTGCGGCGGGTAGCAGATGCCCACGTCGGCGCAGCCCTGGTACTTCACCTTCACCTGCACGGTGTCGGCGCTGGCGCTGCCTTCGAGCGTGCCGGTGACGGCGCCGCGGTAGGTTTCCACGTCGCCGAAGAATTCGTCGGTGTAGGCGTCGCCCGCCGGCAGCACCAACGGCCCGGCGGCGGTGAAGCCCGACTGCGGTTCGGCGCCCATGCGGTGCTTGTAGAGGTAGTAGCCGTCGGCGATCTGCCAGGTGAACTCCAGGCGGCCGCGGTCGCTGGCCTTCGCGGTGAGCGCGAAGGCGTCATCAATCGGCAGCAGGTCGTCCTCGTCCACGGCCCGGGCGGACGGGGAAAGCAGCAGCGCGGCCGCCAGGGCCAACAGCCAACGGGTCATGCGGGGATATCTCGGTGGGGGCGGGTGCGGCCAGGCGTTCCCGACCGCTCCCTGTGACCGCCAGTATCCCCGGAAGTTCGTCGCCAAGGCGAGAAAGGCCCCGGCGCCCGGCCTCAGGACCGGTCGGTCATGGCTTCGACGAAATCCACCAGCGGCTGCTGTTCCAGGCTGCGCAGGGAGCGGAAGGCAATCAGCAGCCGCTCCTCCAGGCCGCACTGGGCGTAGAAGTTGAGCATCATCGCCGGCGTTTCCTCGTCGCCGCCGATCCACCGGCCGCCGCGCCCCGTGGCCAGCCATTCAAAGCTGACGGCCGTGGCCAGGGCGATCTTGCCCATGTTGTCGGTGGTGGGTTTGGCCCCGTCCTTGCGCTCCCACTGCGCCACGGCGCTGCGGGCCACGCCCACGGCAATGGCCAGTTCGGACTGCGACATCTCGGCGCCTCGGCGCGCCTGCCTGATGCGGTTGAACAAAAGCGTCATCGGTGTTTCCCCGGAAATACAGCCATCACGCATCGCCGCGCTGCTTTGCATCAACGTCGGCGAGATCGCCCGGCGCCGGAGTGGGCCCGCATGCGGCCTCCCCTGAGGACCGTGCGGCATCCGATGCCTGGCCAGGTTGGCCTGCGCGTTTTCGCGTCAGGCCTGCCGGGTCCCGCCACCGTTCGCGCCGGGGGTGGGTCCTGTACGGGGTGGCCTGGTTCCCGGTCCGCCCCGTCTCGTGCAGGGCGCTTTGCCGGGGGCCGTTACCCGAACCCTGCCCCGATTGTAGGGGCAGGGTCCGGTGTTCGTGCAAGCCGGGCCCGGGGGCCGGCCGGCGCGGGGCCTCAGTTGAGGCTGCAGGTGGCCGGCTTGGCCGAGGTGAACAGCGCCGCCGTCGCCCACTCGGGGTGGTCAATGAACGGGTTGCGGTTGCCCTGGAAGCTGTAGATCACCTCGTTACGCTCGCGCTCGGCCGCGTCCACCGGGTCGGCCTGGTGCCAGGCCAGCAGGGTGGACATCAGGCCCATGTAGGCCGGCGACGCCGAGGTGATGACGATCTGCGCGCGGTTGTCGGTCAGCTCCAGGTCCGGCTCGGTCTGGCCGGTGGTGGGGTGCTGGCCGCCTTCGTAGCGGATGGCCATGTACAGGATGGCGCGCGCCATGTCGCCCTTGCGCTTGCTCCAGACCTCGAAGGAGCCGGCGTTGCCGTCCGGGCCCTTGAACCAGTTCGAGTTGCCCGGGTACACGCCGCTGCCGCCGCCGCGGCCACCGTTGACCTCGGTCACGCGCTCGCCGCACTGGGCGCTGAGCGCGCAGTTGGCGTAGGGCTTGTTGCCGCGGTCGGCGTTGTAGCCGGTGTCGGTGAGGTAAAGCATGTGCGTGTCGGTGTACGGCGCGTTGGGCAGGCCCAGGTTGCCGGTGGCGCTGCCGAAGCCCAGCGAGTTGGGCCAGGTGTGTTCGCGGTTGTAGGTGATGCCCGTGCCGGTGCCCGCGCGCTCGCTGCCTTTGGCGAAGCTGCGGTTGCGGTAGGCGTCCAGGATGCGGCCGGCGTTGTTGGGATCTTCGTCGGCGATTTCCAGGATCGACCACGCGCTGGTGCCGGTGCCGCTGTACGGGTAGGCGGTGTGGCCGCGGATGGTGGCGTGCAGCGAGCAGCGCAGCTGCGAGGCGCTGGAGGTGTTCACGCGGCTGTAGTAGCCGGTCTGCGCGGCCTCGGCCACGGTGAAGCCCACGGTGCGGTTGGCGGCCAGCTTGGCGCCGCCGGCATCGGTGACCTGGCTGGCCACCACGGTGAGCGTGCAGGTTTCGGCGCTGCGCAGGGCCGTGTTGGTGCTGATGACGAAGCCGCTGCCGCTGGCGGGATACGCCAGCCCCACGTTGCCCGACAGCGAGCACTGCAGGGTGAAGGCGCCGGTGCCCAGGGTGACGGTTTCACTGAAGTTCACGCCCAGGTCGCCCGAGGCCGGGAAGCCGGTGGCGCCGTTGGCCGGCGTGGTGCCGGTGACGGTGGGCGCGGGGTTCGGCGCGCTCACCACCTGGCTGTTGTTGCAGGCGTTGAACTTCTGCGTGGCCGACGCGCGCCAGGTGAAGCCGGCGTAGCCGGTGGCCGTGCCGCCGAGCTGCAGCGACGTGCCCGCGGCCGTGCTGTTGGTTTCCGACACCGGCAGGTTGACGCTGGTGCGTCCGGCAGCCGGACCGTTGGACGCGGTGATGGCGCCCTCGTAGCTCAGGAACTGCACCACCTGGCCGGCGGCGTTCACCAGGGCGATGCCGTCGTTGGCGCCGTTCTGGATGCCGTTCACCGGGTAGGTGACCGTGGCCACGCGCACCGTGGCGCCGCAGGCCACCAGGCTGCCGGCGGGCACCAGGTCGTTGTCGTAGAAGGTGGCGGCCGTGGTGGAGCTGGTGCCGTTGTACAGATAGATGCGGTAGCCGCTGAGCGATTCGCCCGCGGTGGCCATCACTTCGACGCGCTCGCCGGTGTCGCCGGACGCGGTGCTGTCGTCGTAGTGGATTTCGTTGATGAACACTTCGGCGCGGGCGCCAAGCGGGGAAAGGGCAGCGCAAAGCGCCAGGGCGGCCAGGCCGCGGTGGGTCATCGACATCCGGAAACTCCAGTGCAAGGTTTGGAGGGGGAACGCGGTGCCCGTGCCGGGCGGCTGAGTGTGCCAGTGATTTGTGACAGCCGTCGCAAAGCCCCCGGAACGGGGTCAGGTTCAGTTCTGGGGGGTGGGCAGCCTGGGCGGGTTGGTTTACTACCCTGACTGGCGGCGAAGCCGTGAGGGGCTCAGTACGGACCCTCGCGATTGCGGACTAGAATGGCCTGAACCCCGCTCTGGAGCTGGTCTTGGCCACCGTATTCAAGCAAGCAGCGCACGAACTGATCGATGCCCTGCCGGAGACGGCGACCTGGGACGACCTGGCCGAGAAGGCCCGGTTCCTGGCTGCGGTCGAGCGTGGCATCGATGCCGCTGACCGTGGGGAGTTCGCCACGCCCGAGCGCATCCATGCGATGTTCGCGAAATGGGGCGTGGATGCTGAGGCTTGAGTGGACGACGCCTGCGGCCGAGGAACTCGAAGCCGCACAGAGCCACTATCACGAGCTGAAACCGGTCGCGGAACGGATGCTGGCGCGCCGGATTTTCGAGGCCGCGCAAATCTTCCGACAAAACCCGCAAGTGGGGCGGGCGGGTCTGCGCGAGGGAACACGGTAGTGGGTCGTTGCGCGGACGCCGTACTTGCCGGTCTACCGGGCCACGCCGAAAACGCTTGAGATCCTGCACGTCTGGCGCGGCGCGCGGGATTGGGTCGGCAAGATGGAGGGGGTGCGGCGAAGCGAGTGACAAAGCGGCGAGCACCCAGCGGGGTTGGCGGACCTGCGGCACGCCTGGATCGGACACCTGCACCGCGCAAATTCATCGATGTGAAGAGCTCGGCGGGAACCACAGGACTAGTGAGCGATACTCACGCTCGACTTTCCAAGTGGCTCGATGAGCTAAGGTTTGCGTCCCGGAGTTGAAAACCTACGAACGCGTCTCCCGCGGGTCGCGCGCACGCGCAAATTAAGAATTCGACATAACAGCCACGCCCGAGGTAAGAGGTAAGAGGTAAGGACGCCACTTGAGTGGCGCTCGACTTCACAAGGGGCAATCGTGAGAGCAGCGGCGAGATTGAAGTGGCGTGGTGCGTGGGTTCTCGTGTCGCTGGTGGTACTGGCTCCCGCGGTGGCGAGCGCCGCTGAGACAGGCGGCCCCTGCGATCCCGCTGCCAAGAACGCTTCCCGGTGGAGCGAGAAGGAGTGCGAACGTCTGCGCTCGACGCCTACTGGCGCCCGAACCGTGGTCTACCAGGATGCGGTGCAGACCGTGCTGGTCGAGCGCAGCAGCATCGTGCGTAACGCAAGCGCGGTAGAGGCGTTGCTCATCATCGACAACCACCGGGCGGCCGACGGCAAGCAGGGGGTTGTGGCCCCGCGAAGCCAGGTGCGCCGCCAACGCATCGATTGCTCGACGCGCCAGCAGGCGGTACTGGAACTGACCAACTACGATGAGCCCGTGGGTCGAGGCGTGCCAGGCGCGATCCAGCGAACACCGGCGGCTCCGATGAAGCCGCTTGTAAACGGCAGCGTCGATGCACGCGTGGCGGCTGTGCTTTGCGCCACGGCCAAGGAAGGCTGACATGCGGACTCGGACGAAGACCCTCTGGCTCGCCTCGGCCTCTCTGCTTCTGGCGGCCACCACCGCCCTGGCCCAGGACGCCATCCTGCCCTACCGCGAGTACGCCAAGCGCACCGACGCCGCGCAGAAGGTGGGCCCGCTGACCGATTCGGCGTTCGGCGCCAACGTCAGTCTCTACAACGGGTCCACCAGCTTCCGCGCGGTGGATATCTCCCTGGCCGGCAACAGCGGGGTGCCCGTCCAGCTGGCGCGCACCGTTCAGATCGACGACCGAACCAGCGTCTACCGGCCCACCACCGGCGGTTTCGCGGACTGGCAGCTGGACGTTCCGTACATCGACGGCACCTTTGCGCTGGACATCGGCTGGAAGGTAGGCGCCTCGCCCGGAAGCACCGCGCGCTGCTCCAACACCCAGGTGCCGCACCTTGGTGGCCAATGGGAGGCCGAAGACGTGTGGCACGGCTACAACCTTCACATTCCCGACGTCACCTCCGAGCAGTTGCTGGTCAACAACGTGGCAGGCGTACCCCAGCCCGCGGATGGCGCAAACTATCGCTGGATCACCAAGGGCGGATTCCGCATCAAGTGCCTCTCGACCCTGGCCTCCGGCGCCGGTGAAGGATTCCAGGCGGTGGGCCCGGACGGGACTAAGTACTGGTTCAACTGGATGGTCAGCAAAGAAATTGCGGGCGCGAGGATGCCGTATCTCAACAACGCGCTCAACAAGATCAGCCGTGCACGTATTTTCCTTTTCGCCACCCGCGTCGAAGATCGCCACGGTAATTGGGTCACCTACACCTACACAGGCAGCAAGCTGACGCAGATCTCGTCCCATGATGGACGTTCGATCGGCCTGACCTGGTCGGGCGACCGCGTTATCTCCGCCACGGCCGCAGGCAAGACGTGGCAGTACCAGTACAAAGCGGGCACCACCACCACGTACGGCAATGGCCCCGGTCTTGAGCGGGTGGTTCTGCCGGATGGATCGGACTGGCGCTATTCGGCCACCGGCACGCTGGCCCAGCTAGAAACCTGGCAGCCTCCTTTTGAGGGGCCCACCGGGACTTGCGATCCGTTCCAGGTCCCGGACCAAGTGTTTGGATATACCGTCAAGCACCCGGCGGGGGCATCGGCCACGTTCTCGTTTGAAGGAAAGCGCCACTATCGCACTCGTGTTGCGTTCTGGTGCCAGTCCTATGCGGGCTCCGCGTTCGAGGAGCTTTTGGTTCCCAACTACTCCGACACCATCTCCCTGGTGGGCAAGACGCTTTCGGGCCCGGGCTTGACGGCGAAGACGTGGACCTACGCTTATGGCGAACCCAACAGCAGCAGCTTCAGCTACCCGCCGACCGAGCCGGGCGGTAGCTGGTACGTGCCTGAGCCGCGAGACAACTGCCCTCTCAACCTCCCGTGCGCGCCGGAGGATGATGCCAAATACGTTACCGAGACGGAAAGCACTGGCCGGGTGAAGCGCTACACTTTTGGAACCGGCTACGATAGCAATGAAGGGCGACTCCTGGCGGAGGAAATCATCACCGCGGGCGTGGTGGTGCGCCGCACCGCCCATGTCTTCATCACCGACGCCGAGGTGGCCGGCCAGCCCTTCCCAGGCACCATCGGTACGAACCTGCAGCTTTGGCAGCCGCTGTCGACCTTGGTGAGGCCGGTCCGGCATACGGTGATCACACAACAGGGCAAGACGTTCGCCAGTCACGTCAACGGTTTTGACGATTTCGCCCGATCAACCAGCACCACCCAAGTGACCAGCGACGCCACGACGGGCGTGCCGGAGCCTGCGCGCACGGAGTTGACCGCCTATTACGATTACAAGCCGAGCTGGACCGTGGGTCTGCCCCAGTCCAAGCGTTACGCCGAACGACCGGCGACGGAGTTGATCTACGAGATCGGCTACCACGCCACCACTGCGCTGCCCGTCCAGCTCAAGTCCTTCGGCCGCATCGCCGAAACGTACACCCACAACGCCGACGGCACCCTGGCTACGGTGAAGGACGGCCGCAACCACACCACCACGCTGAGCAACTGGTACCGCGGCGTGCCGCGCACGGTGGGCTTCCCGGACTTGACCAGCGTCAGCGCCACGGTGGACGCCTACGGCAGCATCACCGGCGTCACCGACGAGTTGGGGTTCACCACCAGCTACGGTCACGATGCGATGGGCCGGGTTACGCAGATCACTTACCCCGCCGGGGATACGGTCGCCTGGGCGCCCACCACGGTGAGCTTCGTGCCGGTGGCCGCCACCGAGTACGGCCTGCCGGCCGGCCATTGGCGGCAGATCATGAGCCGGGGCAACTACCGCAAGGAAACCTACTTCGACGGCCTCTGGCGCCCCGTGCTGGAACGGGAGTACGACAACGGCGCGGTTACCGCCACGCAGCGCTTCAAGGGCTGGCAGTACGACATGGACGGGCAAGTGACCTTCGCGGGCTACCCGCGGGCCACGGCCACGTCCGTGGCCTCGTTCACCGAAGGCGTCAGCAGCGCGTACGACCACTTGGGCCGGCCGACTTTGGTCCGGCAGCACTCAGAGCTTGGCAACCTCGACACCAGTTACGCCTACCTGGCCGGGTTCGAAGCCCAGGTCACCAACCCCCGCAGCCAATCGACCACGACCAACTTCCAGACCTTTGCCCAGCCCGACACCTCGGCGCCGGTGCTGATCGAGGCGCCCGAGGGCCAGACCACCACGATCGCCCGGGACATCTACGGCGCCACGACGGTGCTCAACCGCCAGGGCCTTTGGAGCGGAACCAGCCTTTCGGTATCGCGTCAGTACGTTTACGACACCCACCGCCGGCTGTGCGCTTCGGTGGAGCCAGAGACCGGCGCCACGGTGCTGCAGTACGACCTGGCCAGCAACGTCACTTCGTCGGCGGCGGGCATCGCGCCCCCCAACTTCACCAGCCCCACCGCCTGCACCGACGCCCAGACCGCCGCCAACAGCTCCGGCCGCCGCGTCGACCGCACCTACGACCCCCGCAACCGCGTCACCGCGCTCACCTTCCCCGACAGCCGCGGCAACCAGGCCTGGACCTACACCCTGGACGGCCTGCCCAGCCAGATCACCACGAACAACACGGCCGGCGGCACCACGGTGATCAACGGCTACAGCTACAACCGCCGCCGGATGCTTACGGCGGAGACCATGAACCAGGTCGGCTGGTACACATGGGGAATGAGCTACGTTTACGACACGATCGGCAACCTGGCCAGCCAGAGCTACCCAACCGGCCTGTCGGTGGCCTACACCCCGAACGCCCTGGGCCAGGCCACGCAGGCGGGCACCTACGCCAGTGGCGTGCAGTACTTCCCGAACGGCGCCATCAAGCAGTTCACCTACGGCAACGGCCTGGTCCACACGCTGACGCAGAATGCCCGCCAACTGCCCCTGGCCAGCACCGACAGCGGCGGTGCGCTGAGCCAGCAGTATGTCTATGACCGCAACGGCAACGTCGCCAGCATCACCGACGCGCTGGACCCGGCCCGCAGCAAGACCATGGGCTACGACGGGCTGGACCGGCTGACCAGCGCCTCCTCGACCTCGTTCGGCGGCAATGGCACGCACCAGTTCGCCTACGACCCGATCGACAACCTGCGCTCCTGGACCCTGGGCGGCGTGAAGGACCTGGCCACCTACGTCTACGGCACCGACAATCGCCTGGCCGAGGTCCGCAACACCGCCGGCAACCTCGTGCATCAGTTCAACTATCTATGTCCCTGTCAACCTGCCGACGCGCGGCAGCGTCAGTGGGCCTGACTCCGACATTTTCTGGTACGGGACTCCGCTTGCAGCTGGCTGGCGAACTGCGTCAGCTGCCACCGATCGATCAAGCGCTGTTCGGCGGTCGGCGCGGGCGTCGTGGCCGGCAGTTGTTCTGCAGTCAGGGTGGCATCCAGCGCCTTCTTGCGCCGCGTGCCGACGCCAGTACCGTAGTTGGCCGATCGCGGCTGGCCCTTGGCGACGCCGGTGCGCCGCTTCCCTTGCTGACTCACGCGCAGGCGCGCCAGCTTGGTTTCGATGGTGGCCGGTACCGCGTAGCGATAGGGTGCCTTGCGGGTCAACACGTGCCACGCCAGAACGGCCAGCTTGTGGGCAATGGCCACCACGGCCACCGACCGGTTCTTGCGCTGCATGAGCCTCTGGAACTGATATCCAAGCGGGCCGCGGTGGCGTCCGGCGATCTGCGCGGCCTGGACCAGCAGCCAGCGCACATTGGTGTTGCCTTGCTTGGTGATGCGGCCGTGGTAACAGTGTTCAGCGCTCTGGTACACGCTGGGCACCAGTCCGAAGTAGGCAGCCAACTTGTCGGCAGAGCGGAAGCGGTCGATGGAGCCGATCGCCGCCATCAGGGCCTGGGCGATGGTGGCGTCGATGCCGGGCAGGGTCATCAAGAGCTTGATGTCCTGGCTGGCGAACGCCGTGCGATCGACCTCGGCGCGCAGCGCCGCCTGCTCCGTCTGCAAGGCGTCGAGCAGGCGCAGCAGGGTGTCGATCTCGCCGCGGGCGATCACCGGCAGCTCGGCCTGACGCAGCCAGGCCAGGCCCTTGGCGGTGAACAGGTCGGCCGGGGCCGGGATCAGTCGCTGGTGCAGCACGCTGTGGATGCGATTCTTCAGGCTGATGGCTTGCCGGGTCAGCGCCGAACGCCGGGACGCCAACGCCCGCTCGTCGCGCGTGCGCGGGTCGGGCGTCCACACCGTCGGCAGGTAGTCGCAGCGCAGCAGCTGCGCCAGCACTTCGGCGTCGACCTTGTCGGTCTTGATCCTGGCCGAGGCGATGGCCTTGGTGCGCATCGGATTGCTGACGACGACGCGCGGACAGAAAGGCGAAAGCACGTCGACGATGGCCCAGGTGTTGGTGGTGGCCTCGAGCGCAACCGCGCAGTCGTCGTCCAGGTGGGACTTGGCGAAGTCGGTCAATGTCTCGCGCGTCAGGTCGAATCGAAGGGCGCCCAGCGCTTGCCCGTGCTCATCGATGATGCAGGCCTGAACCACCCGTTTGTGTACATCCAGTCCGAGGTAGCGCATAAAATGCTCCCGTGCGTGGGACCCGCCGTCGGGAGCGTTTGAACCATGAGTTCGCCGCAACGCGACGCACGAGCCGGAGACAACCGCGTGGGAAACCATCGGCAACTATCTATCCGTGCTCGAAGCACATCCGGACGGGCCGCAAGGCGGACAGTTACGACAGCGGGCTCGAAGCCCATAAGCAAACACGTCCTTACCCTGCGAGCGATGGGTCCCACGCACCCCCGCCACTCGCGCCTGAGTCCGAAGCGGCACCAGCGTAGCGCAGTGGCAGCGTGGCGGGGTGAGCATGCCCGGTATGA
>Ga0075158_10003776_pt1 | contig 10572 bp, 7 predicted proteins | sample JI91814BDNA_FD_70968 | JGI IMG/M metagenome (GOLD analysis project Ga0075158, IMG submission 70968) | Wastewater effluent complex algal communities from Wisconsin, to seasonally profile nutrient transformation and Carbon sequestration -... | ecosystem: Engineered > WWTP > Effluent > Algae... | reverse complement strand
AAACTCGAAGATATTTTCGGATAGGAGTAAACCGTGAGCTTTTTAAGCATCAAATTCTTTTTACTTTTCCTTGTTGTGTTTTATACTTATTGGAATGTAAACAATAAGTATAAACGTTTGCTTCTTCTAATTTCATCTTGTATTTTTTATAGTTTTTTTAGTGTTAATTTCTTACTTCACTTTCTCTTTGTGATTACAGTTAATTACCTGCTAATTCGATTTACACAGGATAAATCTTATTTTTTAAAACTCACGGTTGGATTTAACTTACTTAATCTATTTTTATTTAAATATTTTTATTTTTTTTTAGAGACGATTGGATTTTTAACCGGTATAAAAGTTTTAACGGAGAGATCAGAGCTCAATCAATACTTCAGTAGTATTTCGCATATCGCAAATTTTGAAGTCATTTTACCAATGACAATTAGTTATTATACCTTTCAATTGATTTCTCTATCGGTTGACATTCATAAAAAGACAATCGATTCACCTGTAGGCTTTTATGATATTGCTTCTTATACTTTGTTTTTTCCTGTGATGATTGCAGGTCCGATTACAAGGTATAAAGATGTTCTCCCTGCAATGGAGTCCCCTTCTTTAACTAAAGAAGATATGTTTGAAGGACTCTGGAAAATACTTTTAGGAATCACCAAAAAGGTAGCTCTTTCTGATTCGATTGCGGCTGTAATCTATCCAATTTTTAAAGAGCCGGAAAATTATTCTGGATTTTCTATTTTACTAACCTGTTATTTTTTTGCGATTCATCTCTACCTGGATTTTTCTGGATTAACGGATATTGCAAGAGGTCTCGGGCGGCTACTCGGTTTTAACCTGCCTGAAAACTTCAAGGCACCTTTTTTTCTAAATAGTTTCTCTGATTTCTGGAGAAGGTGGCATTTAAGTTTTTCATTTTGGATAAGGGATTATATTTATATACCCCTCGGTGGGTCGAGGGTGAGTGAACTCAAAGGATATTTAAATCTCATCATTACTTTTGTATTGGGTGGGCTCTGGCATGGTGCTAGTATGAATTTTATTATGTGGGGATTTTTAACGGGAGTGTTTCTTTCGGTTGAACGATTTATGGAAGTGAAGAAAATTAATATTATCCCCGAGAACAAATTTAAGCCATTTCTAAAATTTCTATTCGTGTTTCATGTTTATATGATTACATGGATTTTATTTTTCACTCAATCCCTATTAGCCGCTTTCACTGTGATTTGGAGAATGGTAAGTTTTCAATCCGGTATTCAAATAAGAAATATTGAAATGGGGCTTTATGTAGTTTTATTTGCAATGCTTTTTCAAGTAACCGAAGAGTTTCCGGAAAAATTTGAACGATTTGCTAAATGGAAGCGATTTATATTACCGATTTTTTCCCTTGTGATTGTTCTTTTAATTTTAAATAATAGCGGCAATAAGGATTTCTTCTATGAAAAATTCTAGATTCTTTCTCTATTACCCGATTTTATTTTTTTTGGGATTACTTGCATTAGATAAAATATTCACAATAGATTATTTTAAAAATAATTTTATGCAAACCGGAAACATTGTTTATTATAAGCATAGACCACTTCTATTTGAAAAACTAAAGAGAGACAAATCAGGAAAAAATCTTTTACTAGCATTCGGTGACTCGAGGGCTTACGCCTATTCTGAGTTAGCCTTTGAAACAGACAAAGAAAGAAAAGAGAAATACTCCATTTATAATTTCTCAGGACCACAGGCTGTTCCTGCTTATACTCTGTTTTGGATGGAGAAAATGGTTGCCTCAAATCTTAAGCCTAAATTAATTTTTTTCGTAGTAAGTCCTGAAGGTTTCGATGATTCAAAAGGTCTTATGCACGATCCATTTTTACGAATGGGTGCAGATGATGATTTTGTAGTCAAATACTGGAGGCATATTCCTTCGGATGATAGACAGGAATTTCTTTTAGATAAAATGATTTCTTTTCGAAGACTAGAGTTTAATTATAAATTACTTCTCGAAAGATTAAAAAGCGGTAAATTGAAGGAATACGATATTCGGTATAATAGTGAGTTGCCGCTTCTTGATATTTCGAAAGGCTCTCAACTAGCCTATATGAGTTTTGTAAATGATGAAAAGCGACTCGAAGGTGATTCGCTCAGGATGAAAAATATATATCTCGGTAGTAATTTTAAACAGCACGAAACCCAATATTTCTACACCGAAAAAGTATTAGAATTAGCAAAAGAAAATAACATCCAGGTATTTTTAATATGGCCTCGAGTTTATAAAACCTATCGCAAAGAATACGAAAAATTAAATCTAAAAGCCAGTTTTGGAAAGCGTATGAGTGAACTTGCGGACAAATACGGTATGCGCTTCTATGATTTAAATACTGTATCCGATTGCGATGAATTCTATGATGCTTCTCATCAATCTGTTTCCTGTTATGGTAAAATAGTGAATTTCTTTGTGGATGAGTTTGAGGCAGATAAGATTTTACCACCGATGACACCGATAAAAGAGCGATAAAAGAACGATATGGTTTCAAACCAAATTGGGAATATTTTACTTATAATAGATCCATTTTTACGAGAGCCTGCGAATGATGGAATAAATGTGATTTCAGAATTGCTTGCTGAAATACAAAAAGAAAAATACTTTGAGGTTTATATAGAAGTCTTTTTTCCTTCGCATAGTAGTGAGAGGTTAAAGCAATACTTAGAGTCAGTGAATAAAAGAGAAAAGCGGGTAATTGGTGTTATCTCCCTCGGTAGTTTTGCCAATGTCACTGATAATCTCGAATGGGTAAATGTTTTCGGTAGCGACTTAAAGGAATGTGTGATTGAAAAAGAAATTCCATTTCTAGGAATTTGCTTTTCGCATCAATTGTTTGGATGGCTCTATGGGGCTAATGTGGATTATGTGATAAATAGAGAAAATCTTCCTGACAAAAAATACAATGAGTTTAGAAGGATTACCATATTAAACCAAAAATTAAAGACAATACTAAAGGAAGAAACCTCTTTTATCTCTCACGCCAAGCATGAACAGGAAGTAAAAAGTATTCCAGAAGAGCTTGAACTCACCTGCACAAGTGAGCATTGTCAGATTGAAGGATTAGTTCACAAAGTCTATCCTGCTTTTTCTTTGCAAACTCATCCTGAGGATTTTCATGAAAGTAGGGAAGGCTGGAATTTGATTAAGAAATTTATCGGTTATTTTATTATGGTGTCACCCAGAGCATTCGAAGGGCTCGATTGACTGTATACGGTCACCTCGAACATGCGAAGTCGAAGGGCGCGCCAAGCGCAGGGCGGAAACTTCGTGAGAGGTCTATCCATCTTAGGACTAAACGAAAAAATTGTTCTAAGAAAAATAGATTTCTCACTTCAACTCATTTACCGAGGGTAATTTCATTTTCAAAGCGAAGTTCTAAATGACAGTATACGTCATTAGGTTGGTTACAATATATGAATTATAGTATATACATATTATCCGCTGCTCTCATCTTTGGTTTTTTATTTATTCTTTGGAATTATGCGAAGGGATTAAAAGACTCACCGAGAGAAATATGGATATTATTTTCTGCAAAGCTTTTAGAATATGCAGCGTATGGCGCTTCGAATATGGCTTTTGTTTTGTATTTGTCGAAGGATTGCGGATTAGATGATATAGCCGCTGGCTCTTACATTGGAACCTGGTCAACTCTTATGACTTGTATTTCCATTTTAGTTGGATCCGTTGTAGATGCAATTGGTATAAAGCGAACACTTATAATTGGAATGGGCGCAATGCTTTTCGGTCGATTGGTCATGCCATTTACGAATCAGTTAATCCTTGTTAGCCTTTTTGCTTTTATTCCTGTAGCGATTGGAAATGCCATTTTAATTCCAGTTTTATCTGTAGGTATTAAAAAATATACAACTACAAAAAGCACTGCCTTAGGTTTTGGATTGTTTTATACTCTAATGAATGTTGGCTTTGCACTCGGAGGATATATCTTTGATAAAGTAAGGGATATTTTTGGGGAGCATACAATCCAAATAATTCCTGTTGCAGGAATCGAAATTTCTACTTATCAAATTATTTTCTTAGTAAGTTTTATCATTACCATTCCATCTATGCTTTTGATATTTGCAATGAGGGAGGGAGTTAGCCTTTCGGAGAATGGGATAATCAGTATTATTCAAAAGGAAAGGAACGATTTAAGTTTTTTCAAATCATTAATACAGGAAATTAAAAAGTCTTTAATAGATACAGTTAAAATAATGAAGACAGTGTTTTTCGAAAAGACATTCTGGACATATTTATTTATGCTTGGAATTTTAGTGTTTGTAAAACTTGTTTTTTATCATTTTAATTATACATTTCCAAAATACGGCATACGAGTATTAGGCGATGGAATTAAAGTAGGAAGTATCTACGGTATATTAAATCCTGTAATGATTATATTTCTTGTTCCTTTGATTGCTCATTTTACAAAGCATATTAAATCATATTATATGCTTATTGTAGGGACTGTTGTTTCTTCCATTTCCATTTTTATTGCGGCAATTCCTGGTTTCCTCTTTGAGCCTCTTATCAAAACATGGTTTGGAAATTTGATTCTAGTAGACTGGCTTGAACTTAATCCAGATCGGCAAAACCCAATTATCCTCGGACTTGTTTTTTTTATTATTTTCTTTACTATTGGAGAAGCTATTTGGTCACCGCGACTCATGCAATTCTCTGCTGAGATTGCCCCAGTTGGAAGAGAAGGAACTTATATCGCACTTTCTTATCTTCCTTATTTCTTAGCTAAAATGATCGCAGGTCCTTTATCCGGTTGGCTTCTGGCAACCTATACTCCCGAGGGTGCTAATTCTTATCCCGATCAATTTATGATTTGGATTTGGATTGGCGGTATGACAGTGTTATCCCCGATTGGGTTAGTTGTGTTTCGAGGACTTTTTATGAGAAGGGGAGACGCTAAGCTTACCAATGACTTGAACTGAGCTTTCTAAAATGTTTGAACACTGATGTGAAGCATTGAAAATACTTTTAAGCATTTCCAAATTAAAATTTTAGCAAGTTCTAATGTCTTTTTTATTATAATTCGAGAAAATGTAAAAAATATACTTTACAGCTTATTTATTTGTGATTAAATCCACATGTTTTAGAAACCTATAAAAAATTTTAATGAGATGGAAGAAATTCAAATCTCTTGAGACGTAAAATGGAAAAACATTTTTATAAAATTTACTCTTTTTATTTCGTGCTTATTTCTTTATTTACTGCGAGCGATTGCACTCCAAATTTAGAGAGAAATGTGTTAGAATATAGTGGATTATCCAAAGTATTCACTATAAAGAGTTTAACTGGAAATAATTCTCCAACTACAACTGCGCTTTCCTCAGCAAAGGATATTACATCCTATTCAATTCCCTCCTTAGGGATAACGGGTATTATCTCCGGAGCACAAATTAGTCTTTCTTCCGATACCCTAACATCTTTTACTCCTCTTGTGGCGAGATTTACTACAACAGGAAAATCAGTAACTGTGTCAGGAATAAATCAAATCAGTGATACTACGGCTAATAGCTATAATTCAAATTTAATTTATACAGTGACAGCAGAAGATGGCTCTACACAAAATTATACAGTTACCTTAACTGCGCCTAGAACTTATGGTGGGTCTTCCCTTGTTATCTGGTTAAAAGCAGATTCAATTAATTTGAGTGATGGAGCAAATGTTTCAATATGGACAGATTCAAGTGGGACAGGAAATCACTTTACTCAAGTTACGGGCGGATTACAACCAATGTTTAAATTGAATCAAGTCAATGGTTTACCTGCAGTGCAGTTTAGAATGGCGGGGGCGCAGATCATGAGAATAGTTTCAGGTGGCACAAGCCTATATGTAACAAACAGTGGGAGTTTATTTTTTGTTGGCAAGTTGATTCAAACAAATGCTAGTGGAACAACGATTCTAAATATTAATGGCGGTAATGGAAGAGAAATGTCACTATCGCATCCAGCCGCTCAATATCTTCAATGTCGCAATGGTATAGCTTGTGCTCCAACTTCCGTCGCTTCCATACCTTTGAATTCTTATATTGCAATAGGAAGCATTCAGGATGCAAATAATACTGTGAATGAAATTTGGAATGGAGATTTAAAGGGAAGTATTTCTGCTGCTGGTGGAAACTTTGATTATGTTGCTGGAGCTGCTCCGGGGACATCTTATTTAAGCAATGGAAATTTAGATGTAGATTTTTCTGAAGTTCTTTTTTTTAATACTAACCTAACTCAGAATGAAGTTGATAAAGTATTTTGTTATTTAAGAGCAAAATACAATTTAACCGCTACTAACACAAGTTGTGGAAATTAAATTTAATTTTAAAAAATGAGTTTATTTAAACTAAACTATCTTCTTAAAAATAAATTTTCTTTTGTAACAAGTCCATCTTCATAGTTCGCATAATTCTTGTTAATTCGATTTAGATAGTACATCTTAACTTTGCCTTTGTTTTTAGCGTCCACCTCTCCACGATATTCACAATCAAAATATTCTTTTACAAGATCATACGTCGCATAAGAGATATTAATTCTTCCAGCAGTTCCGCTTGATTCCATTCGACTGGCTGTATTTACAGTATCTCCCCAGATGTCGTAAGCAAATTTCTTTTCACCTACGACTCCTGCCATAACAGGTCCCGAGTGGATACCGAGGCGTAACTCCCAATAGGTTAAATTTTTTTCTTTTTTCTGAATTTTCATTTGGTTCATAAAAGATTGAATTTCTAATGCAGCGAGGCAAGCATTTATAGCATGGTGCTCGTCTGGCCTTGGTATACCGCCTGCACACATATAACTATCTCCAATTGTTTTTAATTTCTCCAGGTTGTATCTTTCAATGATCTTGTCGAATTGCTTAAAACAAGTATCAAGTTCTTGGATTAATTCCTGCGGACTAAGTCCTTCTGCAATTTGAGTAAATCCCTTGAAGTCGGTAAACATTATACTTGAATTTTCAAATAATACCGGGGTAACAGATCCTTTTTCTTTTAATTCTTCAGCAACTTCTTCCGGGAGAATATTGAGAAGTAGCCTGTCTGATTTTTCTAAAGCTATTTCAATCGCTTTATTAGCTTGATTTAATTGTTCTGTTCTCTCGATTACTTTACGCTCTAAGTTTTCCGAAAGATCTTCTACCTGTGTGAATGCTTTCGCAAACCTGGCGGATAATAAAAATGCCTGCGAAAAAATAAATACAAATAATCCAGACGGAGTATAGAAACCTGTATAGATAATTAAATTGGTATGGAGTATATCGTTTACTATTGCAAGAATCAAAAATATTGATCCAGCTAAGAACGATTTCGCTCCTTCCCTGTCTTTTATGATCGCTTTAATAAAAATATATATGCCAAGTAATATAGCAAATATAGCTACGACTTCCATATACAAAACAGTATGGGTAAAAATTCGAGGTGGAAATAGAATAACAGGAATTAATAATATATAAGAAAAAATCTGTATTAAAAGAATTGGAATTCTAGGAGAGTCTTCTGGAAAAATTTCTCTTAAGTATAAAATAAAAAAAGGGATTCCAAGATAAAATGCAGTATACTCTAATTTAATTCCTAAATCAAATGGAAACCCGGGAAACAAAGTGTAAAAATAAAATTCTCCAGTGAGCAGAGTTCGTAGGGATACTAAAATACATATAATTCCAAACCATAAGGCTGAACTATCTTTTCGTTTAACAGAGAATAGCCCTAAATGATAAAGCCCCATTATTAAAAGTGAGCCGGCAAGAAAGATATCCACAAACAAATTTTTCTCTCTTTCTTTTATAATATCGCGATCAAGTCCAATCGGGATTGGATACCAAATTCCTCCTTGTTTATAATTGAAATTTGATATCTGGATAACTATTTCATACTCGCCCGAGGTTACTTCTGGTAATCCTACAATTTGAACTTTATAATCTGGAATGGATTCACCTGGAGAGATTCCTGTACGTCCTACTGAGGCATATAGTTTACCATTTATAAATAGCTTAAAGGCAGTTCCCATCGTAGGTAATTGGAGAGATAATCCAGAAGTTTGGTTTGTTATAAATTTTAGTCTATAAGTAGCATAACCATCTCCGTCTATTATTTGCGGATTATCTTTATTAGGCGAAACATTATAGCCATTCCAGGAATTCGGAACGGAAATATAATTAATTTTGTCCTGTTGGTGTAGGCGATGCATATATGCATCACCTACAGGCATTGGTTCTAAAAATTCATTCCAATAAAATTCCCATTCCCCATCTAAATTTACTATTCCAGTTTCACTTTCTGATTGAAAATTCCAACTTCTTAAATCTAAAATCCCCTTTGTGGCTTTGGGATAAATAACTGCTTGATTTTTTTTACAATCAGCTAAATTAAAAATAAAGACAAATAAGAAAAATTTTAGAAGATTCATGAGGGGTATTTTCTATAAATAAAACAAACTTGTCAAAGCCTATTTAATTTTTTTATCCACCAAGTTCTTCCCATCTTTTAAACTTAGCATCAATGAGTGCATCCGTTTCCACTATTTTAGCACTTAGAGTTTCTACTTTTTTAAAATCAGAATGAAAAGTAATTAGGTCTCCCTGGATTTTTTCTTTTTCTTTTTCTAAGACTTCAATTTCTTTTTCGAGAGATTTTAATTCTTTTTCTTCTTTGAAGGATAATTTCTTTCCCTGCGGTTTATCGGAAGTAGCCGGAAGTGGCGTTGGTTCTGGAGCTGAACTCGATTGAATCGATTGCACAGGCGTAGATTTTTGTTTCGAGTCTGATTTTGGTTGGTTCAAATACTCCGTATAACTTCCAGAATATAAGTCAATATTTCCTTTTCCATCGAATATGAGTAATTGGTCTGCTACTCTATCCATGAAGTATCTATCGTGAGAAACTGTTAGAACACAACCTGGAAAATCTAATAAAAATTCTTCTAAAATGGAAAGTGTCTTTATATCGAAGTCATTGGTCGGCTCATCTAATATGAGGAAGTTAGGGTTATGCATGAGTATCTGCACCAGGTAGAGTCGCCTTTTTTCTCCACCGGAAAGTTTTTCGATTGGAGAGGATTGCATCTTAGAAGGAAATTGAAATCTTTCTAGCATGAGCCCCGCACTCAAACGATTTCCATCTTCGAGTAAAATGTATTCCCCTGCGGTCTTTTGGATGTATTCTAGAACACGCATGGATTGTTTTAATTCAATATTATTTTGATCGAAGTAACCAAACTTAGTATTAATACCGGGACTTACTGAGCCAGAATCAGGGGTTAATTTTCCAGTTAATATGTTGAGTAATGTTGATTTGCCGGCACCGTTAGGTCCTACGATTCCTAATCTTTCGTAGTGTTTAAATGTATAAGAAAATTTATCTATGAGCTTACGGTCATTAAACCCTTTTGTGATATTATTAATTTCTAAAATTTTCTTTCCGATTTTCTTTGGGTCAACTTTAAATGTGAATGCTTCTTGTTGAACCATTTTCTCTCGGTTGACTACACCTATAATTTTATCCGTTCTGGCTTTTTGCTTTGTGCCACGCGCTTTCGGCTGACGTCTTAGCCATTCCAATTCTACTCGCAAGAAACTTTCTGCCTTTGCTTCTTTTCTTGCATTGGCTTCATCCATTTCAACTTTCTTTTCGAGATAATAATTGTAATTCCCTTCAAAGAGAGTAGATTGGGGGAGTGCAATTTCTAGAATTTTATCAACAACCAAATCAAGGAAATAACGGTCGTGAGTCACAAGAAGCAGTGCCTTATCCATTTTGATTAAATAATTTTCTAGCCAGAGAATTGTCTCCACATCTAAATGGTTTGTTGGCTCATCTAAAATTAAAAGATTTGCGTCATCAATTAGAGTCTGCACTAACTCTACTTTTTTTAACATTCCACCGGAGAGTTCTGACATACGGCGATTTAACCCTGAAATGCCAAGCTCGTTTAGAATAGATTTTATCTGGTCTTCGTATTCCCAGGCATTCGCTTTGTCCATTTCTTCCATGATATCATGGAATTCTTTTTCTAGTTTTTCACTCGAGTCTGTTTCCATTTTCTCGGAAATTTCTTCGTAGCGTTTAACAAGTGTTAGCGCCTTACTTTTTCCTTTGAAGATATGCTCTAGAATCGTATCGTTTGGATCGAAGGGAGGATTTTGTTCGAGGGAAGAAATCTTAAGAGAGCGGTTTTTGTAAATAGCCCCTCCGTCTGCGTCTTCTAAATCTTTTACCATTTTTAAGAAAGTGGATTTTCCCGAACCATTGATTCCGATGATGGCTATTTTTTCACCTTCGTTTAATCCAAAGGTTAATTCACGAAAAAGTTCTTTCTCGCCTGCTTTTTTTGAGAGTTTGTCGACTGATATTAGATTCATATTCCCTTTGTCATACTCGTATCCTTATAAGCCCTGACAATCTTTAAATCCTTTACAACCTGCGGATTTGTGCGAACGTGGAAACTGCTATGAATACGAAAGCAAAGAAGAAATTAGTAAAAATTCCAGTTGTTAAAAAAAATACAGTCAGAAAAAAACCTGAATACGAAGCAAGCCTTGCAATTGCAGG
>Ga0075158_10003774_pt1 | contig 10573 bp, 13 predicted proteins | sample JI91814BDNA_FD_70968 | JGI IMG/M metagenome (GOLD analysis project Ga0075158, IMG submission 70968) | Wastewater effluent complex algal communities from Wisconsin, to seasonally profile nutrient transformation and Carbon sequestration -... | ecosystem: Engineered > WWTP > Effluent > Algae... | reverse complement strand
TTCGTTTGCTCGGCGGTGGCGGTCACCTTGCTTGCCTCGCTCGTCGGGCGGTCGGTGGAGCAGCTGGGTGATCGCTTTGGGCCCGGCGCGACGGGTGTCTTGCAGTCGGCGCTGGGCAACCTGCCGGAGCTGTTCATCGCGCTCTTCGCGCTCAAGGCCGGACTGGTCGCAGTCGTCCAGGCCGCGCGGATCGGCTCGATCCTTGCCAACCTGCTGCTGGTTCTGGGCATGTGCTTCGTGGTGGGCGGGCTCAAACACGGGCCGCAAAAGTTGGACAGTCAGCGCGCCCGGCAGATCACCGTGCTGATGGTGCTGCCGGTCGCGGCGATGGTGATCCCCTCGATCGCGCACTAGGTGCATACTCCGGCCAGCGAGCACGAGAAGGCGTTCTCGCTGATCACCTCCGTGGCGCTCGTCGGGCTCTTCCTGCTGATCCTGCCCGCTTCGCTGCGCCGGCAGAGCACGAGCGAGGAGTCGGGGTCCGAGCCGATGCACCACGAGGCCCCGCGCTGGCCGCTCTGGCTCGCGGTTGGCTTGTTGGCCTTGGCGGCGGTCCTCGCGGCCTTCGTCTCCGACTGGTTTGTGAGCGCTCTTGAGCCGGCGATGGCTTCGTTCGGGATCTCGGAAGCCTTTGCCGGCCAGGTCGTCGTGGCCATCGCCGGCAATGCGATCGAGAATGTCGTCGGGAGCGCCGCGTTGATCGCGTTGTATGTCGTGATCGCCACCGTCTTCTGGTGGGGCTGACCGACTCCGCGCTTCGCCGCCGGCCACAGGCCGTGGCGCAATGTCATGTGAGGGCGGGGATAACATCGCATTATGACCGCGACCGACTACGCCCATCCTGAACGCCTCGTGTCCACCCAGTGGCTCGCCGACCAGTTGGCCGCTGGCGCTGCGGGCGCGGGGACGCAGATCGTCGTGCTGGAATCGGACGAGGACGTGCTGCTCTACGAGACGGGGCACATCCCGGGCGCGCTGAAACTCGACTGGATCACCGACCTGAACGACCCGCTGACGCGCGACTACATCGACGCCGAGCAGTTCGCTGCCGTGATGAGCGCGCGCGGGATCAGCCGCGACACGACCGTGGTCCTCTATGGCGACAAGAGCAACTGGTGGGCGGCCTACGCGCTGTGGGTGCTCAGCCTCTTCGGGCACGAGAACGCCAAGCTGCTCGATGGCGGACGGGCCAAGTGGATTGCCGAGGGACGGGAGCTGACCACCGCGATCCCGGAGGTCGCCCCCGCGACGGGGGAGGCGGCATACCCCGTGGTCGAGCGAGACGACGCGCCGATCCGGGCCTTCAAGGAGGACGTGCTCGCCCACCTCGGCAAGCCGCTGGTCGACGTCCGGTCGCCGGGGGAGTACTCCGGGGAATTGCTGCATATGCCGGACTACCCGCAGGAGGGCGCGGTGCGCGGCGGGCACATCCCGGGCGCCAAGTCGGTCCCGTGGGCGCGCGCGACGAATGAGGACGGGACGTTTAAGTCGCGGCCCGAGTTGGAGGCGATTTACCTTGCGGAGCAAGGACTTTCGCCCGAGGACGAGGTCGTGGCCTACTGCCGGATCGGTGAGCGGAGCAGCCATACCTGGTTCGTGCTGCATCACCTGCTCGGCTTCGACAAGGTCCGCAACTATGACGGCTCGTGGACCGAGTGGGGCAATGCCGTGCGCGTGCCCATCGAGAAGTGAGCGCTGGGTGACTGCTACCGCTGATGGCGGGGCGATGCCCGCGTCGCTCGCCGAGATCGCCGCGGACTTCCTCGACCTCGCCCCGAAGGACCGGCTCCAATTGCTGCTGGAGTTCAGTCAAGGGCTGCCGGACCTGCCCGAGCGGTATGCCGATGCCCCGGAGTCGCTGGAGCAGGTGCACGAGTGCCAATCGCCCCTCTTCCTGACCGTCGAGGTGGGGGAGGGTATGCCGCGTGGCGCCCAGCCCGTCTCCCTCTTCTTCTCCGCCCCGCCCGAGGCACCGACGACCCGCGGGTTCGCGGGGATCCTGCACGAAGGGCTGGACGGGTTGAGCGTCGATGAGGTGCTGGCGACTCCCGAGGCGGCCCCGATGTCGTTCGGTCTCGCCGAGGTCGTCTCGCCGCTGCGGCTGCGCGGCATGGTCGCGATGCTGAGCCGGATCAAGCGCCAGGTGGCGCTGAAGTCCGGCGCGGCCCTGGCCTGAGCGACCTCAGCTCCGCTTGTCCGGCGTCAAGACGGCGATCGGGATGACCCGTTCAGTCTTGGCCGCATAGCCCTCGAAGCCCTTGCCCTGACGAGTGACGACGTCACGCCATAGCCGGTCGCGCTCCGCGCGTCCCGCGACCCGGACGGTGACCCTCTCGATCGACGAACCGCGCTGGACTGTGGCGCTTTTCGCCGCCCGGAGGTTCTTGAACCACTGAGGTTCGACGTCGGACCCGTTGTAGGAGCCGACGACGAGGAGCCCGCCGTCGTGCTCGAAGAAACCGACCGGCACCGTATGCGGCGTCCCGCTTCGTCGCCCGGCCACGGTCAGCAGGAGGACCGGGGTGCCGCGAACAGCGCCGCCGATCCGGCCGCCACTCGCGCGATACAGCGCGCTGGCAACGGGGTTGGCGACCTTCATGACCTTGTCGAGTGCGCTCATGAGGTGACGGTATACCGCATACTCCAACCGGCGGGATGGTGCGCGGATCGGTTGCATCTTCTGCGTTGCCGGCGATGCGTCGCTCACCTGTGAGTGTCGGCCATGTCCAGCCAGCACGGACTGTTTTCAGATCTAACGATGACCTGAATTCGGACCAGAACGTACAATGCAGGGCATGTTGACGATCTCGCTGTCTGACCTTAAGGCGCACCTATCCGAGAACGTCGAGCGCGCCGAGGTGGAGCACGAGCAATACATGATTACGCGCAACGGCCGGCCGGCCGGCTGTGGTGATGGTGTCGGCTGACGAGTGGGAGTCCGTCCAAGAGACGTTGTTCTGGCTGTCCCAGCCTGGCATCGCGGACGCGCTCGACGAGGCCAGGGCAGACGTCGCGGCGGGGCGAGTCCTCGACGAGGGGCAAGCGCGTGCAGCACTCGGCCTTCCCGCGCGTGCGCCGCGACGCGGCCGCGTGTCGTGACAACGCCGTCGGGCCGAACAACGGGCTCGATCACGCGAGTGCAGCGTCCATTGACAACGTCGTCACGATCCCAGCAACCCTGCTCGGTCGAACCCTGGGATTCCTGAGCGGGGAGCAGGAAGCGCTCCTCGCGAGGGCGATCGTGCTTGCCTACGACCTCGAAGTACCGCTCCTGAACGATCACTGAATTCGCTCACCGGCTCATTCACTTTACATAATGTTCCTTATCGGCGCTGAACTATGGGTACGGAGATGCATGCGATGCCCACTGGGTAGTCCTCGACTACGGGGCCCGAAAGTGCAGCCGCTTCTGCGCGTTGAGATCGAAGCTGAGCACGGTGTGGCACCCGGCTGCGTGACATGACTGAGCGATCATGGCATCGGCGAAGTCGGCTCCTGCCCGGACCTCGGCCATTGACCTTCGGACTTGTTGCTCATCTTGCGTCCTCAGGTCCCTTGAGTCCATCAGGGCTTCCAGGGCAGTGACCACGTCTTCGCTCGCCAACTTGTAACCGCGGGTCAGGACCCAGTAGGTCTCGACGAGGACGACCGTGGTGAGCAGGCCGGGCTCCGTCGGTGTCAGCCGGGCGAAAGCCCGCGTGGCGGCCTTGGACTGCTTGGGGTCGTCCTGCACGAGGTGGCGGACCACCACGTTGGTGTCCAGACCGATCACAGCCCCATAGCCCCCGCCGTGATGGCATCGTCCATCTCACTGAGGCTGAGGGGCGGACCCGCGTACTTCAACGCGCCGGCCAGATCAGCCGCTGGTTTGTTGGCGACCCGAATCACGAAGTCCCCCTCTGAGTTTCGGGTGAAGCTCACGCTGACGCCCGCGGCCAACCCCAGGGCAAGTCGGACGTCTTTCGGGACGGTGATCTGACCCTTGCTCGTCATGGTTCCGATGCTCATGCTCCACCTCCTTACAGCAGTGTAAGGCGCCACTCCCGTCGCATCAACTCCCGTGCCTTCCAGCTAAGTACATCGTTCCGGCTCTCCGTGCCTGGGCCGGACATTTGGAATACCCTATAGGCCGTCGGATGAGTGAAACAGGGCCCAAAGGGACCCTTCTATTGAGCATTGGTATTCGAAATGTTCGCGTCGCCCACGACGGTTAGGACCAAGCAGCCCTCGATTGACGGTGGTTCGGCCACCCGATGCGGTCGTCGAGCGCCCCAAGCGCTAGTGATCGGAAAGGTTCCGAAGGTTGACGTCCAGGACCGTCACCCCCAGTGACCTCCATGCCGCCAGCAGTGCCGCATCCCCGGTCACCGCCACGAGTTCAGAATCACTGAGCGCGGCGGCTGCCACGCAGTGAGCGGCGTCGAAACCGCGGAGCGACTGGCTTCGCGCGAGTTGGGCGGCGCTGTCCGCGAGCTCCTTCGTTAGATCGATCACATCAACGTCGGGCCAAATGGCGAGGAAATTCGCCCAGGCACGGTCGTGTTCCTCGGGTGTGATCCGCTGTCTGCGCTCTGCCATCGACAGCGCCGCCGCCGTCTCGATGTAGGTCAACCTCAGGCTGGCTCGCCGGGATGCTCCCTCCCAGATCTCTCGGCAGATGTCACTACTCGCCTCAGCAATGAGAATCGGCACAATCGCTGAAGTGTCCAGATAGACGATCAACGACGCTGCTCGGCAATGAGGTCACTCACCGGACCCGCCGTCGTGATGGGCTCTGGCAGCGCCGAGACGTGTGGACGTGCCGGCGTGACCTTGCCCTCCAAGATCAACTGCTCAAGTTTGGTCGGCACACCCACCGGGATGATGCGCGCTACTGGACGACCGTGATCCGTCACGGTAATGATGTGACCCTCACGCACTGACGCCAGGTGACGGCTGAGGCCATCCCTTAACTCGCGCACTCCCACGCTGGACATTTGTCTCCCTGGTAGCCACTTGTGGTTCACCCATTGTAGCCACGAAGGCCGACTCCCCCAGGCCTACGTGGTCGGACGGGTGACGCCACCGGTCTGATGTCGACGGTGCCTTACCTCAAGGCCGTGCCTTCCTCAGATTGCGGTCCTCAGCGCCGGAAGCAGTCCCCGTCAGGTGGCGCCAATCTCTACGATGGGGCACCGTGACCGACCGCGATGACGCTCCCCCCACTGACTCCACCGGCGCCGACGAGATCGTGCCGGAGGAAGTGAGTTTTGACGAGCATCTGTTCCCGGCCCGCCCGGCGCGGCTGCGACCGCGAGCCCGGCTGCGCGACCGCTTGTGGCAGCGCAAGGCCAAGCAACCCGGCTCCCCCACCGGCGACAACGCTGACTACGTCAACTGGCTCGTGTCCGAGTCCATGCTCGCCGACGCGGAGATCTTCACGCGCAACTTCTCCGGTATGGGGAGCATGTGGCAGAACCCGTATGCCGCGCCCGATCCCCGCGCCGCCATCGACAAGGCGGCGGTCTGGTTCACGGCATACCCGATCTCGATGATCACCAAAGAGAACAGCACCTTTCTGGCGACCCTCGGTGACCCGGATCTGTGGAATGCGTTCCAGCAGATCGGGATCAGCGCCATACACACGGGCCCGGTCAAGCGCGCCGGCGGGATCGCCGGCTGGGAGCTGACCCCCTCCGTGGACGGGCACTTCGATCGGATCTCGACGCAGTTCGACGATGTGTTCGGCACCGAGGACGAGTTCCGTGCCATGTGCGAGGTCGCCACCGCCCACGGCGGCACCGTCATCGACGACATCGTCCCGGGCCACACGGGCAAGGGAGCGGACTTCCGCCTCGCGGAAATGAAGGTCGGCGACTACCCCGGCATTTACCACATGGTGGAGATTCCCAAGGAGGACTGGGACCTCCTGCCGAAGGTCCCCCGTGGCGCCGACTCGGCGAACCTCGACGTGGAGACCGAGAAGAAGCTCTCCGACGCCGGCTACATCGTCGGGGAGATGCAGCGCGTCATCTTCTTCGAGCCCGGCGTGAAGGAGACCAACTGGTCGGCCACCGCCCCGGTCCTCGGCCCGGATGGCGAGGAGCACCGCTGGGTCTACCTCCACTACTTCAAGGAGGGCCAGCCCTCACTCAACTGGATCGACCCGACCTTCTCCGGAATGCGGCTCGTCATCGGCGACGCCTTGCACTCGCTCGGCGACCTGGGCAGCGGGGCGCTGCGCCTGGATGCCAACGGCTTCCTCGGCGTCGAAAAGTCTGCGACCGGCGGACCGGCCTGGTCCGAAGGGCACCCGCTCTCCGAGGCGGCCAACCAACTTATCGCCAGCATGGTCCGCAAGGTGGGCGGCTTCACCTTCCAGGAGCTCAACCTCACCATCGACGACATCAAGTCGACCTCGGCTCGCGGCGCGGACTTGTCCTACGACTTCGTCAACCGCCCGGCTTATCACCACGCCATGGCGACTGGCGACACGGAGTTCGTCCGGCTGACCATGCAGGCGGCGCGGGACATGGGCGTCGACACCGTGTCCTTGGTCCACGCCCTGCAGAACCACGACGAGATGACGTACGAACTCGTCCACTTCGCCACGCTGCACGCCGGCGACACCTTCACCTTCCGAGGTGAGGAGATCCTGGGCGGCGACTTGGCGCTGCTGATCCGCGCCGAGCTCACGGCGGCACTCGCGGGCGAGTCCGCGCCATACAACGCGATTTTCACCACCAATGGCATCGCCTCGACGACGGCCTCGATCATCGCGGCTTCCCTCGGCATCACCGACCTGAGCGCGATCACCCGGGAGCAGGCTGAGTCGATCAAGCGGGCACACCTGCTGCTCGCGATGTACAACGCGTGGCAGCCGGGGGTGTTTGCCCTCTCGGGTTGGGATCTCGTGGGCGCACTCCCCCTCGAGCGCAAGGTGGTCGCGCCGCTGATCAAGGATGGCGACACCCGGTGGATCCACCGCGGCGCCTACGACCTCCTCGGTTATCAGCCGGACGCGAGCGAGTCCACGGCCAAGATGCCCAAGGCCACCGAGTTGTATGGCGCACTCCCCCAGCAACTCGATGACCCCACCTCGTTCGCCTCTCGCCTGCGCGACATCCTCGCGATTCGGGCGAAGTACGGCATCGCCACGGCGCAGCAGCTCGACATCCCGGCGGTGTCCCAAAAGAGCATGCTCGTCATGGTCCACCGGCTCGCCGACGCCGACCAGATCACCGTCCTCAACTTCTCCGCCGAACCGATCGCCGGCAGCGTCCGGTCCGAAGTTCTCACCCCCGGTAGCAAGGTAGCCGACCTGGTCACCGGCGTCCCCGCGGGCGAGGTCGACGACCTACACAGCCTGTATGTCGCGCTCCAACCCCACGAGGGCCGCGCCCTGCTGATCATCCCGCCGACCGGGGCCGCCTCATCTGAGTGACGTCGGCCGTCACGGTGGGGTGACTCCCCGGGTCACTCCACCGTGACGGACTTGGCCAGGTTGCGCGGCTTGTCGATGTCGTGACCCAACGCCAGGGCCGCGTGGTAGGCCAACAACTGCGTCGGGATCGTCAGCAGGATCGGGTCCAGCTCCGGCTCCGACTTCGGGACGATGATGCGCTCCACGTCCAGGTCGCCGAAGTCCACATCCGCGTGGGTGATCGCGACGACCGGCCCGCGACGTGCTTGCACCTGTTGCACCGCTGCGAGATTGCGTTCGGTGAGGTCGTCCTGGGGGACGATCGCGACGGTGAGCAGCTTGGGCTCGATCAGCGCCAACGGGCCGTGCTTCAACTCGCTTGTGGGATACGCCTCGGCGTGGATGTAGCTGATCTCCTTCAGCTTCTGCGCTCCCTCCCGCGCGACGGGGTACTGGCGGACGCGGCCGATATAGAACGCGTTCTCCGCCTTGGCTAGCGTGGTGGCGACCTGCGCAATGTGCGCCTCGTCGTCGAGGATGTCGCGAATCTGCTCGGGCAGCCGCTTGATCGCCGTGAGGATGCGTTCGCCGTCGGCGACGGACAAGTCCCGCAGGCGTCCGAGGTGAAGGGCAAGCATGGCAACGGCGATCGCCATATTGGTCAACGCCTTTGTTGACGCGACCGCGATCTCCGGCCCGGCGTGCAGATAGATGCCGCCGTCCACCTCCCGCGCGATCGTGGAGCCGACCGCGTTGACGACGCCAATGACCTGACCGCCCTTGCGCTTGATCTCCTGAACCGCGAAGGCGGTGTCGGCCGTCTCCCCGGATTGGGACACCACGACATACAGCGTGTCGGGTTCGATGATCGGGTTGCGATAACGGAATTCCGAGGCCGCCTCGGCGTCGGCCGGGATGCGCGCCAGATCCTCGATAAGTTGGGCGCCAATCTGGCCCACGTAGTAGGCCGACCCGCAGCCGAGCAGCTTGACCCGCCGGAAGGCCCGCAACTCGCGCGGAGCCAGATTCAGTCCGTTGAGGCGGGCCGTCGCGAACCGGTCATCGAGCCGTCCCCCGATCACTGCTGCCGCCTTCTCCGGCTGCTCCTGAATTTCCTTGTACATGTAGTGCTGGTGCCCGGTCAGCTCCCATTCGGCGGCCGCGACCTCTATCTCCACCGGCTCGCGGCCGGTGTCGTTGGCGGCCCGGTCGAAGGTCGTGAAACCCCCTGCCGTCACCGTGGCGAGTTCGCCGTCGTCGAGGTGCACCACCTGGGACGTATGCCGCACGAGCGCCGCCGCGTCGCTGGCCACCAGCATCTCCTTCTCCCCCACGCCCAGGATGAGTGGTGAACCGTGGCGCGCCACGACGATGCGGTCGGGGTGCTGCTCGTCCATGACGGCGAGCGCGTAGGTCCCCACGATCTTGCCGAGCGCCTCCAGGACGGCTTCCTCCAGGGTCGCGGCGGACGACCGGGCGATCAGGTGCGCGATGACCTCGGTGTCGGTGTCGCTCGTCAAGGTCACCCCGGCCTGGGTGAGCTGATCACGCAAGCCGGCGGCGTTGTCGATGATCCCGTTGTGCACGACGCTGATGCGTCCGTCGGCACTTCGATGCGGATGGGCGTTGGCCACCGTGGCCGGACCGTGTGTCGCCCAGCGCGTATGCCCGATTCCGACCTTCCCGGCGAGCCGCTTGGGGACCTCCGCCTCCAGTTCGCGGATCCGACCGACCGCGCGCACGACGGTGGTGCTCGCGCGGCCCCCCGACGGCGTCCCCAGAACGGCGATGCCGGCGGAGTCGTAGCCGCGGTATTCCAGGGTCTTCAGCCCGTCGATGAGGACGGGCGCGGCGGGCTTCGGGCCGACGTAGGCGACGATTCCACACATACTTGGTGTTTCTCCTGAGGTGGGTAAGAGTGCTGACGGCGCATCCGGCCGAACTGGCCGCGGTCAGCCGTAGACGAGGCGACGAAGCTGTCTAACGGAGAGCTCTGGCGCTGCGACGAGGCGAGCGCGCAACTCGGCCGCGATCTGTTCGAACGCCGCATCATTGCGGACGCCGTGCAACTGCAAGTCGTGATGCCGACGCCGGACAACGTCAGCCACCGGCTCGCGATACCAGGCGAGTACGTCGTCAACGACTCGGCGAGCCTCGCCGGGACTGAGCCCCGTCGAATCCGCGATGCGGTCGACCAGGTCCTGATCCGGCATACGACCATCGTCCACCACTGATGAAGACATTCAAAGAATCTGCCCGAGATCGGGCAGATTCTCTCACGAACGCGTCCAAACTGGCGCCATCCACGTGTCTCCATCACGTCAGGGCTCATCGGAGCTGACTTCTGGCCGCAGGACGTCGAGGGCCGCGACCTCCACCTCGTAGAAGCTCACCATCCGGCCCGAACTGCGCGACACACTCCGGCGCAGGGCACCCTCGACCCGGACGTGATCACGCACCCCAAGGGTCGCGGCCGTGGCGCGAAGTTCCGCGGTCCAGCAGCAGCAATGAATGGCATCGGAGCGCCCCCGCTCAACGTCGCTGCGGGGCGGCCGGCGAACCGCCACCCTCAGTGACCGAACCACGGAGCCACTAGAAAGCTCACGCTCCTCCTCGACCGCGGTCACCCGGCCCTCGAGCACGATGTGGTTGATGTCGGCGGGCAAGGTGGGCGCTGGTGCTGCTGGTGTCGTTGTCATAACCACCAGAGTTGCCGTGCTCCGGCCGCGGTGGCGAGCACGAGTTCGAGAGCCTGTGGACGGACGACGGAACTGAGGGGCGAGAACCAGTGGATAACTCAGCGCTGGCGGTCTCTGGCGCAAACCCGGGCACGTGAACCCAAGTCGTTACGCAACCGCTACCATATGGACTGGCAGTAACTCGTGGTGCTGTCCGTTTGATCCAATCCCGGGACGCCGGGCAGTACGGAGTTGATTGTGGGCACGCGGGCAAGCCGGATTGCCGGTCTGGCAATGGCGGTTGCGATGGCGGGTTCCGTCGCGGGCGCTAATGTCGCGGCCGCGGCCGGCACCGATTCCCCCAGCGCCTCGTTCTCCTCCCCCGTCGCGAACTCCCCCTCGACGGACCCCGCCAGCAGCACGACCGCCACGGACCCCACGGGCGAGCCAACGATCACCCCCGAGCAGTTGGCGGCGCAGATCGCGCGCGCCA
>Ga0075158_10003768_pt1 | contig 10576 bp, 7 predicted proteins | sample JI91814BDNA_FD_70968 | JGI IMG/M metagenome (GOLD analysis project Ga0075158, IMG submission 70968) | Wastewater effluent complex algal communities from Wisconsin, to seasonally profile nutrient transformation and Carbon sequestration -... | ecosystem: Engineered > WWTP > Effluent > Algae... | reverse complement strand
TTTTTTGCAAGCTCGCCTGCCGTTTTGCGGCCTGCGAGGGTACTCGTCTCAACTAATTTTTTACTCGTAATCGCTCATAGGAACGCAAGCGCAGAACAAGTTACGATCGCCGTAGACGTTATCAGCACGACCTACGGGTGCCCAGTATTTTTGCTTGCGCAAGGCTGGAACTGGGTAGGCTGCGACTTCGCGGCCGTAGACATGATTCCATTCGTTGGCGACCAATACTTCTGCAGTATGTGGTGCGTTTTTGAGTGGATTGTCTTTGGCATCGAATTCACCGCTGGCGACTTTGGCGATTTCTTCACGGATGACGATCATGGCGTCGATGAATCTATCCAACTCCGCTTGTGATTCGCTTTCTGTGGGTTCTATCATCAATGTGCCTGGTACTGGGAAGCTCATCGTTGGCGCGTGGAAGCCGAAGTCGATTAAGCGTTTTGCCACGTCTTCATTCGAAATACCTGTCGCATCGGTCAATGGACGCAAATCCAAAATACACTCATGCGCGACCAAGCCATCATGACCAGAATACAGCACTGGGTAATGTGGCGCCAAACGTTTGGCCACGTAGTTCGCTGCCAAGATCGCTGTCTCAGTAGCCGCTTTTAAACCTTCGGAACCCATCATCGCGATGTACATCCAAGAGATTGGCAAAATGGAGGCAGAGCCGAACGGTGCGGCACTGACCGCGGAGATACCAGTTTCGCTACGTACATAGCCGTTGGAGCGTTGATTTGGCAAGAACTTCGCCAAATGCGCACCCACTGCAACTGGACCAACACCTGGGCCGCCACCACCGTGAGGGATACAGAATGTTTTGTGCAAGTTCAAATGGCTAACGTCGCCACCGAATTTGCCTGGCGCAGCTACGCCAACCAATGCATTCATGTTCGCGCCGTCGACATACACTTGACCGCCGTGGGCATGTACGATTTCGCACAGAGTTTGGATACCTTCTTCAAACACACCGTGTGTAGATGGATAAGTCACCATCGCGGCTGCCAAGTTGGCGCTGTGTTTTTCCGCTTTCGCTTTCAAATCAGCCAGATCAACGTTACCGTTTTCATCGCAAGCAACCACCACAACTTCCAGACCGACCATAGAAGCCGATGCTGGATTCGTACCGTGCGCAGAGGATGGAATCAAAACGATATTACGATGGCCTTCGCCACGGGATTGGTGGTAAGCCTGAATCACCAACAAACCTGCGTACTCGCCTTGTGAACCGGCGTTCGGTTGCAAGGACACCGCATCGTAGCCAGTCGCTGCGCACAACATGGCTTCCAACTGATCGATCATTTCGCGATAGCCAACGGTTTGATCGTTGGGTGCGAATGGGTGAATGTTCGAAAACTCTGGCCATGTCACTGGGATCATTTCAGAAGTTGCATTCAACTTCATGGTGCATGAACCGAGCGGGATCATGGTGCGATCCAAAGCCAAATCTTTGTCTGCCAACGTACGCAAGTAACGCAGCATTTCGTGTTCTGCGTGGTAGCGGTTGAAAGTTGGGTGTGTCAAGTACGTTGTAGTACGTGCCAAAGCGGCTGGGAAGGCATCAGCCACGCTTGCTTCGGTAGCATCAAACGCTGGCGCTGCTTTGCCTTGACCGATAATCGCCCACAAAGCTTCGACGTCTGCACGTGTTGTGGTTTCGTCCAACGACACGCCAACTTGTGTCGCACTGATTTGACGCAAGTTATAAGCAGCTGCTTGCGCTGCTGCGTGTACCGCTGCGGCATCAGCAACATTGATTGTCAATGTATCGAAGAAAGAGCTGTTAGCGATCGCTACGCCCATTTGTTTCAAGCCAGCGGCCAAAGTGCCAGTCAAACGGTGTGTGCGTTGTGCGATTTGTTTCAAGCCAGCTGGGCCGTGATACACCGCGTACATCGACGCGATCACTGCCAACAATACTTGTGCTGTACAGATGTTGGATGTCGCTTTTTCGCGGCGGATATGCTGTTCGCGTGTTTGCAATGCCAAACGGTATGCTTGCTTACCTTGAGCATCGACAGTCACACCGACCAAACGACCTGGCATAGAACGTTTGAATGCATCCTTAGTGCCCATGTAACCAGCGTGTGGGCCACCGAAGCCGAGCGGCACACCGAAGCGTTGGCTGTTACCGACGACCACGTCCGCACCCCAAGTACCTGGCGCTTCGATCAAGGTCAAGGCCAACAAATCAGCCGCAGCGATCACCATGCCGCCTTTGGTGTGAATTGCTGTAGTGAATTCGCGGTAATCGCGGATTTCGCCGTCGACACTTGGGTATTGCAAGAGTACGCCGAAGCAATCGTTTTCTAATGCTTCATTCGCTGTCAAAGTACGCACTTCTATGCCCAAAGGCTTGGCACGTGTTTCAATGATTTCGCGTGTTTGTGGCAGCACATCGTGTGCGACATAAAACACGTTGGAATTAGATTTACCAACACGTTGGATCAGGGTCATCGCTTCAGCAGCGGCGGTGCCTTCGTCCAGCATAGACGCGTTCGCGATGTCCATGCCAGTCATATCCATGATGACTTGTTGGAAGTTCAAAATCGCTTCCAAGCGACCTTGAGAAATTTCTGGTTGGTAAGGCGTGTAAGCCGTGTACCAAGCTGGATTTTCAAAAATATTGCGCAAAATCACGCCTGGCGTATGCGTATTGTAGTAGCCCTGACCAATGAAAGACTTGAGCACTTTATTTTTACTCGCCAAGGCTTTCAAAGTTGCCAGCGCTTCTGTTTCAGATTTGGCTTCTGTGAAATCAGCTAAAGGTAAAACATCGTGGCGACGGATATTCGCAGGAACAATCGCGTCGATCAACGCGGTACGATTCGCATAGCCCAAGACTTTGAGCATAGCAGCTTGTTCTGCTTCTGATGGGCCGATATGACGGGCGATAAAGGCATCATGTGCCTCAAGTTGGGTTAGGCTAGTACGTGTCATGGTAGTCTTAAGAAAATGAGAAAAATAAGTTCAACATCTAACCGCAGAGGCGCAGAGGACGCAGAGAAATCCTTCAATGTCTCTGCGTACTCTGCGCCTCTGCGGCTTGGCTTTTCTTATATTTTTAGCCGATATTTTTTTGGTACGCTTCTGCTGACATCAAAGCATCAACATCAGCAGCATTCGCTGGCTTCAATTTGAACAACCAAGCATCAAATGCGCCTGCGTTGATGGAGTCTGGTGCGTCAACGACTGCGTCATTGACAGCAACAACTTCACCAGCCACTGGCGCATATACGTCGCCCGCTGCTTTGACGGATTCAATCACGCAGCAATCTTTACCTGCAGCTAATACTGTACCGATCTTTGGCACTTCGACGAAAACGATATCGCCCAATGCGTCTTGTGCGAAATCTGTAATGCCTACGGAAACTGTACCGTCGGCTTCAACGCGTACCCATTCGTGGGATTCTGTGTATTTACGATCTGCTGGAACTGTCATGTTGTTCTCCAAAAAATTTAAAATGATTATCTTTAAAAACTAAAAACAAAAACCTTTGCCGCAGAGGCGCAGAGATCGCGGAGAAATATTTCAAAAACCTCTGCGTACTCCGCGCCTCTGCGGCAAAAAATAATTAAGCTACCAAAACCTTACCATTACGAACAAACGGCAATTTCACTACAGTTGCTGCTAATTGTTTGTCACGAATTTGCACGTGAACGGTGTCACCGATCGCCACACCCATAGGCAAGCGCGCCAAGGCGATTGCCTCTTGCATACTTGGACTAAAAGTGCCGCTGGTGATTTCGCCTTCGCCTTGTGCTGTGATGACTTTTTGATGTGCGCGCAAGATGCCGCCTTTTTCGCGCAAAATCAAACCGAGGAATTGTTGTGTTTGACCTTGTTCTTGCAAAGCTTTTTTGCCGACGAAATCACGTTCAGAAACCAGATCAATCGTCCATGCCAAGCCAGCGTTCAATGGATTAACAGTTTCATCCATATCTTGACCGTACAAATTCATACCAGCTTCTAAACGTAAAGTATCGCGCGCGCCCAAGCCTGCTGGTTTCACGCCGACTGTGACCAAGGCATTCCACAAATCGGTAATGCGTTCTGCGGATACCGCGATTTCAAAACCGTCTTCACCAGTGTAACCAGTGCGTGCTACCATCACTTCGCCGAAGGCAGTACCATCTACGATGACAGCATTGAATGGTTTGATGTCAGCACTAGCAGCCTTGGTTTCTGGTAAAACTTCCCATGCTTTGGCACGCGCGTTTGGACCTTGAACCGCGATCAAGCCGTAAGAATTTGCACCATCGCGACGTTGGGTGATGGTGATACCTGCATTGGTCGCGGCATTGTGCGCATTCATCCATGCCACGTCTTTTTCTGCTGTGCCGGCATTCACGACCAGACGGAACCAGCTCTCGTTCATGAAGTAAATGATCAAATCATCGATCACGGTGCCTTCAGGTTTTAACATCGCGGAGTACAGGGCTTTACCGGAAACTTGTAATTTATCGACGTTGTTCGCAACTAATCCGCGCAAGAAGCTGCGGACATTGTCACCTTTGAGATCTACCACGCACATATGGGAGACGTCGAACATGCCGACATCAGTGCGCACGGCATGATGTTCTTCGATTTGGGAACCGTAGTTAACAGGCATATCCCAGCCGCCGAAATCCACCATTTTGGCGCCGGCTGCACGGTGTGCTGCATTTAAGGGAGTTACTTTGAGAGTTGCTTGCGTCATGTGAGAGCCTCAGTACCGATAATGAACAAAAAAGGGACGAAAAAAAACATACGAATGAAAAAATTCCGTATGCTACCTGGTCACTTTCAATGAATCAAAAATGACCAAAAATCGTTACCCCTCTGTCCTGGTACCTGAGAGATTACGAGAAGCCATCTTTCAATGATTCTCGTCGCACCTTCGGTGGGTAGTTCAATACAGATGATTGAAATCAAATGCACTGCTACCGCTCTCCAGAGTAGGGGAAGTTTTACACAACCCCGCTGATCGGTCCTTCTGCCTGAGAGTTTGTTGGGTATTAGCCCCTTCGGCGGCGGTCTGTACGACTAATGACTGCTCTCTCCCGATCAAGTGCCGCGATTATAACCCGAAACATCTGGGTGATTTCTTGTTGCAGCACTTTTTTTCACATTTTATTGCGTAATAAAGTGTCAATTGTCTTATGCAAATTTGCGCCCCATTATACGAGCAACAAAACCAAAAACAAAACAACTCAACACAGAGCAAAAAGAGAAAACCTAATTCATCGTTTCTTCGATTTTCTCCCGATGCGCTCTGTGCCTCTGTGTCTCTGTGTTGAGGGGTTTTAACTTCCCCGCCCTATTCCTGCACCCGCTCAGGCTTTCCAACCTTGCTCTCAGACGTATGATTTCCGGCAGCGCTTCCCACAGCCAAAATCGGTTGGCGTGGCGGCTCGCCCCACATGCCTTTGCCTCTGGCGTAATAAGCGTGTAAATAACCCCAATAGACTAAGCCATCACCGCTGCGTGGATCGAGCAGGTAAAAACCTAAACGGCCTAAGGGCTGATTTAGCGGCACATACAGGGCCTGGTCTAAAGTCGCTTTCGTCCACGCATAGCCTGCACGTTTTTCGGGGACTTGTTCCTTCCACTGCCCTTTAATTTGCGCCGTAAAAATGCCTTGGAAAGTATCTTTCGCAATATTGCGTTCAGTTTCGTGAAAATACATCAAGGCTTGATCTTTCGGCCTTGCTGATCCTGCCAATACTTTCAAGCCATGCGCCTCTAAAACTGGACGTAATTTTTCAGCATAGGCGGGATCAATGAGATAGCCTTCTGGCACGCGAATTTCGTCCACTGCTTTGAATGCGACGTAGGCAGGCAAATCCATTTTCGTGCGTGATTTCTCGCCAATGATTTGACCATTGGCGTCCTTCACTGGATCGACCACGTCGAAACTATAAGTCTCGGCCAATGTCATTTCGGTGCGTAATGGCAGGCGTGCATCCTGGTTTTTCCATTGCGCCGCCCAACGCGCTTTTGCCGCCATTTGTTCACGTTTGACTTGCTCTTTATTTGCCGCTAACCAACGCAACAATTCCACCACATACAAGCGATTATCTTCTATACGTTCTTTAAAACTACGATACACATAAGTCTCAACCAACACACCCAGCGCGTATTGCAGTGTGGGGTAATTACTGACTAAATTAGGCGTAGAAAATGCGGACTCCCAACCATCAATTTGCTTGTCTTTGTTGTAGCGAAAATTTCCGTAATCATAGGTCGGCATGCCGCGAGGCAGCATAGTGGCGCGCACGTCGGTTAGCATCTTGCGATTGAGCGACTGCAACGAGGCGTCGCCACCAGTTGCCCAAGCGGGTTCATAGGTAATATGAAAACCGTGATAGCTGCCATTGGTCGTGTGCAAATCAAACACTGCCGCCGGTTGAAAATCTTGATACATCGCCAGCATCCAGCGTGTATTGGCCGCAGCGGCCTTCATCATGTCGCGATTCAAGTCGATGCCAAAGACATTCTCACGTGGGCCTACGCCTCCCGCCGGATTAGGTTGATGGCGACGATTGAGTGGGTCCTGCGCATCGGCACCGTCGGCGTTATAAGTTGGTAGCGTGACGATCTCAATCGCTTGGCGAATCTCAGGATATTTACCCTGCACCAATTCGCGCAAGATAATTTGCATCGCGTCTTTGCCTTCGACCTCGCCAGCATGAATACCAGCATTGATATAGACGCGCAAAGGATCTTTGCCAGTCGCCGCGAGGCGCCAAGCATTTAAAGGCTGTCCCGTTTCCGTACTGCGTGGTCCCGTTTTGGGCTGATAGGCCATGAGTGCCTTATCCTTTTTTTGCAAAGCCCGCATAAATTGCGCGACATCGGCCACGGTGCTGGTGGATTGATAATTATTTTGTTCAAAGCGCGCTTGCGGCCAAGTCGCAGCTTTGGACTTATCGGCGGCTTGCACTGAAGCGCCAAAGACGGCGAACAGGCTGAGGGCGAGTAGCGATTTTTTCATAGATTTCATTTCTAGTTTTTATTAGGTGGCAAACTCAAGCGACGAACACTGATAAAAAAACGACCTGAGCAATGTCTCACTCAAGTCGTTTTCATCAATCATTCAAACCATAGCTGTACACATTATTTGCTGGCGTTACGTTGCTTCCACGCTTCCAGATACTTTGCTGCTTTTGGATTTTTCTCATCCCATTTTGGTGCATCTTTATTATTCGCAATATGTTCAATTGCGACAGCCACTGCGCGATCGACTTTGGCCATATTTTCGTAATCGATCTTGTTCGCTTCATCACCTAGGCCGTGATAATCAGGAAATCCGTAAGCGACGCTGATGGTGTGCGCAGGAATACCTTGATCTGCAAGCGCTTGATTATCACTTTGACCAAAGTATTTATCGCTATTCACAGGGTGCTTCCACACATTGATACCGGTTTTATCGCCTGCTTGCTTGATGATCGCGCCAACTTCAGAGAAATCAAAACCTGTCACGCCAACGGAAGCAACTTGTGCGCCTTCTGAATCATCGGTACGACCGACTTGCTCAATATTGATACCTGCGACCGTTTTCTCTATCGGGAAAATGGGGTTCTTGCCGTAATAACGTGAACCCACCAAACCTTTTTCTTCACCAAAGAAAGTCATAAAAACGATACTGCGTTTTGGGCGTTCCTTCATCCCTGCAAACGCCTTGGCAAGCTCGATCACCGACACCGTACCGCTCGCATCATCATTGGCGCCATTAAAAATCTTATCGCCGTCGACATTCACTTTCATACCGATGTGATCATAATGTGCCGTGACCAACACATAGGTATCCTTCAACACAGGATCAGAGCCACGTAAGACACCGATCACATTGCGAACAATGGTGGGCGATGTGGGCTCTGCTTCTGGCGGTGGCACTGGTGCACCTGGGCGGCGACGCACGGGCAATTGTTTCTTTAAAACATTCCAATCCGCAGTTTGAAAATAAGCCTCATTCCCCGCTGGCTCCAAGCCGATGATACGGAACTGTGCGGCAATGTATTCCGCCGCCAAATCCAAACCGCGCGATGGTGTATCACGTCCTTCTAATAAATCTGAGGCCAAAAAAGTCAAATGTCCGCGCATGGATTCTGCAGAAATGCGATCCAGGGTCGCTTGCACGGCGGGACTTAGCTTTGCCGCAGAATTTGGCGCCTTTTGCGCAAATGAAGAGGAGGCAACCAGGCTACTAAAGATTAATAAAGCGGAAGCAATTCGCGTTAAACGTGGCGTAAATTTCATACTTATCCCATTTGAAATTATGATTACAAAATTATTTTAAAGAGAGGGGCGTCGGCAAACTTCGCCCAAATAGCAACGAATATTCCCAACCCGACTTTTCCATCAAGCTAGCTCTGAGTCTACATTGCCCAATAAGTTCCCAAAATAGAAACAATTTGAACGATAGACAAAGTGCCTCACTCAGCTTGCATCCAAGTCTTCAGGCCATTCACCCAGATCGGTGCCTGCAATTTGTAGTTCACACGCAAGATGGCGGCACGTTGATACAACACTTCAAAGTCGATCTCGGGCGCTCGCTTAAAGCCAATGGCGACAACATTGGCGTCATGCACCTCTGGCAACCACACCACCACGTCAAAACAACTTTGCATCGCGGCGATATTTTTTGCGCGCTGCTGATCATTGGCGAATAAGTTGACCGTCAACATGCCCTCATCATTTAAGCAATTCGCACATGCTTGATAAAATTCTGGACTATCGAGAACCGGACCTTCTGCTTCAGCGTCGTAGAGATCAACTTGAATCACATCAATCTTACCGTGGTGCCTAGGGTTGGTAACAAAATCAAATGCGTCCATCTCCAACACACGCAAGCGTGCATCATCTTCAGGTAATTTGAATTGCTCCCGGCACATAGTGATCACTTTGGGGTTTAAATCAACCGCAGTGACTAGTGCATCAGGAAAATGTCGATAGCAAAACTTGGTCAAGGCTGCCGCACCTAGCCCAAGCTGCACAATATGCTGAGGCAGCATATTAAACAGCATCCACAAATTCATCTGCTGCACATACTCAAGCTCAATTTGATCTGGCACCGCGAGCCGCATCGATCCTTGTATCGGGGCGCAACTGACGTCACTATTGATCGCACTCGCCAAGTGCAAAGAACGAACACCGCGAAATTCAGAAACGAAAACGTCGGGGTGCTGAATTACCTTGTGCTGGGCTGCATTGTTCACCGTTTGCGTTTGTATCGTTTTTTTTACCATCGTCTACTTCACCGCTGAAGTAGGATTACGCCAAGCGCAATCATGGGCATGATCATTGACCATGCCGATTCCCTGCATGTAGGCATAAATAATCGTCGACCCGACGAACTTAAATCCGCGCTTTTTTAAGTCTTTAGAAATATGATCGGACAAGTCGCTCGTGATGATGCGTTCGCCCTTATTCAAGATAGGTTCACCGTTGACACGCTGCCAGAGATACTGCTCTAAGCCACCAAATTCTTGGCACAAAATTAAATAGGCTTTGGCATTGGTGATTGCCGCATTGATTTTTAAACGATTGCGGATGATGCCCGCATTTTGCATTAATGCTTGGACTTTATCATCGCCGTAGTTCGCGATTTTTTTAGCGTCCCATGCATCGAAAGCAAGGCGATAATTTTCACGCTTATTGAGTACGGTCTCCCAACTCAAACCTGCTTGCGCACCTTCTAGGTTGAGCATTTCAAATAACTGTAATTCATCGTGGCAGGGCACACCCCACTCATGGTCGTGGTAATCAAGGTATAAAGGGTTGGCTGGATTTGCCCAAGCGCAGCGTTTTTGTGTCATGTTTTTACTATCTTATTTTTAAGTGGCGAGCCAGTAGAAATTGAGAGTTTAATTTATTGTTGCTTTTTGAATATCGAGCGACAACTTTGTGCTAATCTTAGATTATACTTCCCAGCACCGCGCCACTCATAAAAACTAAGCAACTTAAGCGCGATAGACAGACATCGATACAAAAATAAATGTAGCTCACTCAGTCCAATATTAAGTCTATCAATCCCGATCAATTACCGAAAATACTTTTAGCAGGCACCGACAATGATCCGCCAATTCAAAAAAAGCAGCACCGCTTTCGCCACACTCATCGTTGCAACGCTATTGAGTAGTTGTGGTGGTGGCAGCAGCGGTAACAATGCCAATAGCACCGCCAACATTTGCAGCAACAACGGCGGCATTTGCGAAGTGGCAGGCAACAACAATTCCAGCGGCAATAATTCAAACAACAATAACAACGGCAACAGCTCAACTGGCACCATCAATGCGCCTTCGGTCTATGCCAACATTTGTACGCCTTCGGTCGAAAAGAACTGGGTTCGCGCGCATTTGAATGATGTCTATCTCTGGTACAAACAAATTGTCGAAGTTCCGCCAGCAAATTACAGCACGCCGCAATTATATTTTGATGCCCTGCTCGTCAAAAAGAATGATCGTTTTAGTTTTACTGCACCGAAAGAAGAAATAGACGGTTATTTTGAAGCTGGTGAAGATGTGGGCTTTGGCTATCAATTGGTCAATCAAAACAACCAGCTACGCGTCACCTATGTGCAACCAAACTCTC
>Ga0075158_10003765_pt1 | contig 10585 bp, 8 predicted proteins | sample JI91814BDNA_FD_70968 | JGI IMG/M metagenome (GOLD analysis project Ga0075158, IMG submission 70968) | Wastewater effluent complex algal communities from Wisconsin, to seasonally profile nutrient transformation and Carbon sequestration -... | ecosystem: Engineered > WWTP > Effluent > Algae... | reverse complement strand
ATTTTCATTTACTCTTTCGAAATAATAATTTCTGGATAAACGAGTCACTGTATTTTTTAGTATTTCCATAGTATTCATTTTTTTGCCTCAACATTATTTTTTATTTTTTGTAATACTAATTTCACCTACATCAGAAAAAACAATAAGATTATCTGCAATTTTTAAAAATTCCTTTCTGTGGGTAACCATAATAATCCCAACTTTGCCTTTTAATTCACTTATCTCTCGAATGAAATTAGACTCGGTATCATTATCTAATGCAGAGGTAGGTTCATCGAGTAAAATAAAGTCATAATCCCTTGCGAATATCCTTGCAATAGAAATTCTCTGCTTTTGTCCTCCAGAAAGATTTGCTCCACCGGGAGATAAATTAGAATTTGCTGTTTCTTTTTCATCATAGAAATCTAACTGGGCAATTTTTACTGACTTTGCCAAGGTTTCTTCAGTCATATTCTTTGCTCCCCAACAAATATTTTCTAATATACTCCCATCTACAATATACGGATCCTGAGTCATGTATCCAATTCTGTTATGAATTTGCCATTGATTCAATTCTTCGAAAATGATTTCATTGTAAAAAATTTTTCCCGTATTAGGTTTAATGATTCCTGAAATCAAATCTAACAAAGTGCTCTTGCCCACTCCAGAACTACCGGTGATTGCCCAAAAGTCTCCTTTTTTGAAGTTTACAGAAAAGTCAGCTAATACAGATTTGTCGCCATATTTAAAGGCAACAGATTCTAAGGAAATTATATCTATTTTTTCTAAAGTAAATTTCTCTTTTTTAATTTCTTCCGGTTTATACTCTTCGTTAAAAAAGTTTAATTCTGCGGATGCAGGAAGTAGAGAAGTAGAAGAATGTGCATAATCAAGAGTAGCCTTTATATCTGGTATTATCTTATAAAATAAAGCAAGTATCATGACAAGAAGAGCCAATTCAATTTTTAAAACTTCACTACTAAAATACAATATAATTGAAAAAACACTGAACGCCATAACCTCTGTCAATCTATTCTGTAACACTCCAAGTAAATGAGCTTTAAAATGAGTTCGCGCAAGATCTCGAATCAATTGAAATACCGAAATCAGGACATGCTCTTCATGGGAATTTGATTTTATAAACTTGAGCCCCCTTTGTATTTCAATAATCATATTATTTGCCTTGTTCATTAACACAGTCCATCTTTCAGAAAGTTTAAAAAAAAGCTTTAATATAGGAAAAAATATAAGGAAATTAAAACATAGAACCAAAAGCGAAATAAAAACTAATTTAGGCGCTAACCAGATTGCATAGCCTAGATACATTCCAATCTGAATTGAATTTGCCAGAATAAGAAACAATATTTTGATCAAGTCCCTATATCTTTCCACTTCCCGAATAGAACTATTCAAGAATCTCCCCTGATCGAGGTTAACAAGGCTTAGCCAACTGGAATTGATAACATTATTTATCAGTATCGACCTACGTCTAACTTCAAGATTGCGAATAAAAAATGCCTGCTGAACCTGTATTAAAATAAAAACTGAATTAGAAATTATCGATAAGGCAATAAATAATATGAGTAAGTTTAAAAGATTAAAATCAAGATGCAATATTTCAAGGAAGCTACGAAAGAAACTAAGAAACTTATTTTCTTCAGAGTTTTTCTGGATCACGTACATTACAATAGGATATAATGTCCCGAGGGAAAGCATTTGAGTTACACTCGATACAAGTATCCCTGCTACAAAAATAAGCGAGTGAAACGGAAAAGAAAATACAATGAGTCCGAATTCTTTGAATAGTTTAAAATAATTTTCTTTCATTTTTTTGCTATAGAAAGAATAGCCCCTTCAACTAAATAATTTGCATAAAATTTTTCTACATTGATGTCATATTTTTCCTTATCAAGAAAATCTATTTTCATTCCTCCATGATCAGCAAAAATGTCAGTTAGCTTACTATAAATATTTTGCACATCTTTTAAGGGCTCAATCAATATAATTTTTTTGCAAACTCTAAGTAATTCTAATAAGGCATGTTGACTATCTCTTTCTGTCATTACTTCAAATACGTAGGTAGTTGTTCCTACATCGAAAAAATTATCCGGATAAGGAAGAAACCTTGCATCTGCTTGAAAGAATTGAAAGGGGATACTTTTATTATGCTGCTCATGCATTAAGTTAGCAAGTGCGACACGGGAATAAGTAATATCAGTGCCATAAATTTTCTTACATGTTTTTTTAATATTTTCATCTTCAGAAAGCAGAAGAAGCTGGTAGCCGTAACCGCAACCGACTTCAAGAATATTTTTACATTTATTCTTACTCACATAATTAGAAACTAATTCTTTGATTTTATGCCGAACATAATTTGCATTCCATTCGAAGAATTTTGGACCTGGCTCCATTCCTAAGAAATAATCATTGGGATTTTGGTAAAGTGCATTAAAATCCCACAACTCATAACTACGCTGAACTAACTCAAGAGGTCTTCTCCAAATCCTCAAGACTAATGCTCTTAATATATGAACAATGAATTGCAATGGGATATTTTTTCTAAAATTATATTCACTTTTAATCAGTTTGAAGAATCCTTTTATAAATGAAATTGTTCTTTTTTCAGGAGGATATAAAAATGATTCAAGCGGAATCTTCTTTTCAAATACGCCATCGCTTTCCATAAACTTGTCAGTTTGATAACAATGAATTCGCATTTTATCATCCAAGACCGTTACCGGAAGGTTATGCAATATCGGATATACTAATCCCGAAACCGGGCAAAGATAAAAATCATTTCCCTTCTTTTTCATTTCTGTCGTATGACTATAGTGACTGTACATATGCTACCTTAGGTTTTATTTTTTGCTAAATTATAAATCAATGAACATTGGAGTCATGGCTAACTTTTATTATCCGCGTTTCTTCGAAGCATAAGTGCTTCTGCAATAATCATATCATTCATAGAGTCAATGTCAATAGAGTCTAATTGACTCATATGATAGGGAAGATTTTTTTTGCCGTAGCGACTTTTCCTTTCCATAAAGCTTGCGTAAGTAAATACATAAACACAGCCGTTAATAAAAAAACATTCAGGGAAATCCTGTCGTTGCGTCTTACCAGGAATAACCCCTGGCAATAAAAATTTCATCTCACCCTTTTCCCAATAAACCATATCTGCCGGATGTTCCATTGGCTCTGATACAGAAATGATTGAGTCCGCGTTTTCCTTGATTAACAAATCAATGCATTCATCAATATGAATTGCTCTTCTGAGAGGGGTGGTTGGGTGGAGTAAAATAATTAAATCAGGAATATATCCTTCTTCTTTTTCTAAACGATTCAAAGTATACTCGATTGCATCTTCGATAGTAGATTTATCGCCTGAAAATTTTTCGGGTCTTAAAAATGGAATCTCTGCACCCAGTGATTTACTTATATCTGCAATTTCTTCTGAATTGGTAGAAACGATTACTCGGTTAATTTTACTTTTAAGAGATTCTTCAATACTATAGGCAATTAATGGTTTGCCGCCAATTGGAAAAAGATTTTTTTTAGGAATGCCTTTTGAGCCTCCCCTTGCAGGAATAAAACCTAATATTTTTTTCATAATGATTTTAGTAATTGTTCCAATATTTTTTTTGATTTATTTTTTAATTCTGAATTCCAAGGATGATAGGTATAATGAAAACCAGAACGATTACCGATACCAATAAATTTTTCTCTTAGCGCATTCAGAAATAAAACTGTTTCTTCTGAAAGTGGTAATTTCCAGAATAAATCAGCCTTTGCATTCAATATGTGAAGAGAAGAGGGTATATTTTTAATGTCTCTCGATTTATTTTTTTTAAAAAAACTGTCGATTGATTCTGCGATAAGTTGTCCTGCAGGCTTTGCCCTTGGAAAATTAAACTGCCTTTGAATATACTCTTCTAGCTCTTTTAATTTAGGGGCTAATGGCAAATTTCCTTTTTCATTTTCCTGGATACATTCTCTGAGAGATTCAATATTATCTGGCTCCCAAAAATAATCATAGTAATCATAAATAAAACCCTGAGGTACATTTCTGAGAGCATCCTGGTTTAATATTTTTTTTAAAGATAATACTGGAATTCCATATACAAAAGCATCAACTGCACTGGCAGACATATAGGTTATTAATAAATCAATGTTTTGAAACCAATCTGTAATAGGTCCTTCTTTCCTAACTGAAATTAAATTTTTAGATCTATGGATTAAATAAGAGTATTTTTCAATACTTTCAAATGGATGAGGGCGTATTTCTAATTGAATATTATTTGGAATTATTAGTTCGTGAGTAAGGTTACAAATGACTCGAAGAAAGGAAACCTCCCAATGGAGCCATGCTTCAATATGGTTAGGGGGCGAAAAATAGGTTCCATCACCACCATTGAGTTCGGATTCAAATAAGTATTTTATAAAATCACTGCTTCCAACATCCATTGAATTTGCTAGCGAGCGCAAAGTCGATGTTAGACCAACTTTAGAATTAATCTTCCTTTCCCGCTTAATCATCCATTGGTCTGTTGAAGGATTTCCAGTTGTATAGACTTGCTCTTTTTGGTAGATTCCTGATTCAATCAGCCAGTCAGACATCTGCTCACCCCATGAAAAAAACATATCTACATTTTTTGTATACAACTTATTAATGAACGTTCCACCATGAATATCTATTACCTGTCTCCTTTGCCCATTTCCGGATTCGCTGGGAAGAACACATACAAAGGAAACTTTACTGAGTTCCGGTATATAGGGATATATCGCACTGGTGAGAATAACCATCTTAGGTCGATACTTTGCAAGAGCAAATCGAATAGAAAATCTACTCGTAAATCGGACTGTATAGCCCATACCCTCAAGATAGTATTTAATAATTGTTAGCCCCGGTAGCTCACGGTATGCATTGTCAACGACTAACAGTACATCTACTTTCATTTATTTTTTTCTCACAATAAACCGCAAGTGATTCGCTTTTCCCGAGGCATCTATGATTGCCTGAAGAACATCAGAATTTTCTTTCAAGAAATCTGCTACAGCCTCATTTTTTAAATCATCCCGATAATGAGAAAATAAATCCGGGACATCCATTCCCTTAGCAGCAAAATATTCTACTTCCAAACCTACTTTTTCAAAAACCATACGTAGAGATTTTTCCGTAAAATAAAATAAATGCTCCACGGGCATAACAAGACTAGACCGCTCTTTTAATTTCCAAAATCCCAGAGAGTCTAAATTAGGAGTAAAAAATAATGCAATTCCGTCTTTGTTCAAATGTTCTTTTATACTTTCAATTACTGCGACAGGATTAGGAACATGCTCAATTACATCAAATAAAGTAATTGCATCAAACTTTTCATTTACAGGAATTTCTGTAATCGGATCAGACCAAACTTGAATTCCTAATCTCTCTGCGGTAAATCGAGATAATTCGGTGCTAAATTCCTGACCTGCAACTCGAAACCCATATTGTTGTGCTAAATCCAAAAACCATCCTGTGCCGCAACCAACGTCTAAAAGTCGTGACTCTTTACTTTCCTTTTTCAAATACTTTTGCAGAATCTCAATTCTCTCTTTTCCAAATCTTTCTTGCCTGTATTTGACATTGTCCAGGTAATCGCTCTTAGCTATTGGAGTGTAATCGTCATTTCGATATACATCCCCACTATCCACTGGAAATTTTTCCATATACCCTGTCCCGCACCCAGAACACTTTACAGCATTGATTCCAAACCTAGCAAAAATAAATTCGCGTTTAGTCTCACCGCATAACGGGCATTTGTCGATATTTTTTAGACCTTTTCCGTTTATTACATTGTCAACGCAAACTTTGATTTCATCTTCCCGCTTTTGTAAAAAACCGGGAAGCCTCATTTGGTCTACGTCGATTGATTTAAATTCTTTTAATAGTTCTTTTAACATAATTTACATTCTTTCATAGAGAGAGCGAATTTTTGTAGGAGTCAGAATATCTTTCCAATTATCGCCAAGTGCACTCGTTAGTGGACGCTCCATTCTTAAAGTCATTTGAATCATTTTTTCATACATGGCTTCATCGCATTTAGAAGTAACACCTGTCGGCAATTGTATATTATTTAACTTCATCATTTCTCTAAACTCAGGCACATAAGCAGGATAAAACTCTTCTAATTGATTAAACGCAATACAATTCGCAATTCCATGTCGGTAACCAAGAACTAAACTAAGCCCGTATGACATCGCATGAACAACGCCTACTTCTGAGTTTGCGACAGACGCTCCACCCATATAAGAAGCTACCATTAAATCTTCATCTGTCCCGCCTTGATTCAAGAATACTTTTTTACAAAGTTCAAGCGCACTTTTTGCGTATACTTTTCCGAAACTGTTTATGAAAGATCCTTCGAGAGATTCTATGCAATGAATATGACAATCCATCCCTGTATAAAATCTTTGCTCGTTCGGAACATTTTTAATTAATTCGGGATCAAGTAAAACAATATCAAACATGCTATAATCACTGTTAATCCCATATTTTTTATCATCTGAACTTAATACAGTTGTTCTACTTGCCTCTGAGCCTGTTCCAGAAAGTGTAGGTATACCAAGCTTAGGCACAGCAGGAGTCTTAACTAAATCCCAACCCTGATAAAGAGATGCACTCCCTTCATTTTTTAGCATAACAGAAACAGCTTTAGCAATATCTAATGTACTTCCACCGCCAACACCAACGACTAAGTTGGGAAGAGTTTTATTTTCTGCTTGGATCATATCTCGAAGTTTATCAACTTGCACAACTTTAGGCTCTTTCGTAACATCCACATCATACATTTTATCAGTAGCGCCTAACGGTATAGTAGCCTTAAAACCGGTTTTGTTATGTACATCATCTACTAAAAAAACTACATAGCCGTCTTTACGATAAGGAGCAATTACCTCTTCCAATTTGCTAAAACAACCCACACCAAAAGCAACTTTTTGAACCTGCTTAAATATTCTAAACATTTTAACCTCTTAAATCCTTCAAAGTCTTTTTGAGAGAATCAATCATATAAGAAAAATCTGCATCACTCATCCATAAATGAAATGGAAATGAAATCATGTTGTCAAAAAAATCATCGGTATTAGGACAATTAGCCTCACCAAATCCATTCTTTTGAAATAGTGGGTATCTATTCAAAGGATAGTATTGAACTATGCATTTGATTCCAAATTCAGAATACATTTTTTGAATCAAATCACTATTAGTCTTACCATATTTTTTCCCATCGTACTTGGCAGGTATTAAATGGTATCCATGTTTCACATAAGACGGATTATCCTGAAACTGAAGCTCCGGGAAACTTTCAAAAGATTCAACAAACTGCTTCCATCTTTTTTCCCTTCCCGCATTCAATTTATCAACTCTCTTGAGTAATTTACTTCCAAGAGCTGCTTGCACTTCTGTCAAGGGAAAATTATAAGGCCATTCTCCTTCAATATCTAGATCAACATTTGACATTGCCGGTTTCCAGTATTCTTTTCTGTCAGCGGCAAACGGTGCATGTCCGTTATGTCTGAGTCCCGGAACTTTCTTTGCCAGTTCCGAATCATTAACAACAAGTATTCCACCTTCTCCTAAGGTCGTGAGATTTTTCTGTGCATGAAAGCTAAAGTCAGCTAAATGTCCAAATGTTCCAACTTTTTTCCCCTTGTATTCTGCACCCAGTGCCTGTGCGCAATCTTCTATCAGAATGATTGAGTGCTCTTTTGAAATAGTAACAATTTCATCCATATCACAAGGTCTACCGTAGAGATGAACTACAACTATTACTTTAGTTTTAGAGGATATTAATTTTTTAATACTCTCTACAGAAATGGTTAAACTTTTTGGATCAATATCTGCCCATTTAATAATTGCTTTTCTTCTTCCAAATGGAATCGCCGAAGCACAGTATGTATGAGAGGGGATAATCACCTCTTCCCCCGCTTTGATTCCACTTAGAATAGCTGATAATTCTAAAGCAGAGGCTGCACTTGTTAGCCCAAAACAATTTGCAACTCCAAGGTAGGCTGCAAAATCAGCTTCGAATTGCTTGAGATATTTACCTTTAGTCAGCGGATCAGCAGTCTTAGCCACACCAACTATTTCTTGCAATTCATCTTCTAGGTAATCGAATGACCTACCGCTCCAACTTATTTTTTCTTGTGTCATATTTTCCTTCTTACAAAATATTTCTCTAATCTTTCTAGTGCAGTCCAGAATCCTTCGCCATCATTCTTGTGTCCCTGCCAAATTTCTGGAATAAATCCAACACTTGGATCTATATATTTTTCAAGATAATCCCCAAGTGCAATAAAATCAATTTCCCCATCATCTATTTGAAGTCCTTCATCGTCAATGCCCCGAGCGTCTACAATATGCAAATGAGCAACATATTTACCAACTTTTTCTAAAAATTCTTTAAACGACCAATGAAAATAATTGCAGGCCAGTTTTGAATGGGAGACATCTAGACAAATTCTAAAAGAATTCTGCTCACAGAATTCTATGATTTCTTCAGGATTTAAAAATAGATTGTGAAACCTTTGTCCTCCAAAATGCCAGGGAAACGGTGGCATTGTTTGCGGAATTATTTCGATCCCATCCATTTTTAACTTACCAAGGCTTTCTTTAAAAATCGGATACAGCTCAGATTTTTTCGTGGAAGAAATAAAATCATTAAAACTAAATCCACCAATATTCGTTATGATTAATGGCTTTTGCGTTTTCGGAAAATACTTTTTCACCTTGAGGGTAAGATCGATTACCCTTTGCATTTCTTGTATAGAATGGTTTCTATATTTTTCATCTGTAGAGCATAAGTCGAGGACATGGTCACCCGAAAATAATTCGGGTGCATGAACGATAAACTCAATCTCTTCATTTCTTGTAAGATAATCTTCAGGGTTTAATTCTAAGTCTTTATAACTAAAATGAAATTCTACTAAGTCTAAATTCGTTTTCGTTTTCATCAACTCCAAATCATGGTATCTTACAGGAAGTCCCCATTTCCGATTGAAGGAGTAATTTCTGGAAATTACAGTTTCACTTGCTAAATCACTTTGATAAAAGAAATCCCCTTTTTTATAATTTCGTTTTGCAAGCCTACCAATCAGTTCTTTTTTTTTATTCGGTTGAAGTCCTTTTCCGGGGCTTTTGACTTCGATCATTTCTTCTAAAATAATTTCGCCCATCGCCAAATCTCGATTAATCACAAGACTCTTTGCAAGATTCTCCCGATTTAGGATTTCTCCTTGCGATAGACTTTTACTTGTTTCATTTCCAAGAGATTCTTCTATCTCACGAATTCCTTTTACCATTTCTGCAAACTCATTTGGCAAGAGACTTACTTTATGATCGCTACCTTCCATCGTTTTATCAAGAGTGAAATGTTTCTCAATAATTTTTGCTCCCATGGCAGCAGCGGCTAATGCTATATTATACCCTCTTTCATGACCAGAATATCCCACAACAAAACCAGTTATATCTCTTAGCTTTTTTAAATACGATAAATGAATGTCTTTAAACGGTGCAGGATAGGTTGAATTACAGTGTAGGAATACAGCACTTATCCCCAGATTTTTTATCAATTGAACGGTTTCTCTAATTTCATCTTCAGTGGACATTCCAGTAGAACAGATGATTGGTTTTCTGGTTTCTCCAATTTGCTTAATAAAATCATGATTCGTTAAATCAGCAGAGGCAACTTTATAAGCTTCCATTCCATACTTTTCAAGCGATTGCAAGCTCTCATAATCCCAGGGAGTGCAAAGCGGAATGATTTTCTTTTTGTGGCAATAATCAAAGATTCGAAACAACTCCTCTGTTTTCAATTGATTTCTAGATAATAAATCAAGCGTATACTGCGACCCCAAGTCCTCTTTGTGGTCGTCTTTATTTCCAGAATTACTATAGAGAGAATTCAAATCTCGCATTTGAAACTTAGCACAATTAGCCCCTGACTCCACTGCATGGTCTACTAATTGTTTGGCTAATTCGAAGTTGCCGTTATGATTATTTCCAATTTCTGCTATTATAAAAACTGGACTTGATTCATTAATCTCTAAATTTGCAAAAGATAAAGATTCTTGTTCATTAAATGCAATGGCAACAAATCGATTTTCGTCATCGACTAACGGTATTAATTCTACACCATTGCCAAATCTAGATATGATTTTAGTTCTATTAGAAGAAATATTTTCTCGAATGCAATTTCTATTGATTATACTCGAAATCGATTCGTTAAGAGAAACATTTCCCTTACTCAAAATCCATCGACGAAAGTCCCCATCCGTAATACAACCCTGCAATATGCTATGCTCATTTACAGCAAATACAATTCGGTGACGATTGCTTTCTATTTTATTCAGAGCGGTTAATATGCTTTCTTCCGAATATACTAATAAATTATTTTTTACATTTGCTATGATCATTTCTTTTAAAATTGCCTTATTCAGTCTTCGAATTCAATCTAATTTGTAGCGTCGTTTAATTTAGCTTGAATGTATTGAACCCAGTCTTTCTTCCAATCTAAACTCGGGCGGGCATACATAAAACAAAATTCATTCTTGGCTTTCTGAACATTCT
>Ga0075158_10003763_pt1 | contig 10586 bp, 9 predicted proteins | sample JI91814BDNA_FD_70968 | JGI IMG/M metagenome (GOLD analysis project Ga0075158, IMG submission 70968) | Wastewater effluent complex algal communities from Wisconsin, to seasonally profile nutrient transformation and Carbon sequestration -... | ecosystem: Engineered > WWTP > Effluent > Algae... | reverse complement strand
ATCGCCGAGATGGTGCCGACGCTGAAGAAGCTGCTCGATGCGCGCCAGGAACTGTCTGACCTGATGACCTATATGGACGGCCGTGACGGCGCCCAGGGTCTGCTGGAAAAAGTCCTCAACGATCCTGAACTGATGAAATCTTTGACCTCGGCGCCCAAGCCGGGCGATGAGCCCAAGGCCTGAGAGCGGGAGCCAGAAGCATGTCCGAAGCCTCACGCGAAGCCGGCAAGGAAGCCGGATACTTCAGCGGCGATGAATTCTCCGAGCTTCTGAAGAAGGAGTTCAAGCCGAACAGCGACACCAAAAAGACGCGCATCGAATCGGCTGTGCGCACTCTGGCGCAGCAAGCGCTGGAAAACGCCAAGGTCGTCGGCAGCGATGTCTTCGCCTCGATCGACGGACTGAAGGCCGAGTTGGACCGCAAGCTGAGCCAGCAGATCAACGCGATCCTCCACAATCCGGAATTTCAGGCGCTGGAAGCGGCGTGGCGGGGCCTTGCCTACCTGGTCGACAACTCCGAGACCGGCAAGGACCTCAAGATCAAGGTCATGAACATCTCCAAGTCCGAGCTGGGCAAGATGTTCAAGCAGTACAAGGGACAGTCGTGGGACCAGAGCCCGCTGTTCAAGAAGGTCTATGAATCGGAGTACGGCAATCTCGGCGGCCAGCCCTATGGCGCACTGGTTGGCGACTATTATTTCGACCACTCGCCGCCGGACGTCGATGTGCTCGCAGGCCTCGCCAAAATCGGCGCGGCCGCCCACGTGCCGTTCATCTCGGCCGCCGGCCCCTCGATCATGGGCATGGACAGCTGGCAGCAGATCGCCAACCCGCGCGATCTCGGCAAGCTGTTCGACACGATCGATTATGCCGAATGGCGCGGTTTCCGGCAGAGCGAGGACAGCCGCTATGTCTGCCTCGCCATGCCGCGCTTCCTGTCGCGCCGCCCCTATGGCGCGAAGAGCGAGCCGGTCGAGAAGTTCGACTTCGAGGAAGATTCAGGCGGCGGCGATTCCAGCAAGTATGTCTGGAACAACGCGGCCTACGCGATGGCGGTCAACATCAACCGGTCGTTCAAGGACTATGGCTGGTGCTCGCGCATCCGCGGCGTTCAGTCTGGCGGCCTTGTCGAGGACCTGCCGTTCGCGACCTTCCCGACCGACGAAGGCGCGGTCGACATGAAGTGCCCGACCGAAGTTGCGATCTCCGATCGCCGCGAGGCTGAGCTGTCGGCCGCCGGTCTGCTGCCGCTGATCCACCGCAAGAACACCAATGCGGCGGCCTTCATCGGTGCGCAGACCTGCCAGCAGCCCAAGCGCTACGAAGATCCGGCCGCGACGTCGAACGCCAACCTGTCGGCACGGCTGCCCTACATCTTCGCCTCGTGCCGTTTTGCGCATTATCTCAAATGCATGGTGCGCGACTGGATTGGCCGCTTTGCGGACGAGAAGTCGCTGCAGCGCGACCTGTCGTCGTGGATCCAGCAATATGTCGACGCGCAGCCGGACGTGTCGTCGGAAGCGACCAAGGCGCGCCAGCCCTTGCGGGCGGCGTCGATCGACGTCGTGCCGGACGAGGAGAACCCCGGTTACTACAAGGGCAAGTTCCGCTTCGTGCCGCATTACCAGCTCGAAGGCATGGATATCGGCATCGCGATGGTGTCCCGCCTTCCGAAGAACCAGAAATAGCCGCAAACGCGCGGCATAAACCCGTTCCCCGCGCCGGGTCCGCGCGGAACCCAAAGTGGAGGATTAAGTCATGGCTGTTAGTGACTATCTGCTGGAGATCGACGGCCTCAAGGGCGAAACCAAGGACGGCAAGCTGGTCGATTGCATCGAAGTCGACTCGTTTTCCTGGGGCGCCACGAACACCAAATCGTTCGGTCAGGGCGGCGGCGGCGGTACCGGCAAAGTGTCGATGAACGATCTGCACTTCACCAAGAAGACCGACAAGGCATCGCCCGAGTTGTTCTTCCGCTGCGCCAATGGTGAGCACCTCACCAAGGGCACGCTGCATGTCCGCAAGGCCGGCAAGCAGCAGCAGGAGTTCTACACGATCACGCTCGAGACACTTGCTGTCTCCTCGTTCCAGAGCGGCGGCCACACCGGCGGCGGCATCACCGAGGCATTCTCGCTCGCCTTCGCCAAGGTGAAGTTCGAGTACAAGGAGCAGAGCGACAGCGGCACGACGCTCTCGTCCGTCAAGCGCGGCTGGGACGTTCAGAAGAACGACGAGTGGGCGTAGCGGGCACGCGCCTGGCGCGATGCCGGACTACAGGTGATCGCCGGCGCGGGCACTCGTCCGCGCCGGCCTGTTCCGTTTTGGGGCCAGCTTCATGGCGATTGGCGATTTTGTCCTGACGCTCACCGGAATCCGAGGCGAGTCGAACGACAAGGATTTTTCCGATGCAGTCGAGGTGACCGGCTGGGCGTTCTCGGGTGCGAGCACTTGGGACCCGACCTCGGGCGCTACGACCGGCCGCGTCAGGCTCGGCGAACTTGTGCTGACCAAGCGAGTCGATATCGCCACGCCGATACTGATGAAATTCCTGTGCGAGAACGCGACCATCGAGGAAGCCGTGCTGATCAACCGCAAGGCCGGCGGCGACCGTCAGGAAGGGTTTTTCAGGATCACATTGAAGAACGCGCGTGTCCGCTCAGTGTCCCACAAGGCGAACAGTTCGGGCGGCTCAACTCTGGAAGAAACGGTCGGACTTGCCTGGTCAACCATTACCTGGAGGCACACCGAACAGGGCAATTACGGCACGCTTGCAGGTGGCGGCGCCGAATTCACCTATGACTGGTTTCAGAACGCTTAGGGTCGCGTCATGTCGGCTGCGGACGAATTCATCAAGAACGGCGATCTTGCAGCGGCGCGCGCGGCGCTGATCGACGAGGTCCGCTCCCGGCCCGACGACCGCCAGGCGCGCATGGCGCTCAGCCAGCTTCTGCTGGTTCTGGGTGAATGGGACAAGGCGCTCACCCACATGAAGGCGCTGGCCAACCTGTCGCCCGAGGCGCTGACGCTTTTCACAGCCTATGACCGTGCCATTACGGCTGAAAAATCCCGCGAGGCGGTCTTCGCCGGCAAGGAGGCACCCCAGGGTCTCGCTCCAGGCGGTCCGTGGTTTCAGAAATTGCTCGATGCCCTGAAGGCCGAGGCTGCCGGCGATGCCGACACGGCGTCGCGGCTGCGCGGCGAGGCTTTTGAGGGGGCGCCCGAAACCAAGGGCAAGGCGGACGACATCGCATTCGATTTCATCGCCGATGCCGATGCCCGCTTCGGGCCTGCGCTGGAAGTCGTGCTCGATGGCAAATACGGCCTCGTCCCGTTCGAGTCCGTTGTCGAAGTCTCGCTCGATGGTGTCCGCGATCTGCGCGACCTTGTCTGGATGCCGGCCCGCCTGACGCTCAAGACCGGCCAGTCCGGCCATGTCTTCCTGCCGGTGCGCTATCCGGGCGCCTCGGCCGATTCCGACAGCGCCATCAAGCTGGCGCGCAAGACCGAGTGGGAAGACGGCGGCGATCTCGGCAATCGCGGCCGTGGCCAGCGCGTCTTCGATGCCGGCGAGACTGAAGTCGCGATGCTGGAACTACGCCGTCTTACGTTCGGCGCCTGACATGCCGAAATTTCGCCCAAGCCTTCTCGACACGCTGCTGGCCGGGGCACGGCGCACGGAGAAGGACGAGGGCGGCGGCAACGTCGCGTCCGAACATGTCATACCCGGCATCAAGCTCTACAGCCTCGACCGGATGGAGGAGCCCGTGTTCCTCGATACAATACGTCGCGATCTCGGCTGGCTTCTGAACACGGTCCGTCTCGACGAAACGATGAGCCTCGCGCATGTGCCAGAAGTCGCACGCTCGGTTCTCAACTATGGCATTCCGGATTTCTCGGTCCGTACTTATGCCAGCATCGATGTGCGCGAGGCCGCCGACGTTATGGTCGCGGCCGTCCGCCAGTTCGAGCCGCGCATCGCGGAAAAATCGCTGGAGGTCAAAGGCGAGAAAAAGCTGCGCGACAACACCACGCAGTCGCTCGTTTTCCACATCTACTGCGACATCGGGAATTCCGAAGATCCCGTTCGCGCCGGGTTCAAGACCGAGATCGACGTCGAGACCGGCGATGCGCGCCTGGAACGGAGATAGACGGTGGATCCCCGGCTCGTCGAGTTCTACGATCAGGAACTGAAGTATCTTCGCGAAACGGCGCGTGAGTTCGGCGCCGCCTACCCGACGCTTGCCGCACGCCTCGGCGTCAATACACCGGGCGAGGCCGACCCGTATGTCGAGCGCCTGATGGAAGGCGTTGCCTTCCTCGCTGCCCGCGTCCAGCTGAAGCTGAACGACGAGTTTCCGAAGTTCACCCAGCATCTGCTCGATGCCGTCTATCCGCATTATCTCAGCCCCACACCCTCGATGGCCGTGCTCTCGTTTGAGCCCAAGGCCAACGACGCGGCATTGAATGATGGCGTCGTGGTGCCGCGCGGGTCTGTCTGCACGATCCCGTCCAGCGAGCCCAATCGCGCCGAATGCACCTTCACGACAGGTGCGGATGTGCGTCTCTGGCCGGTTCGCGTGACCAAGGTCGACTATCTGGCGAACCGGGCGGCCGTCGCCGTGTCGGCCGGCGCCTCCGGCGTTGAGGGTGAAGGCGGCTTTCTCATCCGGCTTGAAGCGACGGGGCAGGAAGGGTTCGAGAAACTCGCCATCGACGAGCTCACCTTCTATCTGGGCGGTGCTGAAAGCCTGGCCGGGCGCATCTATGAACAGATCGCTGGCAACGCCACGGGCGTCAGCATCGCTGATCCTGCGACGCGTCAGGTCGTCAAAGCGGGCGGACGCGAGGCAATCCGCAACCCCGCCTATGACGACACCTCGGCCGTCTTGCCACTCGAACGGCGCGCCTTCCGCGGCTATCGCATCTTGCAGGAATATTTCGCGTGTCCTGAACTCTTCCAGTTCATCACGGTGCGCGGCCTCCGCACCGCACTTGCCGGCGTCACGGGTAAGAGCGTCGATCTGCTCATCGCCACCGCCTCCGTCGACAAACGTCTTGCTGGAGCGATCAGCGAAGGTGCCTTTCGCCTCTATTGCACGCCTGCGATCAACCTCTTCCGCAAGCGATGCGATCCGGTGCTGCTCGACAGCGGCAGCCACGAATTTCGTATCCAGCCCGAGCGCGTTCGGCCGCTCGACTACGAAATCTATGGCCTCATCGATGTCACCAGCGATGGAACAGCCGGCCGCACCCGGCGCACCTATCACCCGGTCTATCGCGCCGATCCGCGTCTGCGCGACGATTCGTCGACCGGATTCTATGCCATCCGCCGTTCGCCGACGCGCGCCTCTGCGCTCAACCCCGTCAAGCGCGCGTCGGACTATGCTGGCAGCGATTTCTGGATATCGCTCACGCAATTGCCGGGCACGCGCGGCCAGCCCGATCAGTTGTCGGTGACCGCGCTCTGCACGAACCGGGACATTGCCGACGCTTTGCGCGGCAGCGGCGCGCAGCTGGAATTCAGCCTGCCCGACACGCCCTATGTCGAAAAGATCAGTGCAGTGCTGCGCCCGACAAAGCCGCGCCTGCCCGTTGGCTTTGAAGACGCGCGGCTTCTTGAAGGCGGGCGCTCATCGGGAGATCGTCTCTGGCGTCTCGTCAGTCATTTGCGCCCCAACTACGAAAGCCTGTTTGCCGACGAGGCCGGTGCGGCGCGACTGCGCGAGCATCTGACACTTTATGCGCGCCTCGACAGCCCGACCGACAGGCAGGTCGTTGATGGCCTGTCGGCAGTCCGCGAGGGACCCACCTTCCGCCGTGTCGCCTCGGCCGATCCGCTGTCCTTTGCACGTGGCCGCAAGATCGAACTGACATTTGATGAACGGAACTATCCCGACGGCGGCGCCTTCCTCTTCGCCGAAGTGCTGGACCGATTCCTGTCCGAATTTGTCTCGGTGAACTCGTTCGTTGAGACTGAAGCCGTCAGCATTCAACGCGGCCGCATCGGCCGCTGGGGTCCCAGGCGCGGCGAGCGACCGACGATATGAGCGGCGACCGGCGGACAACCGACGAAATCTTCGGCCTGCTCCAGGACATGGAGCGCAATGCGCCGGGCAAGCCGCCGATCGGCAAGTCATTGCGGGCCACCGACGACATTGTTCGATTTGGTCACGCACCACATCTGGAATTCGCAGGCGTCACCGCGGAGCAGGACGCGAAGCCCGCTGGACCCGGTGTCCCGGAGTTCCTGCGCGTCTATTTCATGGGTCTGCTCGGGCCGATGGGGCCGATGCCGCTGCAGATGTCGGAGCTTGCGATCTACGAGCGCCGCTACGCCAAGGAGCGCCCCTATGGTGCATTCCTCGATGTGCTGGCGAACCGGATGATTCAGCTCTTCTACCGCGCTTGGGCCGATTCCGAGCCGACCGCGGCGGCGGGCCGCCCCGGTGCCGATCTCTTCCGCCACTATGTCTCGGTGCTGGGCGGCGAGGCCGATGCCAGCCCGCATGAAGAGATAGATCGCATCCAGCTCGCGCTTCTGGGGCATGCCGGCCATACGGGCGGGCGGCGCAGCCCGGCCGCCATCGCCGATGCGGCCACCGCCATTCTGGGCGTCGATGCGGAGATCGAAGAATTCATCGGTGTCTGGCGCGCGCTCGATCCGGGTGATGCGACCCGGCTTGGCGGAAGCGGCTTCGGTCTGGGCACCGGCGCGAGCGCCGGGATGGCGGTCTACACCGTTCAGGATACGTGTCTGGTGCGGCTCAAATTTGCGGGGCTTTCGGCGTTTGAGGCGCACCTGCCTGGAACCTCCGGCTTCACGATGGTGTCGCGCGTGCTGTCGGCTCTGGTTCCGGGTCACCTCGACTGGCGCATAGAGTACGAACTGCCCAGGCACGAAGTTCCCAAGGCCAGGATCGGCGGCGGCGCGCGGCTTGGCTGGACCGCTTGGATGGGCGCACAGGGCGAGGGCCCGCCGCGCCGGGACCTGCGCCTAGTGCCGCAGGGGGCGATGCAAAGCTTCTAACGCGCGCGCGCACTGATAGTCTGCCGTCCAAAGTGACGAGGGACGCAGTATGGCGGAAATCAGCCGGGGCGCGCTGTTCGGGCGGCTCAACCAGCAGGCTCTGAAGAGCCTCGAGAACGCAACGCAGTTCTGCAAGCTGCGCGGCAACCCCTATGTTGAACTGGTGCACTGGATCCACCAGCTGCTGCAGGACCCGCGCAACGACGTCGCGGCGATCCGTTCGAAGTTCGGCATCGACGATGCGCGCCTGGCGCAGGACGTAGTCGAGGCGCTGAACCAGCTGCCGCGCGGCGCGACGGCGATCTCGGATTTCTCGCCCGCCGTCGAGGATCTTGCCGAACGCGCCTGGCTCTACGCCTCGCTCGCCTTTTCGGCCGGCAAGGTGCGCACCGGGCATCTCATTGTCGCGGGTCTGAAATCCTCGTCGCTGCGTGCCGCCTTCCAGCAGATCTCGCTCGAATTCCGCAAGATCAATGTCGAGACCCTGAGCGACGAGTTCGCCGCGATTGTCGCGTCCTCTGGTGAGGCCGATGTCGCCGCCGCGACGGCCGCCGATGGTGGTGCGCCGGGAGAAACCGGCGCACCGGCCGCGCCAGGCGAAGGCAAGGCGCTGGCGCAGTATTCGATCGACCTCACCGAAAAGGCGCGCAAGGGCGATATTGAGACGATCATCGGCCGCGATGCCGAGATCCGTCAGATGATCGACATTCTTCTGCGCCGCCGCCAGAACAACCCGATCCTCACCGGCGAGGCCGGCGTCGGCAAAACGGCGGTGGTGGAAGGTTTCGCCAAGCGCATTGTCGATGGCGATGTGCCGCCGTCGATGAAGAATGTCTCGCTCAAGGTTCTCGATATCGGCCTGCTGCAGGCCGGTGCTTCGATGAAAGGCGAGTTCGAGAAGCGCCTGCGGGCGGTGATCGACGAGGTCGAGGCGAGCGAAAAGCCGATCATCCTGTTCATCGACGAAATCCACACGCTGGTCGGCGCGGGCGGGCAGGCGGGTACGGGCGACGCGGCCAACCTGCTGAAACCGGCACTGGCGCGCGGCAATCTGCGCACCATCGGCGCAACCACCTGGGCCGAGTATCGTAAGTACATCGAGAAAGACCCGGCGCTCACCCGGCGCTTCCAGGTGGTGAACGTCAAGGAGCCGGAGACGGCGACCGCCGTGGCGATGATCCGAAATGTTGCGAAAGGCATCGCCAGGCATCACGACGTCGTCGTGCTGGACGAGGCCATCGCGGCAGCTGTGGTCCTCTCGCAGCGCTACGTCCCCGCGCGTCAACTTCCCGACAAGGCGGTCAGCCTGCTCGACACGGCCTGCGCGCGCGTCGCGGTCAGCCAGCACGCGACCCCGGCGGCGCTGGAAGACGCCAAGCGCCGTATCGAGATCCTCGATATGGAAATCGAGATGGCGGCGCATGAGCGCAAATCCGGTTTCACGACAGGCGCAAAACTCGAGGCGCTTGCCAAGGACCGCGATGAGGCGGCCGCGCGCGTGACCGAACTGGAAGCCCGGCTCGCCAGCGAAAAGGCGGCCATCGCCAAGATCGCCGGTGCGCGCGATGCGCTCGTAAAAAAGCGCGAAGCGAACGAGGCCGACGGGGATGAGCAGGCGGCGCTGGATGCGGCGCTTGAGGAATCCAAGACCGCGCAGGGCGACAGCCCGATGGTCTTCGCCGCCGTTGACCGTGACGCCGTGGCGGCCATCGTCGCCGAATGGACCGGCGTTCCCATCGGCCGGATGGTCAAGGATGACCTGAAGCAGGTCCTCACCATCGCCGACCGCCTGAAAGAGCGCGTCATCGGACAGGACCATGCGATGGATGCCATCGCCAAGCGGTTGCAGACCAGCCGCGCCAAGCTGGACAATCCGGACAAGCCCATCGGCGTCTTCATGCTGTGTGGCCCGTCAGGCGTGGGCAAAACCGAAACGGCCCATGCGCTCGCCGACCTCATGTATGGCGGTCAAAACAGCCTCATCGTCATCAACATGAGCGAGTTCCAGGAGGCGCACACGGTTTCGACGTTGAAGGGCGCACCACCCGGCTATGTCGGCTACGGCGAAGGCGGCGTGCTGACCGAGGCGGTGCGGCGGCGGCCCTATTCCGTCGTGCTGCTCGACGAGGTGGAAAAGGCGCATAGCGACGTCCACGAGATGTTCTTCCAGGTCTTCGACAAGGGCCACATGGAAGACGGCGAAGGCCGGATGATCGATTTCAAGAACACGCTCATCCTTCTCACCTCCAATGTCGGCACCGACGTCATCGCATCGGCCTGCGAGGACGAGGAGACCAAGCCCGATGCCGAGGCGCTGGCGAAGGCGCTGCGTCCCAAGCAACTGGAGAAATTCCCCCCTGCTTTGCTCGGCCGTCTCGTCACCATTCCCTACTTCCCGCTCTCCAACACGATGCTTGGCAGCATCGTGAAGTTGCAGCTCGGCCGTATCGTGAAGCGTGTGAAGGCCAACCACGACATCGACCTCGTCTACGGGCAGGACGTGGTGGATCAGATCGTCAGCCGCTGCACCGAGGTCGAAAGCGGCGGGCGCATGATCGACACCATTCTCACCAACACCATGCTGCCCCAGATCAGCGTCGAACTGCTGTCGCGGCAGATGGACGGCGTCGCCGTCAAGTCGATCAAGGTAGGGACGTCGGACGGTAAATTCGTGTATGACTACGCCTGAGAATTTACAAGGCGGAGTCTTCGCGTGCGCATTCGGTCCCTGTTTCTGGCAGCTGCCCTCTTCAGCGGCGCGGCTGCCGCCCACGGCTATCAGCTTGGCGATCTGACGATCGGCCATCCGTCGGCATCGCCGACCGCGCCGGGTCAACCGAACGGCGCGGCCTATCTCACCATCGAAACCGTCGGAACCGCGCCTGATCGTCTGGTCGGCCTGTCGACCCCTGCGGCGGCGGCGGCCGAAATTCACACCATGTCCGACGAGGGCGGCGTCATGACGATGCGCAGGCTCGACGCAGTCGAGGTCGCCCCCGGCGCTCCGGTCCATTTCCAGCCCGGCGGGCTTCACATCATGCTCATCGGCCTGTCAGGCCCGCTGGAAGCCGGAAAAATGGTCCCGCTGACCCTCACATTCGAGAAGGCCGGCGATATCACGGTGGAACTCGCGGTCGAAAAGCCCGCAGACGCCCCGGCTCACGGCGGCCATCACCACTGACACCCCTCGCCAGCCCGGCTGCGCTGGATTACGATTCGCTCCAGAACAGAGGGGATCGCCTGTGCTCCGTTGGCTGAGCGCGATTGCGGCATGTCTGGCCCTGGCTGCACCGGCTGCGGCCCTTGAGGCGATTCTCTATTCCAAACCCAACTTTGAAGGCGATGCCCTGCGGATCACGGGAGACGTGCCGAATCTCAGGGAATTCAGATTCAACGACGAAACCTCCTCGATGGTGGTGATTTCGGGTGAGTGGGAAATCTTCCCCGATCGCAACTATGGCGGCGCTGGCATTCTGGTGCCGCCCGGACGCTATCCGACGATGGAATCGGTGCTGTTCGAGAACAACGAGCTGTCCTCGATCCGCCAACACATTCGCAA
>Ga0075158_10003761_pt1 | contig 10591 bp, 11 predicted proteins | sample JI91814BDNA_FD_70968 | JGI IMG/M metagenome (GOLD analysis project Ga0075158, IMG submission 70968) | Wastewater effluent complex algal communities from Wisconsin, to seasonally profile nutrient transformation and Carbon sequestration -... | ecosystem: Engineered > WWTP > Effluent > Algae... | reverse complement strand
CAATTCAAATACGCCTTACACAGTAAAATTTGTTTATAAAGACTTGGCAGTTGTGCATCAGTCTTAGCAAATATCACATAATGACGGCTAATTGCAGATAGAGGGACGAATATGACGAGCGAAACCGCATCTCCGCTGGCAAAGATATTGCATGATTCCAGGTCTGAAATACTTGATGAATGGATCAATCAACAATTGAGTGATCCAGAAAGATCCCGTTCGGTACCTGAGACTACAATTCGTAGCTCTTCAGAAGAATTCATTAGACTATTTGAACAAGGCAGCGAAAAAGGCAACCTTTCCGACCTAACAAAGCCAGAATGGAAAGATCTGCAAACCATGCTCACAGAGCTCTCGACGAGTAGAGCAGTACAGGGCTCAACGCCAACCGAAACAGCCAAATTTATTTTTTCGCTCAAGCAGCCTCTTTTTGCAAGGCTAAATGCTAGAGCTGGTCAAACAGAAGCCAACCTAATTAAACAAATCGTGGAACTATCTTCTCTTTTAGACAAGCTAGGTCTGCATACCTCCGAAGCGTATCAGCAAAGTCGCGAGGCAATCATCAGGCGCCAACAGCGAGAGATGATGGAGATGTCCACTCCTGTAATCAAACTCTGGGACGGTGTGCTGGCTGTGCCTCTGATTGGCACACTGGATAGCGCACGCACTCAAATCGTAATGGAAGCACTTTTGCAGCGTATCGTGGAGACAGGCTCAAAAGTAGCAATTCTCGACATAACAGGTGTACCAACAGTAGATACACAGACAGCACAACATCTGATGAAGACTGTTGCAGCAACAAGACTGATGGGTGCTGATTGCATCATCAGCGGTATCAGACCACAAATCGCTCAAACAATTGTCCACCTCGGTATCGACATCCACGATATCACCACAAAAGCGACTATGGCAGATGCCATCAAAGAAGCCCTGACACAGGGCGGATGGAAGGTAGAGCGAAAGTCTGAAAAAGCGACAAATTAGACATTATGGAAAGAATACCAATACTAAAACTTGGTGAAATTCTACTTGTAACGATTCAGGTAGACTTCCATGACAGAAGCGCTCTGGCACTGCAAGAAGACCTGACGCAAAAGATTGTCGACTACTCTTCCAAGGGAGTGTTGATAGATATTTCGGCACTGGAAATGGTCGACTCATTTATGGGTCGAGTCCTGGGCAATATCGCTAAAACCTCACGTTTGCTGGATTGCAATACCGTCCTGGTAGGAATGCAGCCAGCCATCGCAATCACCATTACTGAATTAGGCATCACGCTCAAAGGTATCCACACAGCACTGACAGCTGAGGATGGCATAGAGCTTTTAAATACACTAATTCAAAATGGCAATAACGGTCAAAGCAAAGTGTTTGGCAAAAGGCGTCTATACCTATGACCATCAAGTCCCAGGAAGAGCGTGCGATAGCCAACGAAAATGATATCGCAGATGTTAGAAACAGCGTTAAGCGCATCGCATCGCTACTAAACTTTAGTCTTGTCAATCAGACCAAAGTAATAACAGCGGCGAGCGAATTGGCACGCAATGTCCTGGAACATGGTGGAGGCGGCAATGTCCTCATACAGCTCATTGCTGAAAGTAATCGTACAGGCATACGCTTGATCTTTGCGGACAGCGGTCCTGGTATTGCCGACAAAGAACAAGCTCTCGAAGATGGCTTTACAACGGGAAAAGGCATGGGTCTTGGACTGGGAGGCGCACGACGCTTGATGGATGAGTTTGAGATACAGACTCCTGATGGTGGCGGCACCACAGTCGTAGTTTCGAAATGGCTCGACAAGCCTTAGTCTAGTCTAGTGTTGATTGCATATCACCCACTTAAGACTGAACACGACCTGGTGCAAGCGCGCGCTGCCATTAAAATGCACGCTGCTGATCTTGGCTTTTCTTCATTGAATCAAACTAAAATAGTCACCGCAGCCAGTGAGCTGGGTCGCAATGCAATTGAGCACGGACTTGGCGGCGGTGTCAAAATCGAGCGCGCTCAAAGAGACCGCGTCGGTCTGCGACTTGTATTTGAAGACAACGGACCCGGTATCCCCGACATTGAACAGGCGCTGGTGGACGGATACACGTCAAAAAAGGGACTGGGTCTTGGACTGAGCGGTTCTAAAAGACTGATGGATGAGTTTGAGATAGCGGCAAATGCTGGCGGTGGAACTGTGATAACGGTGACAAAATGGATGTAAGTGACGCGATAAGCCTGCAGGTTGTTGATGATAGCCAGGTCAGCCAGGCTCGACGCCTCATAGTCAAATTGGCAAAAGATATCGGAGTGAATCAATCCGAGATGGACAAAATAGCTCTGGTAATCACCGAACTTGCTACCAATCTGATTAAACATAGTAAGTCTGGCGGAGACATTATCGCCCAGGGCTGTAGAGACTCCGAAAACATCGGTCTCGACGTGTTGTGCGTCGACAAAGGCCCAGGCATGGATATCGGTATATGTATTGAGGACGGTTACTCGACCAGCGGTACCATGGGCACCGGACTTGGTGCGGCAAAGCGCATGTCTAGTCACTTTGATATTTACTCAAAGCCAGGCACTGGCACAATCATCAACGTACGCTTTTGGAATAACCCTGTTGGCAAAGACGATACTTTAATTGGCGGATTATCCGTACCAATTACAGGAGAGCTAATCTCTGGAGACAAATGGCAAGTAGAACGCCGAGATCAAACAATCAACTGTTTACTGGTGGACGGGCTCGGACATGGATTTGAGGCTTGCGAAGCAGCCATAATGGCAGTCAAACGCTTCAAAGAAAATTTGCATCTACCTCCATCAGCAATTTTAAAGGCAATGCATACTTCACTTAGAGGGAGTCGAGGGGCGGTAGGAGCAGTAGCCAAAATCGATTTAGACAGAGGACTGTTGCACTACTCCGGGCTTGGTAATATCACCGGCTTAGTTTATAACGACTCAGAACGCAAACATCTTGTTTCTCTAAATGGCACGCTTGGTTACGAAAACCCCAAAACGCTTGACGTGACCGTACCATGGATCACAGGCAGTGTGCTGGTGATGCATTCAGATGGAATATCAACGAGGGCAGGTCTAGATAATCAAATCATCCTGGAGCAATCTGCCGAAATTATCGCCGCTTGGCTGTATCTATATCATTCAAAAAAGTTGGACGACTCTACGATACTAGTGGTAAAGGACAAGTAGTAGTGATGACACCATCAGGCACAAGACAAAAGCCCTTACTCAATCTCCTCCTCCAAAACGAAGGCGACGTAGTGCTAGCGCGTCGCCGATCAAGACAAATAGCACTACTTTTGGGCTTTGACTTACATGACCAGACTCGCATAAGCACTGCTGTTAGCGAGATATGTCGCAGCGCCATCATGCAGGGCTCTCGCGGCAGGCTTACTTTTGCCATTGATGATACAGATACTCCATTTAGTTTTGTCATCGTGGTGACAAATAAAGACAATGCCCTGCCAGAAAACAGAGATTTACTCGGCGCTAGTAAACTCGTAGACCAATTTGACATACAAGGACTCGAAACCGGTACGACCATAACCATACGCAAACACATGGCGCCCAGACTGCCATTTACGGGCAACGAAATCGAGCAAATCTCCGAGTCACTCACCAAAATAGCTGCTGTAAGTGTAATTGACGAAGTCCACCAGCAAAACCAGGAAGTATTACTGGCACTAGAAGAGCTGTCAGCAAAACAAAAATTGCTAGACCAAGTCAATGCTGAACTGGAGACAAAGAATCAAAATCTAGCCAAACTAAATAGAGAGATCTCGGAGCTTAACGAGAGCCTAGAGTCTAAAGTACTTGAGCGCACAAATGATCTTTTGATGACTAACGACGCACTAAAACTCGCACGCGATGAAGCAATTGGAGCAAACCGTCTTAAAGTCCAATTTGTCTCAAATATGAGCCATGAATTGCGCACCCCTATGGCAGGCATCCTTGGGCTAGCAGAGATGCTTGCCCATGACGAAGATAATTCAGAACTCGTGCACGAACTTGCAGAAAACATCATGCAAGCTGGTCGTGATCTGATGCACATCGTTAACGACTTACTCGACTTCTCCAAGCTAGAATCCGGCAAACTCAAACTAGACATAGTGCCATTTAGCGTAGCGGAACTTGTAGCGGAAGTGGCTCAGTCGATATCCATACCCGCCAGAGCAAAGGGATTGACATTAACCATCGACATCGAGCCGACGATGCCAGCTATCTTGCACGGAGACTCGATGAGGCTAAAACATGCTCTACAAAATCTCGCACAAAATGCCTTAAAATTTACAGACTCGGGCAAAATAGCTTTCTCAGCATTTATTGACTCAATACACAATGACCTGCATGTCATCAGGTTTGGTATGGTCGACACCGGTATCGGTATTGATAATGAGCAACAAAAACAGATTTTTGAGCCTTTTGTGCAAGGCGACGGCTCAAACACACGCAAGTACGGTGGCACTGGACTAGGTCTATCTATTGTCAAACAATCTGTGGCTATGATGAATGGTCATGTCGGCATTAAGAGTGCACCAGGTGAAGGCACAGAGATATGGTTTACTGTCCCTCTCACATTGGATGACAAAGACGACAATAGAGACACACTAGAAGTTGACGAAGACGAAAGTTAGAAGGGCAGTACCAATTATTATCAGGTCTGCCTTATAGTTATGCTGTAAATGATCGCTGGTCTATTTGCGGCATGCAATCACTGGTCTTAATAAACCACGGTGAGACATTGCAATGGCAGCCTGACGCACTAGTCTGTCGTAATATTGGCAGCAAGGCATCAGCTTTTATGGAGTATGCGGGCTTTTTTACCGAGCATAAGTATCCCATCAATCTGCTACATTTTGGTGGCGTCTACAAAGTGACACGTCATCAGCAAGTTGACACCAGATTTGGTGTCGGACTAAACCGGGCTACACCTTCAGTCTTTGCGGGACTGGGTTACTCATTCAGGATAGATGATCTCTTTTAGTCTACAAATTAGAGACTTCAGCTAGTCTCTTCTTCAAAAAGGGCAGATGCTGGGTTTTGCCTTGATTTTCCAATAGTTCGATTTGAGCAGTCAGTGCATCTTTAAGCTGGCCACCATAGCGCCCTCTCAAAGCTGACTCAGCCGGTGGAGTGCCTTTGTAGGCCCTACTGGCAGTGGCAGTGCTCTCTCTAAAGGCAATCTCAGCAATCAAGAGTTTATCGTGCTTTATGCACATCTGCCCCATCGCCAAAAGCGCTCTAGACATGTTGAAATATCCAATTGCTCCATCGGCATCATCTTGTCTGCGGCCAGCCACTTGCACCGCACAGCGAGTACATGACTCAGCTAGCTCAGGCAGCTTAAGGCGGTATTCGAGCATCTCAGCTGTGGCAATTAAATTGGTGATAGCCTGATCCAAGTGCTCTGCCGGCAAAAGACCGTCGGCTTTGGCGTCGAGTTCGGCCGCTGTATGGACATCTTCGGCCCGACTGGCAAAAAAGCTCGACAAATAAAGGGCGGCAGCCCCGTTGTCCTTGCCTGAGCCTATAACAACTGGCAAAGTAGCGCAGCTGGCAGCCGATTCAGCCTCCAGCCACTGACGCCGGGCAATTAAGGATTCCAGGTCTCTCTCCTGCTGGACAAAAGCCCAGACATACCCGCCGGCAGCCAATACAGGCACTGCCAGGACAATCGCAATCAGTTGTTTTTTAGATAGCAAAAGCAAATCCTACGGGATATCTTCTCTTATTTTGTACCAGATTTACCGGTTTTGCAAAGCCTGTACAGGCTTAGCCAGTTCATTATCCACTGATTCAAAGCTCAGATTAGGGTCATTTGCCCGCAATTTACCAATTTCCTTTACAAGCATTTCCAGCCTCACTGCCTCTCCCGCCACCCGACTGGAGACATCCTGGGTGCTCTTTAGCTTAGCCTTATCGGCTTCAGTGTCCAGACCGGCAGCATAGTCTTTGTTTATCTTGGCTGCAAGCTCGGTCATTGATTGCTGATAGCCGTTTACAATCTCACGCACTGCCGTAGCCTTTTGGCTCGCCTCAGCCATCCGCTTGTCTATTTCTGCCTGATTTTTGACGAGCCGGGGGTCAGGAGGCGGCGGATCGTAATGGACCGGGACTGTAACTCGAGTTATCGGTGTATTGGCATCCTCAGAGACATTAGATCGTCTAGATGAATTGCAGAAAGAAACCATTAACAATAGCCCAACAACCAAAGTAGTGAGCACTACTTTGGGTTTGTTAAAGTCGAGTCCAAAGATGATGTTCTGTTGATTGGAGGTACTGGAAGAAGCAGCCTTAGAGCCAGAAGATTGGCTTTGACTGGCTTGATGAGTTTGTGCTCCCGGCTGCGTCGCACCGCTGGACTGAGACTGGGATTGAGATTGGTATCCTGACTGAGCTTTAGTCTCTGGCTGTGGCTGTGGCTCCGGTCTTGGTGGAGGTGGAGGTGGAGCAGAGGCAGCAGGATGAGGCTCAGCACTGACTGGTATCGGCTGGCAGCGACAATATCCACTAGTGACGTGGGCTGCACTTTTGTAGTGCTCCTTGAGCAGGTCACGCGCGTTATTTATTTTCTTCAATTCCTGGTCGGCTACAGCTTTATCTTCGGGACGGGCCCGGTCCGAGTGCCACATCCGCACCAATAGCTTGTAACGAGCTGCGACGTCATCCCAACTAGCCCCAGGCTCGATACCCAGGTCACGCAGAGCTTTGTGGATTTCGTTGTCAGACATGGGGCAGAGGTCCTTTTTGACCGTCATATATTAGCTTGAGCAAGGATACCGCGCAATCGACTCCAGCTACAACCGTCAATCAAGCCAGGTCATATCTCGGGTTTTTACTGTAGCCGCGCCACAGCGCAAAGCCTAAGATCGCTATACAGTCCGCCATCGACAATTTGAGGTGTAAAATGCACCCTTTAGATTTATTTGCCAATGTCCTTTTGTGCATCGCCTATCTTGCAGTCTGCCTGCTGGTTTCACTCGCCAGACTCGATACAAACAAGCCAGCCTGCTCCCAAGGCTCAATCATTATGCGCTTAGCACTGGTATTGTCCCTGGTGCCCACCTTAGGTCACCCGGTCATTGCGGCGATAATTGGTGGCTGGGGCGGAGCGATTTTGTTTGCACTACCGCTTATGCCACTCTATTGGGCTCTCTGTATAAAAGACACTAGCAATAAAATCACCTACGCAGCTATTACTACGTTGCCAGCTTTGTATTTTTTAGAGTGTTGCCGCTTGACCGTGCTGAGCGAGCTTTATCCAGCCAATTTGTTTAGTTAGCTATGACCTTGTGCATTACTCCATGGATGCTAATATACTGATAATTCAGAAACATGCAGTTCTTCAAATCAAATCTAACAAGGTGAAGTGTAAGATGCCAACTAAAGTTTGGACCTGTTCACTTTTGGCATCATTGGTTTTAAGTTGTAACTCGAGCACTGCAATTTTTGCTAAAGAGATTCAAGCGCAGGACAAGTTGCACTCATATGAGGCGGTCGGAGATTTCGGCAGCACCCTTCCCAAAAATCCAATTAGTACGTCGTCCCCTGTAACCAAAAGCAAGGGAATACCAGAAGAAGCGATAATCGGCATTATGAAAATCGCTCGCGAAAAAATGAACCAGGGCAACTATGAACTAGCAATTAAACTTCTCTCTGGGACCTGTGCGCCAAATCACAAAGGCCTAAAGATGTTGCTTTGCGATGCTCATAGAGAATTCGGTGATTCTTTGCTTGCAAAAGGCAACACCGAGAAAGCCATTCAGGAATTTAAAGCCGCCCTCGATGTATCCAACTCAATGTGGCGAACCGATACGACACCAGAAGTTAAGCATCAATAAAGCGCTCCGTTCAGTAGCTGAACATTAACACTGCCAAGAGGTTTATACTTGGTGACCGCTATGGTCTCATCAAGGTACTACTCTTGTTTTTAGCACTTCTATCAGGCAAATTATGGTCGCACAAAGCGACAATTACTCTTGCTACAACTCTACTTTTAAGTAGCTGCAGCTTAACGCCTGCCAGCGCCGATGTGCTTAAGGCTACTCAGTATTTTACTGTGGCCAACAAATACATGAACCAGGGCGACTACAAAACCGCTGCCAAAACCTTTGAACAGTCGATAGCCGAATACAACGTACCTGGCTTTGAAAAATTCAAGTCTCTGGCAGTCAACGGTCTGGGCATAGCGCACTGGCGCATGGGGCTTTATCCGCAAGCCGAAAAGTTGTTTCGCCAATCGCTGGAACTGACACGCATGAGCGGCGGCGCCAATACAACAGAATACGGTGCCACACTGAACAATTTAGCTTTGATGTTGCAGCTACAATCGCAGTACATAGAGGCTGAGACCCTCTTTAAGCAAGCACAATCGATTTACAAGTCAAAAGGTGATGCCAATGAAGCCTACTGCCTCAGCAATCTAGCTGGACTCTATCAAGACCAAGGTCTCTATAGCAAAGCAGAGGATCTCTACAACCAGGCTCTTACCATGACGGTAGCAAGCGGGGACGAAGAGCAAGTGGCAACTACCTTAAATGATATGGGTACTTTGTACCGCGATCAAGACATGTACGAAGAAGCCGAGCGTTATTTTAAAAAAGCCCTGGCCAAAATCGAAAAACTCTCGGGCAACCAGTCCAGCACTTACGCGATCATTGCCGGTAACCTTGCTAAGACTTACGCCAGACAAGGTCGCTATGACGAAGCAACGCCGCTACAGCTAGCCAGCCTAAAGACCAAAGAGCGCACTCTAGGTGCGGATCATCCGATGGTGGCAACAGGACTGGTCTCACTAGCCGAAATAGATCTTGACCAGGGTCGACTCAAAGAAGCTCACGACAAGCTCGAAAATGCGCTAACCATAAGGCAGGCAAAACTGGGTCAATCTCCAGACACAGCCGAAGTAATTGACCTGCTTGGTCAAGTCGCAATGAAGCAAAACGACGCAAAGCAAGCACAAATTTACTTCAAACAAGCACTAACAATTAGAGAAGACAGCCTGGGCACGGGTAATGCCTTGACCGGCAAATCAAAAATGCTTTTGGGCGAAGCGCTGGTAACTCAAAAGCTCTACCCAGAAGCAGAAAGTCTCTACAAACAAGCTATTGATGTTAACAGCCGCACCTTTGGCCGCGAAAGCGCAAGAGTGGCCCTGGATTATGACAAGCTAGCAACGCTATACAGCAAGATGGGCAAACAAGCAGAAGCGGATAAAGCTGCAGATACAGCCCTGCAAATCAAGCGCAAACTACCTGGTGGTGCCAGACTCAAACGCACACAGCCTGTAGCCACGGGCACCACGCAGACAGTCAACCCACCGACAACCAAGCCAACGGCGATAACGACAGCCACACTACCAGCGGGACCACTCACCCTGGGCAGCAGCCCCGCGACAGGCACGGCAACAAGCACAGCCCCAGGCGACAAGTGGGCACTGGTAGTCGGTATCAGTAACTACCAGGACACTACACTCAATCTCAAATACTCAGCCAAAGATGCCAGAGACTTTTATGACTATTTGCTCCAGGATGGTCATTTTAAAAGTGACCACGCCAAACTGCTAGTGGATAGCGATGCTTCCCGCGAAAACATAATGTCACTTTTGGGCGACTCCTGGCTGCCTAAAACAGTCAAGCCAAATGATCTCGTAGTACTCTACGTAAGTAGCCACGGCAGCCCATCGGAGATGGACGTCAAAGGCGAAAACTATCTAGTCGTTTTTGACACTAAAAAAGATAAGTTATACGCTACCGGCATATCGATGCAAGAGCTAATTGACAAAATCAAGCGTCGTATCAACACAGATCGCGTCTTAATCGTGCTCGACGCCTGCCACAGCGGCGCCACCAGAGACGGTGCCAAAGGTCTTTACAAAGCACAAAACTTTGACTCCGAAACAATCACCCAGGGCTCAGGTCAAATGGTCATTTGCTCAAGCTCGCCGGACCAGGCATCCTGGGAATCAAAGAACTATCCCAACGGAGTGTTTACAAGACAACTGATTGAAGCACTGAAACAACAAAAGTCAATTGCGCAAGCCTATAACCAGCTCAAAGACAAAGTGCAGGACGAAGTATTGCGCGATAGAGGTCAGGTACAAACACCTGAGCTCAAAAATGCCTGGAAGGGTGGCGACCTGCAACTGGCACAGTAAACACCAGTCAATGGCACACTAGCTATTGATATTAACAAAACACACTGTAAAAGCCAGAAACCGTTGAATTAAGGAAATCGAATTGCCAGACAATCACTACACTAGCGCTAAACTTGCAGCGCTCTATGACTACGACAGCCCCTGGTCTGGGGACAGAGACTTTTATCTAGCTCTGGCAGACAGAGACAAAATGGACATACTCGATCTCGGCTGCGGCACTGGACTGATTTGCGACAGGTATGCAGGAGCCGGTCATAATGTTACAGGTGTAGATCCAGCCGCGGCGATGCTCGACGTGGCCAGGACAAAACCACACGGTCCAAAAATCGAATGGATTGAAGCAAACGCGCAAGACTTCAAGTCGGACAAGCGCTTTGATCTAATCATCATGACTGGTCATGCCTTCCAGGTACTAGTGGATGACCATGA
>Ga0075158_10003755_pt1 | contig 10596 bp, 8 predicted proteins | sample JI91814BDNA_FD_70968 | JGI IMG/M metagenome (GOLD analysis project Ga0075158, IMG submission 70968) | Wastewater effluent complex algal communities from Wisconsin, to seasonally profile nutrient transformation and Carbon sequestration -... | ecosystem: Engineered > WWTP > Effluent > Algae... | reverse complement strand
ACTTGCGGGGGCTGTGGGCTGCACCCCGCCCGCGACGCCGACGTCGACGACGGGGGCGCCGCCGGCGAAGCAGCCGGAGCCGACGAAGGTCGATACGAAGGTCGACCCGAAGGTGGAGCCGGTGACGACGCCGCCGGTGGCTCCGGCGGACGGCGAGCGGCTCGACGGGCGGGTGCTGATCGCCAGCAACGAGGGCGGGTGGACGCTACGCAAGGCGGGCACGGACGTCGGAGGCGGATCGGGCGACGATGGCTCGAGCGATTCGAGCGGTTCGATCGGCTCGATCGGCAGCGGCGGTGGGATGGGCCGCGGGAAGGGCTACGGGAGCGGGGGCGGAGGCGGAGCCGATGCCAAGTCGGAGAGCGCACGGCCGGCGCCGGCGCCCATCGAGGCGGCGATGCGGGACGGAGGCGACGAGCCGACCAGCGCCGGGCCGATGAAGAAGAGCAAGGACGCGGTGTCCGACGCGCCGCTCAAGGCCGGGTCGACCGACGACAACGCGGACTTCAAGGGCTACCTGAAATTCCTCGAGACGTGGACGACGCGCGGCGACGTGCGCGGGGACTATCAGCCGCTCGACGTCGCGGGGCGGGTGTTCGTGAAGGTGGTCGACGGCGACAAGCAGCCGCTGCCGGGCGTGGCGATCACGGTGGCGGATCCGCTGACGAAGGCGCCGCTGTGGAAGGCGACGACGTACGGCGACGGGCGGGCGCCGTACTACCCGAAGCTGTTCGGGGCGGCGGCGGCGCAGGCGGGTCGGCTCGAGGTGTCGGCGACGATCGGCGGGGCGGTGGTGTCGGCGACGTGGGACGGGCAGTCGGACCTGACGCTGGCCGGGCAGGCGCCGGTGGCCGCGGCGGACGGGATGGCGCTCGACGTGGTGTTCCTGCTCGACACGACGGGGTCGATGGGCGACGAGCTCGAGCGGATCAAGACGTCGCTGCTGGCGGTGGCGGACAAGCTGCGCGGCAAGCGGGCGGACCTCAAGCTGCGGTTCGCGGCGGTCGCGTACAAGGACATCAGCGACGACTACGTGACGATGGCGCACCCGTTCACCGACGACACGGCGGCGTTCAACACGGCGATGAAGGCGCTGTCGGCCGGCGGGGGCGGGGACCTGCCGGAGTCGCTCAACCAGGGGCTCAGCCGCGTGGTCGAGGGGCTGCAGTGGCGGCCGGAGGCGGCGAAGGTGGTGTTCCTGGTCGCGGACGCGGCGCCGCAGATGCGGTTCAAGGGCGACGTGCTGTACGGGGACAGCGCGGTGCGGGCGGTCGGGCTGGGGATCCGCGTGCACTCGGTGGCGGCGAGCGGGCTGGATCCGCTGGGCACGCTGGTGCTGCGGCAGATCGCGCAGCTGACCCGCGGCAAGTTCATCTTCATCGAGTACGGGAAGGGCACGCAGGAGACCGCGGCGAAGCACGGGGTGTCGGGGCCCGTGGACGGCGGCAACAACCTCGACGAGATCCTGCTGAAGCAGCTGACCGCCGAGATCGACGGGTGGGGCAAGTGACGATCAGTGCGGTCGGCGGATCACGGGGTCGACTTGCTGTCGCTGCGCACGCTCGGGAAGAAGGCGTCGCGCATGCGGTCGCGGTTGGCCGCGGAGGTGGTCGCGCGGTGCGGCTGGGTCGGCGCGTCGGCCTCGATCTGGCGCGGTGTGGCCTCGACGACGCGGTGGAGCGGGTGGACCTGCGGGGGCCTCGCGGAGGGCACCGTGATCTCGTCGCTGGGCGACGACGCGACGGGGAGCGGCGGAGCGGGCGGCGGGGGCGTGGCCGCGGGCGGTGATGCCTTCGACGACGCGGTCTTCCTCGCGGGCGCGGCCCGCTTCGCGGGCTGGGTCGATGGGGCGGGTGCGGCGGCGGTCTTGCGCGCGCGAGTCTGCTTCGTGGCGGGCATCGGACGGTCCTCGGATTGCGTTGGCGTCGCTCACCCCCCGAACGGGTGCACGGCCCGGACGCCGGGTGACTCACGGCACTGTAGCTGCGCGGGACGTCACGTTAACCATATGTCTCCGGGGACAGGTTGATGCAGGGTCGCGCCGGGACATGGAGTCATGCGTGCACTTGTGATCGATCGGCGGAATTGCGCGGAGTATGCTGCGGGCGGTCGTGATGCGGACTCGTTGGACCGGATGTCGAGGATCCGCGGGTTCGTGCGCGACGGTCCTCGGTTCTGGGCCGTGATCTTCGCCCACGCGATCGGGGGAATGCCGGCGCGCCCGTCGACGTAGGCGGTGACCGTGGTCCGGCTCGGCGATCGCCATCCGCTGCTGCATCGCCTGGCGATCGGGTGGTTTCGGTTCAAGCGGCGGATCGCGTGGTGGCTGGATCGGCGGCCGCTCGCGCGCCGGGATCCGGTGCGGTTGCCGTGCCTGGTCAAGCGGCACTCGTCGCGGCTTATTAAAGTGCTCGGCGACTCGGACCTGCAGCTGCAACACAACAAGGTGGTCAACCTCGGCATCATCGCGCCGCTGCTGGACGGGCTGCGGATCGGGCCCGGGGAGGTGTTCTCGTTCTATCGAACGATCGGCCGGCCGACGCGCGAGCGCGGGTTCCTGCCGGGGATGGAGCTGTCGCGCGGGCGGGCGCGGGCGGGGATCGGCGGGGGCATCTGTCAGATGGCGAACATGCTGCACTGGCTGGTGCTGCACAGCCCGCTGACGGTCACCGAGCGCAGCGCGCACAGCTTCGACCCGTTCCCGGATCAGGGGCGCAGCGTCCCGTTCGGGACCGGGTGCGCGGTGTTTTATAATTATGTGGATCTGTGCGTTCGCAACGATACGCGCGAGGCGTTTCAGTTCAAGCTGTGGCTGACGGCGACGGAGCTTCGGGGCGAGCTGCGGTCGGATCGACCGATCGCCGAGACGTACTCGATCTTCGAGAAGGACCACCGATTCGTCCGGCGGGGCGGCGAGTTCTGGCGCAGCAACGAGATCTGGCGGCGGGTGATGGAGCGGCGGACGGGACGCCATCTGCGCGATGAGCTTATTAAAAAGAATCGGGTGCGGGTGATGTACACGCCGCCGACGTGGGTCGACGAGCCGGCGTGACAGGACGCGGAGATGATGGGCCTGCGTCGTCGTTCACGGCGGAGGGACGGGCTGAGGAGCGACGGGCACGATCGGCTGGGGCGGCGCGAGCACGGGGCGGCTCGTGGGCGCGATGAGCCGGCGGATCTCGTCGTTGAGGGTGTTGATGCGGGCGGCGGACTCGTTGGCCTTGCGCAGCGCGTCGGCGCGGGTGGCCGGGTCGGTCGTGGTCGCGGCGGTGTCCTCGTTCTTCTTCTTCTCGGCCTCCTCGTTCTTGATCGCATCCTCGCGCTCCTTGATCTTGTCGGAGAGCTTCTGCTGGGCGGCGTCGGCGGCGGCTCCGCGGGCGTTGGCCCAGTCGGCGCGGGCCTTCAGGCAGGCATCCATGGCGGCGCCGTCCTCCTTGCCGATCGCGCTGCTGGCGGCGCCCGAGGCGTTGCTGGCGTCCTTGCTGCGCATCAGCAGGATCGTCGTCGGGATGCCGAGGATGCCGCCCGAGGCGACGACCAGCGCGTTGCGATTCTTCGCGGCCCAGTTGGCGTCGGCGCTGGTGTCGGGGCCCATGGCGGCGCCGGCCACGGCGGCGCCGGCGGCGACGATGCCCATGGCGATGCCGAGACCGAGGAAGATCTGGCCCTTGTGATCCGCGGTCCTGGCGAGCCGACGACAGTATTCGACGCCGGTCTCGGGCGGGTTCAAGAAGCCCTCCTCCACGGCGCTGGTGTCACGGACACCGTAAGGGATGGGGATCGAGCGGCATCCTCCGCTCAGGAGTCCGCCGACAAGGAGCGCCGTGACCACATGTTTTCCGTGCATCGTCCAATCTCCAGTGGTTCGCCAGCGGCGAACCAATACGCCTACGCGGGTACCCGACGCGCAGTCCGGCATGGCGCTGCGCGTCGACGAGCGGGGGACCGCTCGCTCTGGTGAGTGAGGCACGCGGCGGGATCCGTTCGTGGTCGGCGATGAATTTCTGCGGCAGGGTGGATCGCGCCCGTGTCAAGCGCGGCGACGCGCCAGGGGCGATGAATTTCGCGGGATGAATTCGTCGGCGCGGCGCCTCGATCTGGCCGACAATCTCCGGGCATGGCGTTCCTCCGCGGCGACGGCAAGGCGGTCCTCTCGCGGGCGATCGCCGCGTTCGAGGCGAAGACCGCGGCGGAGCTGGTCGTCGTCGTCGAGCCGCGGGCGGGGCATTACGCGCACATCGCGGTGGCGGCCGGAGCGGCGGCCGCGTTCGCGGCGCTGGCGTTCCTGCTGTATGGCGAGCCGAGCTTCGCGCTGCACTGGTTCCTCATCGATCCGGTGCTGATCGGGGCGTTCGTCGGCTATCTGAGCGGCGGCTGGGCGCCGCTCGAGCGGACGCTGAGCCGCCGGTCGCGGCGCGAGGCGTGGGCGCTGCGGTCCGCGCGCGCGGCGTTCACCGCCCGCGGGGTCGCCAACACCCGCGGACGCACGGGGGTGCTGCTGCACGTGTCGGTGGTCGAGCGCATCGCCACGGTGATCGCGGACACCGGCATGATCCAGGCGATCCCCGAGGCGGCGTGGGCCCGGGCCTGTGAACCGCTGTGCGGCGCGGTCGCCCGTGGAGCGTCGGCGACGGCGCTGGAGCCCCACATCGTGGCCCTCGGGGCGCTGTGCGGCGAATACCTGCCGCGCCAGGCGGACGACATCAACGAGCTGTCCGACGAGGTGGACTCGTGAACCGCCGCATCGTGGTGGTGCTGGCGATCGGGGTCGCGCTGGTCGCGTTCGAGGCGGCGGCGCGGCCCGGTGGCGGGCAGGGCTACTCGGGCGGCAGTCGGAGCAGCGGAGGAAGCGGGGGCGGCGGGGGCGACGGGGCGGGGCTGATCCTCGAGCTGCTCATCCGGCTGATCTTCGCGTATCCGGCGATCGGGATCCCGGTGACGGTGCTGGTGATCTACCTGTGGTGGCGGCACAGTCATCACGTCGCCGATGTGAGCAGCGATCGCTGGTCGAGCGGCGGCGGCGAGGATGTCTATGCGCCAGTGCCGGCGCGGCGGGTCGGGATGGACAGGATCCGCGAGCGCGACCCCGAGTTCTCGGCGGTGCTGTTCGAGGACTTCGTGTACGCGCTGTACGCCCGCGTGAACGTGGCGCGCGGCGACCCGCAGGCGATGACGAAGCTGGCGCCGTACGTGGCCGAGGGCTCGCGCGCGGCCCTGCTGGCGCGCGAGCCGAGCGGCGTGGCGATCAGCGGGGTGATCGTCGGGGCGCTGCGGGTCGCGGGCGTGCGCCTGCCGGAGCGCGGCGGGGGCAACATCCGTGTCGACCTCGAGATCGAGGCGAACTTCACGGCCGGCGGATCCGGGTATTACGTGCAGGAGGGGTGGACGCTCGAGCGGTCGGCGGCGGTGGTCAGCAAGCCGCCGCCGGGCCCGGGCGAGGCCCACGAGTTCCGCTGCCCGAGCTGCGGCGCGCCGTTCGAGTCGAGCGGCGACGACACGTGCCAGTACTGCAAGCGCGAGGTCGGCGAGGGCCGCTTCGACTGGACGGTGACGCACGTCCGCCTGCAGCGCCAGGAGACGCGGCCGCCGGCGCTGACGTCCGACGTCGCCGAGCAGGGCACGGATCTGCCGACGGTGTTCGACCCGCAGGTGCGGGCGCAGCACGCGGCGCTGATCGCCGAGGACCCGGGCACGGCGCCGGAGCAGCTCGAGCGGCGCCTGCGGACGATCTACGCGGAGCTCAATGCGGCCTGGAGCGCGCTCGACCTGCGCAAGGTCCGGCCGTACGTGTCCGACTCGCTGTTCAATTACCTCGAGTACTGGATCACGGCGTACCGCGAGCAGGGGCTGCGCAACGTGCTCGAGCAGATGGCGATCAGCCGCATGCAGATCGTCAAGCTGACCCGCGATCGCCACTACGACGCGATCACGCTGCGGTTCTGGGCCTCGGGGCTCGACTACACGGTGCGCGCCGACAGCGGCAAGCGGGTGTCGGGCAGCAGCTCGCGCAAGCGGGGCTACAGCGAGTACTGGACGCTGATCCGCGGGAGGGCGGTGCGCGGGGCGCCGAAGGCGGCGGGCACGTGCCCGAGCTGCGGGGCGCCGCTCGACCGGGTCAACATGGCCGGCACCTGCGAGTATTGCGGCGGGCACCTGACGCGCGGCGAATTCGACTGGGTGCTCAGCAAGATCGAGCAGGACGACTCGTACGCGGGCTGAGTCTGGGTCGTCGCGGAGGACAATCGTCGGACGATATTCGTGGTCCTGTGGATATCGTATCGATGGACAATTAATAATGCGGACGCCGGCTGGTGCCGGCGTCCGCGGGAATGGTTTGTGTGTGGTCTACTTCTTGTCCGGGACCATCTTGGCCTCGGTGCAGGTGGCCTGGCTCGCCGAGGGGGCGGGGCAGTAGTACACCTTCGAGCTGAACATCTTGCGCGTCGAGTACCAGGCGTCGCCGTTGACGTTGGTCGCGGTCGGGATCGACGAGACGTAGTGGGTGCAGGCGGGCAGGGCCGTCGCAACGAGGAGGAGGAGGGGGACGATTCGCTTATTCACTGGCCTTCTCCTCGCTGGCCGCAGGCGCCGGCTCGCTCGAACCACCACCACCACCACCACCGCCGCCGCCGACCGACACCGAGCCGTTCGCGACGTTCTTGACCTGCCAGCAGGTCGGGGTGCCGCTCGTCGCGTCACAGTTCCAGAAGCTGGATCCGCCGATCAGCTTCTTCTGGGCGACGAACGCCTTGCCCTGGACCGATGGGGTCACGGTGACGTACACGCAGCCGGATGCCATCGAGGCTCCGAGCGCGAGTGCTACCAACGCATGTTTGGATTTCCGCATGGAACGGTGAGGTACCACAGATCGCAAGGCGTCCGAAAGATGTCTGTTCTCGCGTCGACCGCGGACGTCACGGGACCTGTCCCGAGGGCGGGTTGCGATGGATATGTGCTTGAGCCTGTAATTACAATGTTCGGCCGAGATGTGGCGTTTTTGCGTGATACGAAAGGGCGCGCAATCGAGCGTATTCGAGGCCGGCGAGATTCGTCGCTGCGGCGAATTTCGACGGTGCCGAATTTTTCGCGCGTCGTTCGGCGCGCGTCCGGGCCGACGGTGAGATCGTCGCTGCGATGGATCGCCACGGCGCTGAGCGTGGCGCCGTTCAGCGCTCGTCCGGCGGGAGGGCGGGCCGCGTGGGGCTGGCGGGCAGGGCGGTCTGCGCCTGACGAATGGCTGACACCAGGGCCTCGGCGTGGCGGTTGCCGATCGCGGTGATGCGGGTGCCCTTCGCGTCGCGCCAGGTGATGCGCACCGCGCGGCCGCCGTCGCCGGGCATGTTGTACATCCATTCGCGATGTCCGGCGTAGCGGATGCCCCAGCCGCCGTAGGTCTTCCAGTCGTAGGAAATGGCCTCGGCCTTCTCGATCGCGGAGATCGGGATCTTGGGGCCGAACAGGCCGTACTGGACGTTGACGTGGCCCTCGGAGATGGTCACGCGCAGCACGGCGAACAGCAGCCAGATGATCATCAGCGGCGGGAGGCCGATGGCGAGCGCCCACAGCTGGCCGCTGGCGATCGTGGCGATCAGGACGGTCAGGCCGGAGGCGGCGAACAGCGCCTGGAGCTGCCACGGGGCGCGGCGCTTGTCGCGGTAGAGGACCACGCCCTCGCCCGGCATGTACTTGCGCTCGTAGAGGTCCGGCGTGCGGCCGGCTTCGACGGGGACGAGGTCCTTGGGCTCGGGCATGGGTTCGAGGGTCGGGCCGCGGCGCGGGGGTGTCAATGCGTCAGCCGGGCTCGAGCACGAACGGGTAGGTGACGACGACGCTGCCGCCGCCCTCGGGCTTCGGGAAGGTCCAGCGGCGCACGGCGCCGGCGATGCACTGGGCGGCGTCGCTGTCGGCCAGGGTCGAGTCCTGCAGGGTCGCGCTGGCGACCTTGCCGTTGCCGGCGATGGTGAACTGGACCGAGACGCGGCCCTTCGCGTTGGGGTCGCGCGCGAGCGCCTGGTTGTAGCAGTAGCGGACCTCGTTGATGTGGGCGCGCACGATCCGGCGGATGATGTCCTTGTCGAGCGTGCCGCCGCCGATGAGGCCCTTCGATGGTTCGGAGGGGGTGGACGGGGTGCCGGTGGGGCGGGCGATCAAGGTGGCGCCGGTGCAGCTGCGGGCGAGCGCGGCGGTGATCGCCTGCCAGCGCGTGGTGTCGTCGGGGGCGACCTGCAGCGGGACGCCGATGCTGCCGGTGGAGGTGTCGTCGGGGACGTCGCCGGTCAGGGTGATCGTGCGGGCGCCGAGCAGGCCGGTCGGTGAGGCGCTGGCGAGCGGGTCGGCGGGATCGGGGCCGAGCCGCGGGGTCGCTAGCGGGAGGTCGATCGGGTCGGGGTCGTCGGTTGTGAACACGGTGTAGGTCAGGCGCAGGCCGGGCGGTTTGGCGGCGAGGTCGGCGAGCACGGCGAGGGTCGGGCGCAGCGCGGCGAACGGGACGTCACCGTCGATCGTGAGGCCGAGCGAGGGGGCGCGGTCGGTGGTCGCGAGGGCGGCGCGCAGGGCCTCGGGGGTCGCGATCGGGGCGCCATCGAGGGCGCTGCCGGCGGCGGTGATCGCGAGGGTGCGCGCGGGGTTCATGAAGATGCCCTGGCAGGTCAGGGCGACGCGCGGAGGGTTCGGGAGGATGGCGGTGGTGAGCCGGGTCTTGCGGGCGCAGGCCGCGGGCACGCCGGCGTCGCAGGTCGCGGTCACGACGCGGGTGGCGTCGGCGTACTGGTAGCGGGCGAGCAAGGCGTCGACGAGCTGGTCGGCGGCGTCGGCGTGGAGGCGGTTCGTGTCGATCGACCTGTCGGCGGCGAGGCAGGTGAGCGCGGGCTGGAGGGCGGCGAGGGCGGCGAGGGCGGTGTCGGCGGTGAGCGGCGGGGTGGCGTCGTCGAGCGAGGACTCGGTGCCGCCGACCGAGCGGATCAGGCGGCGGAGGCCGTGGGCGTAGTCCTGGGCGCAGCGCGGCTGGGCAGGGGCGGGCAGCGGTTGCCAGGTGGTGGCGCCGAGGTCGAGCGGGCGCGGGGCGGGGTCGCCGGTGGTCAGCTCGAGGTCGGCGACGAGGGCGTGGCCGGATCGGCGGACGGCGCCGGTCAGGCGGTTGTAGTCGGTGAGCAGGTCGACGCCGGGCAGGACGGAGGCGAGCAGCGGGCGCACGGCGGTGAGGTCGGCGTGGAGGTGGGCGAGGCCGTCGGCGGGGGACGGGGCGCCGAACACGTCGGCGGGGGCGGTGTTGTAGGTGGCACGGACGCGCTGGCGATCGCCCTCGCGCTCGCTGACGACGGTGGTCTTCGCGTCGAAGAGCTGCGCGTAGCCGCCGAGCTGGGCCTCGAGGGTGGCGAGGGGGATCGCGGGGTCGGTGAGCATCGAGATGCCGGCGTGGCGGGCGGCGGCGTCGGTGATCGCGAGCTGGCCGACGGCGGTCTGCAGGGTCGGCAGCGGGGTGTCGCCGAGGATGCCGGCCTGCAGGCGGGCGGTCTGGGCGAACGGGGCGGTCGGCGAGAAGAGGGCGCGCCACGAGCCGCAGGTGGTGAGCATGCCGAGGTCGTCGTCGGGCACGAGCGGCGTGATCGGGGCGCCGGTGCTCGCGGCGGCGGCGGTGGTGTCGAGGCGGAGCCAGGCGTCGAGGGCGGCGGGTCGGACGAGGGCGAGCGGCAGGGCGTCGCTGCGGGTGGCCGCGTCGATCGCGGCCTCGCCGCGCGGGGTCAGGCTGGCGACGCCACGCAGGTGGAGGCCGTGGTCGTCGGCGGCGAGGGAGATGGCGTAGTCGTCGAACTCGAGCGGCTCGGCGCCCCAGATCTTCTCGCAGCCGGCGAGGCTGGCGAGGGCGGTGCGGCGGGCCGGGCCGAGGTCGACGGGGGCGAGGCGGGCCGCGAGGTCGTGGATCTCGCGGGCGGCGGTCCAGGCGTCGAAGGCGGGCAGGCGGTGCGGGCGGATCAGCAGGGCGGCGGCGTCGTCCTGGGCGAGGGCGACGAGACCGGCGGTGAAACGCGCGGCTGGCCTCGGGGACAGGTCGGGAATTGTTGCGACGTCGGCGGGGGCGGTCGCGCCGACGTCGAGGATCACGCGGACGTGGTCGTCGCCGGGGATCACGGCGAGGGTGTCGCGCTCGCCGAGGGCCCACGCGGACGCGCCGGGCAGGGCGTGCACGAAGCCGGGGCGCGGCTCGCCGAGGGTCGACAGGCCGCGGGCGAGGGCGGCGGTGAGGGCGGCGGGATCGCTGGCGGGCACGACGAGCGTGTGCTGCATGCCGGGGAGGTTGCCGGGCGAGAGGTGGGCGGTGAGCAGCCCAGTCGGGACGTCGAGAGGGACCGCGCCGATCGCGATGATGACGGGGCGGGTGCGGTCCCAGCCGGTCCACTCGAGCGTGGGGATCGGCGGGCCCGGGGCGTCGGGGTTGACCGGGCGGAGGGCGTGCAGGATCGCGGCGAACCATTGGTTGGCGTCGGCGATCGACGCGAGCTGCGCGGCCTGCTCGGGCGGGAGCGGGAGCTTGCCGAGGCGGGCGTGCAGGGCCGGCCAGCGCTCGGGGTGGACGACGGCGACGAAGGTCGCGTGCTC
>Ga0075158_10003754_pt1 | contig 10599 bp, 11 predicted proteins | sample JI91814BDNA_FD_70968 | JGI IMG/M metagenome (GOLD analysis project Ga0075158, IMG submission 70968) | Wastewater effluent complex algal communities from Wisconsin, to seasonally profile nutrient transformation and Carbon sequestration -... | ecosystem: Engineered > WWTP > Effluent > Algae... | reverse complement strand
CTTTTCCCAGGGAGCGGGTCAACCTAAAGGGCAATCGTAGCTTCGCCTTCTGGGTGGAGGTGCGCTTGACAACGATAGGCCGAGTTTGGGACAAGTTCAGCGTCATCCACGTAAAGGAAAGAGCCAGCCAATGAGGGCGTTCCAATACTTTTCTACTTCTAAATCCACATGGAAGAGCATAGCCCCGCTGATTTGCGCCCTTGCATCCTCATGTCTGCCAATCCCGCAGATCCCCGATGACCGACCCGAACCATCTTCAGTTAACGGCCAAGTGACTACTCAGTCGCACGAACCGATTGTGCTGGAAGATTTTGATGGGCCCGGATCTGTTGTGATATATCTCCCTGGAAAACAAGATTGGCAGCCCATATCTTACCGAGACTGCAATCAGGAGCAAATACAGTGCTTTAGAGACTGCTGGAACGTGGACCCACCCTGGCCGCGAGAAAGAGGAAGACAGGGACATTATTCATATTGCTCGGAGAAATGTCTGAAAGAATATATAATTTGTATGGATGAGCAGGCAACGAGACATGCCTTTACTAGCTTTGCGGTCGCTCGAGCCTGGCTATACCGACACCGGGAGCTCGCTGTAGGAGCCGTGATCGTGATTGGTTTTAGTATTTTTGTGGTCGCAACGGATGGTGCTGCTCTGGTTCTATCCCCGAAGCTCGCCGAATATGCTCCGCAGCTGAATTATCGCTAGCTGGGAAGCTGATAACGGTACAGGTGAACAATGCGTCGAGAGTCTGAGGCTTTAGAGAAGAAATTGGAAATTCTGAAAAAGGTCGCTAGTTGTTATAGCAGCGAATCAGAAGAGCATGAAGCCATCAAGATGGCGGCTGAGGCGCTTTTGTTTATAAATATGCGAGGATACTTTGCTGAATTTGAAAACGGTATCAAGGAAGCCGCGCAGCCGCTGACGGAGGAACAGATCGCTTATTTGAAGAGCATCGGGTGCTCGCCGTATTGACCGGCTCCAGGAACCGCCGCCCCACGGTCGCCAGGCGGCTTGCTCAAGCGGCCATCTTCTGGCAAGGTCCGACATGGTTGTCGTCGATGTGCGGGTCAGGCGGTAGTGGGTGCGAGTAGGCCAAGTAGGTAACCTCAGGGAAGGAGAGTTCATGTCTGCAGAAGCAAGAGCGAGCCAGGAGCGGGGCGGGGGGCGCGAGGTGGTCATTGTCGGCGCCGCGCGGACGCCGATCGGGAGCTTCGGCGGCGAGCTGGCCGCGGTGACCGCGCCGGAGCTTGGGGCGGTGGCGATCAAGGAGGCGCTCTTGCGGGCGGGCGTCGCGGCGGCCGACGTCGGCGAGGTGACGATGGGCTGCGTGCTCCAGGCGGGCCTGGGGCAGGCCCCGGCGCGCCAGGCGGCGATCAAGGCGGGGGTGGGGGCGCAGGTGCCGTGTCAGACGCTGAACAAGGTCTGCGGCTCCGGCCTCAAGGCGGTGGTGGTGGCGGCGCAGGCGATCGCGCTCGGCGATGTCGAGATCGCGGTCGCCGGCGGCATGGAGTCGATGAGCAACGTGCCCTATTACCTGCCGGGCGCACGCACCGGCTATCGGCTGGGCCACCAGCAGGCCATCGACGGGCTGATCCACGACGGCCTGTGGGACGTGTACAACAACTTCCACATGGGCTCGGCCGCCGAGCTGTGCGCCCGCGAGCGCAAGATCGACCGCGCCGCCCAGGACGCCTACGCCGGCGAGTCGTTCCGCCGCGCCCAGGCGGCGCAGGCGGCGGGGCACTTCGACGCCGAGATCGTCAAGGTGCCGGTGCCGCAGAAAAAGGGCGCGCCCAAGCTGGTCGACAAGGACGAGGGGCCGGGCCGCGGCGACATCAGCAAGCTGCCGGGCCTGCGCCCGGCGTTCGAGAAAGACGGCACGGTCACCGCCGGCAACGCCAGCACCCTCAACGACGGCGCGGCGGCGGTGGTGCTGATGTCGGCCGCCGAGGCGGCGCGGCGCGGCCTGACTCCGCTCGGGCGCATCCGCGCCTACGCCCAGCACGCCCAGGCCCCGGAGTGGTTCACCACCGCGCCGGCCTACGCCATCGAGAAGGCGCTGAAGCGCGCCGGCCTGCACAAGGGCGACATCGACCAGTACGAGATCAACGAGGCGTTCGCCGTGGTCGCCCTGGCCAACAACCAGCTGCTGGAGCTGCCCGCCGACCGGGTCAACGGGTCGGGCGGCGCGGTGGCGCTGGGGCACCCGATTGGGGCCTCTGGGTGTCGGCTGCTGGTGACGCTGCTCTACTCGCTGCAGCGGCAGAACCACAAGCGCGGCATCGCGTCTTTGTGCATCGGCGGCGGTGAAGGCATCGCCCTTATCGTGGAGCGGTAGCGATGAGCGCGACGACGGATACAAGTAGCGCAGGCGCCCAGGCGCCGGCGGCGGTAAAGCGCCTGGGCATCATCGGGGCGGGGCAGATGGGCGGCGGCATCGCCCAGGTGGCGGCGCAGCGCGGCCTGCACGTCGAGCTGTGCGATGTCAGCCTGGAGGTGGCGCACAAGGGCAAGGCGCGGCTGGCGGCGGGCCTGGGCAAGCTGGTCGAAAAGAGCAAGCTGACCGCCGAGGCGCGCGACCAGGCGCTGCAGCGCATCACGCCGCACGGCGACTACGCGGCGCTGGGCGGCTGCGACTTCGCGATCGAGGCGGCGACCGAGAACCAGGAGCTCAAAAAGAAGATCTTCGCCGAGATGGACCGGCACCTGACTCCGGGGGCGATCCTGGCGACCAACACGTCGTCGATCTCGATCACGCTCTTGGCGGCGGTGACGCGGCGGCCCGAGCAGGTCATCGGCATGCACTTCATGAACCCGGTGCCGCTCATGCAGCTGTGCGAGGTCATCCGCGGCCTTCAGACCAGCGAGGCGACCTACCAGACGACGATGGCGCTCGGGCAGGCGCTCGGCAAAGAGCTGGTGACGGCGCGCGATGTGCCGGGGTTTATCGTCAACCGGCTGCTCATCCCGTTTCTCAACGAGGCCTGCTTCGCGCTCGCCGAGGGGCTGGGCACCGTCGAGGACATCGATAAGGCGATCAAGCTCGGGCTCAATCACCCGATGGGGCCGTTCGCCCTGGCCGACCTTATAGGCCTCGACACCTGCCTGGCGATTGCCGAGGTGCTGCACCGCGAGCTCGGCGAGGACAAGTACCGCCCGGCGCCGCTCCTGCGAAACTACGTCGCCGCCGGCTGGCTCGGCCGCAAGGCCGGGCGCGGCTTTTACACCAAGTGGACCTGATGAACCCGACCTTCCAGACCCTGCTTTACGAAATCGACGGGCCGCTGCTGACGCTGACCGTGAACCGGCCCAAGGTCTTAAACGCCCTGAACGAGCAGGTCCTCGACGAGCTGTACGCGGCGCTGCACCACGCCGGGGAGCAGCCCGAGCTGCGCGCGATCATCCTCACCGGGGCCGGGGACCGGGCGTTCGTCGCCGGGGCGGACATCGCGGCGATGGCGACCCTTTTGCCGGAGGCGGCGCTGGAGCTGGCCAAGAAGGGCCACCGGGTGGGCGAGGTGATGGCGCGGCTGCCGCAGCCGGTGATCGCGGCGGTCAACGGCTTCGCGCTGGGCGGCGGCATGGAGCTGGCGATGGCGTGCGATGTGATCTACGCCAGCACCAAGGCCAAGTTCGGCCAGCCCGAGGTGAACATCGGCGTCATGCCGGGCTTTGGCGGCACCCAGCGCCTGCCGCGCCGGGTGAGCCTGAGCGCCGCGGCGGAGCTCTTGTACGGCGGCGACCCGATAGGGGCCGAAGACGCGCTGCGCCTGGGCCTGGTGGCGGCGGTGTGCGCGCCGGAGGAGCTCCTGGAGCGGGCGCGGGCGCTCGGGCGCAAGATCGCCAGCCGGGCGCCGCGGGCGGTGGCGGCGACCAAGCACGCGCTGCACGCCGCCCTCGAGCTGCCGCTGTCTTTGGGCAGTCAGCTCGAGCAGCGCTTGTTTTCCGAGCTGTTTGCGACGCAAGATCAGAAAGAAGGGATGGCCGCGTTTCTGGCCAAGCGGCCGCCGAGCTACACCGGCAAGTAGGCGCCCGCCCGCTAGCCGCCTGCCCCGCCCCGACGAATACTTAAGACGAAGACAAGGACCCAGACCCTGCCATGGAACTCCAGCTCAGCGAAGAGCAACAGCTTGTCCAGAAGACCGCCGCCGAGTTCAGCAAAAATGAGGTGCTGCCCAAGGCCGCCGAGATCGACCGCGAGCACCGTCACCCGCGCGAGCTGGTGGCGCGCATGGCGGAGCTCGGATTTTTGGGCGTCGCCATCCCCGAGCAGTACGGGGGGGCGGGGCTGGACATCGTCTCGTATGTGCTGGTGCTCGAAGAGGTGAGCCGCGCCTGCGCCAGCACGGGCGTCATCATGAGCGTCAATAACTCCCTGGTCTGCGACCCGATCCTGCGCTTTGGCACCGAGGAGCAGAAGCGGCGGTGGCTGGTGCCGCTGGCCGCCGGCAAGCTGCTCGGCTGCTTCGCCCTGTCGGAGCCGGAGGCGGGCTCGGACGCGGCGGCGCAGAAGACGGTCGCCCACCCGGACGGCGACGGCTTTGTCGTGACCGGGGTGAAGAACTGGATCACCAACGGGCCGGTGGCCGACGTGTGCGTCCTGCACTGCATGATCGACCCGCCGGGCACCAAGGCCGGGCACAAGGCGATAACGACCTTCATCCTGCCCATGGATGCAAAGGGGGTGCGCTGCGGGCCGCCGGACAAGAAGCTCGGCATCCGCGGCTCGCAGTCGTGCCAGATCTTCCTCGATGAGGTGCGCCTGGGGCGGGAGCACCTGCTCGGCGAGGTCGGCCAGGGCTTCAAGGTCGCGATGAGCACCCTGGACGGCGGGCGCATCGGCATCGCGGCGCAGGCGCTGGGCATCGCGCGCGCCGCCTACGAGGACGCCGGGCGCTACGCCCTGGAGCGCAAGACGTTCGGGCAGCCTATAGCCAACCACCAGTCGATCCAGTGGAAGCTCGCCGACATGGCGACCGAGATCGACGCGGCGCGGCTTCTGACCCTGCGGGCGGCGACGCTCAAGGACAAGGGGGTGCGCTACTCGAAAGAGGCGGCGATGGCGAAGCTGTTCGCCTCCGAGGCCGCCAACCACGCCGCCAAAGAGGGCGTGCAGATCTTCGGCGGCAACGGCTACGTCGAGGACTTCCCGGCGGAGCGCCACTTCCGCGACGCCAAGATCACCGAAATCTACGAAGGCACCAGCGAGATCATGCGCCTGGTGATCGCCGGCGCCGTGCTCAAGGAATAAAGACCCGCGCGGCGGGCTGCGGGCGGCGCTGAGACCAATCAGTCAGGGAGTAAGGAGTTCACTCATGCACTACACGGCGGACAGTCAAAGGTCGATGCTCTCCACTTTCACGGTGGCCAAGGCGCTCGCTCTTTGGGGGGTGTGCCTCGGGGCCGGGCTCTCCGGCTGCGCTGAGGAGAATCCGTCCGTGCGACCGACCCCGGTGCGGTCGCGGCCGGCCAAGCCGGCGGCGGTGGACACCCCGACCGTAGAGAACGCGGACGACCGCGCCGAGGGCATCCGCCACGTCTGCAACCGCAAGGCGAGCACCGAGCTGTCGCGCTGCTGGAGCGAGGAGTTCGATCGCACCCGGAACAACAAGTTCTCGGCCCAGATCAACGTCATGCTCACCGTCGCGCCGAGCGGGCAGGCGCAGGAGGTCGAGGTGCTGAACCCGCAGCCGAGCCGCAAGGAGCTTGAGCAGTGCGTGACCGAGTCGGCCAAGAGCTGGACGTTCCCGAGCGGCCAGACGGTCGCCCCGGTGCAGTGCAGCTTCTTCCTGCAGTCGAGCCAGTGAGTCGACGGGTGCCGGGCACGGAGCGATATCACAGAGGCAGCGCGCCGGGGCTCGGCGCCGCCCTGCTGCTCGCGGCGAGCCTCGGCGGCGCCGCGGTCGGGGAGCGGGCGCCGCTGGCCGCAGAGGGCAAGGGGGGCAAGGGGGGCCAGCGGGAGAAGCTCGGGCGGCCGGCGGCGGCCGCGCCGGCCAAGAGCGGGGAGATGCAGGTCGAGGGGACGGTGGGCGAGCTCGACTCGGCGGGCTGCGACAAGGTGCTGGCGGCGCACCATGACGAGATCAAGAAGTGCTACCAGGAGGCTACCGAGCGGCTGTTCTACCTCGGCGGCCGCATGGAGCTGAAGCTGCGCATCGGGCCGAGCGGCCTGCCGCACTCGGTGGCCATGGCCTCGTCCTCGGTGGGCAGCTACGAGGTCGAGCGCTGCGTGACGGCGGTGCTGCACAAGCTGCACTTCCCGCCGCCCAAAGGCGGGGACGGCGAGCTGACCTACCCGGTCGAGTTCGCCGCCCGCACCCCGGTCGGGAGCTGGCCGACCGAGAAGGTCGCCGCCGAGCTCAAGCGCATAAAGCTCGGCGGCTGCGCCGGCCACAAGCCGCGGCCGGGCGAGCATGTGGCGCCGATCCAGTCGATGCGCCTGACGCTGTACGTCGGGCCGGGCGGCAAGGTGACCTCGGTGGGCTTTTCCGCCGAAGAGCCTATCGACGACAAGGTTGCGCACTGCGTGGCCGGCAAGGCGCGGGCGCTGCAGCTTGACGACCCCCTAGGGAAGATGGTCAAGGTCAGCTATGACCTCGGCAGCGAGTACGGCCAATGAACTTTGAACCGACCCCAGAGCAGCGGCTGATCGCCGACACGGCGCGGCAGTTCGCGGAGCAGAACCTGATCAAGAAGGCCGCCCAGCGCGACCGCGACGGCGAGTTTCCGGTCGCCGAGCTCGGCAAGCTGGCCGAGCTGGGCCTGCTCGGGGTGAACATCCCCGAGGAGCTCGGCGGGGCGCAGGCCGGGGTGGTGGCGTACTCGCTGGCGCTGTCCGAGATCGCCGCCGCCGACGCCTCGGTGTCGGTGGCGATGGCGGTGACCAACATGGTCGCCGAGATCATCTGCGCCTTCGGCTCCCAGGAGCAGAAGCAGACCTGGGTGCCGCGGCTGTGCTCGGGCGAGGCGGTGGCGGGGGCGTTCGCGCTGTCGGAGGCGCAGTCGGGCTCGGACGCTTCGTCGCTGCGCACCAAGGCGGAGAAGATCCCGGGCGGCTACCGGCTGTCGGGCAGCAAGCTGTGGATTACCTCGGGGGACCGCGCCGGGGTGCTGGTGGTGTGGGCGCGCACCGAGGGCGAGGAGCTCGCGGCGCGGCCGGACAAGGCGAGCCCGGCCAGCAAGAAGAGCGCCGCCAGCGGGATCAGCGCGTTCCTCATCCCCAAGGACACCCCGGGCTTCGCCGCCGGGCGGCCGGAGCACAAGCTCGGGCTGCGCGGCTCGACGACGGTGCCGCTGACCTTTGACGGCTGCGAGGTGCCCGACGGGGCGCTGCTCGGGGCGCCCGGCGAGGGCTTCAAGATCGCGATGACCGCCCTGGATGGCGGGCGGATCGGCATCGCCTCGCAGGCGGTCGGGGTGGCGCGGGCGGCGCTGCGCGCGGCCACCGACTACGCCAAGGAGAGAAAGCAGTTCGGGCAGGCGATCGCCAACTTCCAGGCCATCGGCAACATGCTCGCCGACGGCGCGGTGCAGCTGGAGGCGGCGCGACTTCTGACCCTGCGCGCGGCCCTTTACAAAGAAAGCGGGGTGCCGTACTCGCGCGCCGCGGCGATGGCCAAGCTGTACGCCTCGGAGATGTCCGGGCGCGTGTGCGACATGGCGCTGCAGGTCCACGGCGGCTACGGCTACACCCAGGAGTTCCCGGTCGAGCGCTACCTGCGCGACGCCCGGGTCCAGCGGATTTATGAAGGCACGAGCGAAGTCCAGCGGCTGGTGATCGCCCGCTCCGTGCTAAAGGAGTTCTCTGACCATGCCAGCTAACGAGAAGGCAGAAAGCCGCGGGCAAGAGCCGACGAGCCCGGCGGCGAGCAAGTCCGACACCAAGCTCCGCATCCTGGTCGCCAAGCCGGGCCTGGACGGGCACGACCGCGGCGCCAAGGTGGTGGCGCGGGCGCTGTCGGACGCCGGCTATGAGGTCATCTATACGGGCCTGCACCAGACGCCGTCGATGATCGCCGCCACCGCGGCGCAGGAGGCGGTCGACGCGGTGGGCCTGTCGGTGATGTCCGGGGCGCACATGACGCTGTTCCCGGCGGTCATGGAGGCGCTCAAGCAGCGCGGCTGCGCCGACGTGCTGGTCTTCGGCGGCGGCATCATCCCCGACGATGACGAGCAGGAGCTGCGCCAGCTCGGGGTGGCGGCGCTGTTCAAGCCGGGCGCCTCGACGCGCGAGATCATCGACTGGGTCGAGCGCGTGGTGCGGCCGCGCGCCGACGCCAGCCGCCTCAGCTAGCTGCCAAGTGCCAAGTGCCAAGTGCCGGCCTCTGCGGCCGACCGTACCGGATGCCAATAGGAAGTCAGCATGATTGATTTTGAGCTCAGCGAAGAGCTGCAGGTCCTGCAGAAGTCGGTGCGCGAGTTTGCCGCCACCGAGGTTGCTCCCTACTGCAAGGCGTGGAACGAGGAGGAGCGCTTTCCCCACGAGCTTATTCCCAAGCTCGGGGCGATGGGCCTGCTCGGCATGAGCGTGCCCGAGCGCTACGGCGGGGCCGAGATGGGCATGCAGGCGATCTCGGTGGTCGTCGAGGAGCTGGCGGCGGTGGACGGCTCGGTGGCGATCACCGTCGCCTCGCACAACGGGCTGTGCACCGGGCACATCCTGCTCGCCGGCAGCGAGGAGCAGAAGCAGAAGTACCTGCCGCAGCTGGCCAGCGGCAGCGTGCTCGGGGCCTGGGGCCTGACCGAGCCGGGCTCGGGCTCGGACGCGGCCGGGGCGCGCACCCGGGCCGAGCGGCTGGCCGACGGCAGCTGGACGATCACCGGCACCAAGACGTTTATCACCCAGGGGTCGGTGGGCGGGGTGTTCGTGGTGCTGGCGGTGACCGACCCGGCCAAGAAGCAGCACGGGATCACCGCGTTCATCCTTGAAAAGGGCATGCCGGGGTTCCGCAGCGGGCGGGTGATGGAGAAGATGGGCCTGCACGCCTCGGACACCGCGGAGCTCATCCTGGAAGATGTGCGGGTGCCCGATGCGCAGCGCCTGGGCTCGGTCGACCATGGGTTTGTCGATACGCTGCGTATCCTCGACAAGGGGCGGATCACCATCGCCTCGATGGCGCTCGGGCTCGGCTGGGGGGCGTACAAGGCGGCGCTCGCCTACGCCAAGGAGCGCAAGCAGTTCGGCAAGTCGCTGTGCGAGTTCCAGGCGATCCAGAACATGCTCGCCAGCTCGGCGACCGAGCTGGAGGCGGCGCGGCTGCTCATCCGACGGGCGGCGTGGCTCTGCGACCAGGGGCGGCGCATCACCCTGCCGGCCTCGATGGCCAAGCTGTACGCGGCGCAGGCGGCGATGCGGGCGTGCGACCGCGCCGTGCAGATCCACGGCGGCTACGGCTACACCCGCGAGTTCCCCGTCGAGCGCGCCATGCGCGACGCCAAGCTGTGCGAGATCGGCGAGGGCACCAACGAAATCCAGCGCCTGGTCATCAGCCGCGAGCTGCTCAGCCGCGGCGACCTGCACGTAAGCGGCCTGACCTAGCCGAGCGCTCCGCCCCGGCGCCCCCGCTCTTCAGATATGCAGCCGCATGTCGCCGCGCAGGACCTCGCGCACGCGGCCTTCCACCTGAACGCTCTGGCCATCGCAGGAGGCGCGCAGCAGGCTCCGCCGACCCGGCGCGCCATCCACCCTGCCGCGCGGCGGGCCCTGGTCAATCTCCAGGACCTGGCCGGACTGCAGCAGGCGGTGGTGGTGCAGGTACACGGCCAGCGACGCCGCGGCGCTGCCGGTCGCCGGATCTTCCTGCGGCGCGTCGTAGGCGAAGAAGCGCGCGCGCACCTTCACCGGTCCGTCGCTGTGCGGCGGAGCGATGAAGGAGAAGGCGAGGATGCCGAGCTCGGCGCCGAGGGCCCGCTCGGCGACCACGACGTCGCGGTAGCTGGCCTCGATCTGCTCGATGTCCTCCGGGGTCGCGACCGGGACCATCAGCTGCAGGGCGCCCCCGCTGACGACCTGGGGGTAGAGCAAGAGCTCGCCCGGGGCGGCGGCCACCTTCTGGCTGAAGCGCTCCATGGGCAGCCCCAGCGCCGGCGGAAGCCAGGCCAGACGCTGGTCGCTGATCGGGCTGCCCGGGATGCTGATGTTGCGGTGCGAGAACTGCGCCCGCTCGGGCAGCTCGCCGCCGGTCACCGTGACCGGCACCACCCCCATGCCGAGCTCGAGGCGGACCGTGGTCTGCGGCGCCTGCCAGGGCAGCTTCTGCAGAAGGAGGAGCGCCGCCGCGGTGCCGAGGACCGGGTGGCCAGCGAAGGGGATCTCCTTGGCCTGGGTGAAGATGCGCACCCGGGCGTCGGCTTCGACCCCGGCGCTCGGCGGGTAATAAAACGTCGTCTCGGCGAGGCTGAGCTCGCGGGTGAGCGGCAGCAGCGTCTCCTCGGGAAGCTCGCTGCCGTCGAGTACCGCCAGCGGGTTGCCGCCAAAAGGCTGCTCGGCGAACACGTCCACCCAGACAAATGGCACAGGCCGTTTCATGTGAGTCACCTTTGCCGAGACGCGTCGCGCAAGTCAAGCAAGAGCGCAGGCCCAGCCGCCCGGTCGCCGA
>Ga0075158_10003748_pt1 | contig 10610 bp, 5 predicted proteins | sample JI91814BDNA_FD_70968 | JGI IMG/M metagenome (GOLD analysis project Ga0075158, IMG submission 70968) | Wastewater effluent complex algal communities from Wisconsin, to seasonally profile nutrient transformation and Carbon sequestration -... | ecosystem: Engineered > WWTP > Effluent > Algae... | reverse complement strand
CCCAAACCCCAAACCCCAAACCCCAAACCCCAAACCCCTATTGATAAAATAAACATACCACTTTAAAATATTTAATTTAAATTATTAATAAAAGAGTATCCAAATTAATGCCATCATAAATACATACATTCCACTTAATTGATTCTCTTGAGTTTAAAGGCCAGATTTTGATGTTGTCAGTTTATTGCTGCTAAAAAATGTGAAGTTGGAAAGTCCTTTAAAAGTAGAGGATTCATTTAATTTACAATTTTCACTCACATCCATTGAGTATCCAAAATAACACATCAAACATTTCGTTGGCGATGAAGGATCACAAAATGCACAAAATTTATCTGTCGTTTCACATTTAATACAAGATTAATTCTTCAAATAATATCCGAACTGACAAATAGAACATTAAGTTTAATAGTTGAACTCTTAACAATTCTCATCAAATATTGGATTTTTATAGCAATTCTTTCCATCATAAGATAGATAGTATCCATCTTAACATTTTTTACATAGATTTTCTCCCAAAAAATATTAACATCCATCTATTTCTTTCGATCTCAATCTACAAAAACCATCCTCATCTGGATAATAACTTTCCAAACAAGTTTCACAATCTATTTTTATATCTCGTGTAATAGTACCTTGAGGAATAATATAAGTATAACACCAAGGATTTAGTGGATGCTTTGAACAATGTCCATCCTCATCTTTATATGGATACTCAATAGGACATTTCAAACAATCTGATTCGTTGTTAAAAACTAAACAATTTTCTACTTTTTTTTGATAACAATTTCCATTCCTCAATAAATAAAAGTTTTAACATTAAATGCAATTCTGATTATTATCATAGTATCGACAATTGGATATAACTCAATTAACACTTTGGCACTTTAAATTGTATTCAAAACCTTCCAAATATCTATATTTAGGTGCATAGCACATTTGACAATCATTTTCATCTTTATAAATATCACATCCTAAAACCCAATTACTAATTATTTCACTTTTGATTTCCAATTGCTATGGTGGAGGTGATTTAATAAGTATTTCTATATCAGCAGATAGCTAAGTGGTAGCTTATCCTCCAGTTTATTGATTTTCATTAAATTATTGACAGGCATCCTATTCAACATAATATTTAAGACAATTCGAATAAATATTATTTCTTAAGACACAATTCTTAATATTACGATTTTAATCATAATTAGCTTGTTTCAAATAAAACTTATCAGAACACTTCAAACAATTCATCGTAGATGTATTTATCTAACCTAATTCATGTAAGATGCATGAATCTCTTGGAGCTATGTAAACACAAGTGTTTATTTTTTGTATTTCAAGGGTTAGTTTTTTTGGATAAGCTAATTTATACTTTATTTTATCACAAACGGAACATTTTACTTTTCCAGTAGTAATGAAGTGATCATAGTCCATTTAAAGGCAATAATTATAAACTGTTTCTTCAAAGCAAAAATGACTTTAACCTAAACTATTTTGAATTGTTTCATATATAACATAGCCAGTGTTACATTTGAGACAATCATGTTCCTAACTGTATTTTTAACATTAAGGAATCCTAAATGATTCTTCTGGGGTGTTATCCAGACATTGTATTATCTTTCCATTCGATAAAATAGGTTGAGTTCCCAAATCACATTCCAAACACTTTAAATTGGTTCTTTATTCCCATGTCACATCTGTGTCATAAACCTTACAATTGATAATTAGTTTTTCCAGACAAAATTTGGAGTCATTTAAGAAGTAATTCTCCTCACATTCTTAACAAACATTTATTCCTTTTTATAGGTCATCGATTGGAGATTAATCAGTTTTCGGTTTAAAATACATTTTGAAATATTTACAGTGAAAATTCTATTCTTTTTCATTCAAATTTATTTGATTGACGAAATTAATAGCTTATTCTGGTTTATCAATACATTCTCCTTTTTTAAAAGGACCATTAGTAGAATACTGTAATTCAGTTTACAATTATTCATAAAGATTTGTACAATATCTACATTAATTTTTTTCATTAAATTCTTTGCATCCTGGAGGGTCTCTTGTACAAACTCCTTCAATTAATAAATGACCTAATTTACATCCTTTTCATTCAGAAACATACTCATCTGAACTTGGAGCATCAATATAATCATCACAAACGTAATTAATTCCAGATTATTTAGCAACATAACAATTTGAATCCCCAGTATAAACACAATTAGTTTTTTATATTAAGCCACTAGATCTTAAAAATGAGTATTTATCTTCACAATATTCACATAAATTCAATTACAAACTAGAACCACAATGAGCAATAGCAGTACATGAAGATATATATTATTCTTATATATATGAGACTTTTTCTACACAAGAATATGTTTCAGTTTACTCATTAAAAATACAATCCTCTGTGTTATAACAATCTGGTTAACAATAAGTAATACATTTATTATTCTTGCATCTTTAATTTTTTGAACAAAAAATTCCAATGTGTTAATCTTATGTGTCGAAATAACAAGGAGTTCCTATATAATCACAATATCCATTTACACATACTTCATTAACACCACAAGCAGGACTGCAATTATTTGAAGGTGCTGTAGAATCTTGAGGAGTATCAATACAAACATAATAAGGATTTCCTTAAAAAGTATTTTGTTAACACCATTTTCCTTGAGTTTAACAATCATTACAATTTGAATTTGTACCACACTTGTGATTTAAAGTTACTGAATCCCAATAACAATACTCATTTTTATTACATAAGCATTTCTTTCTATTATAACATTTTTATCTTATACAGAATTAATCATCATACCAACATCCTGTTAAAATAAATTGAGTGAGATTTATTCTTACTTAAGTTCCATTCATAAACGAAATGTCACTCATTCTTTAAATATCGATAGTCTAATTTTTAACTGTCGAGTTAGGCTGTATCATGGTTATGAAACAATTATTTTCTACTAAAGTTGAAGTATTATTTAAAGATTAAGCTTCATATGAAATTTTTCTCTATTCATTCTACCAATTATATGTTATTTTTGCATATTTTAAAGGTGCATTAGCTTCAGATGGGAAAGTCATTTCTGTTTTATCCAATCCAAGAGTATCAGTGGCACCAGCAAAGTAATAATCTATGTGTTAATAAAGAGATCTATCAATACTTGTGATTGTGTTCAATTTTCCATTGACCCAATATCTATAAGTTTAAGACTTCCATTTCGTTAAATCATTATCATTATAAACGAATTTTTCTTCAACAACAACACCTGAAGAAAGAGTAACATTTTTAAAGGTGTTATTTGCATATAAATATTCATAATTCGTTGATGAAATTGTGGTTTTTTTATCGTTTTAATTTAAAATTTCTATTTTTTTATCACTAACAAAACCACTGGGGATACTGACCTCCGTTGAAGAAAAGTAATATTCATATTGGGTGTAGGTTGGAAGGTATTTATTTGAATAAATAATGTAAAATGAATTGTTTTAATTAGTTTTTTTTACATCACCATTAGCATATGTATAGGTAGAATTAGAATTTGGTATTTAAGACAATAAATCTCCTGTTTAACTTCCTGAAAGATAAAATGTTTCTGTCAATAATAAATTGTTTGAAAGGTCATAATGTTTAACAATTTTTTGATTATTATCTTATGTAATTTTTTGTTATTCAGTAACAGTTTTATAGATTAAAAGTCCATCAGATTATTGTATATAGTAAGTATCTGTATTTAACTATAATTTAAAATCGTACAAAAGATTATTAACCACAGAAGGATATTTAATAAATTAAGTTCCATTTAAGTAAGTCCAAGTAGTTGTGTCAGTTGCAATTATTTTAACTTTTTCAGTTTGGTTCTTAAATTTTTCTATTGTCTCTTAAACATTTTGTGTTAAAGGGTTAATGATTTGTTTTAAATCAATTGGATCAATAGTAAGACTATTGTAAGTAAAATATTTTTCCGTTGGTTAATTACTTACATTTAGAGTTGTTTTTAAAGTATAATCTGTTGTAGTTAAGGTTACAATGTTTGTTGCATATTCCCATATTTGAGAATTACCATTTTTATAATTTATGGTTTAAGATAATGAAGTTTCAATAGCAGTAAAATCAATTCCAGTAATATCTTTTTGAGTTTGAGAATACCAAGCTGTAGTTTTATTAGAAACATTTCTTTCATCTATTTCAAATGCTGTTTGATTTAAATATTGATGGGTATAAAAATTGTTTTCATTTTGATAATATTATTCAAACTATGGATGGAAACTATAAATTTTAACATGATATTTCTTATCTGTTACGTTACTAACATCCATTGAATTGTAATTTATAATAAAATTTTTTCCTTCTAAATTGTAATATTAAATTATTTTGATTACAGAATTTGAGTTTAAACTAATTTCATAAATATTATTACTAAATGTCCATGTTGAACCTGATATTGATGAAGGAACCCCATTAATCACATCAAATTGAACTGTATCTCCTGAAACCATAGTAATCTATATATTGACTGTAGGAGAATTTGTGTAATTAACAATCATTTAACTGAGGGATTTTAATTTATTTGACCACGGCCATTATGTTGGATAATTATATATATAAATTTTTTTAGTTGAATCAACATTTATAATAACACCATTATCATATGTATATGTTTCTTATCCTGTTACAGTATCAATAACGTGGTTAAAGTTCAACGCTAAATTCGTTTCAATGATTTAATTGTTGTTTTCTACATTCGAAATTGTAGAACCATATTTGATCGTAGCAATAAGATTGGAATTCGATGAATTTATAATCTTCCCTGTTCCATCCATATATTAAACTTTGATTTGGCCATTATTTAAAGAATATTAAGTGGTAAATTAAAAGTAATTATTTGCATCAGTACTTAAAACATACTTGTTATTTGAGAAATCATATTGACCTGTTTGGTTTTTCACTTTCTTTAACATAGTGCTTGTATAGTATTATGTTGATTAAGATATTGGATTTCCAAATCCTATATAATTATATTAAGAATCCAAATAGAAGCAATTTTCGAAATCATCACCATAAGAATTCAATGGATTTAAGGAATTATCTAATGTAATTTAATACAAAGCACCTTTAAAATTCAAAGGATTTAAGTAAAGTCTTATGAAATTAGTGACTGAATTTTAAATCAAAAATTAATTCTTCAACATTAAATACGTTTTTGGATATGTATTTGAGATACTCCAACTTACTGATTAAACCAGATCTGTATTATCATAATAATTATTAACAACATTTATTTTCAAATCTTTCCCCAAATAATCCTAAGAGTATTAATAATCACCGATTTAATATGTAATCTGACCAAGAACATTTTTAGAAGGATGAAAAGTATTGGCCAAAATTTATTTGTAAAAAGTTTTTGAGGTTTAGTCCAAAACTTTTTTATAAATTTCAGTTTTTCTATAATCATCATTCATAATCCATAATTAATTTGTAGCTGAGTTAAACCAGATTTTTTATTAGGTTGCCATATTATATATCTTGTCTCCATAAAATAATTTTCCATTTTTTATTTCAGCTTCCTAAGATGTTGATAGTTTAATATAAAGGTATCCGAATTCATTAAAAGGACTCGAGTAGTAATTGGCATTTTCTAAATCTATTCCATAATAGTCTCCTTTAACCTGAATTTTTACGAAATTTTTAGTTAGTTCGATATAATTTTTAGAGTCTATTCATAATGTTTTTTAAGATCCGTCATCAGTAAAAGTTCCAACTGAAGGTGTTGACACACTGTCATTATATTCTGTCATGATTTGATTTCCAGATTCCATACCGAAAGTATAATAATGTGTGTCTGTTAAAGTGAGGATAGCCAAAATTGATGTGTACGAAAATTTTTTTATAAGTCCTAATTCGAATTCATAGCTAACTTCATTAATTAAAGTGTCTCGAATTATTTTTCTGCCAGTTATTAAATATTGAATAGTGTCAATTCCATTTTATTTTTCTTGATTGAATTTATAATTTTAGTATGTTTCTACTCCATTGTTCACTTAATAAGTAGTGCCATTAAATGTTTGGTAAGATACATTTCCTCCATTATTTATTTCTTGAAGTTAATTAAGAGTGTCAATATTAGTTGTAATGGAACCACTTACTTTAATTTGATTAAAATTTATATCCCAAGTTAATTTCGAGCCATCTTAGTTTTAGTATTCTAATTTTCCATCATCCTTTCTAATAAGGATAGTATTATTTTTAAAACTTTAAGAATTTACAAAATAATCAAAAGATTAAGATTTATATATTTCTGTTGAATCTGGATTGTTTAAGATAAACTCATATTTTCCATTAAAGAAAAATGATCTTTAAGAATAATTATCAGTTATTTATTTTCAATCGCTAAATAATTCAACTTAAGTTCCATTAGTGAATAAATATTGAGTCGATGAAACTCTTTTTGAATTATCGTAATTATATTAATTCATTATTCCTCCTTCCAATTTAGAAATAATTTCAGTATAATAATCATCGGAATACAATAGAGTATTAATTTACCATTATTTTTTGAAATTTATATCAGCTCCTTCAAAAACTCTATTGTCTGGATAAACAGTTTAAATTAATCCTTGGTTATCAATTGTTGAAATTGTTCCATTTACATAGTATCTCTATATAATTCCAGTTTAGAGATTAGTAAATTCTTCCATCAAATCATTTGAATATATAGTGAAAATTAAATTCTATTATTTCAATGATATAAAATTATCTTGAGGCTAAGAGAGAATTTCTACTGAAAGTTAATATTAAGGATCGAATTGACCATCAATTTTAGCCCAAGAACCAGATACTGGTATAGTAATAGTAGTTTAACCATTTCCTACATAAGATGGATTAGTGAATGTTGCAGTAGTTCCTTAAATACTTATAGGAGCAATTAATGGAAAATTAAATGAACCTCCTTAAATTTTTAAAACAACATTTGTATTGAAAGTCACGTTTTTGGTAATAATTTTAGTTGATGTTAATTGATTAGGAGTTAATGATCCAATTGTTGAGTTTATTCCATTTACTTCAATCAAAGTTGTTGTTAATGCTTAATTAGCTCCAACTACATTAAATTTACTTCCTAAAAAATTAAACTAATTCCCACTTAAAAATGTTGCAGATTATATGTTACTCATCAAATAACTTGAACAAGAATATTAAAATGTAGAACTAAGTTATGCAATATCAGTTCTTTTGATTTTTATTTAATAAGTGTTTCCTCCACCTTATTATAATTGAATTGTTTCGCCTAAATTTGTATTATTTAAAACCAAAGTTTTAATACCTTTTTATAAAGTAATGCCATCTCTCGAAAAAATAGGTGAATTTATTATATTAGTAAGAATTATTTCGGTTGTTACTTGGTTGATTAAACAATTTTAGGTGGACTAAGATAATTATCCATTGGTAAATGTACCAAGTGTTGTATCTGTTTGAGTTACAATATTAAAATTTTAAGTATTTGGATAATCATAATTATTAAATGTTTCGGTCGAAAATATAAGATTATTTATGTTTGGGGTCACTTGATAATCTTTTGAAATACTGCTTATTTAAAAATTTGGAACTGAACCAGTAAAACCATTCAATTATATTGAATGATTATTCACGTCAAAATCGATGGATGTTTCACATGTGTTGGTTTTTTATTATATGTTTGATGGTGTATTTTTTGATATTGAGGTTGGCTATATTTATTCTAATTCCTATTTATTTAAACCTGTAATTGATACATTTGAAAATGTCAAATCATCAATTAAAACCGATGAAATTATTCCATCATAATTTACCAAAGTTGAATCTGATTTTTTAAAAACTAGGGGATTTAATTAACTACCTTCAAAGATCAACTTAGATGTAACTTATGAATTATTACCAGAAACGATGATTTGATCAAAATATAACTAAGAGAAGGTGAGATCTTGAATCAAATTAATATTAATAGGTACCTATATAGTAAGTGTATCGAAACTAAAATCAGTGGATGAATTAGATGTTAATACTCCATAAGTAATTTAAGTTCCTGAACTTAATTATATAGTAGCATTAAATGTTCCAAATAAAAACGATTAAGAATTTGAGTTTTTTAGTGTCACTTATGGATTGTTTAATATATTAACATTTTTTTGTCCAAAATTGATATTTGTAGTATATTAAAATTCATATGAATCTATTTATATAGTACCTCCAGAATGTACTTAATCTGTAAATGACAGATAAGGATCTTATAATTTACTCGAGTCTAATCCATTTGTAGATTTGATTATATCATGATCTAATAATGTTTAATCAATTTTTTTAAATGTATAGTTGGGGAATTAATTTGTGGTAAGTTAATCTACTTAAATCGATCCTAAATTACAAGTAATTGTTATTTATAAATTGGAATTAATTGTAATCTCTTTATTGACTTAATCATCTGTAAAAGCTGTGGTTGAAAATACTATATTTCCATTAGTAAAAGTGTAAGTAATAGCCTAAGCAGTTGATGTCGTTAATAAACTTCCAGATGATATTGTAAACACATCTTATTGTTCAGTTATATATACATTGTAGGTTTTTTGAGTTTTATACTCAATAAAGTAATTCTAAACATCCAAATTAATAACATTAACGTGATCTATTATCCATTTATGATTTCAAATTATGACTTATTAATCTTAAAGCAAATCCAATCCATAATTATTATCACTTACTGATGTAGTAAAAATATTCTAATTCACAGCACAATCTATATTAGATTATAAATTAAAATTTCCAATCATTTTTCCTATTCCTTCATTAATCGTTATGGTTCCTGTTAAGTTTGAACTTGTATTAACTTTTATTGTTTAAGTTTATTTCAACGTCAATTGGTCTGAGTAAATTAGACTTTATGGAGTAGTTTATATTGTTCCACTTCCAGAAACTAAATAAGTTGAACCAGATGGTAAAATTTCAACCTATTATGATATATTTATTTAACCACCAACAAAAGAAATACTATCTCCTTAACAAGTCAATTAACTCACATTTGTTGAAGAAAAATTGGATGATGTTACCGTTACACCTTCTAATGTATTGAAATTTAAATTAGTTCCTGATGAACTTACAACAGGCATTGTATTATCTATGTATACAGAAGCAGATGTTAATACAGCCGAATCAAATTAAGTGATCAATATTGAGGAACAAGTGAAATCGTAATTAGAGCTACTTGTAGTCGAGAGTGAACCATCTATAAAAGTAATAGTCGTTGAATCATTTGGTGTTATTTAAAGTTTACTATTAACAAATTCAATCTTTTTAATAGAAAAGACAGTCTAAGTTTTAATTTATATTTCTTAATCTGAAGTAAATGACAGTGCTTATTAAATGTTATTGACATTTTGAATCACATTAGAATTCAAACTAATTTAAAATGAAGAATTAGTAGCATCATCACATTTCATATTTCCTATGATTTAAATGGCCCCAGAACCGCTCGCTTCAATTTGTTGAATAGTCAAAATAGTACCTTAGTTATAAATGACTTCTCTATCACTTATTATCAAATGATTCGGATAATCAATTAACCTAATCAAATCATTATATAGTGGTTAGAAAAAATGAATTCTATCTGCAGTATAGGTCCATTTGAATACTGGAGTCTGTAATTTATCATAAATTCTATACTAAACATTATTCCAATCTGCTATTATTATTTTATAAAGGTTAGAAATTTCAGTAATTTATTCATTTGTAATTTGATTTTTAGTAATCAACATTGTGTCTTTTTGTAAGGTATAAGTTATAAACACATCACTACCGGATTCATTTGAATATATATATTACTCAATTTTCTCATCTGAAGAATATTAATGGGTGGTAAGTATATATGTTCCTTAATCCTATTCTATTCGAGTATAAGTTGTAGAATTAAAAGGAAAATAAATACTTGCTTAAGATGGATCTTACCAAATATTTTTGTTTACGTTATTTAAATCTTTGATACTATCCAAGCGATTATTTAAAGCATCATAGATTAAAGACTTGTAACCTCTCCATTTAGAAAATCAATCCTTATAAATAATTTCGAATGTGTTTCCTGATCTAATTTCTTTTTCTATATAACTATGATAATCATATAACTTGACAATTTCACCAGTTGCTTTTGTTTTTGTAATTTTGAATTGATTTTTGAAATATACTTCAATAATATCATTATCCTAATATATATAACTCCCATCAGAATTTTAGTATTTGGTCTTAATATTTCCTGTTAAATTTTCAATCTTTATATTATACCCATTTTCATCATAAGTAAGTATTTAATCAGTTTCCTAGTAATTGGTAAAATATTTTCTTTGGTTTGTTATAAAATTATCTACAATCAGTGTATTATTTCAATATTTAATTACTCTTTATTCAGTTTCCAAATACATGTTATAGGACACACTAATTCATTCCAATAAACCTCATCTATTCATTCTAATCAATGGGTTTGACCAATTAACTATATAAAATGAATCAGGATCAATTACAAAATTGATGTACCATAAATCACCATCATATTTGAATATAACTGCTTCATCTTCATAATAATAACCCTAATCAC
>Ga0075158_10003745_pt1 | contig 10614 bp, 4 predicted proteins | sample JI91814BDNA_FD_70968 | JGI IMG/M metagenome (GOLD analysis project Ga0075158, IMG submission 70968) | Wastewater effluent complex algal communities from Wisconsin, to seasonally profile nutrient transformation and Carbon sequestration -... | ecosystem: Engineered > WWTP > Effluent > Algae... | reverse complement strand
TCGACGCCGTGACCAACCCGGAGGCGCTCCGCCCGTACCACGACGAGATCCTCGCGGTTGAGAACATGTACAAATCGATTTGGCAATTTCACGCCTTCCTCGACTCGTCACACCGCCACAAGCTGCACCTAGTCGAGGCGGTCCTCGAGAAGAAGATCGGCTTCAAGAGCGACGGCCTGCTCAAGAAGAAGACCTCGCCAGCCGAGGGTGCCGAGAACCCCTACGATCTGCTGGCCGATCGGCTGCGCGACACCTTCGCCTGGGAGCTGCTGGCTGAGATCGTCCGTTCGCTGGACAATCCGGAGCGCCAGCGCCACGGAGCCTCGGAAACATCGCTGGAGCGCACGAAGCGCATCATCCGAGACGTCCAGAGCGCCCGGCTCGGCGATACTGGCGAGTGACGTTTATGGTGTCTTTCGCCCTCGATCCTGCGCTCGCAGCCCTCCAGCGCAAGGAAGCGGAAGGCCTCGAATTGTCGTTCGCGGTCCGACGATTCTGTAGTTACATGCGCTCCGGCAGCGCGGTCGAGGCAATGCAATCCGCCGTAGCCGAGTTGCTGCGCTCCTACGGCCGGAGGTTCGGACCAAGCGCATCGCGGATCAGCGCCGCCCAATTGTGCGAGGCTTGCGGCGTAACGCTGGCGGGCCCCCTACCGCGGCGAACCGCGACACGCCTGCCCTTCTCGGCGCTCCGCCCATGGTCGAAGCGTAAGGAGCACACCGGCAGCCTGCTCCTCGACCCGATGCGCCCGACGATCCGGCTGCCCTCGGGCCTCGACTACTTCCGGGCGAGGGTCGCCGTCGGCCACGAGCTCGGCCACCTTCTCGTCCATCGCCGCGGTGACGCGATCGATCGGTTCACCGCGCGCCTGCCCAACAGCGAGGACGAGGAGGCCCTCTCGGAGTACTCCTCCCGCCTCCTGTTGTTGTCGCAGGTCCCCTCGATGGCCGCTGGCGGCTCCGCCAACGTGATCTCGGCGTGCATGAGGCTCGCCCGCGACGCGGACGTCACGCTCCACGCGGCCGCCGCCCGCCTTGGCGACCCCGATAGCCCGCTCGCTGGGAGCGTCGCCGGTATCATCTTGTGGCGATGTAACCCTACAGTGGAGACGTTGGGCCCTGTTCATCACCGTCTCACCCCCGCATGGCACCTCTGTCGACAGGCATTCATTCCGATCGGTCGCTGTCATGCGCGCAAGGATTCTCTCGTCGCGGAGCTCGGTGCCGACGATTCCGGCGTCTGCTCCGGATCTCGGGTCGAACCAGTCAGTATCGGCGCATTCAAGGGTGACTACCGCATCGATGCCGTGGCCTGGGGATCGGTGGCGCGGGGAACGCGTCATGTTCTCGCCGCATTCCTCATCCCTTGAGGTGTAAGGGGTCGTCCTTGCAGTAAACCATGGTATGGTGCCCAGGGCACGATCCGTCACGAAGACCCCCACGATCACGGCCCGACCGTCCCCGCCGCCGGCGGTTTGCCGACGGTCAAGTGGAACGCTAGCAGCCCGTGGCGGAAATCGGCGCACCGTCTCGCGTCGGGCTCGTCGTGCTGGCGAGGCGGCAGAACGAAGCTGTACCGGGGTGTACTGCGAGTTCTGCCCAACGAGGTCAGCGGCAACGAGACCCAACGCGAGGCGGCGTGTCGACTTTCGCCACGGACTGCTAGAAGCTGGGCAGATTTCCCAGATTATCTGCCGCGACCTTGTTTGCGTCCGTGCGGATGTAGTCCTTGCCTTTCACATCCACAACCAGGACCTTCGCTCCTACACGTCCGCTCACGGCCGTGTAGAATTCGCCGACGTTTCGGTTGATCCAACCGACCACCTCTTCCCGCCGGAACTCAGTGCCCCCGCCTTCGGCGGAGAGACCTGCTTTGACGTGCGTGATGTGACTGTCGTTTTCACGCTTGTGAGTAATGTACCACGTGGACATTTCTAACTCCTGTACCCGCTTGTTGGCTGTTACAAAGTCGTCCACCGCCACTCGACGGCAGCACTTCTCTAGTCTAAGGCAACAAATCTAATGTCTTAGGCGTTCAATCGCTGCCAAGGCTTTGGAGCCCTGAGATCTGTCTAAAAATCTGATATGGTACGCGAGAGATTTTAGACGTCTCTCACAACCTTCTATATCTTGCATTTTCAAGATACGCCTGATCAATGCCTCAACTCGCGTGCTCCCATAAGAGATCTTCTCATTCACGACCACTCCAGCGAAAGATTGCCGCGACCCGTTTTTAAATACGTTTATTTTTGCGGGATTAATCCGAAACCCATGAACTTTTGCAAGAGACGTTACAGTCCCAATGAAGTTCTGGATCTCATCGTCTCCCGAAATAACTACATCATCGCACCAAACCGACAAGGCTGCCGATTTGCAGGTCCCTTCCACCTGGCTCACTATGTCTTTGATTAGCGGCAAGATCGCCAAGTTGGCCAGAGTGGGACTTGTGGAGGCTCCTTGGGGTAAGTGACCTTCGTGGGTTGTAATATCGGTCAACAGGGCCGCCAAGCGCTGTGAACAACCAAACGTATTTAAGAAAACCTTCAACACTTTTTTGCTTGTTACATTCTGGAAAAAATTCTCTATGTCAAGTGTGATGACAATTTTCTTGCCGATATGCTTCTCGGCGTGGTCCCGGATACTACGACCAGACACGCTGCCCACGATCACTCGAGGGAATGCAAGATTTGCAAAAATAGTCTGCTTTATTCGTGCTTGAACCGACCGTAGAGGCTCCTGAGGGATGTTGATCTTTCGAACGCCCGACCCGCTCTTTTTGGGTATTTCGAATGGAAAATACAAGTGCTGTGTATTCTGGGCAACGTGCCGCAGGATCTCGCGCGGACACCCCAGAAGATGTTCGAGAAACCTCATCGAGTACATGGGGCCGAAGTTCGACTTGACATCAAAATCACTCATCGTTTTCTCTTTGTCTGGCTCAAGCAGAGATGCCCCAAACTTCACCAACTTCTCGGCCTGGGCGGGCGTAATACCGTCGAGATCATCTCCCTCCGCTCCTGCTAACAACAGGAGTGGCAGTGGAACTCCCAGTGCCCTCGCTATATCTTCGAGCATCGGCAAACTCGGAACCCTCTTTCCGGTCTCTATGAGCGCTACATAACTCGAAGCAATGCCAACGTCGGTAGCGAGTTTCATTCGTGCGATGTTTTTCATCTCACGGATTTTTTTGATCGCATTTCCGTAATTCATTGGTAGTCCTCAAGCGCTGTTTAGAGCCGTAAAGATCCTTCAGAGCTCTAAACAGCGTTTAAGGTTTTGGACTCGTCCGACACGTGACTGGTTGCTCCAAGAACAGATGGGCGATTTCACCCAAGATGCGTTCAACATCTTGCCGCTTCTGTGCGGCTTTCAGTTGTGGGAGTAGAACAGTGAGTTGCTTCGACTGTCCAGATCTCAAGGTCCCCTGCTTCTGCAATCCTTCGAGGAAAGAAAGCAAAGCGTGCAGCTTATCTTCGAACATGGTCACCCTTTCTACACTACTGCTATGTCTCAGTAGTGCGCCGTAAAAAGGCGAGCCGGAAAACGAAAAGACCTTGAAATCACCTCAAAGCTGCAGCGCCACAACTCCCTCGCCTGATTGTCTCGCCTTCGGCTCGTCTCTCGCCTTCGGCTCGGCTTCCTCCTCCCCCTCTTACGACAGAGTTGCCCCTGTCTAAACAGTTCGTGGGAACTGTTCCGGCTCGATCCACATTCGAATCTCCTTTAGTTGTCAGGAAACTGCCCACCCTTACGGGCTCGCAGGACGGTTTATATTTCGAACTCGCGCAGCCCGCAAGCGCTCTTTCTACAATTGGACACGCGTAAACTCACCCATTATTGACGGCGAAATGTCCAACAACCAGCCCTCAAAGACCTCGAGCGCAACCTCGAGAGCGGCGACGGCGACCCGTTCCCGGGCAGCACCGGCACGGTGAGCCTGGGCGACTCGGGCGCCGTTTATACGTCATCCCGCCGGTTCACGCCTGTATCGCCTCCACCGTGGGCGCTCGAGCAGGCGATCGTCGTGCGGCGCGGGTAACTCGCGCGGTCGACGGTTGCTGCACGCGTAGCGTAGCGGTAGGCGGCAACTTCGGGGTTTAGGCTTAAGTGCGCTGCATGGATCCGCTCAGCGCGTTGCCATTCGGTTGCCAAACTTGCGGCACTCCGCGGCGTGCCGCGGCACAGGTCCTCTCTCGAATCGCCCGTATTGCTGAGAATTCGGCCGGATGGCGGAAGCGGGGCGGGTCAAGAGGAGGACCTTGTTTCTAAACCGAGCTCGGCCGGCTCTCGGCCGGCGCTCGGGGCGGCGGAGAGGGTGATCGGTCGGCACTGCTCGCGCAGCGCGAAACGTCCCGGTCTCTACGTCGACCGTACCGCCGGCCGCGAGTGACTGCATCAGCGCTTGCTCCGCCGGCTCGAAACTGTCCCATCTTTTACGTGAACAGCATGGTTCACGCGCTACTCGGCGAGGTCGACCGCGAACTCGGCGATGCCGGAGCGCGGCTTGAACGAGTCGCCGTCGCGGACCCAGCCGCGGACCTCGACGCGCTGGCGGGCGCCCTCGAACGACACGACGATCTCGTTGAAGCCATGTTGTTCGCCGACCTCGCGCGAGCCGAGCGACGGCGCGGCGGCGATCCGCAGCGGGCGACGGCCGCGGTGGTGGTTCGGCCAGATCTCCTCTCCGAACCACTGGCTATGCATGTGGCCGTGCAGCACGAGGGCGAAGCCGCGGTCGATCAGCGCGTCCTTGACCGCACCGGCGTTGAGCAAGCCGGTGTAGGCGGTGATGTCCGGCTGGGCCGGGAGCGGCGAGACCGGGTGGTGCAGGACGGCGATCCGCAGCGGCTCGCGCCAGGGGTGCTGGCGGAGGCGGTCGAGGTCGGCGTGGTGGACGAGGCCGGGGTCGAGGCGGCCGAGGCGGGCCCGCAGGCGCTCAGCGGTCTCGGCGGGCCCGGCCTCGCCGGCTTCGAGGGCCTGCCGACGGGCGACGTCGAGGATAGTGATCAGCGTCTCGTCGAGCTCGCCGCCGTGCTCGGCGGAGCCGAGGAGGACGACCTCGAGACCGGCGCCGGCGTAGCGCTGCACCGTCAGGGCGCGGGCGTCAGGGGGCTCCTCGAGGCGCGGGCGCGGATAGTCGGCGAAGTGGCGGGCGAAGTCGAGGTGGCGGCGGCGGGCGCCGCCGTGGCCGCGGGTCTCGTTCCAGGCGACGTCGTGGTTGCCGCCGACGACGAGCACGCGGGGTTCGCCGTCGGCGAGGCGGGGATGGGACTGGAGCGACTGGGCGAGGGCGGCGAGCAACTCGCGGGCGCCCTCGTATTCGGCGGGTTGTCCAGTCTCGGTGAGGTCGCCGGAGACGACGAGGAGGTGGGGGGCGGTGTGTTCGGCGACGCGCTGGCGGACGTGGGCGGCATAGGCGTCGCGGACCGGGCCCTGGCCGGCGGCGGCGCCGAGGCGGGTCGGGAGCGGGTCGCAGCCGGAGACCTGAACGCGCTGAGCCGACTTCGGGCCGACGTGGATGTCCGAGATGTGGTGGATCCGCAGCGGCGGCGGCAAGTGGTCGGCGAGCATCGGGTCGCGGATCGCGAGGTCATCGTCAGCGACGAGCCCGACCGTCCGCAACAACGCGAGGATCCGAGGGTCGACAGACTCGCGGCGGGCGACCCGGCGCAGGACCTCGCGCGTGGCCCCGTCGAGGCCCTCGTAGAATACCCAGTGGACGTAGTCCCAGCCCGACGGGTCGTTGAGGTGCTCGCGGAGATCGGTGAGGAACCCGGTCAGGTCGGTGACGGCGGCGCCGTGCAGCTCGTCGGCGTAGGCGAGCAGGCAGGTGACGAGGAACGGGTTGCGCAGCCAGTCGGGGTGGGCGTCGCGCAAGCGCCCGAGAAGCGCGCGGGCGGGCTCGTGGCGGGCGATCCGCAGGGCCTGGTCGGGCGTCAGCGGGCGCAGGTGAGCCTGTAGGTCGCGTTCGTCGACGCGGGTGCCGGGGTGGCGGACGATCGCCTGCCACTCCGCGGGCGACATGGCGATCAGCATGCGGCCCGGGCGCTCGCAGCGGCGGCACCACGCGAGGAACGCGGCGACGCGATCGGGGTCGACGCGGCGCGGGCGGTCGGGGCCGACCGCGTCGGCGGCGAACAGGAACTTTCCCGGCTCGTCGACGAGCAAGAACTCCCCGTCAGGGTCGGGGAGCGCGTCGAAGTCCTTAAGGTCGAGGTGTCGGGCGTGGCCGTCGAGGCGCAGGTCGACGGCGGCCAGCGCCCACGTCTTGCCGGAGCGTCGTGGGCCGACCAGTGGCCAGAACAGGCCACAGGGGGCGCCGCGCTGGACGCGGTCGACGAGGCTGGTCCAGTCGCGGACGTCGCGATCGGCGGCGTAGGAGAGGCGCGGGTCGTGGCGGTCAGGCGTCATGGAGCTCCAGGTCGTCGAGGTTGCGGTGCAACCAATCGCGCAGGGGTCGGTCGATCTTATAACCGCGGTTCGGGTCGAGCAGGTCGGCGTCGCGGAGAGCGGCGCGGGCGCTGCGGGTCAGCTCGCGGTGCGGCGTCAGCTCGTTGTGGCGGGCGCGCCGGGCCTCGCGGAACAGTTCGAGCAGGACCTGCTGGGCGGGGCGGCGGAGGTCGGACCAGCGGTTGGTGAATACGGCGGCGTGGTCGTCGAGGAGCTTGCGCTCGTAGAGGTCGATCAGCGCGGTCTTGTCGGCGAGGGGACCGCGCCGGTCGCTGCGCGCCTCCTCGACGACGGCGTGACCCATGACCTGCAGGTAGAACGGCCAGCCGCCGCAGAGGTCGAGGATCCACCGGCCGGTCCGCTGCGGGTCGATCGGGACGTCGTCGGGGGCGGTGGTAGCGAGGAACTCGAGGGCGCGCTCGTCGGACAGCGGGCCGAGCTCGACGATCGTGTAGTCGTTGCCGAACGACGAGCCGGGGATGCGACTAGCCTTGCGGACCAGGTCGACCCAGTCACTGTGCGAGCCGGACAGCACGAGGCCGGCGACGCCCTCCTGGCCGAGCACGCGCAGCCAGGCGAACAGTCGGTCGTCGGCGCCGCCGAGCCAGGCGAGCTCGTCGAGGAGGACGATCGCCGGGCGCGGCTCGGCCGCGAGGCGGGTCCGCAGCGCCAGCGCCGGCTCGGGCTGGCCGCGCAGCGCGGGGTCGAGGAGGACGGCGAGGTCGTCGGGCGTGCGCGGCGGCTGGCCCTCGAGGGTGCGGCGCAGGACCAGGCGCGGGCCGCGGAGGCGAGCCTCGAGCGCGTGGAGGATCGAGGTCTTGCCGGCGCGCCGCGGACCCTTGAGCACCGCGGGCGACAGGCCGTCGAGTAGGCTGGTCAAGGCGCGCAGGGTGTCGTCGCGGCCGGGGAGGTCGGGGTCTCGCAACGGGGCGCCGGGGCGGAAGCGGTTCGGCGCGAGCGCGGGGCGCCGCGACCCGGGCGAGCCGGCGGCGGTTGGCGGGGCGTGCCAGCCGAGGGCGTCGAGGGCGGCCTCGGCGGTCGGCACGGCGTCGCCGGCGAGCGTGTGGGCGACGAGCTCTGGGCGGTGGAGCACGCGGCGCAGGCCGGCGAGTGGGTAGGAGTAGTGGTCGGGGCCGGCGAACGCGCGGATCGAGAAGTCGCGGTGCAACGGGTCGCTGAAGGCGCACCAGCCGCTGTCGACCCACAGCGCGTGGGCGTCGGCGGCGACGAGCAACTCGAAGCGGGTGTGGCCGCCGGGGTCGCAGATCTGCAAGCGGGCGTTGTTGGCGATCAAAGCCAGGCGGTCGCCCGCGGGGCTCCAGGCGAGGGCGTTGACGGAAGTGGTCCACGCCGTGCTGGCGTCGACAGTCGGGTGCAGCCAGGCCTCGTCGACGGCCCGGCCGAGCGCGGCGTCGTAGGTGACGAGGACACCGGACTCGCGGGTGTAGGTCAGGAGGTTGGTCCCGGGCTTCCACGCGAACGCGGTGGCCCGGTCGTCCTGCTTGCGCGGCTCGCTCGCGGGGCCGCGGAGGTCGTGGATTTCGAGCGCCATCAGATCGTCGGCGGCGAGGAACTCGCCGGTCGGCGCGAGCGCGAGGTCGTGGCTGGCATAGGTCGAGCGTCTCAGCCGCCGCGGCGAGTCGGCGAGGGTGGCGTGGAGGTGGATGGCGCCGGCGAAGTCGCGGACGACGATGGGGCCGCGCGGGGACGCGTGGAGCCGCGGGGGCATGCGCTCGTCGCGGGGGATCGCCAGGCGGTGGATCGGGGTCCACCGGCCGTCCTGCTCGACCTCGACGCCGCGCCACGTCGCTAGCACGAGCGCGTCATCACCGGGTCGCCAGGCCAGATCGAAGGCGGGGCCCGGGGTCGGCAGCCTCGTCCGCGCGGGCGGGTCGTCGGGCGTGCCGAGGTGGACGGCGCCGTCGCGGTCGATGACGGCGAGACGGCCGTCGGGGGCCCAGCCGAGGGCACGCAGCGGGCCCTCGTGGAACTGGACCGCGCCGCTGCCGACGTCGAGGACGCCGGCGCGGCCGAGCATCTCGAACGCGAGCCGTCGACCATCGGGCGACCACGCGAGCCGGGTCATGTGGGGCCGGCCGCTGTCGATGGCGAGCCGCCACGTGCGCGGCAGGCCGTGGCCGAGCGCGGTGCCGGAGCCGCCGAGGTTGAGCCAGCGGTTGCCGTGGGGGTCGAGACGGGCGTCGTCCCAGCGGCACTCCGACCAGTTGGATCCGTCGAGGTGAGCGCCGCGGAGGTCGGCGCCGCGGAGGTCGCAGCGGTCGGCCTCGACGCCGGAGAACCAGGCCCTGCGGGCGTCGGCGCCGCGGAGGTCGGTGCCGTCGAGGACGGCCGCGTTGAGGTGGGCGTTGCCGAGGCTGGCGCGGCGGAGGTCGGCGCCGCGGAGGTCGGCGTGCGAGAGGTCGGCGCCGGCGAGCTCGACGTCGACGAGGCGAGCGCCGGCGAGGTCCTGACGGGAGAGGACGGCGTCGACGAGGTCGGCGCCGGGGGGGACCCACTGGCGGGTCGGGTCGAGGCCGCGGCCGAGGGTGTGGAGGTAGAGCGCGGCCGAGCCGGCGCACGCGCTGTGGCGCTTGCGGTCGAGCGCGGGTCCGGCCGTCAGCCAATCCTGCAGGGCGACGACGAGGCGGCTGCGCGGCGGATCCGAGGCGGTGCGGCGCAGGTGCGAGGTCATGAACGCGACGACGACGGACCCGGGGAACCCGACGCTGAGCAGCTCGACGGGGTGCGCGGGCAGGTGCTCGGCGAGCGCGCGGGCAAGGAAGAACTCGAAGAACGACTGATGCGCGAAGTAATAGGTGTCGCCGTCGGCGAGGAAGAACGGGGCGTCGCCGGGCGGGGCGCCGACGAGGTCGCGCCACGGCGCGCGGCGGAGGTCGGCGAGGGTGCACGTGCGGACGTCGGCGTGCCAGAGGGTCAGCGCGATGGCCTCGACGAACGAGGCGCTGGCGCCGGGGGTGGTGGCGAGCCAGTTGCGGAGGTAGGCGTCGTGGATGTCGGCGCCGTCGAGGTAGGCGCTCGGGTCGAGCCGGTCGAGGGTCTGGAGGACCATGCCCAGCAGCAGCGGCTGGCGGACGAGGTCGGCGAGCTCGTAGATGCCGGCAATGCGGCGCAGGACGTCGCGGGCGTCGCCGATCTCGGCGTGGACACGGGTGACGAGGGCGGCGACCTGCTCCGGGGTGAACGGCTCGAGGTGGAGCGCGCGGACGCTGGCGGAGCGTCCGCGGAGCAGGTCGAGGCCCTGGCCCTCGGGGGCGCGGAACGGGCGGGTAGCAACGAGGACGCGCGCGTGGTCGGCGAGGTCGCGGAGGGCGCGGGTGAGGGCGTCGCGGCGGCCCGGCTCGGGCACGCCGTCGAGCTCGTCGAAGCACGGGACGAGGCGGTCGTTGGCGAGGAGGACCGCGAGGGCGGCGCGCTCGTGCGGGTTGTCGCGGCGGCCGGCGCGGCGGAGGATCAGCGCCCGCGGATCGACGGCGGCGGACGTCGTGAGGCGGACCGGGAGCGGGAGCGGCCCGGACCCGGCGGCCAGCCGGCGCCCGGCCCACTCGTGGAGGAGGGTGGTCTTGCCGACGCCGCCGGCGCCGAGGAGCAGCGCGAGGCGGTCGCTCGAGGCGACCCACTCGTCGAGCGTGTCGAGCGCCGCGCGCGGGGCGTCGTCGCCGTCGCGGGTCGCGTGCTGCGGCCCGTAGACGCCCTCGACGTCGCCGAGCCGGTGGTTGCGCTCGCCGGCGAGGCCGCGGACGACGTCGGCGTAGGGGCGCAGCAGCTCGGGCAGGCGCGTGCGGTGGGCCTCGAGGTCGAGGCGAACGTGGCGCTGCCGCGGGACGTGCAGCTTCAACCCCTCGATCGCCCTCAGCCGGACGTCGCGGTCCACGAGCGGGTCAAGGGTCCACAGGTTTATGGCGCCATCGAGCCGGCCGAGGATGGCGGGCGGCGCGGGCGTCTGGTCGCGCTCGAACACGGCAAGGATCCGGCGGTCGGTTGCGCCGGACAGCGCCAGCCAGTCCATCGCCTCGTCGAGCTCCCGCAGGTGCTCGGCGGTCGTCCGCGGGTCGGGGTCGAGGTCGGACGTCCGGGCGACGAGCGCGACGCCGAGGTCGCCAAACCAGCGGCGGGTCGGCGTCAGGACGTCGTCGCCGCGGACCTC
>Ga0075158_10003742_pt1 | contig 10623 bp, 9 predicted proteins | sample JI91814BDNA_FD_70968 | JGI IMG/M metagenome (GOLD analysis project Ga0075158, IMG submission 70968) | Wastewater effluent complex algal communities from Wisconsin, to seasonally profile nutrient transformation and Carbon sequestration -... | ecosystem: Engineered > WWTP > Effluent > Algae... | reverse complement strand
GGGGTGGCTGGGGAAGATGCCGACAGGCTTGCCGCTTTGCACCAGCAGGGTTTCGTCGTCGCCCAGTTCACGCAGGGACTTGAGGATGGCGTCGTAGCAGTCCCAGTCGCGCGCGGCGCGGCCGATGCCGCCGTACACCACCAGGTCGGCGGGATTTTCCGCCACGTCCGGGTCGAGGTTGTTCTGCAGCATGCGGTAGGCCGCTTCGGTCAGCCAGCTGCGGCAGTTGAGCTGGGTGCCGCGCGGTGCGCGGACGGTGCGGGACGGGTCGTGGCGGCTGGCGGGCATCGGGCGTTTCCTGGGGCGGATGCCGATTATAGGTACGCCGCGGGGGCGGGAACCAAACGGCGGCCTCAGCCCGACAGCAGGCCCTGCAGCACCTGGCCGTAGCGGCGCGCCACGGCCCCACGATCGGGATGCCGGCCATCGGCCACGACGCAGCGGCCGGCCACATGGGTTTCGCGCACCAGCGGGCGGTTGCCGGCGAACACGAAGCGGTCCAGCAGGTCGGCCCGGGTGGCCGCGGCCAGTGCGGGCGCCTGTGCATCAAGCACGATGAAGTCGCCCGCGGCGCGATCCGCCTGGCCGCAGGCGCGCAGCCCGCCGCGCAATGCCTGCGCGTACAGCAGCTCGCCGGTGCTGGGCTGGTCGGCGCTGACGGCGATGTTGCGGTGGCGCGTGGCCAGGCGCTGGCCGTACTCCAGCCAGCGCAGCTCCTCCACCGGCGACACCGACACGTGCGAATCCGAACCGATGCCCCAGTGGCCGCCGGCCTTGAGGTAGTCGCCGAGCGGGAACAGGCCATCGCCCAGGTTGGCTTCGGTGGTGGGGCAGATGGCCACCGTGGCGCCGCTGCGCACGATGCCCTGCACTTCCGCCGGCTCCAGGTGCGTGGCGTGCACCAGGGTCCAGCGTGCGTCCACGTCGGCGTTGGCCAGCAGCCATTCCACCGGGCGCGCGCCGCGCAGGGCCAGGCAATCCTGCACCTCGCCGATCTGTTCGGCGATGTGGATGTGGATGGGCATCGGCTCGCCGCCGACCGCGGCCAGCACTTCGCGCAGCGCGGTTTCCGGCACCGCGCGCAGGCTGTGCAGCGCGATGCCCACGGCCAGCGTTTCGTCCTGCCGCGCGCGCAGCGACTGCAGCAGCTTGAGGTAGGCGTCGAGCGAATGGCCGAAGCGGCGCTGGCGGTCCGACAGCGCGCGGCCGTCGAAGCCGCCGCTCATGTACAGCACCGGCAGCAGCGTGAGGCGGATGCCGGCATCGCGCGCCGCGGCGATCAGCGCCTGCGACATCTCCGCCGGATCGTCGTAGGGCCGGCCGTCGGGCTGGTGGTGCAGGTAGTGGAATTCGCAGACGCTGGTGTAGCCCGATTCCAGCATCTCGACGTAGAGCTGGGTGGCGACGGCGTACATGGCCTCGGGCGTGATGCGCCCGGCGAAGCGGTACATCAGCTCGCGCCAGGTCCAGAAGCTGTCCTCGGGGTGGGTCTGGCGTTCGGCCAGGCCGGCCATGGCGCGCTGGAATGCGTGCGAGTGCAGGTTGGGCAGCCCGGCCAGGCGCCACGGCACGGCGGCGTCGGCGCCGGGCGTCACGTCCCTGTCGTGGCCGGTGGCCCAGCCGGTGGGCAGGAAGGCATGTTCGGCGCGCTGGTTGGGCATGGGCGCGAGTTTGGCATGCCGTCGCGCGGCCCGCATACACTAGGGCCATGGCTGCCCTGACCGGAATCACCGTACTGGATCTCTCGCGCGTGCTCGCCGGGCCATGGTGCGCCATGATGCTGGGCGACCTGGGCGCGGACGTCATCAAGCTCGAGTCCTTCGACGGCGACGACACGCGCGGCCTTGGCCCGCCCTTCCTGCACGGCATGTCGGCCTATTTCGCCTGCTGCAACCGCAACAAGCGCTCGGTCGCCATGGACCTGCGCTCGCCCGCGGCCCGCCCGCTGCTGGAAGCGCTGGTGCGCCGGGCCGACGTGCTGGTGGAAAACTACCGCACCGGCGGCGCGCAAGCGTTGGGCGTGGGCTACGAAGCGATGGCCGCGATCAATCCGCGCCTGGTGTACTGCTCGATCTCGGGCTACGGCCGCGACGGCCCGCAGGCCGCGCGCCCGGGCTACGACTTCGTCATCCAGGCCGAGGCCGGGCTGATGGCCATCACCGGCCCCGCCGACGGCGAGCCCAGCAAGGTGGGCGTGGCCGTGGCCGACCTGGCCACCGGCCAGAACGCCGCCACCGCCATCCTGGCGGCACTGCTGCAGCGGGCGGGCACGGGCCTGGGCCAGCGCATCGACGTTTCGCTGTTCGACACCCAGCTGGCCTGGCTGGCCAACATCGGCAGCAGCGCGCTGTTCAGCGGCGAGGCGGCGAAGCGGCACGGCAACGCCCACGCCAGCATCGTTCCCTACGAAGCCTTCCGCGCCAGCGACCAGGCCTTCGTGCTGGCGGTGGCCAGCGAGAAACTCTGGGCGCTGGCCTGCGCCGCGATCAACCGCACCGACCTGGCCGACGACCCGCGCTACGCCAGCAACGCCGCGCGCGTGCAGAACCGCGTGGCGCTGTGCGCCGAACTCGCCGCGCTGTTTGCCACTGCGCCCGCCGCGCACTGGCTGGCGCTGTTCGACGCCGCCGGCGTACCGGCGGGCCCCATCAACTCCGTGACCCAGGCGCTGGCGCACCCGGTGGCGGCGGCGCGCGGCATGCGCATTGAAATGGACGGCATCCCGATGGTCGGCAGCCCCCTGAACCTGTCGGCGTCACCGCACTGCCTGCAGCACGCACCGCCGACGCTGGGCCAGCACAGTGACGCCATCGCGCGCGAATGCGGCCTCGATCCCGACGCCCTGCGCGCGGCCGGAGCGCTGCGTTGATCGGCCGCCTCGCCCCGCCCTGGGACCGCCTGCTGCTGGACGCGCGCCTGGCCACGCTGCGCGACGACCTGGGCGCCTACGGCACCATTGACGACGGCGCGCTGGCCTGGAAAGACGGCTTGATCGCCTACGCCGGCCCGCGCAGCGAACTGCCGGGCGAGCCGGCCGAACTCGCCGCGCGCGTGGACTCCGCCAGCCGCCGCTGGATCACGCCCGGCCTGGTGGACTGCCACACGCACCTGGTGTTCGCCGGCGACCGTGCGCAGGAGTTCGAGCGCCGCCTGCAGGGCGCCAGCTACGAACAGATCGCCCGCGAAGGCGGCGGCATCCTGTCCACCGTGCGCGCCACCCGCGCCGCCGGCGAGGAAGCGCTGCTGGCCGCGTCGCTGCCGCGCGCCCGCGCCCTGCGTGCCGACGGCGTCACCACGGTGGAAATCAAATCCGGCTACGGCCTGGACCTCGACAGCGAGCGGCGCATGCTGCGCACCGCGCGCGAAGTCGGCCGCACCCTGGGCATCACCGTGCGCACCACCTTCCTGGCCGCGCATGCGCTGCCGCCGGAGTTCGCCGGCCGGCCCGACGACTACATCAGCGCCGCCTGCGAGTGGCTGGCGGTGCTGCACGGCGAAGGCCTGGTGGACGCCGTGGACGCTTTCTGCGAAGGCATCGGTTTCTCGCCGGCGCAGACCCGCCGCGTGTTCGAAGCCGCGCGCGCACTGGGCCTGCCGGTGAAGCTGCACGCCGACCAGCTCAGCGACCTGGGCGGCGCGGCGCTGGCGGCGGAGTTCGGCGGCCTGTCGGCCGACCACGTGGAGTACACCAGCGAAGCCTCGGTGCAGGCGATGGCGCGCGCGGGCACGGTGGCCGTGCTGCTGCCCGGCGCCTTCCACGTGCTGCGCGAAACGCAGCTGCCGCCGCTGGACCTGCTGCGCCGGCACGCCGTGCCGATGGCGGTGGCCACCGACCTCAACCCCGGCACGTCGCCGCTGCAGTCGCTGCGGCTGGCGATGGGGCTGGCCTGCACCCACTTCCGGCTGACGCCCGAAGAGGCCCTTCGCGGCGCCACGGTGCACGCGGCGCGCGCGCTGGGCCTGCACGACCGCGGCCGGCTGCTGCCCGGCCAGCGCGCGGACTTCGTGCAGTGGAACGTCGGCCATCCGGCCGAGCTTTGCTACTGGCTGGGCGGCGACCTGGTCCATTCGGTGGTGGTGGCCGGCCGCCGCGTCTGCGACTGACGCGCCGCGCGGGACCCGGAAACGACGAAGCCCCGCCGGGGCGGGGCTTCGCAGCGGCAGCGCCTGGGCGCTGCGGAATTACTTGGCGGCGGCGGCTTTCTTGGCCGGAGCCTTCTTGGCGGCCGGCTTGGCGGCCACCGGGGCCTTCACCGTGGCGGCGACGACGCCGGTCGGCTTCTTGCTGGTCTGCGCGCGCGCATTGCCGTGGCTGCCGGTGAAACGCTTGCCCTTGGCGGTTTTCTTGTCGCCCCTACCCATGGTGATTCCTTGACTGTGATGTGCGGTGAGGCGCGTAGCCTATCACCGCGGGCCTTCCCGACCAAGAAGGCCGGGCCGGGCGTTCAGTGCGTGTGCCCCCAGGACAGCCGCAGGTTGACCAGGTGGGCCAGCGCGATCAGCACGCCGCCGACGGTCATCGCCACCGCATGGGGCACCACCGAGGCGTGCAGCGGCGGGTAAAGCAGCGAGCCCCAGATCAGCAGCAGGCCCGGCGCCACCAGCATCCACGCGTGGTAAGCGCGGTGTCCGCGATAGCCCAGGTAAAGGCTGGTGACGGCCAGCACCGTGGCGAAAAGGCTGAAGGCCACCTCCAGCCCGTGCCACGCCACGAGGCCCAGCCCGACCGTGGGCAGCAGCGCCAGCGCGATCGGGATGAGCGCGCAGTGCAGCGCGCAAATGAAGGCGCCGACGGCACCCAGGCGGTCGGCCCAGGCGGGCAGCTGAAGTTTGTGCGGCTTGACGTGGGCGTGCATGCCATCCGGGCCTTGCGCGATTGGTGAAACAATATAACATTCCATCCCTTCGAAGGCAACCGGACCGTCCAGCCATGACCCCAAGCCCGCGCTTCGCGCCCCTCGTCGTCGCCATTTCCCTCGCCCTGCCCGCCCTGGCCCTGGCGGACGAACGCCCCGACGGCGACCACGATCACGCCACGCCCAAGACCCTGGACGCCGTGGAAGTGACGGCCTCCCCGCTGCGCAACGCCATCGACAACCTGGCGCGCCCGGTGTCGGTGCTGGCCGGCCAGGACCTCGACGCCCGCAAGGCCGGCACGCTGGGTGAAACGCTCGAGCGCCAGGGCGGCGTGCAGTCGTCCTACTTCGGCGCCGGCGTGGGCCGGCCGATCATCCGCGGCCAGGACGGCGCCCGCGTGCAGGTGCTCAGCAGCGGCAGCGCATCGCTCGATGTGTCCACGGTCAGCGCCGACCACGCGGTCACCATCGAGCCCTTCCTGGCCGACCAGATCGAAGTGCTCAAGGGCCCCGCCACCCTGCTGTACGGCAGCGGTGCGATCGGCGGCGCGGTGAACGTGGTGGACGGCCGCATCCCGACCGCACCCGTGGGCAGGACCGTGTCGGGCCGCGCCGAAATCCGCCACGGCAGCGCCGCCGGCGAGAACGTCGGCATGGCGCGGCTGGACGCCGATGCCGGCGCGCTCACGCTGCACGTGGACGCGTTCCGCCGCGACAGCGGCGACTACGACATCCCCGGCTTCGCGTTCTCACCCGCACTGGTCGCCGAGGAGCTCGCGGAGGGCGAGGAACTGGAGCACTTCGCGCGCGGCAAACTGCCCAACAGCGCGCTGCAGACGCAGGGCGGCGGCCTCGGCGCCAGCTGGTTCGGCGAGCGCGCGTGGTTCGGCGCGTCGGCCGGCACGTATCGCACCGACTACGGCATCCCGCCCGGCGCGCATGCGCACGAAGACGAAGGCGGCGAGCCTGCGGAAGAGGAAGCTCCCGAGGTCGTGCGCCTGGACATGCGCCAGGACCGCTTCGAGTTCCGCGGCGGCGTGCGCGGCGTCGGCCCGCTGCAGGAGATCAACTACCGCGTCACCCGCAGCCTGTACGAGCACACCGAACTGGAAGGCGAATCGGTGGGCACGGTGTTCGAGAACGTCGGCACCGAAGCGCGCATCGAAGCGGTGCAGCAAGAGTTCAAGGGCTGGCGCGGCGCGGTCGGCCTGCAGTACGGCCACCGCGATTTCTCGGCCATTGGCGACGAGGCCTTCGTGCCGCCGTCCATCAGCCGCGACCTGGGCCTGTTCGTGCTGCAGGAGCGCGATTTCGGCGACTTCAAGCTCGAACTGGGCGCGCGCCATGACCGCGTCAGCGTCAATCCCGAGGGCGGCGGCGACGTCAGCCGCAGCGCCACCAGCCTGGCGCTGGGCGGCCTGTGGCACTTCAGCGAAGTGATGCACCTGAGCCTGAATCTGGACCGCGCCGAGCGCGCACCGACGGCCGAGGAGCTGTTCTCCGACGGGCCGCACATCGCCACGCAGAGCTTCGAGACCGGCGACCCCGGCCTGGACGTGGAAACCTCCACCAGCGCCGAACTGGGCCTGCACCTGCACCAGGGCCGCTTCGAGGGCAAGGCCTCGGTATATCGGTCGGACTACAGCGACTACATCTACCTGGCCGACACCGGCGCGGAGCAGGACGGCCTGCCCGTGCGCGCCTGGGTGCAGGGCGACGCCACGTTCACCGGCTGGGAAGTCGAAGGCCGCGTGGACCTGTTCGAGAACACCAGCGGCCTGTGGCAGCTGAGCCTGTTCGCCGACGCGGTGGACGCGAAGCTCGACGGCGGCGGCCGCCTGCCGCGCATCGCGCCGGGCCGCGTGGGCGCCGACCTGGCCTGGTCGCTCGACGGCTGGCGCGCCCGCGTGGGCGCCGTGCGCGTGGCCGACCAGGACGACGTGGCCGACATGGAAACCCCGACCGCGGGTTACACCCTGGTGGACGCCGGCCTGGCCTACCACTGGGACGTGGGCGGCGCCGGCTGGGAAGCGTTCTTCGAAGGCCGCAACCTGGGCAACCGCGAGGCCCGCGTGCACACCTCCTACCTCAAGGATTTCGCGCCGCTGCCCGGACGCAACCTGGCCGTGGGCCTGCGCGTCGCCTTCTGACGACGCGGCCGGCGGGGACTACTCGAAGTCCTCGCCGTCCTCTTGCTTGGCCTGCTCGGGGCGCTCGTCGGGGTCTTCGGCCACCGCGTCGGGGGCATGCGGCCTGGCGGCTTCGCGCACGGCCTGCTGTTCGCTGGTTTCGGTGCCCAGGTGGAAGGCGGCGTAGCCGGGAAGCACGGCCTGGTTCTGCGACATGCCGATGACGCGGCCCGGCACCGGCGCCAGGATGAAGCGCTCGACGTTGCTGACCGGGTCAATCACGCGGCCCAGCTTCTGGCCCGCCAGCACGCGCTGGCCCAGCGACACTTCGCTGATCAGCAGGCCGCCGGAGTTGGCGCGCACCCAGCGCGAGTCCAGGAAGATCGGCGGCGGCTCGGGCGCCACCAGCGCCACCGCGGCCACGTCGGTGGGCGGTGCCAGCCCGGCATCCGGGTCTTCGTGCATTTCCAGCTTGACCATCAGCCGCTCGATGGCGGCGACGGCCTGGGCGATTTCCGCCGGCTCCAGCCGCGTGGGCGCACCGGCCTCGAAGGTGACGGCCGGGATGCCCACCGCCGTGGCCGCCACGCGCAGCATTCCCTTGTTGCCGGGACTGTGCAGTACGACGGTGGCGCCGAAGCCGCGGGTGAATTCCAGCACGTCGGGGTTGGTGAGGTCGGCGCGCACCTGCGGCAGGTTGGCGCGGTCGAACGAACCGGTGTGGAAATCCACCAGCACGTCGCAGTGCCGCACGATGTCCTGGAAGAACCCGTGGGCGATGCGCGAGGCGATGCTGCCCTGCCGGCTGCCGGGGAAATAGCGGTTGAGGTCGCGGCGGTCGGGCAGGTAGCGGGTGCCGCGCGAATAGCCGAACACGTTGACGATGGGCACGCCGATGACGGTGCCCGACAGCCGCGTCGGGTCCACCGAGTGCGACAGGCGGCGCACGATCTCCACGCCGTTGATCTCGTCGCCGTGCACGCCGGCCGCCAGGCACAGCACCGGGCCGGCCATGGCGCCGCGCGCGACGATCACCGGGCTGGCGATCTCGGCGTTGCTGATGCCGCCGCGCGGGCGCCACTCCAGCTGCAGTCGCGTGCCGGGCACCACCAGGCGGTCGAGGATGGCCAGCGGCGTGACCAGGGCGGGCTGCTCGGCTTCGGGCAGCAGCAGGCCGACCGGCGGCTTGGTGCGCGGGTCGCTGGTGATGCCGGGGATGTCCACCGGGAAATCCTGCGCCGCCGCGCCGGCCGACAGGGCCAGCAGCGAGGGCAGCAGGGAGCGTCGGGTCAGGCCGCGGAGCACGTCGCGCACAGGCCGTGCACCTCGAGGGTCTGTGCGCGCGGCTGGAAGCCGAGCGCCTTGGCCTGCGCGTCGAGCAGGCGCGGGATGCGTTCGTCCTCGAGTTCGATCGCCGCCTGGCAGCCGTCGCAGATAAGGAACGGCACCGAGTGCCGTTCATGCGGATGGTGGCAGCCGACGAAGGCATTCACCGACGCCAGGCGGTGGATGAAGCCCTGCTCGAGCAGGAACTCCAGCGCGCGGTACACGGTGGGCGGCGCGCTGCTGCCGTTTTCGGCCTTCATCGAATCGAGCAGGTCGTAGGCCTTCACCGGCTTGCCCGCGGCCGCGATCAGGCCCAGCACCTGGGCGCGCAGCGGCGTGAGCCGGATGCCGCGCTCGGTGCAGGCCGTTTCCACCGCGCGCAGGTAGCCGCGGGCATCGTGAACGTGATGCTCGGGGCTGGTGCAGTCGTGGTCGTGGGCGTGCTTGGCCATGGGGCTAGGGTGGGCCTTGGCCGGGGCGAAATCAATTCGGCCCCGGCGGCGGCGCGGCCTGCGTTCAGCCGGTGATCTTCGCCAGCGCGGCGTCGATGCGCGCCAGCGCCTGTTCGCGGCCGGCCAGGAACACCGTGTGGTCGATGGACGGGCTGACCTGGGTGCCGGTGATGGCCACGCGCAGCGGCTGGGCGATCTTGCCCAGGCCCAGGCCCAGCGCTTCGCCGGTGGCCTGCAGGGCGCCGTGCACCGATTCGACGGTCCACTCGCCCAGCGCCGCCAGCTGCACACGCACGCCTTCCAGCGGCGCGCGGGCGGCGGGCACCAGGTGCTTGGCGACCGCGGCTTCGTCGTACTGCGTGAGCGGCTGGTACCAGACGGCGGCGCGCTCGGCCATTTCCCTGAGCGTCTGCACGCGGTCGCGCAGCGCCACCACCACGTCGGCCGGATTCGGGCCATTGGCCAGGTCGAAGCCGTGGGCCACGAGCTGCGGCGCGAAATGCACGGCCACGTCGGCCGGGTCGTCGGTCTTGAGGTAGTGCTGGTTGAGCCAGCCCAGCTTGGCGGGATCCAGGCGAGAGGCCTTCTGGTTCACGTCCTCGATCGCGAACAGCTGCTTGAGCTCGTCGCGGCTGAAGATTTCCTGGTCGCCGTGCGACCAGCCCAGGCGCGCGAGGTAGTTGACCAGCGCGTGCGGCAGGTAGCCCTCTTCCTTGTACGACATCACGTTGGCCGCGCCCGAGCGCTTGCTGAGCTTGGCGCCCTCGGGGTCGAGGATCATCGGCATGTGCGCGAAGTGCGGCACCGGCGCGCCCAGAGCTTTGTAGATATTGATCTGGCGCGGCGTGTTGTTGACGTGGTCGTCGCCGCGGATGACGTCGGTGATGCCCATGTCCAGGTCATCCACCACCACGGCGAAGTTGTAGGTCGGGTAGCCGTCGGGGCGGAAGATCACCAGGTCGTCGAGCTCGTCGTTGCTCCACTCGATGCGGCCCTTGATCTTGTCGTCGAACACCACGCTGCCGCCGATCGGGTTCTTGAAGCGGATGACGCGGTTGGGGTCGTCGCGGTACGGCTCGTTGCGGTCGCGGTAGTAGCCGTTGTAGCGCGGCTTCTCCTTGGCGGCCATGGCGGCGTCGCGCACCGCCTCGAGCTCCTCGCGGGTCTCGTAGGCGTAGTAGGCGGTGCCGTCGGCCACCATCTTCTCGGCCACCTCGCGGTAGCGGTCCAGGCGCTGGGTCTGGAAGATCGGGCCTTCGTCGTATTCCAGTCCCAGCCAGTCCATCGCCAGCAGGATCGCGTCGATGGCTTCCTGGGTGCTGCGCTCGCGGTCGGTGTCCTCCACCCGCAGGATGAACTGGCCGCCGCGGCGGCGCGCTTCCAGGTAGCAGTACAGCGCCGTGCGGGCGCCACCGATGTGCAGGAAGCCGGTCGGGCTGGGGGCGAAACGGGTGCGGCAGGTCATCGGGCCGGGCTCTGGAAGACGTCGAGCCGGTCATTTTACGGGAAATATGCCGCCCGCTCGTGCACGGGGCCTCGGGCGCACGGCCCGGGGCGGTACTATGTCCACGTGCCCTGCCCGCCCCCGCCCCACGGAGCCCGGATGTCCGTCCGCCTGCCGATGCTGTTCGCCCTGTTGCTGGCCCCGCTGCTGGCGGGGGCCACCGTTGCACCCGCCGTGCTGCCCGCCGCACCGGCACCCACCGCGCCCCAGCCTGCACCGCCGCCGTCGCCGCGCGTGCTGCTGGTGACGTCCATGGGCGAAATCCTGGTCGAGCTCGATGCCGCTGCGGCGCCCGCCACGGTGGAAAACTTCCTGTCCTACGCGCGCGACGGCCACTACAACGGCACCACCTTCCA
>Ga0075158_10003741_pt1 | contig 10624 bp, 7 predicted proteins | sample JI91814BDNA_FD_70968 | JGI IMG/M metagenome (GOLD analysis project Ga0075158, IMG submission 70968) | Wastewater effluent complex algal communities from Wisconsin, to seasonally profile nutrient transformation and Carbon sequestration -... | ecosystem: Engineered > WWTP > Effluent > Algae... | reverse complement strand
ACGCCGAGCAGCCGCGCCAGCGCGTACACCTCGCTCTTGTGGAGATCCGAGATCGGCTGGAGGTCGCACAGCCCGTCCGACGCCTTGCCGAAGTAGCCGATGTAAGATCCCTCGTCGCGCGTCGTCGTGCCGACGAGCACGCCCGGGCTGCCAGACTGCGTCAGCAGCGTGACGACCTGGTACAGGGCAGGGGTCCGCAGGTTCGACACGAGCTGCCCGTCCGCCCACGGCCCGCCGACGATCCCGGTCGCCGCGTCGATCGACCGCTTGGCGACCGCGTGCATCCGGCTCAGATCCAGCTCGATGCGCTCCGCCGCGAATGTACGGATCACCTCCTCACCGCGCGTGGTCGCGATGCGCTGATTGCTGACACCCTGCGGGATGTCGACATAGGGCGCGAGCACGCCGACGACCCGCGAGATCGGTGAATCCGCGGCGCGGGCGGCCCGCATGAGCAGACCGAGCACAACCGCCGAGTCGACGCCGCCGCTGACGCCGACCACCGCGGTCGTGAGCGCGGACCGACGGAAGTATCGCACGAGCAGCGCGATCTTGGCCTCCAGGCACCGTTCGGCGTCAAAGCCCCGCTGCGCCCGCAGGACCGCGAGGATCGCCTGCAACCGCGGATTCATCGGGGTCCCCGGCGACGGCGGCATGCCCGTGTTTACCACGATCGCCATCGATCGTGTGTGCGCACATCCGAGCCGAGGCGGCTGCGTCGGCGATAGCGACGCCCCGCGTCACCCCGGTATGTGGATCGTACAATTGTTCTTGCAGAAGTCGTTCGGGGCGCCGTCGACCGTGTTGCCGTCGTCGCACTCCTCGCCCTCCTCGACGACCCCGTTGCCGCACACCGGCGGCGTGATCGTGCAATCCGCCTGACAGCCGTCGCCGTCCTGGTCGTTGCCGTCGTCACAGATCTCGGGGAACTCGAGCAACCCGTCGCCGCAGACCACCACGAACTGGCAGTCCGCGCTGCAGCCGTCGTCGTTCTGATTGTTGCCGTCGTCGCAACTCTCGCCGACCTCGATCAGGCCGTTGCCGCACACCGGCGTGAGCGTGCAGTCCGCCTGGCAGCCGTCGCCGTTCAGGTCGTTGCCGTCGTCGCACGCCTCGTCGCCTTCGATGAACCCGTCGCCGCACACGATCGGGCCGGTCGAGTCGGACCCGGTCGTCGGATCGGGGCCGGTCGTCGAATCCGCGGTCGTGCTCGTCGTCGAGTCCGGCGCTGTCGTCGGTTCCGCGGTCGTGCTCGACGTGGAACCGCCGCTGGTGGACGGGTCGCCGGGCCAGGCCGACGACATCCCCAGCGTCGACGGGTCCGAGGACGAGGGCTCGCCGCCGGTCGACGTCGAAGAGTCCGCCCCGGCCTCGCTGGTCATGCCTCCGTCGGTCCCGCACGCGAGCGGGCCCGCCGCCACGAATATGATAGATATCAAATGGTGTCGCATTGTCTGCTCCTTCAGGTCTGCGCAGGGCCGATGACCGCTCGGCGTCGCCGACGGATCCACAGGCCGACGGCGACGCTGATGGCGAGGCCCGCGGACCCGGCGACCCACAGCCCGATCCGCCGCCAGTGGCGGCGCTCCGAGGCCACCAGCAGGGAAGATTCACGGGTCCAGGACCGCTCCCAGCACCACGGCGGTCGCTCGAGCGTCCGCGGCGGCGGTGAGCTGGACCCGGGCGCCGCGACCGCGAGCCATTGCTCGCACCGCGCGACCTCGGGGTCATCGCTTTCGGCGAAATCGTCGGAGTCGTGGGTGCACCAGTGGCCGAGGTCGCCCAGCGTCGCGGCGGCCCACGACCTCGCCAGGGGCTCGTCGGAGCGTTCGGCGACCTCGCGCAGCCGGTCGATCAATCGCTCCCATTCCGCGGACGTCGGGGCGGCGCACACGAGCGCGAACCGGACCACATAGTCGTGCACGACCAGGTGCGCGGGCGCGTCGGCCGGGAAGTAAGCGGCGCGTATCACGTCGCGCCCCGGCAGGCGAGCGACCGGCATGTCGATGACCGCACCGGGCGAGCTGTCGGCGATCTCGACGTTCTTCAGCGACCACGTGAACCCGTCGGCGGTGACGGTGGTCGGCGCGAGCCTCGTGGTGACGCTGTCGCGGTCGATGCCGTGCAGATGCAGCGAGAACTCGATCGACTGGATCGGGCCGCGCCACAGCGTCCCGTCGCCGACGACGTGGAACCCGAACACCCGCATCCGGTCGTTCGTGCGCTCCGGCTCGGACAGCGCCTGCGTGTAATCCATGTCGATCCGCACCGGCGCCGCCGTGAGCTCGACCGGCCAGACCCACCAGTCGTCGCTTCGCCGCGGCCTGTCCGCGATGATCGACGCGCTCGTCCCCCGGATGAGCTCGGGCGCGACCGGTCGACCGTCGATCCGGACCTCGAATTCGGCCAGCGGCGCGGCGCGCACCCACTGGGTGAATTGCGGGATCCCGACGCGCCGCAGCTCGCCCGCGGGACCCTGCAGCAGCGCCGTGGCCCGCACGATCGCGACCGTCGGGAACAGGTCGAGCGAGGCGGTGACGCCCTGCAGCGCCACGTCCTCGCGCGCGTCGGGGCCGGGCTCACCGCCCGGGTTCGCATCCGTGGTGTGGGCGTCCGGATCTCGCCTGTCCCACGGGACAGGTGTCGGACTGATGAACGCCTCGCTGGGCAGCACGTCCGCGGCCGCCGGACGACCGCACAGCAGCGCCGCGGCCGCGGCCGCGAGGCGTAGCAGAGCAGGGCAGGGCGCTGTGCGGGGTGATCGGGTCACGAGGCGCTTTGCGAGTGCAGCGGCGAGCGGTCGGCGACTCGTGGTTCACTGCAGACGGGCGATGGTGTCGCGGGCCGCCGTGAGCAGGTCGGGGCGGGTGTCGGCGCCGGCCTTCGAGAGGAACAGCGTGAGGTTGTCCTGGGCCTGCTTGCGCTGGTTTAGCTGGGCGTGGGCCATGCCGAGCCCGTAGAGCGCGTCCACTCCGTCCGGGTCGATCGCCTTGGCCTTCGAGAACGCGTCGACGGCCTCCTTCATCTGGCCGAGCGTGAAGTGGGCGCGGCCGAGGCCGTTCCACATGCGCGCGTCCGTGTCGTTGAGCTTGATGCCCTGCTGCAGCACGGTCATGGCGGTGGTGGTGTCGCCGCGATCGAGGTACATGTTGCCGAGCGACACGAACGCGGGGCTGTAGGACGGCTTGATCTCCATCGACTTGCGGTACGCGGCGTCGGCCGGCTCGAACAGACCGAGCTTCTCGTGCAGGACGCCCAGGCGGTAGTGGGCCTTGTAGAGCTGCGGGTCGAGCTTGAGGGCCGCCTGGAACGACCCGATCGCCGCGCGGTACCTGGCGTCGCGCTCGCCCGTGTTGCCGCCCGCGGCGTCGCCCTGGGCGTTCTGCACGGCGCCGAGGTCATAAAAATACTCGCCATTCGGCTCGGCGCCCATCTTCTCGGTGGCGCCCTGGAACGCGGCCTCGGCCTCGGCCAGCTTGTTCTGCTTCTTGTAGATCTGGCCGAGCGTGTACTGGGCCGTGGCGTAGCTCGGGTCGAGCTGGATGGCGGCCTGCAGCGCCTGCTCGGCGCCCGCCACGTCGTTGCGGTCGAACAGCTGGATGCCCTCGTTCATCCTGGTGATCGCCTGGACCCGGCTGTGACCGGCGATGACCGGGGCGGCGGGGGCGACCGGGGCCGCGGGCGCGATGGGGGCAGGCGCGGCCGGTTCGGGCGGAGCGGCCGCGGCGCGCTCCCCGAGCACGCGCCACGCGCCGTAACCTCCCGCGAGCAGGACCGCCGCGACACCGATCACCAGACCTGGACTCGACCGCTTCTGACCCATGACGTCGCACGCTCCGGCCGCGAGTGTATCCGGGGCGCGGCTCGGTGGCCAGCGCGCTAATGCGACGCGCCGAGTTATGCTCGCACCGACAATTATTAATTGTCGAAGGCTTGACGGCGCCGAGGATGGCGAGTAAAAATGTCGGTCTGTCGCGGCCGTCGCAGGCGCGACCGTTCTTCGTACCTCACTCCACAAGATCCTCGCCATGATTCGCTCCACGCACCAGACGCCCACGCATACCGCCACAACGGCGATGCAGGGCCATGCCACGCCCGACCCGACAGCCACGGGCCGCGGCATGCATACGTGTTGAGCGTCTCCCGGCGAGTGATCATGTCTCTGTGATCCGACCCCGCCGGGGACGCCCGCGTGGCGCGGCCCGTCCTGCTAGCATTCGTGCTCGACGCTGGCGTAGCTCAGGGGCAGAGCTGCTGTCTTGTAAACAGCAGGTCGGGGGTTCGATTCCCTCCGCCAGCTTTGATTCGTCGATGTGCTGACGTGGCTCAACTGGTAGAGCGCCGTATTCGTAATCCGGAGGTCGTGGGTTCGATCCCCACCGTCAGCTGTTTGTTTGCGCCGCCCGCGGGGCGGGCGAGGAGGTGAACCATGCGCGTGATCCATCATCGACATTCGAGGCCGTCGTTTGTGACCTCATGGCGTGCGTAGCTCAATGGTCGAGCGCCTGACTGTGCATCAGGTGGTTGTGGGTTCGAATCCCTCCGCACGCCCTACGATCGGACCGCTACGACGCCCGGGAGGGCGGGTCCCGGGCGTCGTAACGGCGCCTGGTGGCGCGGCTCAGTCGGCCCTGCGCCCCGAGATCGTCCCGTGCCCGAGGAGGATGGGCAGGTCCTCGCCCCGTGGTTCGCTGGACGACGCTGACGTCACGGGCGAGTCCAGCGCCGGGGGCGTGGCGGCGTCCCGCTTTCTCGGCGTCGCGGCCCGATCGAAGATACCCGCGGTGCGCGGGTCGGGTACGATGCGGGCGTCCCGCCGCCGACGGTCGTATGAAGGTACTTTTCATCAGCCCGCATTTTCCCACGCAGATGCAAGGTTTCACCCGCGGCCTCGCGGAGGTCGGGGCGCAGGTCTGCGGGGTCTCCGATGTCCCGCCCGGGCAGCTGCCGGCGCACGTGCGCGAGCACCTGCACGATTATTTGCAGGTGCCGAGCCTGCTCGACGAGGACGACGCGACCCGGCGGATCACCGAGGCGGCGCGGCGCATCGCGCCCGATCGGGTCGAGTGTCTGTGGGAGCCGTGCGTGGTGCTGGCCGCGCGCGTGCGCCAGCAGCTCGGTCTGCCCGGCATGGGCCCGCGCGCGGCGATCGGGTTCCGCGACAAGCCGATCATGAAGCAGCGGGTGCTGGCCGCCGGGCTGCGGGTCCCGCGGTTCTCGCGGATCCGGACGCACGCCGAGGCGTACGCGGCGGCGGAGGAGATCGGGTATCCGGTGTGCGTCAAGCCGATCGACGGCGCCGGCTCGACCGACACGCACCGCGTCGCCGACGCGTGTGAGCTGCGCGCGGTGCTCGCGGCGGTCGATCACCACGCGGAGGTGGCGCTCGAGGAGTTCATCGAGGGCGAGGAGTTCACCTACGACACGATCTGCATCGCGGGCGAGCCGGTGTTCGAGAGCGTGGCGCAGTACCACCCGCGGCCGCTCGAGAGCCGCCGCTTCTCCTGGATCTCCCCGGCGCAGGTGGTCATCCGCGACCCGTACCAGCCGGCGTTGATGCCGGGCATCGAGCTCGGCCGCCGGGTCCTCCGGGCGCTCGGGATGACGACGGGCTTCAGCCACATGGAGTGGTTCAAGCGCCCGGACGGCGAGGTCGTGTTCGGGGAGATCGCCGCGCGCTCGCCGGGCGGCAAGCTGGTCGACCAGATGTGCCACGCCAACGAGGTCGACCTGTACCGCGAGTGGGCGCGCGCGGTCTGCTGGCACAGCTTCGCGGCCACGCCGCAGCGGCGCTACCACGTGGGCGCGCTGTTCAAGCGGGCCGAGGGCGAGGGCCGCATCGTCCGCGTCGACGGCCTGGACGAGCTGCGCGCGCGCCTCGGCCCGGCGCTGCTGGAGGCCGAGGCGCTGCCGATCGGCGAGCCGCGCCACGACTGGCGGGTCTCGCGGAGGTCCGACGGCCACGTCCTCGTCCGCGACCCCGACCACGAGACGTGCATGGCGATGCTGCGGTTCGCGATCAAGACGCTGCGGATCCACGCGTGTCCCTCGTGAACCCCGGGGCCGCGGCGCGGCGCGGCGCGTGGACGTGACGATGGTGTCGGCGCGCTCGTCGGGCGTGACGGGAGCTCCGGCGGGCGTGATACGGTGGTGGTGATGTCGAGGTGGTGGGTCGTCCTCGTGGTCGTCGCGTGTGGTTCCCCTGACAGCGGGGCGACCGACGGCGCGGGCAGCGAGACCGCGGCGACGAACGATGTCGGCCCCACCGCCGACGCGCCGACCGAGCCCGTCGCCACGGGGATGATGGACACCGGCGACACCGGGGAGGCGGACACGGGCGAGCCGGTCGACGCGTGCGCGGGGCAGGTCAACGCCGCGGGCCCGGTGCTCGACCTCGCGTGGCCCGCGGCGAGCAACGTCGGGCACGACGCGCTCGAGGGGCAGACCGTGCGGTTCCACTGGAGCGGCTCGCACAACGTGCTGCAGGTCGCGTCGTTCGCCGGGCAGGTCGCGCCGACCGGCCCGTTCGGGGACGCGGGCTGGCCCGGCGAGCTGCGCAGCGGGCCGAAGGTCGTCGACGGCGTGTTTGACTGGGACATCGGCGTGTACCCGTGCGGGTATCGCCCGGGCATCTACTTCTTCGTCGACGAGGACGACCCGGCCGGCGGCGTCGTGTCGGTGACGGTGACGGTGCCCGAGTTCGCCAACGACCACTACGAGCCGCGCCCGTGCTCGGTGCTCGCCGAGCCGGGGGTGTACGGCGGTCGCTACGCGCAGTACGCCGCGCGGCCCGAATGCACGGTGTTCGAGGTCAACAATTTTCAGACGGTCGCGCACTTCGACTGGGTCGACCCGGTGCTGCGGGCCCGCCAGGGCGACCTGATCCTGTTCCGCTGGACCGGCGAGCACAACGTCGTGCAGGTCCACGACGTGCTGCAGGACGAACTGGTGCCCGGCGGGCTGACCAGCGGGCCGAAGACCAATTGCGTGGGCGGACCGAATCACAGCTGCGTCAACGGGCCGCCGGGTCTCGGCGAGTCCATGATCGACACCACCGACCACCGCCCGGGCATCGTGCACGTCTCGGACGAATGTGCGTACAAATGCACGGGCCACGATACCGGGATGAACATGCAGTTCGACCTGCGGTTCCCCGGCCCGTTCAATACGCCGCGGCCGCCGGAGCCGGGCTCGTGCTGCGCGATCGACCCGGCGAAGGGGGCGGACTGCCGCGTCGTCGAGATCTACAACGGCAACGACGGGGCGCAGCTCGACTACAACGTGCCGGTCGGGGCCCACGACCTCGTGCGGTTCCGCTGGGCGGGCAGCCTGCAGATCTACCAGTCGACGCTCGACGGCAATGGTGCGCCGACGATGGACGCCAAGCCCGGCGGGGTGGCGATGGACGCGGCCGTCGAGTGCATCCCGGGACCGGCCATGACGTGTCTGCAGGGCACGACGGACGCGGCCCAGCTGGTGTTCGACGTCGCGGCGCAGCTGGCCGCCGACAACTTCGAACCGGGGATGTTCGGCGAGCAATTCTTCGCGTTCGCCGCGCTCGGCGAGAACACGCCCGGCTTCACCTCGGCCGACAGCCGGACCCTGCTGTACGTCGACGCGAACGTGGCGTACGACCCCGACAAGCCATGTCCGTGAGCGGGCCGGGCACTTGTGTGCGACCCTCGCCGCGATGCTCGATCCTCGACTTGCACCCCGGACCGCGTGGCCCGGTGTACGGCCCCGGCAAGTACGCGGTGCAGCTGCGCTACACCAACGACCCCGGCAAGCACACGGCGGCCAGCCCGGAGATCGCCGCGCTGCTGGCCAGGAGCTCGGCCTGCGACGTCACCAGCGCCCCGCTGACGATCAAGGTGCCGTGAGACCCGCCGCACCGGATAACAGTGAAAGGGCGTGCGTCCCTCAGGGTCGTCACTTCGGCTTGAACCGGATCGAGCCCACGTAGGTCGACTCGGCCCAGTAGAAGTTCGTGTCGTCGACGAAGATCCCGCCGACGAACTCCTCCGCGTCGGCGAGCACGACCTCCGCCGCCCCGTTCGCCAGGTCGGCGATCGGCAGGCGCTCGATGTGCTGCTCGTACGCGAGGTACAGGTGCGTGGCGTCGGCCGCGAGGTCGTACACCAGATCGTCGAGGTCGCGCTGGTACGACACGCCGCCGCCGGTCACCACGAACAGCGCCGGCGGCAGCGCGAAGGTCCCGCGCGACGTCACGTAGATCGTCTCGCCCACCGCCACGCGCCCGCACGACGACCCGATCGTCATCCCGACGTCCGTGCCCATCGAGTTCTCGGGCGCGTTCGGGTCCATCTTCAGGTACTGCTCGGTCGCGCTCCAGTACAGCGAGGTCGGCGTCGTCACCACCCCGTACGGGAACTCGCTGCCTGCCGGGAAGATCTCGACCTTGCTGCCGTTCCACCGCTGGATCGTGCCGTCGTTGAACCCGCCGAGGATGTGCGAGTACCAGAACAGCTGGTCGCCGAACGCCGCGATCGTGTCGTTGCACAGCGCCCCCGACGACGACGACTTGAACCGCGGGTCCTCGTCGATGGTCGTCACCGCCTGCCCCGGCCCGTCCGTCACCCGCACCGCGCCGAAGCCGAGGAACTGCCCGCCGCTCTCGGTCATCGCCGTCCACGCGATCTTCCCGTTGTACGGCTGCACCCCCAGCGGGAACAGGTCGACCTCGCACGCGATGTCCTCGACCGGCCCGCCCGCGAGCGGCGCCCGCCGCACGCAGTCACCGGTCCAGTTGTTCACCCAGTACATGTAGCCGCCGTCGATCACGATGTCGCCCGGGTAGCGCTGCCCGTCGACCAGGTACCCCTCCGGCAGCCCGCCCGTCGTCGTGTCGTCCGACGACGTCGACGACGTGTCGTCCGCCGTCGTGTCGTCCGGCGTCGTGCTCGTCGTCGGCACCGGCTCGCTCGTCGGATCCCCGGTCGTCGTCCCCGACGGGTCCGGCGCGCTCGTCGGCGTCGGCTCGGTCTCCGGCGTGCCCGAAGCTGGACTCGGAAACGTCGTCTCCGTCGGGTCGCCCATCGACTCGGTCGTGAAGTCGAATGTTGTGTCCCCCTCGGTCGGCGTGCACCCGACGACGAGCGCACCGATCAAACAGGCGCCCGCGCGCCCCTGGCGTGAAAAGGTCATGGCATCTCCTCACCCTCGAAGACCGGGGCTCGCTCCGGATGTCGCGGACAATTTTTAAAGAATCTTCTGCTCTGCCATCCACCGCTCGAGCTCGGCCTTCTGCTCGCCCATGCGCTCGTCCGCCGCCATGCGCTCGCGGGCCGTCCGCGCCAGCGCCGCCCCGCGCGCTCGCTCCCCCGCCGCATACAACGCCCGCGCCAGCACACCCTCCGTCCACGCGACCTCGCCGGGGTCGTCCGTGGCGACGTGCCTGCGCACCGCCGCCTCGAGCGTGGCGACCGCCGCGTCCGCCTCCCCGAGCCGCAGCTCCACCTCCCCGAGCGTGCGCGCGACCGCAGGATCCTCCGGCTCGCCGAGCGCCGACGCGTACACCTCACGGCTCGCCAGAGTCGCCGCGCGCGCCGCCTCGTAGTCCCCCAGCGCCAGCTTGACCCGCCCGATCGAGTGCAGCGTCGCCGCCAGCCGCGGATGATTCGCCCCGAGCTTCGCCTTCTGGATGCCCAGCGCCCGCTCGAGCAGCACCAGCGCCTCCGCCGGCCGCCCCGCTGTCTCGAGCGCCGACGCGTGCGCCTCGAGGTAACTCGCGACCATCGGATGCTCCGGCCCCAGGGTCCTGCTCGCCAGCTCCGTCGCGCGTCGGTGCAGCTCCGCCGCCTCCAGCGCCTCGCCCTGCCACAGCCGCACCAGCCCGCGGTTGTGCAGCACATTGGCCACCTTATGGTGCTCCGCCCCGAACGCCCGCTCGTACACCGCCTGCGCCTGCGCGTAGTGACCCTCGGCCGCCTCGTACGCGCTCATCAGGTACTCCGCGCCGGCCAGCGACTCGAGCGACGCCGCGACCTCCGGGTGCTCCTCGCCCAGCACCCTCCTCTGGATCTCGAGCGCCCGCCGGATCGACACCGCCGCTCGCTCCCCATCGCCGCGCTGCAGCGCAGCGTGTCCCAGCGTGCGCAGCGGCGCCGTCAGCCGCAGGTCGTTCGCCCCGTGCCGCCCCTCGAGCAACCCCAACGCGCGCGCCAGGTCGGCCTCCGCCTCCGCGAACCTCCCCGAGTCGATCGCCACCGCCGCCGTCGCCTCCAGCAGACCGGCCTCCGGCTCGACCGGCCGGTGCATCCGCTCGAGCACCGCCGTCACTCGCCCGCGCAGCCCCTCCGCCTCGCTCGGCCGCGCCAGCCGCAGCCCCACCACCGAGATCATCTCCGTCAACGCCCGCACCACCGCCGCGTCGTGCCGACTCGCCTCCGCCGCCCACACCGCGCGCGCCAGGCTCGTCTCCGCCGCCGCGAACTCGCCGAGCTCCGCCGCCAGAGCGCCCTCGAGGTGCAGCGCGTCCGCCACCAGAGGTCGGTACGTCAGCGCCTCCGCGTCGCGCACCAGCACCCGCGCCGCCGTCAGCCCGCGCCGGTACTGCCCCGCGTCGCGCAGCGACTTGACCTCCGCCAGTCGCCCGCGCAGCTCG
>Ga0075158_10003739_pt1 | contig 10629 bp, 2 predicted proteins | sample JI91814BDNA_FD_70968 | JGI IMG/M metagenome (GOLD analysis project Ga0075158, IMG submission 70968) | Wastewater effluent complex algal communities from Wisconsin, to seasonally profile nutrient transformation and Carbon sequestration -... | ecosystem: Engineered > WWTP > Effluent > Algae... | reverse complement strand
CCCAAACCCCAAACCCCAAACCCCAAACCCCAAACCCCAAACCCCTTGACAAATCACTTGTTTGATTGAGACTTAAAGTTAGTGGAAATAGACATTTGGTATACACATCAGTTGATGGAAAGAAATCCTAAAACTTAAACTGAAAAGATAGAATCGCGAACCTCTATTACATAGCGTTCATGGACATGAGAGTGTTCTTGAGACGGCTCATGTTGTCCTTGAGAGCCTTAAGAGCCTCGGTATTAGCATCACTTTTAACTGAGTAATCGCGATTCATCGTAACAACATCCTCCAAAAACTTTTCCTGGATGTTGTCGGCAGTCGCCTGGTTAAGATTATTATCAATGTTTTTGAGTTTGACATTCAAGTCCTCAAGGTCATACTTGATGTAGTCTGAAGGATGCTTGTTATATAGCTTCTCTCGGAGCTGCAGCTCTTCGAGAGTATGTTCCAACTTCTTTACTCTATTGGTGAGCTCCTTTTCCCGGACATCGTGCTCGGTGCTTTTCTTCCAAAGACGCTCATTTTCATTTTGCAAATTTTTCACAATTTTTTTGAGACTGATAACTAACAACACTTGTTCTAAATTTCGCTTGTAGAATCCTTCGTGAGGTGGCTGAGGCTCTTCTTCGCCCTCAGGCAGTTTCACACTCTTGTTCATTAACTGCTCTTTGAACGAGGGACCTCTAGCAAAGCTGTTGTTGAGATTCGGCAACATAACATCGTTCGGGTCGCGGTTGGATGTTCCGCCTAAGCTCGTTTGGTCCATGTTATCGAATTGAACTCCTGGCTTTTTCCGAAATGCCTCACTAGGCTTAGGACTAAATTCAGAGCCCGGTTTCAAAATCGAATTGGCCCTGCTTTGTGATATTTGGCTAGTGAGACTTGGCTTTTCCTGTGTGTTCTCTTGAGTATCGAGATCAATTCTCGGAATGCCAGTGTTTGATGTCGACGAGTCGCGGTTCTCTGACGTTGGCTCGATAGGTGGTGCTTCGAAAACTCCGTCATTCAATAGCGACGCCATGAGATTTTGATTTTTCTCATTGGCCTTCTGAAGTTCATTCATATAGTTACCTGATTGGTTGGAGAGATGATTGCTCCGGATCTTGCTGGTGTTGTTCGACGCCATTGGACTCGGTGAGCGACTGCCAAATCCCTTGCTCTTTTTAAACTGCGACATTGTAATTACAAAATTCCCGGAGCTATTATAAACAGAAATTAAACGAATTTTAAAAGAACCGGTAAGTAGACCATGGTATCACTACCAAAGACTCAACTTAATCTAAAACAAGCGTTTGAATGGTTAATAAATACCAACGATAAGTTCACACTGCATATAGTTAACGAGAGCTATCAAAGTCGAACACCTCAATGAACTCGGTATATTCTGTGTTGCCTATATGTTTCATGTTGGCGTTTTCCAGTTTCTTGGCACTGACCAAAACTTTCAGCCCTGCGAATGAGCCGTTGATGTCCTTCAGAGTCAGATTTTGAATGGCGAAGTTTGACTTGCGTGGCCTGACAGACACGAACATTTGCTGGTGCTCGAAGTTGGCTGATTCACTACCGGTTATCTTGACCTGGACAATGTACTCCTCGTTGGTCTTGTTGGATAGGCTGATTCTCAGAATGTAATCTCTGTTCACATAAAGGCTTTCTTCGTCGGCTTTAACATTCTGGAAGGTATTTTGATTCGAATGAATGTGTTGATGAATCGTCTTTTGCTTCTTGGATGGGTCGATCCGATTTTCTTCATCAGACAAAATTGAAACTAGTTCAGTTTCTTCATGGCCTTCTTTTTCATCGTAAAGGACGTCTTCCTTTCCTCCAAAGAACCGGATGAGAACATGATTGTTAATGACGGATTTGTTAATGTAGTTATCGTAGTTGATGGCAGTTGCGGGTAATGAATTGTTTCCAGTTCCAGTGGGAGAACTTTCCATCAGAGAAACGTTGACAAGGTGGAACTTAATCTTCAAAAATCCATACTCATCTTCATCGATTTTATACTCTCCGAGATTTTGAACTCGATTGGTTTTGCCGATGATGTAATGTGGTCTGAATGCAAAGATTTCAGATAGATCTTGGCTGTCGTTGTTTTGCTGCGCATTGACGTAATTTGAATAAGATGCCTGAGTTGCAACGAAAAGCTTTTGGTTTGGACCAATTTGCATTTTCTTGCTCTCGATGTAATCCCTAAGTTTTTTCTCAAAAGCTTCTAGTTTATCAGGCAGGCTGTTGAAGTAGAGCAAAGCGATATCGGACCTGTAGGCACTGTAGGTCGTGTTCATATACTTGAGGCTATGCTCCACGTAGCCCTTGAACCAGTCGTAGTAGGTCGCTGAGAGGTAATTGATAGGAGGAAGTTGTACCAGATAATCCAGAACAGCCGGATAAATATCAGCGTATTCAAGGACATAGTAGATGAGCAGCAGGGAGATATTCTCGTTTATGTCCTTCGAAGTCGAGAGAATTTCCAACAGGCCGCGGTCCATTCCAAAAGTGATGATGTAATTGTACACACTCTTCTTGAGCGAGCTTTCCTTGCGAAGGCCATAAATAAAGCTCTTTTCGTTTGAGCTCAAAACAACAGATTGCTCAGATAATTTAGGAATTCCGAAAATCGTTTTGACGCGGTGAGCGATCAAAGAGTCGTTAATCGAGAGAAGACCTCTGATAGCCTCGAGGCTTCCAATGACATCGACATCGTTCGCAGATGCAATAGCTTTCAAACTGAAGTAAGCGATTTGGTCTGAGATAACTTGATTTTCGAAGGCCATCAGACTGACCAGACTCTTTAGAGCTTCATAATTATTGAAGAGGTAGTCTTCTTTGAGTATCTTTGTGAATAACTCTATCCGAACGAAATAGTTGAAGTAAGCGTGGAGTTGTGCATGAGTCTCTTCCGTAACGTTTTGTGCAGCTGCACGCAGCTGAATCATCAAGTCAGCGACTAGCGACAACAAGGGAGAGAGTGCCTTCTCGAACTGAGTTGTCTTGGAACAGTCGAGCATCATGTAAAGATCGAAGATCATGTTGAGCACACTGTTGGTCAATAAAAATTGCCTAACACAGAAGTTCTGTTCTGCCAGTTTATGAAGCACGACGAAAACTTGTCCGAATTTTCGGAATTGAGTCGGATTGATGTCTTGGTTGGGAATAAACCCGACGAGAATGGTAAGCGTCCTGGTCAGACTATTATGCACAATAGTTTTAAAAGGTAAATCATCAGTATTTTCAGTATTCGCGGAAGGCTCTAACATTTGAATGTTGAAGGTCTTGACAACCATTCCGAAGACTCCTATGACGAATTCTGTTAACCCATTCCGAATGTACTGATCAGAAGAGTTGAGTAAAGCAGACACTATCGGTCTCATATTTTCCAGCACATGCTCATTGTAAAAGTTAAAGACTGTGTGTTCAATAGAAGTCACCAAGTCCTTATTTCTGTCCGTAGCGATGATTTTGATGAAGTTGAGGAAGGCCAGCGCACTTTCCATCGCTCTTACGATCTTTCCAATGCGGTAGTTGTCGTTGGACACGCAGTAGATTTTAAACAAGAAGTTTGGAAGTGTTTTGAGAACGGCTTCAGCGTAGGTTTTTCTCAGAATAAGTCCTTCATCATTGGCTTTGGCTATATCAGGTGTGATCGTCAAGTCGATATTTGAGAAGATGTCGGCCAGAGAGTTGGTGAAGCTGCTTGATAGCAGTTGCTGCTCCAAGACCAAAGCACTATTGTCCTTTTCGATTTCTTTGGAGTAGACTTCGGGAAGAGTCGATTTCAAGTTGTAAAAATGAGTCTTCAAGAAGTCAGGTCCGATTTCAACGGCCGATGGATCTCTCAAATTGGCAATAATCTTTTCTTTTTCAGACAAAGTCTCCTCATTGAACGGGAAGACGATGGGTGATTTCTTGACCTTGTCATAGACCAAAATGTAGGCTGACTTAGAGACGTGGTTTTCTGCGCTCATCAAATGGGCAGTAAAGTCTTTTTCCTCTTGATTGCCAAAACACTCTTCCTGGAAGTGAGACATGTCGAATTTAGCGACTCTCGAGTCATCGAATTCGAGCCAGAGGTCTTGATCAATGTTCTCACGTCTTGGGTCATTTCTGTTGACATTTATCAGACTAGTGTAGTGGCCGTACTCTGCATTGCCCTTATGAATCACAACACCAACCAGCTTATACTCATACTCATCATCATCATTATTGATAGGAGTTCCATCGGGCTGCTGATTAGCTGTGCCTGTTTTTCCCTCGTTTTGAGCCTCAACTCGCTCATGACGCTCTTGGTCGCCCGTGATAATGAGCTCATCAGCGTCTTCACGGTTGGCCTTGTTCTCTCCTGGCTTGTCGAAGTGCATGTACTTTTTGAGGTTAATTTCCATCGGGAACTCATACTTCGAGTGGATCTTGATGTTCATCAGCAGATCGACATCGAAGACCATTTTCTTTAAATAGACAATGAGAACATTGGGCAGGCTTTTGAGCATTGCCTTCTTCGAAATGTCACACTTGTTTTTACACTTGTCGCACATGTAGTCGGAAATAATTTCTTCTTCAATAAACTTCTCAAAACTTTCAGGTAGGTTGGTCAAGCCTTTGACTTCAAGGGACAAGTTGTTAAAGGCTTCTTCGTTGACCTTCTCGAATCCACAGCCCTTGCAGACAATGACGTTGCAAATTTTACCGGCAAAAACCGAGTTGAGAACGCCGATGTAGGGACTCTTTTTAACCGCGTCTTCTAGCTTATCGAAGATGACCTTGAGAAATTCATCTGCATCTTGTTGGACCATGACATTGACCGGCTGACCAGTGAAATCCTTGTAAGAGTAGCAGAACTCGAGCGGATTGAAGTCTCGTCGCTCGGAGTAGTCCAAGTAAGAGAACATCTTTTGAATTTGATGGAACAAATTGTCGTCGATCTTTGTTCCCTTGACATCAACGATATTTTGTGGCTTATTATCTGCAGCCATCAAGATACCATGCCTGAACGCAGGAGTGCAGTAGAATTGCTGAAGCATAGCGATCATATAGCAAACACATCCCAGATTTTTGATGCCCAAGAATCCAAGATTATTTTTGCGATTCCATTCATTCATCAGTCCGAAGGGCTGAGGAGTCAAGTCGGGCAGGTGCTTAGAAAGAGGCAGCAATCCAGTGATGATCAAATTGATGGTGTTTTTCAAGTCCTTCTGTAATAATTGAACAAGCAGATTCATCGCAGCAGAGCGAGACTTTTTCGACTTACACTTGATGTTCTTGAAAACAAAGCCAGAGGCAGTCAATTCGAACAAGCACTCTTTGAACAAGTAAGTTACGAGCCGTTTCTTTCTGTCGGCATCAAGATGAGACAAGACAAGTTCATCCGCTCTAAGAATTTTCTCCATAAAGGCAAGATATCCGATTAATAGGTTATCTTCCTTCTCGTCAAAGGACACTTCGGTGGATACGTGGGTCAATGCTTTGTCAGAGAAGTTTGCGAACAGCTCCGAGAAGTTAAACTCATTGTGCAGAATCTCGTCTTGGCTTTTATTCTGGGCCTTCATTTCTCCAATGTCTCCGAGGATATTGCAGGCAAGCTCGATGAGCGAGTGGAAGTCTTCGTTGTTTTGATTAGTGATATTGCCGATCAAAATTTTAAGGAAGTCGATCTTGATTCGGATATCTTTGCTGTTGGTAGTAAGGAAGGCGTAGAAGTTTTTGTAGAACAATCTGACGATTCCCTTCTCATGGGCTAGGCCTGAAAACATAAGTTGTTGGAATCCTTCATTCTTCAACAGTAGAGGAAGCTCTTGGTCATAAAGTTTAAGAGAGGCAATCAGTACAATCATGGCACTCTTGAGGACGGTTTTGAGTGCTTTTGAAGGCTCGCCTTTAATAGCATTGAGCTGCTTTAGCAAGTCAACGATGAAGTTGTTTAGGCTCGGGTAGTCAAGGTTTTTGACAAGAGAATCCAAGAGACCAGATCCACTCAGAGCAGCACCGACTTCCTTAATCTGTTCTTCTTCAATCTGCCCTTCGTCCTCCTTTTCTTTGTCTTTGTTTTTGTCCTTGATGATCGACGGGAACTTATCGTTCTCTTCTTCCTTTTTAGTTGGAGGTTCGGTTTGAGTTTTCTCGGTCACTTTCTTCTTTTGTTTGATGAAGAAAGAAATAAAGTTCTTGAGGTCCGACACCATTTCCGCGTCAACCAAGTTCAGAGCAGCCTTAAAAATCTTTTCGAGGATGCGCATGCCACTAACCGCGATATCTAAGTTATCGGAATGAAGATCAGAGTTCTTTTGGATAGCGCCAATCGAGTGAAGTGTGCCTTGGACAAACTTGGGCTGAACGACTTTAACAAGCAATTCCTTGTGCTGATTTTCAGTGTAGTCAATATCAAATACCTTCAGTATCTTCTCGCTTTCTGCCCGCTTGAAAATCAAAGCATTAAGAACAATTTGGTTGATCTTCCAAACTACTGGATGACTGACTGAAGAAGCCACACTGACTGGATCTTCAAGTATCTTCTTAATGTTGCCGACGTTGGGAGGCAAGAGCTCGATGAAGTTGTAGAAGTTCTCCGCAATCTTGTAATTGACCAAAGGACTCAGCATTGGAGACCTGTCGGCAGACTTGACATTGCTCTGATCCACTCGATAGGTTTCGATATACTTCTCGATTTGAGCTGCGAAATTTTCGTTTAGGCACAGTTCGTATCTCAAAAGACTCTTGTACAACGGACCTGAGTCTTTACCTGTTCTTTTGAGCTTGAGGTCTTTGCCGTAGCCAAGCGACTGTAGATTTTGACGAACGGTTCGCTGCCTGTTCTCATTCGCACATGCGGCAATGCGGTAAAAATCCACGAAATCCTTTTCGCTAATATATCCTCGGTTCTGTGGGTCGTACTTTTGAAACACTGAGATAATTCTTTCATCGGAAACTCCACAATAAGTGTTATCAGTTGCGTTTGATGTGAACTTGGCCATGAACTCACGGGTCATTTTTTCGTCATGAGAATATTCGGTGAATATCTCATGGAAGACTTTGTAGGAGTGCTCGGAGAAATCGGAGCCTTCTTCATTAAGCAATGGCACTTCGGTGATTTCTGGGACGTCGATTTCACGCACTAAAATAAGATCTCGCATCTTGATACCAGCTGTCTCGAGAGTCAAGATGTTTTCTGTTGAAGGGATTTCCTCGCCATTTTCGCGGACAAGGGTAAATAAATCTGGAGTCATGCGATATTCTTTCGAAACTAGTTCTTTAAATTCAGCGATGGTTTGATTTGAAAACACGTTTATTTTTGTCTTCTCTTTGATGTACTTGGTGTCCTTTTCAATATTGACGACCAGTTTTTCACCTTCTTTCAGGCTGGCCAGAGAAACCAAGGGACTTGAAATTTTACGCTCTTCGATTTTTATCATGCGATGCAGTATCAAACACGCCTTAATGGTGCTCATGACATCATTTTCAGCAATCATAGCAAGCGATTTATCGATAAGTTTGCGTCGCTCTTCGGTATAAATCTCCCGATTCTCATTTTCGAAAAACTCAGGAGGAAGGTAGATTTTTGTGAGAAGATTTGCGATTTGAGAGCAAAGCTCATAAGTGGAAGAGTCTACAAACAGCTCCCACAACTCTTTGGCTCCGAAGAGCTCTTCGGACGGCTTGCTCAGAATATTGATGTTTTTCACTGTTGACTTGGTCTGAATGAAGCCCATGGTTTCGAATTTCTTTTTACGGCGGGTAATTGCTTCCTCAATGACGTTGACTCTGAAAAAGATAAGCATGAAAAATTTGAAGAAATCAGACTTATTCTGGCCAAGAAGTTTGCGATAGTTGCGCATGAAAAACTGCTTGAGTTCAGGCACCGAGCTGAGCACTTCGTCGGACAGAATGTAGTCTTTAATCCAATTGTGGATGAATTCCTCGCTATTAGACATAGCAAATACGACATCCCAAATTTGCTCGAAATGGGCGAAGGTGACTATCACTTCTTCTGAGTCATTGTACTTCATGATGCCTCTGATCAACTTTAGTCTCAATTCCACTTGGAACTTATCTTCGGGACTGAGTGAGTCAGTTTGGCACGAGTTTTCTCGAATAAAGTTATTCTGTTTGACATTATTTGACGAAGTTTCAGGTTTCATCTTGGCTCTTAAAATGGTGACGATCTCTCGGGCACATTGATCAACGATGTTCTTTTGCTTGATTACTTCCATGACCTGTGCGCAAAGATCATCAGAGTGTTTCATCATACTTCTGAGCAGCTTAAGATTTCGCAACTTGTTTTTATTGTGGAGGTAGTTGTCAACGATTCGAATGATGAAACTTTGAGCTGATTCGTTGTCCAGACTCTTTACGAAGTTCTGCATGACCTCTTTATTCAGTTCTTTCTTCATTTCTTTTTCAGATTGGAGGATTTCCCAGAAGACGTCGTTGACGAGATTGAGCACTTCTGAGTCATTATGACGAGTCCAGCCGATCTTCTTGAATAAGCAAAGCAATTCAAACGTTTCGGGATTTACTTCGTCAGCACTCTCAAGCATTTTCCGAACGAGAAACTGAATCTGATCTCGCGAGAACTCCCAGCTGATGTCCTTAACTAATGCATGCAGAGAGGCTCTGGTGTCAGAGTCGGTCTTGCAGATTTGATCCCACAACATCGAAAGCTGGCTTTCGCTAATTCTGTCCTCGGAAATCAAAATCTTTAATACCCCAGCTCCCTTGGCCACTAAACCAGGATGTCCTTTGACGATCTTCTCGAAGATGTTCTCCTTGCTGAGGCATTCGGCTAAATAGCTTTTTGAGATTTCGGAGTCAAACTCGCGAGTCTTAGATTCGATTGCCATCAACTGCTTGGCACCAAAGAATTGCTTTTCGAGAATGTCAGATTTAAGACACAGGATGCCCAATTTCATCATGAGCAACTGAGACACGCTTTTAGCCTTTTTAATAGAAAAAGCACGCTGAGCTAAGCTGGAAACGCTTTCGATCACATTAATGAGATTCTGCTGGGTCAAATTTCTAAGATTTTTCTCTGCATTCTCAGTCACATAAGTCATGATCGAATTTAAGATCTTTTCACCATTGGCCTTGATAAACGGCTCGACCAAGTTTTCAGAGGCGTTTTGGACCATGCGGACAATCTGGCCCATGACCTCCTGATTTACTGTGATCTTGTGGTTAAGCACATCCATGATAAAGTCAAATCCTCCATGCTCTCCGAATGTATTTAGGTACTTAACCAAATAAATTGACGATGCTCCGCTTGTAGTTCCGAGTCGCAAAATGGCCATCTTCTTTTTCTTCTCAGACGCCAAGAAGACTGCGTCGTCAGAGTCATCGATCTGGATTCCAGCTCGCGATGAGAACTTTTCTGGCTTGGCAAGTGACGGCGAATGGGCCTTGACAGTAACTGTCTGGTTTAGCATGCCCTCGTAGTTCGCAACATTGTATTGGCGATGAAACTCGGATGAATATTGACTAACACCAAAACTCGGCTGATAGTTGTTAGCTGAATTCGTGTTCGGTGCCTGAGACTGGTTGTACTGATATCCGCTAGGTAAAGATGGGCCGTAAACAGTAGTGCCTGCTTCAGTCGGCTGCTGGTCAGAAGGCTTGTTTGCGCTCACTCGTTGAAGTTCCACTGTTTTGACTAGCTCGTGATGAATGTTTTCTTCTTCGAAAACGTCAATAATTTTGTAAAGTCCCCAATCGTATCGGAAATGGTAGTAATCGACCAAATCTCCAACCTTGAGGTTCTCTCTCCATTCGAAATCGGTTTCACGTGTGCCAAGCGGAGCAATCTCAAAATATCGATTCTGAATATAGCTATCCTGCAGGTCGTGAAGGTAACGGACACGGACGATGACCGAGTCCTTGGACTCAATAACTGCACGCGACCAGTTCTTTTTGTTCGCATAGTTTTTGAGGCAATCTACTTTTGTGCCAGGCTGCAGATTGTCGATCCACTTTTTGATCTCTTCGTCGACCTCGATGGGCTCTCCAAAGGGGAAGTTGTAAAGCGAGTTCTCCTTGCCATTTGTTTTGTAGTAATCAGCTGACTTATCGATGATGGTGTTGATCATGGCATTGTAGTATGGCTTTTGGCGAGGCAATTGCATCGTTGCAAAGGCAACGAGGTTGATAAAGAGAGCATCGGCGGTCCTGATGATTTCTTTGTTGGTGTAGATTCTGGCCTTGATGATCTCAGAGCAGACAGGCTCCAGGAGTTCCTCAATGAAGAACTTCTCGATTTGTTCGTTAGACTGCCATTCCTCTCGAAGCGCCTTAGTCTGTTCGGTGAGGAGCAGTCGTGAGAAGTCTCGGAGCATTACGATTTCGGGCAAAACTTCGGATTCTCGGGCTGTTGGCAAAACAGCCATCTTTCGCTTAATGGTTTTGATTTCGAGTGAAAGGCGCTCCGTCGAACGGTCTGGGCCGAGGCACTCGAGCGATCCCTCCGACATCATCTGCGCGATCAAACGGTAAGGTATCATTTGGAAGTGTTTATAATATTTTTATTGAATTTAGCTCTAAAGCGTTCCAATTCCCCAATCAGGATATAGAGTTTTCGAAATTGATTTCCCTCGATAAGGGGTTTGGGGTTTGGGGTTTGGGGTTTGGGGTTTGGGGTTTGGG